>Ga0181535_10002075_pt1 | contig 24991 bp, 25 predicted proteins | sample PEATcosm2014_Bin_44_FD_119774 | JGI IMG/M metagenome (GOLD analysis project Ga0181535, IMG submission 119774) | Peatland microbial communities from MTU Mesocosm Facility, Houghton, MI, USA - PEATcosm2014_Bin17_30_metaG | ecosystem: Environmental > Terrestrial > Soil > Wetlands > Peat | place...
AAAGTGCCGGGCTCGTAAATTGGAAATTGCTGACCGACTCCATTCTTATTCCAGCCCACATCGGTGGTAATGATGGCGTCCCTGGGCAATACCTCTCGAACATCGGCCAGAATGCGTTGCGGGCTCATCGGGAACGCGTCGCTTTCTTCCCATTTCCTGTTGCTTGCTTTGAAGTCCTTCTTATAAGCCGCGATTTCTTGCTCAATCCGTTTGTTTCGTTTTCCCTCAGGATAAAGTGTCTTGGCCATCTTAGTCAGCACAGCCAGAGCCTGCTTCACGTCGGCAACCGCGCCGATTTCCACCGGGAAGTTACGCCCGATCTCGCTCGGATCAATGTCAATGTGAATTAGCTTTGCCGGTGGGAAACGAAAGCTATACTCCGGATACCAGGAACTGGAATCGGCTTCCTTAAAGCTGGTTGCTAACGCCAAAACGTAATCTGCTTCTTGGCATTTTTCGTTAATAAATTTTGTGCCCCAGAAACCGGTCATACCCAAGGTCAGCGGATGGTCATCCGGCAGCGCGCCCTTGCCCATGAGCGTATGGGCGACAGGAATACCCAAATGGTCAACAAACTCTCGCAACTCCTTGGATGCGTCAGCCGACAGAACCCCGCCGCCGACATAAAGAAGCGGATTCTTGGCTTCCACCAGTATCTTGACGATCTTGGCGGCCAAGTCGTGATCGATAGATGGTTTCTGAATGTGCTTTGTGTTGTGCCGTTGCCTTTCAAACAAAGCGACATCGATTTCTTGGGAGAATATATCCATCGGCACATCGACCAGAACAGGGCCAGGGCGACCGGATTCTGCCAAGGCGAATGCCTTTTCCATGATTTCGGGCAGCATCTCGGCACGATCGACCCGCCATGCGCGCTTAACAAAAGGCCGGTAAACTTCCCATTGGTCGCCATCGGCGTATAGATTTATTTCCTGGTGAGGATGTTTACCAAAATAGTGACTGGGAACATCTCCGGCGATGACCACCATCGGAATAGAATCCAAGGCGGCGTTCGCCACTCCTGTCGCCGCATTGATCAATCCAGGCCCAAGGTGAGTCAATAAAACTGAAGCTTTCTTGGTAACTCGGGCATAGCCGTCAGCGGCATGCGCAGCAATCTGTTCATGCCTCACGTTGATGAACTTTATCTTGTCGCTCTTGGACAAGGCTGCCAAAAATGCGATGTTGGTATGTCCGCAAAGACCAAAGATGTGCTTCACGCCTCTGGCTTCAAGATATCGCACTAACTGTGGGGAAACTGGTTCTTTCATTCCGAATGCTCCTTCAATTAAAATTAGCCAGCCCACTGAGCCACATTTACAGGCGGTGCGGGCAGCAGCTTCTAATGTCGTGAACCGTCAAACGTTCAATCCCGTCTAGTCTTCTCTCCGTAGCAGGCTACCTTTTTGCCGCCTGTTCGTATCGCTTCGGGATGAAGACCGTCATGATACAGGTCATAAGCACGAATGCGGCTACTATGTAAGTTCCCGCAGTCGTAGAGTGCGTCAGGTCTCCCAGAAAACCATAGAGGTATGGACCCAGGAGACCTCCGAGATTTCCGATCGAGTTGATCATTGCAATCCCGACGGCTGCCGTTGCTTCGCCAAGTACCGTGCTCGGCAAGGCCCAGAAAACGACCATGTAGGTGTAGGGACCTGCCGCGGCGAGACACAGCAGAATCACGCTAAGGACAAGATTGTGGCTAAAGGTCAGTCCGATTAGCGCAAAGACGGTCGCTGTCAACGAAAGCGCCGCGTGCCAGCGGCGTTCCATTTTCTTATCGGAATGACGTGCGATGACAACCATCGCGATGGTGGCACAGACATACGGGATCGACGAGATCCATCCTATCTGGGTGTTAGTAAGCGTCGCTGAAAGACGCTTAAGAATCTGCGGCATCCAGAAGTAGCACAACGTAAGACCGATGATGCAACCGAAGTAACAAAGGGTAAAGTACCAGATCCATCCATTCTTCAAGACTCCCCACTTCGATACCACCATCACTTTGGATTTAGCTGCCAGTTCCGCATTGAGGCGCTCGTCCAGCCACTGCTTTTCATCTTTGTTGAGAAATGTGGCGTCTCGCGGCCGGTCAACCATGATGAAGAAGGTGAAAATGCCGGCCACTATGGTGATCACACCCTCCGCGAAAAAGATCCAGCGCCATCCCGCGTATCCCAACCAGTGACTATGCGTGAGAATATAGGTCGCGATTGGCCCGCCCACAACCAGAGCGAATGAGCTTCCAACCATTAACAATGAGACCGCTCGCGCCTGATGCTTCGAGGGGAACCAGTAGGTGAAATACAGGACGAGGCCGGGGTAAAAGCCCGCTTCCATCGCCCCCAGAAGAAAACGGCAGATCGCCAGGTCGGTCACTCCACGGACAAACCCGGTCAGGAGCGTGACTAGCCCCCACGTGATCACGATGCGAGTGATCCATTTCCGTGCGCCCACTCGGTGGAGGATGACGTTACTGGGAATTTCGAAAAGGAAATAGGCAATGTAGAAGATCCCCGCGATCGTGCCAAACCATGTCATGCTGATGCCGAGATCCTTATTCATGCTCAGGGCCGCATATCCGATATTCACGCGGTCAACGAGTGTCCATAGAAACAGGAACATCGGCCAGGGGATGAGCCGCCAGCGCAAGCGGTTCATCAACGCATCTTCATCTACCATCTTCTTTGCCACGAGTTGTTCGTTTACGGTGTCGTAATTAGCCATGACCCTCTCCGGTCTATCGAATCTTTCGAAAATTCAGGGCGTGAGCGTACTAGCTTACCCTGTCTGTTGTCGAGCCGCGATCACTTCGCTTTCTTGCTAGTCTTGCTGGAAGCCCGCAGCACCCACTTTCATCAACTCCGGCTTACCTGCGGCATGAAGTGCCGCGATATATCCGAAGGTCATCCCAGCACCCACCTGGCATCCTCCTCCGGGATACTCTCCACCCATGATGGAATGCGCGTCGCAGCCGCATGCATACAGTCCGGGAATAGGCTGGCCAGATGTATCGAGTACCCGGGAATGAAAATCCGTTTTCAGTCCCAGGCTTGTGCCGAGCGGTGTTGGCACCACAGGAATTGCGAAATAAGGCAGCTTCTCAATTGGCCCGAGACACGGGTTTGGCGAATGTTCCGGGTCTCCATACTGGCGACCGTAAGGACTGGAACCCTTGTTGAACTCGGCGTCAATGCCGGTCTGTGCAAAGCGATTGTTTGCGTCGATGGTTGCCGTCAGCCCCGCTGCATCGACACCGATCTTGCGGGCAAGCTCCTCCAAGGTGTTGGCACTATACAAATAGCCCGACTCGATGTGGGCCTTCAGAAAGAACGAAGGCGTGAGAGGCCGGATCATCCCGAGTCCGTACTTCCACAAGAAACGCCGGTCGCAAACCAGCATGGCTGGAATGCTCGGGACGGTCTCGTTCGAAAGGTACATCCCACGAGTAAACTCATGGTACGAGACAGACTCATCAACAAACCTGCGCCCGGCGCTGTTGACGGCAACAAGCCCGGGTTTCGCCCGATCCCAGATGTGTGGGAAAACGATGGTTGATCCGTCGGAGCGTCTCCCGATTGAGCTCGGGAACCAGAGCGCGTTATCCTCTCGTATCGGTCCAATAGCGGCTCCAATACCCTGGGCCAGCAGCATTGTGTCTCCGGTGCATGCGCCACAGGCTCTGGTATATTGAGCCGCGGGCCTGCGCAAGTAACGCTGACGCAGCTCCGCGCTCCCCGGGAAGCCGCCGGCTGCCAGAACGACACCACGGCGGGCGTGAATTCGCAGTTCCTTGCCATTGTATTGGGCGACTAGGCCAGAGACGCGGCCGTTTTCGATGATCAGTTCTGTAGTTCTGCAGTCGAACCAGACTGAACCACCGCGATCGAGCAAATTCTTGAAGAGGTTTGCCACCAGGGCGTTCCCGAGAACCAGCCGAGTTCCACGCTTGTATCCGCGCAGACGATCGAAAAGATAGCGCAACACCACCCTCGCCCCCAGCAGGAACGCATCGGGCGACAAGTGCGCAATCTTTAGAAGTCGAAAGGCTTCCGGGCGCGTCACCATCATTTTGCCACCGAACAGCGCCCACTCCGGCACGGGCCAGCGCACCCGGCTGAAATTCCTGCCTAACATGCGCCCATCAAAGGGCATTGGCTCCAGTGGGCGCCCGCCTTTTCCCGCCCCCGGAAATTCCTGCCGATAATCGACGAACGTCTTATATATCCGCCAACGAATGTCGCACTGCTTTTCGAGATACCCCAGCATTTCGGGACCGGCGGCAAGGAAAGCAGTGCGAATCTCACGGTCTGCAAGCCCGTCGACAAGTAAATCGAGGTACTGCAAAGCGGCCGCATCGTCGCCTTGAACGCCCTCCTGCCGCAGGTAGGAATTGTTCGGAATCCAGCAGGTCCCCGCAGAAAGAGCAGTCGTACCACCGAGGTACTCAGTCTTTTCGATCACCAGAGTGCGCAGCCCCTCGATTGTGCCGACTAGAGCGGCCGTCAGACCCGCGCCGCCTGAGCCGAGTACGATGAGATCGTATTCCTCGTGCCAAGCTTGCTTGCCAGCGCCAGATGCAATGTTGATCGTCATTACGCAGCACCCTCCGATAGAAGGGCGAAAGACCTATCTTGACCAAAAACTGCCGAGGTCGGGATTGAATGCTCTAGATTATAGCGTGAACTACACCGCAGTCTGGCATCACGGTGCAGATACCGCAAGGTACAATCGCTCAACTAGTGTTGAATTATTTTCTAGATTGCGGTCGATGAAAATCCAGCCGGTCGACCGTGCTCCGCTCTTCGCCGCGTTGCGACTACAAAACAAAATGATCGCGTGCACCGAAGGGGTTGGTGGACGCGATCATTTGTCTGCGAACCGGGTTATCTGGCTTGCCGGATCATCGACACGCAGGCGCGCAGGGCAAGGAGGTAGCTATCCACCCCGAAGCCGACGACCGAGCCTCGCGCGATCGGAGAAATCACTGAAAGATGGCGAAACTCCTCCCTGGCATGAACATTTGACATGTGGACCTCGACGATCGGCACGGTCAGGATGGCCAGAGCGTCGCGCACTCCATAGCTATAGTGCGTCCAGGCACCGGCATTGATCATCACGGCATCTACCTTATCGGTATGAGCCTGATGGATCTTCTGGCACATGGCGCCTTCGTCGTTGGTCTGATAGTTTTCCACCTCGACGCCCAGTTCCTTGCCGAGAGCCTCGGTAGCGTCGTAGATGTCCTGCAGTGTAGCCGTGCCGTAGTGAGCCGGGTCGCGCTTGCCGAACATGTTCAGGTTGATACCGTGCAGCGAGAGAATTTTTGCCATTGTCTCCCTCCTTCTGCGCACATAGCCTCAAGGCCCGAGGTGCGGTCACTGCCTTGATGGTACCTCAACCCCAACGCTCTAGGCGGTGACCGCCTCATGCTTGCAGTGGATGGACACGTGGGCGTCCAAATAACGCTTTGCCGCATCGAGGCAGCGCCGGGCATGCTCCTCGTACCCATATTCGGCCACGCGCTGGAGGTGCGGCAGTTCGATCGAGTAGGGAATCCGCGGCAACCTATCCAGAATGGCGGCAATATCGATCGCCCCTTCGCCGACATAGAGGCGCGCGTCGCGGACCACGTGGATCATGTCCCCGCGCATCGTCGGCACCTCTTTGGGGCCATCGCACAGGTGCGCCAAATGGAACCAGTTGCGCGGCAAGGCACTCAGTTCGTCGAGCGCAACGTGCGAAAAATGTATGTACAGCGTGTCGACCAAGATGCCCGCGTTTTCCCGGTTAGCGGCACGCACCACGTCCGCAGCCTCCTGCAGGTTGGTCAGTCTTGAGAAGCTGGGGAATTCCAGGTCCACGGTCATACCCAGCGGTTTGGCGAGGTCGCATATCTGCCCAAAGCAATCTACCAGGAAATTGCGATCGGACCGGTCGGTAGTCCAGGCGCTCGAGATGACGTGGCGGGCGCCCAATTCGGCGGCGGCCTCCATGGCCGGAAGGTAGCTTTTGGGATCGAGACCGGCGACGATGCGGGCCAGTTCGAGGTCAAGCATCTTGAGGCCGGTTTCGGCCAAGGCAGCCTTAGTATGCCGCAACATGGCATTATCTTGGGGCAGGTATTTGGGTTCGCCGGGTGTTCCCACGGGAATGAGTCGAAAGCTGACGAAATCATACCCTGCGCGCGCCGCGAGGTAAGTCATCTCGGGCGGGGCGCAGTTGAGGACCGTGAGCTGGGCCAGGGAAAACTGCCGGTTCATGTTTTCTACTCCTAGCAATCAAGTCTGTGCTTCTAACGGAAATCCGGAAACTCGCTAAGCCTGTCACCCCGCAGGTCGTTCAGCAAGCAGCATTCGGTCAACATCAGTTGAAATTTTTCTCAGTGCTATCGTTAAAATGACTTGGCCACCAGTAAGCCAGCTCGGCACGAGGGAATGCGATCTCGTCGTATTCGGCTCGGGCGAGGATCTGACGGGCCGCCCCGGTGGTCCTCGCGAAACCGCTCTTCCATATTCGGGAAGAACTGCTCATCGACCAGACCTATGCCGACGCAAACCTTCGGAGGCCAACAGCGAAGTTCCCCCGACAAGGTTCGCTTCATCTCCAGCACAAGGGCCTCAAGATCATGCTCTGCAAGGTGAAGAGTGTGTCAATCGCAAGACATGGTTTGCAACTCTGGTTCACTTATGAGCCGATCTCGCCTGATGTTGACCAATCCGGCTGCGGTACCTCTTTGTCGTATACTATATGTCCTGACACGTGTCGCCTTGCCGTTCGATCGCTCCCCGAGTGGGAAGAAGCGTGCTTTATTGAAACTGATCGGGCATTTGGCTGAGGAAGCGGATCGAACGCTGCGCATTCGAGTTGAAAGTCTACGCGACTTGTCGCCAGCGGAGCGCTTGGTTGCGCTTGTTAATTGTAGTGCGCGCTCCGCTTCTTAAATCGGAAATGCAGAACTTGTGTTTACGATTGAACCCCCACTGACCTCAACGGGGATCATAATTTGACAGTCCTGCAGATCCATTCAGGACGGCAACATGACACGGTCGTTCTGCAGTAAGAGATATCCTTGATGAGCGAGACGAACGCAAAAATGGCACGCGGTATATATCTCGTCGGATTTAGTGGGACGGGCAAGTCGACTATCGGAAAGATGATTGGCGAGAAGCTTGGTTGGCCCACATGCGATCTGGACGAGTCGATCGAAGCGCGCAGCGGCATGACAATCCCAGTCATCTTCCAGCGAGAAGGTGAGCCTGGATTTCGTGCGAGGGAGGCCGAGGCTCTACGAGCAGCCTCCAGCGAGTGCCCCTTCGTCATCGCAACGGGGGGTGGAACGGTTGTTCGACCGGAAAACCGGATCTTCATGGCAAGCAAAGGTTGGATTATTTGCCTTGATGCCCAGCCACAGACCCTGCTTTCAAGGATTCAACACCAACTTACTTCCGACCCCAAGGCCATCCGCCCGATGCTCGATTCTGTTTATCCTCTCGATAAGATTCGAGCACTCAAGCACACCCGCCAGCCGCTGTATTCTCTTTCGGATTGGACAGTACAAACGGATCGACTGACAACGGACCAAGTAGTCCTCGAGGTGATTCGTGCGGCAGATGTACTTGGGCGCTCAAGTGAACCACCTGGGGTTGAAGAAGTATTCGGGGCGCCAATGCGTCACTCACTCACTCCAGATTCGCCGCCTCCTATCTTGATCGCGGCCGGTCCCTGGCCCTATCAAGTGGTTGTAGACTGGAACCACTTGCAGGCACTCGGTGAACAAGTCCGACGTCTACTTCCTCACGCCAGACGCGCAGCCATCCTGACTGACGAACGGACTTGGGCGCGACTCGGCAAGCCTCTGGATACATCATTACAGGCAGCCGGGCTTGAGGTCCATGTCCGAGTTGCTCCTTCAAGTCAAGCCATCAAGACTCTAGCAGAAGTCAGCGCTATTTATGATTGGCTGCTTGGGATACCATTTCGTCGCGATGATGTTTTCATAATCAGCGGTGGCGGCGCCATCGATGACCTTGGGGGATTTGCTGCTTCCACATACATGCGGGGCGTTGCACTGGTAAAGATACCAACATCATTGGAAGGCATGTTGGATAGCTCCTTCGGAGGAAAAACGGCGCTCAATCATCCCCGGGCCCCCAATCTGATTGGCACCTTCTTTCATCCTCGGCTGGTTTGGGCAGATGCGTCGCTGCTGCTAGACGAACCTAAAGGCGACTTTCGCTCAGCACTAGCGGAAGTCGTCAAATATGCAATGCTCGAAAGCTCGTTGCTTAGGGATCAGGTGGTCGGTATTTCCCTATTCGATCAATTGCAACAAAGCGTGACCGAACTGATTGGAGCTCCGAACCGAGCTATCCTGAACATAATTGCGAGGTGCGTAGCACTGAAGGCACAAGTTGTTGCCGGCGATGAACGAGATTTGGGCGAGTATCGTATCTTACTCAACTATGGGCATACTATTGGCCACGCACTTGAATCGATCACAAATTACAAGTTGCTGCATGGTGAAGCTGTTGCGATCGGAATGGCGGTTGAGGCTAGCCTGTCCGTTCGGCTTGGTCTGGCCAAACCTGAGGTAAAGACTCGGCAAGATGACTTGCTCGCGCAGTTTGGCCTACCCACCCGACTGCCTCAGGTTTCGCACGATTTACTACTGGCACGCATCGACTCTGACAAGAAGGTGTTTGGCGATGCACCGCGTTGGATCCTGCCGATTGCCATTGGCCGAGCCGTGATCTCCAACCAGGCCAGCAAAGCTGATCTGATCGCAGTCCTTAGAGAATGTTCTTAATGTTCGAGAGTTGCATCAGATATCGTGTTCGAACTCTGGTGCGTGACGACGTGACTCTTCCCGTCGTAGTCCTTTTACTCGGTCTTCACTTTTTAGCTTCCGCACGAATCCACGATACGAATTTAGCTACTCTTTTTTGATTCGCATGTTGGGCGGGAAAGACAAGATGGTGTTGGTGGACACGAATGCCTTTCTTTCCCGGAAACACTGGTACCAGGTGGCCGCTCTTCAGCAATCCGTCAGCTAATTTGTTACTTTGTAAAGCAATCCCAAATCCCTGCACGGCTGCGTCCATCGCCAACTGAGCTCGATCCACATGCAATGAATACTCGCTGGGGCAGATGCCCGTGCTGTTCGCTGCGAACCACTGGGGCCATTGCACTAGATCCCTTTCGCAAAAAATCAGATCCTGCACCAGGAGGTCTTCTGGGCTCTCAATCTTCAGCCGGGATTTTAAGCTTGGGCTCATCATAGGCATTATCTCTTCGGTGAAGATGTTTTCAACGCGAAGCTTTGCCCAACATGCGATCCCGTACCGGATATCGAGATCAATCTCCCCTTTCGCAAAGTCAGATCCTCCCGGTGACGCGAAGACTCTGATGTTAATCTCCGGGTGGGCAGCCCGAAACTTTGCGAGCCGTGGCATCAGCCAAAGGCTCGCAAAACTTGGAGATGAATGAACTCGCAAAATCTCGTCGCCTGTTTCTAGTCGTGCACTATGGGTCGCATCCGCAATTATCGCTAATGCGCCTGAGAGGTTTTGCAGATACCGCTCACCCGCAACGGTCAAGGTCACGCCACGGGAAGTGCGCAGAAAGAGCTGGCACCCGACATATTCCTCGAGCGTAGTGATTTGATGGCTAACCGCTGAAGTCGTGAGGTTAAGTTCGTCGGCGGCTTTGCCAAAACTGGCATGTCGCGCCACTACCTCAAAGGCGAGAACGGCTTTTAGCGGAGGCAGATAAATCATAGGCCTTGAGACTCTACAAACAATTTCAACGTGAGTTGAGCAATTATACCTTGCCGGGCTTCGAGCGCCATGCCAGACTTCGCTAGCTTAATGGCCTCAAGTCCTCTCATGTGTGCGATGCGGGCGGTGTCTTTTCTCAGCGATTCCCCTCGCATCGCGCGGGGGAAGTTTGCCTGGGAGAACCCTCGGGAAGCTTAACCTGCTGGACGATCGCATGAGCAGAGACCAAAGGCGCTAACCACGGCGTTCGAGGTTCTGGACTTCGCATCGGGTCTGCAATTGACGAGCGTGGTGGCTTCGGGGAGATCACCGAGCTCAGTGGGCATACATCAAGCACTTCGTGCAGCAGTACCAACAATAGAGGCAGCGTTCGGACTGGCGCGGTGGGCCGCTGCGGCAGCACCCGTCGGGAACGGCACGCCAAAAATTTTCTCAGCACGGTTCAACTCGGTTGCGTGTTGATCCTGCTGAGACATCTGTAAGAGTGCTTCCAATCTACCGTTTTTATGAGGAGGGAGTGTAAATGCGGGCTATAAACAGGCAGTTTAGGATGGTGGTTGCCCTTGCGTTGTTTATGGCTACCACCGGCGTATTTTTGGCTGCACAGGAGCAGCCGAGCAACCAGCAATTGCTGCGGGAGTTGGAGGCGCTGAAGGCCAGAATCCAGCAGCTCGAAAGCCAGCAACAAGGGACCGCCGCCAACGCCCTCTCGGCCACGGTACAGTCCGTCGAAGCTAAGAAAGAAGCCGATGCTGCGCTCAAAGTGACGTCCGAGGCGACCCCGATACTGGAGAAGCTGCGCAAGGGTCAGATTCAGGTCGGGCGCACAAATATCTTCTTAAACGGATGGATAGAGGCGTCTGCGAATTATCGCGAACATAGCCAACTATCAGGTCCTTCGTCATCGAACCCTTCCACTATTCCGTTCCCGAATCAGGCACAGTATTATGCGACTGAATTCCGCACTGGTCCACCGCAGACGCGTTTTGGGCTGAACAGCGTCAGCGACCTAACCAATAACTACATATTGAGAAGTAAGCTCGAGTTCGACCTGTTGTCCGGCTCCAACGCCGCGAACACCGGAAATATCAATGGAAGCTGGACTCCCCGACTTCGCGCCGGTTGGATGGAAGTTGACAACCTAAAGGGAAAATGGCACGTAATGGCGGGCCAAGGCTACTCTCTTACCGTACCGAGCGGCAACGGAATTCAGGCCGATGGAAACCCATCCCCCAACTTGGCTTGGACCCTTCTTCCCAACACGGAAGCACCGCCTGTGCCAGACGATTCCCCTATGGCAGGTGCTATTACCTCGACTCGCAATATGCAATTGCGCTTAATCAAGGAAATCGCTCGCAATACGGCCGTGGCGATTTCGTTCGAGAACAATGTTGTGAACTGGGGCGGCGATAAGGGGAGCCTCCTGGAGGGCACTCCCGGCGTGCCGTTTACAGGCACAGCACTACCCAAACCGATCGTCAGCGCAAGCTCCTTCAGCACTGGCACCGTCGCCTACACCTCGCTCGGCACGATGCCTGACATCATCGGCAAAATCGGCTACGATACGCCAGGCCATCGGGCCCACCTCGAGGCTTGGGGAATTTTCCGGCAATACAAGGACGACCCCGGATCCATCGCGGTTAGCCTGCCTCAAGCAGGCAAGGCCTACGCCGGTGGCGGCAATATCGGCGGCTACATCAAGCTGATTCCGAACAAACTGGATTTCCAGTTTGCCGGAGGCTACGGCAGTTTTGGAGCCCAGCTTAATGGCTTCATCCCCGACGTAACCTATAACTCTGCAGGTGCGCCGGTTCCGATTTATGAGAAGGAACTGGGCGCACAGCTGATTCCTCATGTCACCAAGAACATTGATATGTACTTCGAGGTCGGTATCGAGCGGGCGAACAGCGCTGGAATCAACACCGGGGCGACGACAGGAAATAGCTACGGTTACGGCAATCCATTTAACGCCGGCACCGCTGGGACTGCAGGTTGCCTTACAAAATTCACGACCTCTTTGACCGCAACATGCGCCGCAGACAATCAGACAGTCGCAGATTTTTTGTACACGCTTGTATGGCGCACGATCAACAATCCTAAACTTGGCCACCTCGATCTCCTGCCGCAGGTGCTGTATAGCCGGCGGAACACGTTCAGGGACCAATTCGGCGCCTCGGCTCACACGAGCGACTATGCGATTGACATAGTGGCGCGGTATTGGCCTTGGTGAGTTGGGTCTAACCACGGACAACTTCTCCTCTTTCCCCGAGGAGAAGTTGTCCGCAACATTCAGCGCGAGGTGCCAGCCCACTGGGACGCGATTGGCTGGCAATACCTCCTACCAAAGCAATCTGGAGAACTACAATGACGACACCGAAGGCTGGTCTCACCGCCGATCAGGCACACCGCGCCGGCCAGACGAGGAGGGCGGCCGCCAGCGGCTGGATTGGTTCAGCGCTCGAGTTCTACGACTTCTTCATCTACGCCACGGCAGCAGCCTTGATTTTTCCGCAGATCTTTTTTCCCAAAGGAAATCCGACGGTCGCTATCGTAGCGTCGCTGGCGACCTACGGTGTGGGCTATGTCGCCCGGCCCATCGGCGCCTTCTTCCTCGGCCACTGGGGCGACACCAAGGGACGCAAGTCGATGCTGCTGGTGTGCATCTTCCTGATGGGCGTTTCGACGACGGCCGTCGGCCTGCTGCCGACGTACCAGCAGGTCGGCGTTCTCGCTCCGGCACTTCTCGTCCTGTTGCGACTATGCCAGGGCTTTGCCGTTGCCGGTGAAATCACCGGCTCCAGTTCCCTGATTCTTGAGCACGCTCCGATCGGCCGACGCGGTTACTACGTCAGCTACACCCTCCAGGGTGTACAGTTTGGCCAAATCATGGCGGCGGCGATCTTCCTGCCGCTGGCGCACTTCCTTCCAAAAGCGGCGTTCATGTCCTGGGGCTGGCGGATACCCTTCCTGCTCAGCATCTTCGTCTGCATCGCGGGCATCATTATTCGCCGCAAAGTCGATGAGACTCCCGTCTTTACCGAAGAGGCCAAGATCGGCGCGGTTGCAAAGGCGCCGATCCTCGAAGCCTTCCGTGACAGTTGGAGGCAAATGCTTATCGTCGTCGGCGTGGCCTTTTCAAATGTCGTCGCAGTGGTTGCTACGATATTCGGCGGCGCCTACGCGGTCCAGCCGGCTTACGGGATTGGCCTGCCTACAGACCTCTTCCTGTGGATACCGGTATGCGGAAATATCGTGGCGGTGTGCATCATTCCGTTTGTCGGCAACCTCTCGGATAAGGTCGGCCGCAGGCATCTGATCGCCTTCGGCATGCTCGGTTCGGGACTGCTTACGTACCCCTACCTCTACGCCCTCAGCATCAGAAACGTGCCGTTGGCATTCGTTCTTTCGATTGTCATGTGGGGCATCGTGTACCAGGGATACAACGCAGTTTTCCCGAGTTTCATGCCAGAGCTCTTTCACCCGCGTAGCCGGGTTTCGGGGATGGCCATCGCCCAGAATTTCGGCGTATTCCTCACCGCATTGCTCCCGGCGCTCTATGCATGGGTGGCGCCGCCGCACTCGGCTAATATCCCCTTTAAGATCGGCTCAATCTCTTTCGGCATCTGTGTCGTAATTGCAATAGCGGCTTGGAGTGCCCGGGAGAACTCACGAATGCGAGTCGAGGATCTCGGGAATCCAAACGCAGTTCCTATTCCCAAAGAGGAGTACGAACGGCTGCGTGCGAAGAGCATTGCGGACGGCGCCTAAGCACGCCGTCGCAAGGAACGCCAGTCCTCTCGGAAGCGATTGGACTGGCACTACCTCCTATCCAAAGCAAGCTCGAGGACTACGATGACGACACCGACAGCTAGTCCCACCCGCAATCAGCCACACAGTGCCAGCCAGACGAAGAGGGCGACCGCCAGCGGCTGGATTGGTTCAGCGCTCGAATACTACGACTTCTTCATCTACGCCACGGCAGCAGCCTTGGTTTTTCCACAGATCTTCTTTCCTAAGGGAAACCCAACGGTCGCGATCATCGCGTCGCTGGCGACTTACGGTGTGGGCTACATTGCTCGACCCATTGGCGCCTTCTTCCTCGGCCACTGGGGCGACACCAAGGGACGCAAGTCCATGCTGTTGGTATGCATATTCATGATGGGTTTTGCGACCATGGCCGTCGGGCTGGTGCCGACGTACCAGCAGATCGGCCTTCTCGCTCCGGCTCTTCTCGTCCTATTGCGGCTAGTCCAGGGCTTTGCGGTTGCTGGCGAGATCACCGGCTCCAGTTCCCTGATTCTCGAACACGCCCCGTTTGGCCGGCGCGGCTACTACGGCAGCTTTGCCCTCCAGGGCGTACAGACTGGCCAAATCATGGCTGCTGCGATCTTCCTGCCACTCGCGCACTTCCTTCCAGACTCGGCATTCATGGCCTGGGGCTGGCGAATCCCCTTCCTGCTCAGCTTTTTCGTCCTCCTCGCGGGCTACATCATTCGCCGCAAAGTCGAGGAGACTCCCGTCTTCGCCAAAGAAAGCAAGCTCGGCACGGTTGCGAAAGCGCCGATTGTCGAAGCCTTCCGTGATAGTTGGAAGGACATGATTCGCGTCGTTCTTATGTCCTTAGCGAATGTTATTGCAGTGATCGCTACGATATTCGGCGGCGCCTACGCGTGCCAGCCGGCTTACGGGATCGGCATGCCCAAGGATCTCTTCTTGTGGATACCGGTGTGCGGAAATATCGTGGCAGTATGTCTCATTCCGTTTGTCGGCAGCCTGTCGGATAAGGTCGGTCGCAGGCCTTTGATCATCATCGGTGCGCTCGGTCCGGGACTGCTCGCGTACCCCTATCTCTACGCCATCAGCATCGGGAACGCACCGCTGGCGTTCGTTCTCTCGCTGCTCATGTGGGGCGTTGTGTACCAAGGTCAGAACGCGGTTTACCCCAGTGCTTACCCAGAACTCTTTCCGGCGCGCAGCCGGGTTTCAGCGATGGCCATCGCTCAGAATTTAGGCGTATTCCTCACCGCGATGCTCCCGGCTCTTTTTGCGTGGGTGGCGCCGCCGCACTCGGCTAATATCCCCTACAAGGTCGGTTCAATCTCTTTTGGCTTGTGTGTCCTTGTGGCGTTGGCGGCCCGGAGTAGCCGCGATACCTATCGACTGCGAGTCGAGGATCTCGGTAATCCGAACGCAGTTCCCGTACCCAAGGAGGAGTACAAACGGCTGCGGGCAAAGAGCATTGCGGATGCCCGCTAAGCACGTCGTCGCCTTGGTCGACTTGCCGGGCATTCGCTTCAATCACAAGGAGGCATGCATATCGCCAAGACACGCATTGCAGTAACCGGCGTAGGTGCAATCGGCGTCGATCACACGCGCATTTTGCAGCAAAGCCCGAGCTGTGAGCTATCGGCCATCGTCGACCCGGCGCCGGGCGCAGTTGCGATTGCCGAGAAAGCCGGCGTGCCATTGTACAAATCGCTCGACGAACTGTTCGAAACAGAGCGCCCCGACGGTGTAATTCTTGCGACGCCCAACCCGTTACACCTGGAGCATACTCTAAGGTGCATCAAGGCGGGTGTGCCGATGTTGCTGGAGAAGCCGATAGCATCGACGGTTCAGGATGGCGAGAGGATAGTGAAAGAAGTCGACAGAGCAGGCGCGACGCTCTTGATCGGCCATCACCGGGCGCACAGCCCGATCATGGCATGCGCGAAGCGACTGATCGACGAGGGCCGGCTCGGCAAGATCGTCGCCGTGATGGGCAGTGCGGTGTTCTTCAAACCCGACCATTACTTCACGGACGCGCCTTGGCGTCGCGAGATTGGCGCCGGGCCGATTCTGATCAACATGATCCACGAGATTCACAACATGCGCATGCTGTGCGGGGAGATCGTCGCGGTGCAGGCGTTTGCATCGCACGCCACGCGAAAGTTTCCGGTCGAAGATACCGTCGCGATCAACTTGCGCTTCGCGAGCGGCACTCTCGGCGCCTTCATGTTATCGGACACGGCTGCATGCGCGCGCAGCTGGGAACAGACTTCGCAAGAGAACAAGGCTTATCCAACATACCCGGACGAAGACTGCTACGTAATTGCTGGCACCTTCGGTTCGCTCTCGGTGCCGACCATGCGCCTAAAGACCTACGCTAAGGCGGAGGACCGATCGTGGTTCAAGCCTTTCCAAGTCTGTGTGGCCGACATGACACGCGAGGATCCACTCGGTCGCCAAATCGAACATTTTGGCCAGGTTGTGCGTGGCGAGGCTAACCCGCTCGTCACCGCCCGGGACGGTTTGCAAAACCTGCGCGTCGCCGCGGCTGTCGGCGAAGCGGCGCGTAGTGGATTGACCATAGACACGAGGCCGACCTGCTAAGTTAGTGGCCTCAAGTTCTCTCATGTGTACGATGTGAGTGGGATATTGCTTCAGTGATCCACTCGCATCGCACACAACATGCGTTCAAGGCAATCAGTCTGGAAATATTAAGTACGCGACTGATTGGCGCATGATCAACAATGAGCACCTTGGTCATCTCGACCTGCCACAGGTGCATTGGCGTTCGGCTTTATCGGATGGATAGAGCCGACAGGACGGTGATAAATATGTTTGAATTGTATCTAGATAAACCCACTGATTTAAAGATGCGTGAAGCAACGCTTCCTCCCCTTAAGGACAATGAGGTAAAGATCAAAGTTCGATATGGTGGGATTTGTGGCTCCGACCTCAAGGTCTATAAAGGACTCTTGCCCTATGCCCACTACCCCTGTCGTCCTGGCCACGAGATTTTGGGCACGGTCGTCGAGGCCGGGAAAGATTCAAAGGTTAAGGTTGGCACCAAGATAGTGTCATTCCCCAACACCTACTGTGGAAAGTGCGAGTATTGCCTGCAGGGCAAGACCAACGTCTGCAAGGAGAAGAGGTCATTCGGGGTTACCGTCGACGGATTTTTTGCCCAGGAGATCGTTCTCGACTCGGAATACGCCGTGCCCATCCCGAATGATATTCCCGAGGAGAGGGCTATCCTGATCGAGCCCTTCGCCGTAAACGTTCACGCCCTGAAGAAAGCGAAGATTGGCAAGGGTACGAAGGTTGCGGTAGTCGGCTGCGGTACGGAAGGCTTGCTGTGCACCGCTCTCTTGACGTATTTTGGCGCGGACATCACGGTGCTTGACACAGTTCCAGCCAAGATGGAGAAGGCAAAGAGCTTTGGTGGAAACATCAAATCCTTGAGCCCCGCCGATGTGACCGATCAGTTGTTTGACGTGGTCGTCGAGGCGGCCGGGTTTAAAGAGTCGATCGAGATGGCGATGAAGATCGTGAAACCAGGTGGCGCTCTGATTGCTTTTGGGATTTGCGGAGCGGCTGTGGAGTACCCGGCTCTGCGCATCACGCGCAGCGAGATAACGATCTTCGGCTCTATTATCTATACGAAAAAGGATTTCATGGATGCAATTGACTTCTTGAAGGATCCTGCCTTCAACGTTGCTCCTGTGCTTTCGAAAATTGTTCCTTATACGACCTACCAACAAGCCTTTGGTGACGCCTTAACCGGAAACTTTGCAAAAATCGTACTGGACTTTAAGGAGGCATGACTAGAACAGCCACCGTCAATCCCCGCCTGGCTCCGGAAAAATGCCCGAACCGAAAACGCGGAGCTGCAAGCGGGGATTGATACCCAAAGCCGAACGAAGTGCGGCTTTGCCCAGACGGAAGACAAAGAGAATGGCTGCGAGGGGCGACACATCATCGAAGAGATGCAGCCCGAGTGTTACGCTATTGCAGCGGGTTAGTTATTGCCTTGCTGCTGCAAGCTGGTTAGCCCGTTCTCGTTTTCGATCTCACGCCCGCGGTCATCTGATCTTTGGATGCCGGTATCTATTCCGTTGTTGCTGAATGCTCCCTCATCAACAGAATTCTGAACGCCGGGATTTGTTTCATTCACGCCGGTGTCGTTTTGATTCATGTTCGCCGGCGCGCCATTTTCGTTGTTCTGCTGTTCCATTCTTTGCTGATCCGTGCTTTGTTGATCCGTACTTTGCGTTCCATATCCCGTGGTGCTCTGAGCCATACACATGGCTCCTAGAGCGGCTACAGCCAGCACGTGAGAAATCATCCCACGAACACTCATACTGCTCTCCTCTTGTGACTAGAATTAGAAAGTGAGAAACCCGAGTGTGGCGACGGGTTGTTCCCATTTCTGATAAATCCTCGCAATTCCAACAACTGCTCCGATTTCGCCTGACATCCTGGATAACTGCATTCGAATGAATTTATTCCTTGCTCGTTTGCCAGAGCCGCCCTGTGAGGCGTAATCTCGCCGCGTGATCGATCGTCCACAATACCGCCGCATGCTCTTCCGCCGCTTCGGTCCTCCCGAGGTGTTTGAGTGGGACACCATCCGACCACGCGCACTCGCTTCTGGCGAGGTGCTCGTCCGGGTCCGCTTCATTGGCGTTAACTATGCCGATATTATTGCCCGTCGGGGATATTACAAGTGGGCGGGGCGTCCTCCAATCTGCCCCGGGTTCGAGGTTTCCGGCGAGGTGATCGAGGTCGGCCCAGACGTGCAGATCAGGATCGGGACTCCTGTTATGGCTGTGACGAAGTTCGGTGGCTATACGGAGGCGCTCATTATTCCGCAGCAGCACGTTTTCCAGTTGCCACGGGGCATGACGCTCCAGGAAGCAGCCGCTCTCCCCGCCGTGTACATCACTGCTTACCATTCGCTCGTCGAGGTTATGCGTGTTCGCTCGGGCGATGATCTCCTAATCCAGGCTGTTGCCGGTGGCATCGGAATCGCGGCATTGCAGATTGCAAAGCACTATGGCCTGACGGTGTACGGTACGGCCAGCAGCGATGCGAAACTGGACTATGCGAAGTCGTTCGGCCTCGACCACGGCATCAACTACCTGCGCGAGGACTTCGAAGCTGCGGTTCAGCGGCTCACCGGTGGTAAAGGAGTGAAGTTCGTACTCGACTCGCTGGGCGGGTATGGACTTCGGAAGGGCTTACGTTGCCTGCAACCCGGCGGTCATGCTGTAACAATCGGGGCGGCCGGAGTCATCCCTCCGGCGCAGTTTCGTCCTGGCGAATGGGCAAGGATCATTAGCGACCTGCTGCGCGGCGGGCTTTTTCACCCGTTTTACTTCATGGAGCGAAACCGTGGCCTCTCGGGCGTACAGATCCTCTTGTTTTGGGATCAGGTGCCCTACCTGCAAGGCGTCGTCGAACGTCTCTTCGCAATGTATGGCGAAGGGGCCATCAAGCCTCCGATCTCCGAAATCTTCCTACTCAGCAACGTCGCCGCCGCCCACCGTTTAATCGAATCGCGGATGTCGAAGGGCAAGGTGCTGCTCTCGACCTGACGAAGCTGAAGCAGGCAGCTGGACAGACTAGCGTCCTGGACCAAAACCAGATGGTCTATCAACAGATTTGCAAAGAGATCGAAAATATTAGTCGGGGCGATTGGATTCAAACCTCAGCCGCCGGTCCCGAACCATGAAACTGGAAACTCCAAGTGCTTTATCTGGTGTCGCTTAGGAGCCAGAAAGACTCCCTCAGTTGTACCGAGATTTCGGCGTTGCGGATGCCGGAGTTCGCCTCGCGTATTCCTCGCCAGCTTGGACGCCGTGATCTGTTGCGCAAGACTCGCCATCACCCGGTTACCGCCCTTGTGGGGTGCCCCCGGTTGATAGGCGCAGGGGATAGTGTTTGCTTTTCAGATTCCTCCCTGGCCTTGGAGTCTCAGATTCACAACTTTCGGTGAACCACTTTTGTAACTTGCGCAACCGAAGCCCATTGGAGCAGAGTACGTTTGTTGTCGGGCTCGATTTGTTTCCTCTGATTTGTCTCGAAATTCCGCAACTGTCATCGGGCTCAACTTACCCAACAAGGACCCCAGCTTTCTGGATGGGGTCCTGCCATCTCTCTGTCGAGGCTTGCAGCCCGTTACCGAACGATGGCCTGCACGGATTAACATCCAAACCCACCGAAAAGGATACGATGGAGTGCGGCATGTCCCTCACGACCATCTTGGCCATCTACGCAGCGACCCTCTCCAGCATCTTGCTTGGCTGGAACCTCTACCGTGAACTGTGCGACCGAGCCCGTGTCAAAATTTCCGTCTCGCTGATGCGACTAGCGGCTGGAGCCGATGGAAGGCAATCCGCGTTCGCTTTTCACTTGCCCGGCAACAACGCAACTGCAGACGTGCACGTGGTCGTCAAAATGACCAACGTCGGTCGCAGCCCCGTGCTTTTGCAGGGATGGGGCGGAGAGTGGAAGATACCCGAAAACAGAAAAGACAAGTTCGTGGTAATTTCTCAGGGTTTGCCACGGACGCTGAAAGGGCACGAATCTCACCAAGAGTTCACGCCTGACCTTTCCGTAGTAAGCCCCAATATCAAAGCTCTCTTCGCCTGGGATTCATCTGGAAAGAACTGGTACGTGTCCGACAAGGAACTTCAAGAGACCGTAGAACAGGCTCGTCGACATGTCAGCGTCCCTCGGGGCGTAACGCAAGCCGGAGCAGAATGATGATCACGGATGCTCCACCGAAAAATGGGGATCGCGCGGGTTTTATGGAAAGTGATCGGATCAAGACACTCGACCTGCCACAGGACAGGCACTTGTTCACGTGCGCGAAATCTATCGAATCGGCAATGGAGGCCGGGACAAATGCGGATGTCCGCCGTGCCTGCGCAGAATTTCTCGCAGCTACCTCAGGGTTCTACCGAACAGCGCCGTGCGAAGTCCGCGTCCTTGCCGCTCGACCACTGAAAGTCCGAGAGCACTGGGCGACAGAGTTGTTTGGAGATTACGACCCCAATTGCATGCTGATCCGCGTATGGATGCGGACGGCGATACGGAAAGAAATCACCTCTTTCGGTACATTCCTGAGCACCCTCTGCCACGAATTCTGCCACCACCTCGACTTTCAGTGTTTCAGATTTGCGGATTCATGGCACACTCGCGGATTCTTCGAGCGCACTGCTGCCTTGTACCACCATGCACGGGAGACGCCGCCAAAGCGACTGTTCTGGGTGCCAGTGGCGGGTGGGCGCTGGCGGATCGACTGGCCCCGCACGAATTCGACGAGCTCACGTGTTTAATTCAAAACAAAACCGCGCTGACTTCAATCCGGAATATATGTACGATATCGTGGTTGACATTGCCGTTAGCGAGGGCTACCGCCCTAAGGATCAGCAGCGAAATGACGGACACACAGCAGCTATTAGCACGCTTGGCGCAACTTGATTGCGCTGCCATCTGCGATGCCGATAAGACAATCCGCGTTATGGACTGCGGTATCCGCCCCATCAGCAAAAAGCCGAAGATGATCGGCATTGCACATACGGTTCGCTGCCGGGAAGATTTTCTTTCCGTGATCAAGGGATTGGAAGAATCGCAACCGGGGGAAGTACTGATCGTGGACGCTGGCGGCTCATCTACAGCGGTTGTAGGCGAACTATTCGCGACTGAGGCACGAAGGCGAGGGCTTGTCGGAATCGTCGTTGATGGAGCGTGTCGCGATACCCGAACCCTGCAAGATATGTTGGACTTCAGCGTTTATGCACGGCATATCTCACCCATGGCCGGGACGACGACCCGTGTTTTCGCAACTCAAAAAACAGTTGCTTGCGGCGGAGTCGAAGTCACTCCGGGAGAAATCGTTTTTGGCGACATCGACGGTCTGCTCGTGTTGTCGCATAGCGAACTTCGCAGGATTATCGCCACGGCAGAAGAAATTCAAGGCAAAGAAGAAAAAGCATTAGCGAGGATGGCGAACGGGGAGTCCCTGCTGGACATGCTGAACTTCGCTGAACATTACCGCAGTCGAGAAGACGGGCGCGATTCCGCTCTCCGCTTCAAGATTACATAGCCGCAGGGGCAGAATGCGCATCTTATCGGGCGGCGGTTGGCAAGCAAAAATCGTTCGAGGAGTCGTACTGGTAATGGTTGGAGCCTACTTGACGCTGACGGTCTATGGCGCTTTTTTTGCCGACAGCATTATTTTCCAGCCACCTTTGCCGGGGTATCGAGACGATGCGTCCGTCCTAAAGGTCATCAGTGCTGACGGCGCGAAGATATCAGCCAAGTACCTCCCAAACGCAAATGCAAGATTCACACTGCTCTTCAGCCACGGAAACGCAGAGGACATCGGCTACGACACCCCTCTTCTCGAAGCCATTCGTGATGCTGGGTTTTCGGTTTTCGCATACGACTACCAAGGCTATGGAACCAGCGAAGGGAAACCGTCAGAAGAGCGTGTTTACGAGGACGTTGAAGCGGTCTATGTCTATCTGACGGATACTCTGCACGTTCCACCCAGCAGAATCATTGCACTTGGTCGCTCGTTGGGAGCAGCGGCAGCCGTTGATCTTGCTGCAAGACGCCCTATTGCGGGATTGATCATGGAGAGTGCGTTCACCAGCGCATTCCGTGTTCTGACGAGAGTTGCGATATTGCCATTCGACAAGTTTCCCAATCTCGCGAAAATCCGCGAAGTCCGTTGCCCTGTGCTCGTGATCCACGGTAAGAGCGATGACATCATCAGTTTCCATCACGGCCGAACGCTGTTTGCTGCCGCAAACGAGCCGAAGCGTTCTTATTGGGTGGAGCAAGCTGGTCACAATGACCTCGCGATGATCGCCGGGAGCGGTTACTTCGAGGAGCTGCGAAAGTTTGCTCAGATGGTTGACCGCTCGATGAAGGGCAGGTAAATCATCGAACAGCAGCGCTGGATGGAATCGTTTCAAACAACGTCATCGTTGGGCGTACAATTCTTAGCGGTTTCATGGCAAAAGAGGAAATTCCAGATGAACACGAAAACTCAAACTACAGGCGGAGTGCCGCGAATTTCGCGAATTCTCGTCGCAATCGATTTCTCGCCCCATGCAAGCAATGCTTTGGAATGGGCACGGTCTTTCGCTGACGCGCTCGGAGCGAAGCTGATGCTGCTGCACGTTATCGATCATATTCCCGGCCCGTCGGTAGGGATAGGTGCGGAAACACGCGTCCTGGCTGATGTTGCCCCGCTCTACGTATTACGCGAAGAAGCTGAAAAGCGCATGGAGGAATTGAAGGCGCTGATACCCGATGCTCAGACTGTCGTTCGTGAAGCTTCACCACCTGCCGCAATTGTAGATGCCGTGCTGGAACTGAATTGCCAAATGATCGTAATGGGAACTCACGGTCGCTCGGGATTGAAGCATTTGCTGTTGGGTAGCGTTGCCGAGCACGTGGTCAGGAACAGCAAGGTTCCGGTACTTACAGTCCGTGCCAATTGATTTTCGCGAAAACGCCGAAAAGAGGCAAAAAAGCAGATGGCGCACGCCGTAATATGTGGGGTGAGGATGGCAACGACGTGCGCCTTATTGATTGAGCAAATGATAGCTGCTAGAAGTGCCCGTGGCAATGATATTCGGCACATACCAAATTGACTTGGCACTTCAGCCGATTCCAACATCTGTTGATTACCCGAAAACAAAACCCCGAACCGTATGGCTCAGGGCATTGCGGAGACTAGTAAATCGAAACGGCTAGTTAATTGTCGTCGATCATGTCTTTTGACTTCCATTCCACAAAATCAGTATAGGAAATATTATCGCCTGCCTTAATATTGAGCTGCTGAATTGCAGCTCTTTTAGCCACGTTATCCAAGGGGGCAGCGCCTAGGTCGGCACGCCGGTCTCCCTTCATCGCTGGGGCGGTTCGTTCTTCCACGTTTTTCACAAGAGTAACTCCTTTATATCGGCTCCGCTCTCTCCTTGCCCTCAACTTCTGCGGTCGAGCAGCCAACCGTCATCTAAGTGCATATGCAATTGCAGTGCAAATCTGAACTAAATCCTTAATTGCTGAAAAGACGGGACTTGCTTCGGGTGGATGCAATTCTCAAAGACCCAAACCACTGCATTTTGCTAGTAACCACTGCATTTTGCAGTAGTGCAAAATTCTAGGTATGCGCGCCGCGACGGTTTTTTGCAGGGCACGTGTGTGATCAATTCTATGAGCTAAGTAAACTGCGCCGAGATTACCCATCACACCCCAATGCACAAAAACACGAAACCGGACGCAGTCTGAAGGTGACCACGCCCGGTAGAAATAGAGAAGATGTCAAGCGCCGCCTGAGGGCACGGCGACTCGGCTGAGCATCTGCGGGACTACATCTTGTGAGACTTCATCTATTATCGTCGCTGCGGTACCCTCCTTTACCCAGTATGGGTTTCTGAAAAAGTCCTCGTGCCTAAACAAGTTCCCTCAACCTCGTTCCGGTACGGGCGCTGCACGCAGCCTTGTATTGCAGCCTCTATTTACGCGCCGTTCCTGGTTCTTAGCAAGCAGAAAATCTACTTAGAAGAATCTAGATTTCAGGAACTTGCGCTACAGCAAGGGGCGGCATGCTGCCGCCTACCCTGCTTTTCTATCCGGAGGGAAGTGCGACCAAGCGTACTTGACCTGCGTATCTGATAGTGCAAGGCGAAGCTCGAAGCTCCTGGGGGCAGGGCGGCTCCTTTCCAATGTGGCTTCCGCCTCATCTGGTTGAATGCCGAGCTTCCTCAAAAAATCCAGAAACTCAGAATCCGAAAAGGTGCTGCGCTGGTTGAACTCTAAATTCTCATCGAAAGGAACTACTAACAGATCGTCAGAGGAATTGGGGATACGAGCCACAACGATGTTGAAGTCCTTCAATTCACACTCCAGCATTTAAGGTTGGAACCCGTGATTAGGCTAATCGTCCCCAACCGAGCCTACAAGCCAGAAACTTTCGTAGTTCTTTTTTCTTAGTACCTGCGCGGATGTGCCCGCTTTTTGCCTTTTCCTTAGTTATTTCAATGTGTGGCTGGATGAACCGCACAGCCTGGGTCTGAAAGGTGTTAGGTGGAATGTTGTTGGATTAAGGAGAAATGTGCGCCTTCTAAGTAATTTCAAACGGTTGTCGTGTTGCTGAAAGTGCCACAATCATCCAGCTCACGATTCTCGACGGTACCAAGTCGGCACTTCCTAGAGTCGGACAATCGCCGTTTTCTTGTTGAGGAATTATGTTTGAGGATTACACGATTAACCAACTTCTTAACCTCCGGTCTCTGTGCGCCGACACCGTTGAGCAAGCTGATGACGTCCATAAGAGGGCAGACACGCTGCTGCTCTTGGAATACATCGATGAGGAACTGGCCATGCGAGAACATAAGCGATCTGCATGACGAGAGTTTTCG
>Ga0181535_10002079_pt1 | contig 24962 bp, 25 predicted proteins | sample PEATcosm2014_Bin_44_FD_119774 | JGI IMG/M metagenome (GOLD analysis project Ga0181535, IMG submission 119774) | Peatland microbial communities from MTU Mesocosm Facility, Houghton, MI, USA - PEATcosm2014_Bin17_30_metaG | ecosystem: Environmental > Terrestrial > Soil > Wetlands > Peat | place...
TAAAGCTCCGCGGAATGAAAGCTGATTTAGTCGGCCTGGTCCGGTCTCTACTATCTATATATATGGCGGTGGTCTGACGTCGGCGGTCCACCCAGGGGTTAAACCGCTCGACTATCTCATCGCTGAGTCTCTGCCAGACAACGATCTGACATCTTACATGTCTAGCAACCCACGGGGCCGGTGTCCACTCCGGGCTATTGCGACATTTGGCGTTGTCAGCCACATGAAATGTCAAACCTGTAGGGAAATCTGCCCTGTGCTGCATTCGGTGTTCTCACTCAGACCAAGTGTCGAATCTGCGCGCAATCTGAGGCTGCCTGGAACGTGATCGCAGTTTGAATTCACCGCTTCTGCTTGCAGGCGGAGATCAAGGCACTTTCTTGGGCAGGTGAACCTACGATACCGCAGGATGCGACTCCTCACGCCCCCTCCATCTCATTCCAATCGATACGGCAGCCACGATAACGAATCGCTCGGCTCGAATAAGAAGAATTCACCGGGTATCTCGCGAAGCAGAGCGACGCCGGCTTTCAGCTCATCACTATTTTCTGCGCTGCTAGACGATGACCCTGCCCCCCCACCTGTGGCCTCATAGAATTTCGACCTCCGCTTACGAGGCGAAATACAAGGTGGACCGGAGCTGCATGGGAGCGCCACGAAAACACGGGAATCATCAGAACGGCGCTCCGGTTCCTCTTGGAGACAGGATCCCGTACTTCGACGGCACATGCTACACGTGCGACCGATATAAATCTCGTGTGTTCGAGAAGGGCGCCTTTGTTTGGCTAGTGAACCGTGAATTCCACCCCTGTGCGGAGGACTGCACGTTTGCCGATACCTGTCCAACTCGTGACCAGCTTAAGAGAGACACTCGCAGTGCAACCTTCGTGCACGTAAACGTTGCCGACACACCCCAGAAAATCAGGGTCACAGTTCCTCGATTGTTTCTGGAAACCCAGGAAGGAAAGAAGATCGAACTAGAAGTGCCCGATCCTTACCCTGGCACGGCAATGGGGCCTAGATTTACCAACGAGGGACTTGAATACGTCCAAAGGCAACTTCTCGATCCCAGAATTCCCGTCCAGCGAATTGCCGATCTGGCCGGTACAAGTCGGCGGACGATAGACCGCATCAAGGCTGAGTTCATGCCGCAGCTTCCGTGGGAGATTACCCTATGCATCGATCCGAGTATGACCTGCTTGCGCATCGATGAAATCTATATTCCCAAGAGAGGGAAGAATAGAAAAGCGTACACACTGCTCTTCGATGGAAGCCATAGTTCCTTCATTGGCCTCATCCCCGGAACTTCCGCCGATGACATCGGCCCTGCGCTCGCAGCTATCCGCGCACGATGCAATATCGTAGCCGCGACGATGGACTTTGGCGAGTATGTTCCAACTGTAAAAGCCTGGTTTCCTGGAATTAAGATCACTGGCGACAAGTTCCACCTGATCCAGCGCTTTCAGGAGATCATGGATGGCGCGCGAAAGAAAGCGGATCACGCCATCAAAGACACAGATCTGGAGACGTTGAGAACTCTGATCAACAATCCGATCGGAGGAACCGTCAGCAAGGAGCAGCTTAAAAAGGCATTGAAAAAGATTGCAAAAAGCGGAGTGACGGACGACCTCGAGGAAGATCTCTACTTGTTCAAGACTTACATCAAAAGGCTTACCACCCCAAATCAGAAAAAGATCAGAAGCTGGCTGAAGCAAATGCCCGCTCTGCGTGCGCCATATTTCTTCCTGCAGCACATGTATCAGCTGTTGAACAGAGAAGACATACTGGCCGACAAGGCTGCAGAAGAATTCTGGCATAGAGTTGGCCTACTGAAGCTCAGGGCTCCTGATGCATACGCCAAGGCAGAACCCTTTCTTCGTAAGAATCAAGATCTGATTGAAGCCTACTTCGAAACGCACGAGACGAATGCGCGAGCTGAGGCCTTCAATCGCCAGATTCGGTTGATTCTAGCCTTTAGTCGAGGGCTCCAATACCAGGAACTGATCAGACGGCTGATCATCCTCTACAGCAAAGGCGCCCCGATGTGCCCGCTGGGCGCGCCTGACGAACTCGAGAATGTTCCGCCGTTTCTAGCCTGCACGGATCAGCACCTGCAAGCGAGCCTGCGTCATGGCAAGCACGCACCGAAGCTCTATCCTCTCGAGGATCCGGACCCACAGGCTACCTTCGACTTCGATTCGCAGGACGATAAAGACGATTTGCCGCTCGGGTAGCTACTGCTACTGCCTCCAACCCAGTTCCCATCGGGTGTGAAGCCGACATTCCTGCCTTACCTCCGCAACGCCGCAAACCAATCCTCAGGAGTTCGACCATGCAGGACGTGTCTTTTCAATTAGTCTCGAAGTCGACCGGGCTCGACGAACTGATCGCCCAGACCAAAGCCTTCGTTGAGGCCGCCAAAGCCCCCGCTACCCGCAAAGCCTACGCGGCCGACATCCGGGACTACTCGGATTTCTGCGCGAAAATCGGCCAGCCTGCTTTCGCAGCAGGCGGTGAAATCCTGGCCCTCTACATCACGGGCCTCGCCAAGCAAGGCCGGAAGGCAACCACTACCCGTTGTCGTCGCAGATGTATGTCGCATACCGGCCCTGCAGCCCCAGATCGACCAGGAATTCCCAGTCGTCCGGATAACTGGGATACCGGTCACGCTCAATATCAGCGCCATACTGGACAGCCTCCGCCTCATACAGCATCAGATCAGCCAGCCCCGCAAATCCTACGAGATGGCTGATTTGAATCGCCTCGATCGAATGATTCACGATCCACCACTCTGCGCCTGTATGCAGCACCATCCAGTCAAAGAGTTCTCCTTCCACGCCCTCGTCGAAGCCGGAGACCAGCACCAGCAACTCTTCGATTATCCGCAGCCGGATCGTCGTTGCTTCCTCAATCTCCGCTTGCGTGTTGCCCTGGATCGCCGGGAGGCCGAGGACTCGTTCGAAGTTCGTAATTCGTCCCGACATCTGTTGCTCCCAGGCGATCATTGCTCTCTTCCACTTCGTCATCGTTCGTTCTCCTCAAGCCTGCTGAAGTGTTCTTCGCTGCTTTCCTTCGTTCATCACCTCCTAAAGTTCGACCCGTTCCTCTGTCTCTTTCCCGACGAGAGACGGGTTTATAAACATCTCACACTCTGTTCGATCTAACCATTCCACTTCTGTCGTAGCGTGCGCAGACCGGCCGCGCTTTCGCTCAGGTCGGGCGCAGCGCCTACGCTGACCTGGGTGAAGTGGACGTGTGGGAAGAGGGCGCAGCGGAAGAGCGGCTGTCGATCCAGTCAAGCGCGCACTGCAGCCAGTAGGCCGTCTCTGCAGACGATGGCCCCAGCAGCGCATTGAACATCAAGTCAATGGGGCGGCGGTAGACGGTGTCGAGGCCGTCGCTGACCGCCAACTCACCACGATACGTTCCTGTTCGTGTCACGGCCACCAGGTAGCGATGGTCGATGACGGTGATCCAGACAAGGTCTTGCATAGGTTCTCCTTTATGGGTTGCGGTCGCGTGTGGGCGCCGCGCGCGGCCAATTTGGGCGCACAGCGGCGCTTGCCCGCGTGGGTCGGGCGTTGGATGTGCCTCCTTTCAGGTTGTGGTTGGATTGGAGATCTCGGGGAGATGCGAATCGCCTTGACGCCCCGGGGATGGTGGGTCTGGTCCCGATCGAGATGAGTCCGGAGGCGATCGAAGTGGGCGGGCTTCTGTTGGAGGTGGCGCGCCTTGGTGCCGCTGGATTCGAATAGCCCCAGATATAGTTCGTTATCGTTCGGAATCCGGGCGCGTTCGGCAAGTCGCGGGCACGATTGAATCGAACCTGACCTTTGTCCGCGTCAAGCAAGAGCTCACAACAACCGACTTAGCTTCGCTGCCTGGCCTGAGGACTCGAATTGCTTTGAGCGTCGAGGGGTTCATGAGAGCGGACCGCAGTTAGACTGATGGGCTAGTAGCGCATCGGCAAGTCCGATCGACTCTGAAGGGTACTTCAGTCCCCCCGATGCCGGGAAAGGGGAAACCTGGGCACAGTCTGGGCACAATTTTGGGCACAAAGGATCCGCTGTTTCCGTAAACCTCTGATTTTAAATTGATTTAGCTATGGTGCCGGGAGGGGGGGTCGAACCCCCATGGCCGCAAGGGCCGGCGGATTTTGAGTCCGCTGCGTCTGCCAGTTCCGCCATCCCGGCAAAACGGGTGGGCAGTGTAAGTATCGCACAGCCTTCGCGCCCGCGTCATTGCGGTGGGTCGCAACGCCCTACAGCCTGCCTGCTCAGTTTTGGGTCTGCTTTGCGACTGCCTTCACCGTATCGGCGATCGTTTCACGTGTCTGGACAACCACCAGGTCCACGCGTCGATTCATTCTGCGGCCATCTGGCGTTGAGTTGTCGGCGACCGGCCTGTATTCCCCGAACCCGGCAGCAGAGATGTTTCTAGGGTCAAAACCGGCGTCATTCACGAGCAAGAGAAGGACGTTCATCGCGCGCGCGGCAGAGAGCTCCCAGTTCGAGCGGAATTGATCGTTGTGAATGGGCTGGTTATCCGAGTGGCCCTCGACACGAATCTCAAGGCCGGGCCGCGACAAGACCTTCGCGATTCTCTTCAGTTTGTCCGCGGCGCCTGGGAGCAACGCTGCCTGGCCGCTGTTGAAGAAACCAAGCTCCTTCAGGCTGATCACAAATCCTTCCGGGGTGAACTGGAGAACGACTTCATGATTCTTCAGCTCCTTGCCCAGAGCTGCTTCGAGCTGCTTGCGCAGCTCCTGCATGTCGGCGACCGATCCAGCGGTTGGCTTGCGGGTCGAGATATCGTCGGTTTGCAGTCTTTCCGAGGTTCGATCGAATTCCGAATTCGTTGGCGGGCCATCCTGTGAAAAAGCGCCCAGCGTCTGAAAACCGTTGTGGATCGCCCGCGACAGCTTCCGAATCGACTGGTTGTCGCGGTACGTTGTCGCAAACAGCACAACAAAGAACGCGAAGAGCAGAGTCACAAAATCGGAGTAAGAGATTAGCCATCGCTCGTGGCTGACCGACTCCTGCTCCTGGACGCGTTTTCTCCGTCTCATCGAGCGGCGACCTTTTTGAGCCCTGGCTTAGGAGCAATGGTCACGTATCGCTTGAGCTGCATTTCAAGTGCACGCGGGTTCACGCCTTCCACGATCGCTAGCACAGCTTCCAGCGTCATCTCCTGAATGACCTGCCGCTCTCTGATCCGAATGCGAAGCTTTCCGGCCCAGGGCAGAAGAAACAGATTGGCCGATCCCACGCCATAGATGGTTGCCACGAAAGCCACTGCGATCCCTTTGCCGACCGCGTTGATGTCCTGGAGATGCTGCATCACCTGGATCAGTCCAAGGATTGCGCCGATGATGCCGATGGTGGGGGCAAAGCCGGCGGCGGACTCGAAGACCTTGGGAACTCGCTCCTCTTTTTCGCCGTGGTAATCGAGATGCAGCTCCATCATTTTGCGCAGATCGGTTGCGTTGACGCCATCGATCGCCAGCATCAGGCTCTCGCGCAGGAAGGAGTCATGGATCTTCGTCAATTCGGAATCCAGTGAAAGGATGCCTTCCTTCCGGGCCTTGAAGGCGTAGCGCAAGAGATTTTGGATGAGAGCGTCCGACTCGGGTTCCTTGTTCAGGAACACGTCTTTTAACTGCGCTATGGCGTGCAGCACGACGGGCAGCGGATATTGGACCATGACGGCTCCAATTGTCCCGCCGATGACGATCAGGGCAGCCGTCGGTTGAACCACCTGCGCAAGCCTGCCACCGTCCAGTACGAGACCGAGACCGATGCCGAGCAACGCTATGATGATGCCGCCGAATGTGCTCTTGTCCACACCGCTCCCTATCGTCTTCCATCGAACGTCGCGACGAACCACCCGGCGACTGGTCAGCGAGTCATAAGACAGTTCGAACGCACTGAAGCCCGAGTTCCGGTCATCCGGATGGTCTTCTATCGGCAGGTAGGCGGTCCGTATTCAAGGTGCCGGATACCCCAAAAGATGTAGATTGCCTCGTCGAAGAACCGCGAGGGAGGCTTGACGTATTGGCAACAAAATAAAATAGTTAGAATATCTCAAGGTTGTTCTTGAAGGGTCGCGCAGAGGGACCGCTGAGGCATAGAATTTTGCCGGAATCTGCCGATGAGAGGGCATGCGCATCCGTCGCCCTCTCGGTCTGCCTCTGCGTTTGCAAGGCGAAGCGGCCGACCGCGTCAACTCCGATGTCGCGCACACCAAAGACGATGTGCCCATGGAAGTGAACGCCAGGAAGCCCTTTATCGAGCGCAGGCGCAGTCGTCGCGTCGAGCAGTCGTGGTCCGAGGCACTCGATTCCCTCCAGCGCATTCTGCTTGGTTTTGAAAACGGTACCAAAGACCTGCCTGAGACTGAGGGAAAGTTTCGCACGATCTTTGAGGAGGCCCCCGTTGGGATCTTCGAGCTCAGCCAGGAAGGCCACCTCGTCAATCTGAATTCTGCAATGGCGCGCATACTCGGCCATGAATCGTCGGAGCAGGTTCTTGCGCAAGTTTCCGCCGGCTCGATCTGCTTTTTCGATCCCATTCAATGGAAATCCTTCGAGTCGTCTGCGGGGAACAAAGACGTTCGGTGTTTTGACCTGCGAATCAAGAGTGCCAACGAACAGTACCGGTGGGTTCGTTGTCATGTGCGCGAGGTCTGCGACCACAGCAGTGGTGCGCGCTATGAAGGAACCGCCGAAGATGTCACCGAGCGGAAGCTCGTCGAAGTCCGAACCGAGCAATTGGCTTACTACGATACGCTTACCGGGCTGCCCAATCGGACTCTGTTCCGCGTGCGTCTCCAGAGTGCAATTCGAGACGCTCTATCGCGCAAGAACAGGTTCGCTGTGCTCCTTCTCCAGATCGACCGTTTCAAGGTCATCAATGACTCGCTTGGTCATCGCTTCGGGGATAGGCTTCTGCAGGAAATCGCCAAGCGTCTTGTTGTTACGACTGGGCGGAACAGCCTCGTGGCGCGCATCGGCGGCGCAGAGTTCGCTGCGATCGTCGACATCGACATTTTGGATGGCGTGGCACCAATTGCCCAACGGCTGATGACAAGACTCAGTGCACAGTATTCATTTTTCGGGCATTCTTTGAGTGTCTCCTGCAACCTCGGAATCAGCGCGTTTCCAACGGATGGGACGGACTGCGAGACTCTCATCAGGACCGCGGACATGGCCATGTGTGCCTCGATAGAAGATGGTCTGAACGGCTTCCGAGTCTTTACCGAAGAAATGAACGACAAGGTACAGGAAGCGCTTCGCTTGGAGCGGGGTCTGCGAGATGCGCTCGCGAATCGGGAGCTTTTCCTCGTTTACCAGCCGCAGGTCGATGTGCGCACAGGCCGTGTTACCGGCCTGGAAGCGTTACTGCGTTGGGATCATCCCCAGTGGGGGTTGGTCCTGCCGGGCAAATTCATCGGCGTGGCCGAGATCAGCGGGCTCATCGTTCCCATCGGAGAGTGGGTTCTGCGGACCGCCTGTGCCCAGGCGCGCAAGTGGCAGGATGCAGGTCTGCCCCCTGTCCCGATCGCGGTCAATGTATCAGCGATTCAGTTCCGCCAGCAAGGATTCGTGGAGTTGATTCGTGACGTTCTTCGCGAGACCGGTCTGCGCCCGGAGTATCTTGAACTCGAGCTGACCGAGAGCTTGCTTCTCAGCAACGCCGACGTCATGTTCTCCACGCTACAGGAGTTGAAGAACATGGGGGTCTTGCTTGCGATCGACGACTTTGGGACCGGCTACTCCAGCTTGGGCTATTTGCGCCAGTTTAAGGTGAACCGCCTTAAGATCGCTCGATCATTCATCCAGGATGTCTCGGTCGATCCCGATGATGCCGCCATCACCACCGCTATCATCAACATGGCCAGAGCGCTCAATCTCGCCGTGCTTGCCGAAGGGGTTGAAAACAAAGAGCAGCTGGCTTTCCTTCAGGCGCAACAGTGCTTCACCATCCAGGGCTTCTATTTCAGCAAGCCGGTGGCGGTCGAGGACATCGATCGGCATCTGCGCTTGGGTTTTTCTCAGTCCACCCCATCCTCCATCCAATAAGTTCAATGGGTTGGGTCCGAGACGCAGATCAGCTGCTCCCCTGTTTGCCCCAACCGTAACCCTTTCGGTTCTGGAAATGAAGGGGGGCAGTGCCGATAGAGTGTGAGCGCGCATGCAGTTCGCAGTTGCTGGATAAGGGACATTGCACAGAGTGCGCCTCGAAAAGGAACTTGGCACATGTTCGCGATTATCGGCATCGTTGTCGTAATAGGAGCCGTGCTGGGCGGATTCACCCTCGAGAAAGGACCCTTTCTCGTTCTCGTCCAGCCCTCTGAGTTTCTGATCATTGGCGGCGCAGCCCTGGGCACTCTGCTGTCGGCAAACCCCATCTATACGTTGAAGAAGATCGTGAGCGGGCTGATGTCGGTGCTGAAAGGCTCGAAGCAATCGAAGGAGCGCTACGTCAAGTCCCTGAAGATGCTCTTCAATCTTTTCGGGAAGGCACGCAAGGAGGGTTGGGCGGGCATCGAGTCGGACATCGAAGAGCCGGAAAAGAGCCCCGTGTTCTCGAAGTATCCGGACTTTTTGGGGAATCACCACGCTCGCGACTTTGTATGCGACACACTGCGCATGGCGATCACGGGCGGAACAAGCGCGTTCGATCTCGATCAGATGATGGAACTCGACATGGAAGTCCATCACGCGGGTGAGACGCAAACCGTCTCGGCGTTGACCACTGTTGCCGACTCTCTGCCCGGCTTGGGAATTGTCGCTGCCGTCCTGGGCGTTGTCATCACCATGGGCGCTCTCGGCGGTCCCCCGGAAGAACTCGGCAAAAAGGTCGCTGCTGCACTCGTTGGCACATTCCTCGGCATCCTTCTCTGTTATGGCGTCGTCGGACCGCTCAGCTCGAATCTCTCCAAGCTGGTCGAGGAAGATCATGCCTTCTATCACGTGCTGCGCGTCGGGATGATGTCTTTCATCAAGGGAATGTCGCCGCTGCTTGCGATCGAAATGGCTCGGCGCGCGATTCCTGAGCACCTCCGCCCGAATTTCCAGGAAGTTGAGAAAGCCTGCCGTCAGAAGGACGAGGTCAGTACACAGGCTGCGGCATAGCGCATCCGGGAAGGAAGACAAGTTGTGGCTGAAGCCGGCGAAATCATCATCATCAAGAAGAAGGCCGCCCATAATGGGCACCACGGCGGCGCCTGGAAGGTTGCCTACGCCGACTTCGTTACGGCCATGATGGCACTCTTCATCGTTCTGTGGTTGATGAACACCAGCAAGGAGGTCAGAGATGCGGTGGGCGGCTACTTCAAGGACCCGCGAGCAACCTCCAAATTCGTCGGCACGAGCAAACAAGGCGCGAACGTCATCATCACGACAATCAAACAGCAAGACCTGGAGAAGCTGAAGGCGGACCTGCTCAAATCGATCCATCACCTTGATCCGCTGGACAAGCTCAAGAACCAGATCGAGATCACCATTACTCCCGAGGGCCTGCGTATCGATCTCATGGAATCGGCGAAGGGCACGTTCTTCGAACTGGGGAGCGCGCAACCTACCCCCGCGTTGGTCGACATACTCAAACTTCTGGCTCAGCAGCTGGGGCAGTTGCCGAATCACATATCGATCGAAGGCCACACCGATTCCACACCGTATTCAGGCAAGCGTGCCTACGACAACTGGGATCTCTCCACCGATCGCGCCAACGAGGCCCGGCGCATCATGCAGGGCGAGGGCATTCATCAGGGGCAGATCTCGCAGGTGCGTGGATTCGCCGATCAGCGTCTGCGGCTGCCGCAAAAGCCAACGGACCCGTCGAACCGCCGCATTTCGATGATCGTCCAGTATCAAATACTGGACGAAGGAGAAGTCGCACCCAAGATCGACCCCGCACACACGCAGGTGACGACCGGCCAGCTCTAGTCAGCAGCCAGCCGGAATCGCAAAATACAACTACTTTTGTGTAGAGGAAAAGAAGGTCCTGCGACCCTAGCGCACCAGAACAGGGCCAGTCCGCGGCGGCGGAGCAGACAGCCGCGTAACAAATCGGCTCACTTCATCCCGCTGTTCTTCTGTCGTATAAATAAACTTCACACCATCGTAGGACGACCCGGAATGCGCGACGCGCACCGGGAGTTCCATGGTGAAGTCCTGATAGGTGAAGACAACCGTTCCGCAGGCGTCCGGGCCGAGGGGCTGGCGGACTTCCAGCCTCATCCCCTCTGTACTGATCTCCAGGCAGCGTCCCTGCTGCACCGTATTCTCGAAGTGCATCTGGACGGGAAAATCGACAGCAAACCGTGGCGCCCGATAGTCAAATTTCCGCATAAGTGTCCATTTCTCGCCGGGGAAGACTACTGGACCGGTCAGCGTACTTATCGGCACATTCCGGCAAAACATTCTGTCTCTAAAGGTCTTAACTCACAAAAACTTCTAATTATTCTAAGCCCATTTGCCTCACCGGCCATCGATCCGGCACGAGTTGCACTATTCTCCGTGATCGCAAATCGACCGCCAATCCCCCGTTCGGCGACTCTCTGTGTACCTCGAAGGTAACGCAAGCCTGAAACAAATCACTCGATTAGTCCCAGAAGCTCGCCCTATACTACGCTTTCAAATAGAAGAGTTGTAAACACTTTCAGCCGCTGCAGGCGCATCAGGCGTCTACGGGGCATATTGGTTCAACAGAGAAACTTGCGAAATCGAGTTTGAGATGAGCGGCATGGACGATCCCCAGCTTTACGCCAGCGAACCGGTAACGGTTGACTCATCGAGTCCTAATCAAACGAATTCGCTGGCCAGCGTATCGGTCATCAACCGGTCTGCGGCACGGCGCATTCTCATTGTGGAAGACGATGTGTCCTTGGCCGGGTTTCTCGGCGGGGAATTGGAAGCACAGGGATTTGCCGTAGAACAGATTCACGACGGCGAGGAGGCTCTCCGCATCCTGGAGGCGAAACGGCGCTTTGACTTGCTGTTACTCGATCTTAATCTGCCGAAGTTGGATGGCATCTCCCTCATCCAGCGCCTGCGACCCACGCAGCCACGGCTTCCAGTGCTTGTGCTCACGGCCCGCAGTCGAGTCGAAGACAAAGTGAAGGCCCTCGAGAGCGGCGCCGACGATTGCCTCACCAAGCCCTTCTCGCTTATCGAACTTCTCGCCCGGGTTCAGGCCCTGCTGCGGCGGAACTCCGGTGTCGTTCCGAACTGTTCCACGGTGGGGGACCTGATCATGTATCGCGACCAGCGTCGCGTCGAACGCAATGGACGGCGTATTGAGCTGACGCCGCGGGAATTCGCGATTCTCGACGTAATGATGCGCAACGTCGGCCGTCCTGTTTCCCGCGCGACGTTGCTCGAAGAGGTTTGGAACATCGCACCCTCTGAGTCCGCGACAAACATCGTCGATGTATATATGAAGTATGTACGCGACAAGGTCGATCTTCCCGGCGAACCCCGGCTGACCCACACCGTGCGCGGCGTTGGCTATGAGTTGCGCGTTGCCTGAGAAGACTTTGGTGCTGCCTCTCCCCCGCGATGGCGCAGGAATCGCCGTTCCAGCCGCGTTGCTGGCTCAGCTGGCCGATGGACTGCACGCCATGGCGCAACCTCTGACCATCCTGCGCGGCGCGATCGGCGCGATGCAACTCGCGGAAAGGGGAGCATCCGAGGATCGGCGCTATGTCGATATGTCTGCGGACCAGATCGGCCGCTTGTGCGACCTGCTGGCGAACCTTCGCAGCCTTCTCGATGTGGCGCAATCCGAGGCAGTGTGTTCGCCGCAAGACTGGCACGATTTGGTTGGCGGTGTCCTCGAGGGCTACGAAGGTGATTTGCCAACATCTGGAGTGCGGATGGTGGTCACGCATCTGAATGACTCTATGCGGGTCCTTGCCGACGCAGCTCGCACAGAACAAGCGATGCGAGCAGCGCTGGACATGGCCCAAGCTCTTGCCTCGCACGGAGACGAGATTCGTTGCCGAGTGCTTCCGGATGGCCTGGAACTGCGGAACGAACATGGCCGCGGGAAGGGCCTGAACTCGTCGGAACGGCTCGTTCTGTCTCTTGTAGAAGCGGCGATCTGCAGCCAGCAAGGTACCTGCCGGTTCATCGAGGATCCATTTTGCCTTTCGGTCACTTTGCCCAGGCAAGGATCGAACATTACGTCGGATTGTCTGGAAGCAGTTGTTTAGTTGGTCTTTTGCCCGCAAAACGTGCTCTCATGGCTTTTTCATCTCAGGAGTGATGGATCGACAGATGGCAACTCCAGCGCCCCAATTTGCACGGTTCGAAGACCGCTTACCGATTGATGTATTCGTTGTCAGCTCGAATGGCAGGCTCCGCGAAGAGCTCCAGGAAAAACTAGGCCCTCCGCGCTGGAATGTGCTCCATGCCGGCGGAGGCGCGGAAGCTCTGAAGCTGCTCAGCAAGCATGGAGCGGATGACGGAGTGCTGCTGCTCGATCCGCAGTTGCCTGACCTGGACGCCAATGAGTTTCACGAGATCGTGCGTGAGCGCTTCCCTAACACACAGGTCATGATGGTGAACGCGCAGACCGGCCAACTCCTGGTCGGCAGCGCATCGCCTACTCCGGTCTCAAGAAAGCTCGCCGACGTCGTCAATCGCAACGGTTCATTGCGTACTGCGCCCATTCCGCTGACGGTGAATGAGAGCCCTCGGAGCATGGCCGAAGGCAGAGTCAAGCTGCGCAGCATGATCGGCAACTCCGAGCCAATGTTACGCACCTACACCATAACGCGGATGGTGGCTGCCCGCGACACCACGGTTCTGGTAACCGGCGAAAGCGGAACAGGCAAGGATATGATCGCGCAGGAGATTCATCTGATCAGTCCTCGCCGAAACCAGCCCTTCGTGATTGTGAACTGTTCAGCGATTCCCGAGCCTTTGCTCGAAGCGGAACTCTTCGGTTACACCAAGGGTTCCTTCACCGGCGCGGTGCAATCGCGCATCGGGCGCATCCACGCGGCGCACGGAGGTACGCTGTTCCTCGACGAAATCGGCGATATGCCGCTCTCCTTGCAGAGCAAGATTCTGCGCTTCCTGGAGCAGGGCGAGGTGCAGCGCCTCGGCGGCAATGAGAATCTCAAGGTCGATGTGCGTGTCATTGCGGCCACCAACGCCGACCTCAAGAAGCGTGTCGCCGAGCTGCAGTTCCGTGAGGATCTCTACTACCGACTCGCCGTCTTTCCCATTCATCTTCCCCCGCTTCGGGAGCGGATGAGCGATATCGAGGAACTGGCCATTGCGTTTGCCGGCAAGTTTCATCCCGGCGTCTCTATCTCTCGCGCTGCGATGAACGTCTTTGCCCAGCACTCCTGGCCGGGCAACGTTCGCGAACTGCGTAACGCCATTGAGAGGGCAACGATCCTGGTGGGATCCGAAGACGAAATCAAGCCTGAACACATCATTCTGTAGGGCTTCGTCCTAATTCGGCACATTTTTCCCAGTTTGGCACTGCTCGTGCATGTCAGATAGGCAAATGCTGCCGAGTTCTCATGCCATTCCAATAAAGAAGCTGGGCGCCGACTTGTCGCCCAGCCCGCAGCTTCTTGCGGATGCATTTTCGGAATTCATCTCGGCCTCGGTGGTTCTTGAGGCCTCCTATCGCGATCTTCAGCGCGAAGTCACACGGTTGTCTGCGGAACTCACCAAGCGCAATGCCGCTCTTACGAGCAGTTTGGCCGAGAACGACCGGATGCGTGCCGCACTTCAGCAGATGCTCGATTCGATGCCCTGCGGCGTGCTGGTCCTGAATCATGCGGGCCGGATCGTGATGATCAACCCGGAATGCCGCCGCTTGATCTATCAGGGTGCAACCTGGATAGACAGCCTCCGCGAGCTCTCAAACAGGAGCGGTGTCGATTTTGAAGCACTAACCGAAGGGCCCGATAACCAGTTCGACAGCGAAGTCTGCATCCAGGGTGAGACGGAAAAACGCTGGCTCGCGGTCGGCAAGCGAAAGCTCTTCTGCGGTCCGTCGCACCAACCGGAACATCTTCACAGCATTTGGATTCTGCGCGACATCAGCGCAAGCAAACTTGCCGAGCAGGAACGCGAGGCAGCCCGACGCGCGGCCACCCTTGCCGAGATTTCCACGATCCTCGCTCACGAAATTAGAAATCCATTAGCCAGCATGGAGCTGTTTGCGGATCTGATCGAGCAGGACCTGGGCACTTCGTCGCAGTGGATTGCGCACCTCCGTGCCGGCATTCGCTTGCTCTCCGGAACCGTCAATAACGTTCTCAGCCTCAACAGCGAGACCAAGACGCGTCTCACTCCAGTGGATCTCGTCCGCTGCGTTCGCGACGGCGTCGAGTTTGTTCAACCCATCGCCGTCCAGGCCGGGCTTTCACTGTCTTTCGTTGCCGCAGCCGACACGCCCGAAGTTGCCGGGAACCAGGAGGCAATTCGCCAGATCGTCCTCAACATCGTTTGCAATGCGATCCGCCACACCGAAGCCGGAGGACAGGTGGCTGTTTCGACCAGCTCTGCGGTTCGCGAGGGGAAGGCTCTCGCTGCAGTCGAGATTTGCGACACCGGCTGCGGAATTGACGAGAGCATCATCCATCAAATCTTCGACGCAGGCTTCAGCGCCACCGGCGGAACCCCCGGCCTCGGGCTGGCGGTGTGCAAGCGTCTGATAGCACAACTCGGCGGCACAATTCGCGTCTCTAGCTGCCTTCACGAAGGAAGCAGATTCTTGTTGGAGTTCCCGGCAATATGACGAACGATGAAACGCTGTCGGTAATGGTGGTCGACGACGAACCTGGAATCCGCACGGCGCTGCGGGCGAACTTCCTTCGTCATGGCTGGCGCGTCGAAACCGCGTCCTGCGTTCGCGAAGCGATCCGCAACGTCGAGGGCCATGAGTTCGACCTCGTTGTGACTGACATGCGGATGCCCGACGGCACGGGCATGGAGGTGATGCGTGCCGCGCGAAAAGCTTTCCCCGAGACCGCTGTCATTCTGCTCACGGCCTATGGTTCCGTGCCGGATGCAGTCACCGCGATGCGCGACGGAGCGCTTGACTATCTGACGAAGCCGATTCCCTTCGAGCGTCTGCAGGCAACGGCTGCGCAGGTCATGAACCGCGCCCGCCAGATGCCTCTCGAGGATTTCAGCGCCAACGGCGACATCATTGGCCACGCGCCTTCGTTACTGCGTACCCTCCATCGTGCCCGAGCTGCCGCGAGCACCGGCGCGGATGTCCTGATCGAAGCGGAAAGTGGAACCGGGAAAGAGCTGCTCGCGCGTTTCCTCCACGACTCCAGCGCCCGCAGCAGCAAGCCGTTCATTGCAGTGAACTGCGCCGCAGTCCCGGAGACGCTGCTCGAGAGCGAGCTCTTTGGCCACGGCAAGGGGGCTTTCACAGGCGCGGTCGCAAACCGGCCCGGCAAATTTGAATTGGCCAACGGCGGCACAATTCTGCTCGACGAAATCGGCGAAATGCCTCTCAATCTCCAGCCCAAGTTGTTGCGTGTTCTGCAGGAGCGAGAGTTTGAACGTCTCGGCGAGGGCTCGCCGGTCCACGTCGACATTCGAGTTATCGCTACGACCAACGTTTCATTGAGCTCAATGGTCGAACGCGCCCAGTTTCGCGCCGATCTCTACTACCGCCTGAACGTCATTCCGCTGACGCTGCCGCCTCTCCGCGAACGGCGGGAAGACATCCCAGTTCTCGCACGGTTCTTTGCCGACAAGTTCGTCGCGCAGCATCAAACTCCTACGCCGCACCTCCATCCGGACTTCATTGAGCGCCTTCAGTCGCACTCGTGGCCGGGCAACGTTCGCGAACTCGCGAACTTCATGCGCCGCGTTCTCACTTTGAGCGAGACCACTGAGATCGATGCCAGGAGCTTCGAGATGGAGTTTCACGGCGTCGCAAATCTTGCCTCCACGCGCGCCCCTCAGGCGGCGTCGGGTGTCGTGGGCGCTCCGGCGGGCACGCCGATCTGGCAGGTCGAAAAGCTTCACCTCGAAAAAACTCTCGCCCTCACTGATGGAAACCGGACCGTTGCGGCCGAGATGCTTGGCATCAGTCTCCGCACGCTCCGCAACAAAATCCGCGAATACGGCTTGCCGCCCAGGAGGTATGCATAATATGGCGACGACTCCGATCATGGAGCTGCTGCAGGGCTATCTCAAAGTGACTTCCGATCGTCAAGAGGTGGTCGCAGCGAACCTGGCCAATCTCGATACGCCGGGTTACCACGTCAAGGACATCAACTTTCAGTCCGCGATGCAGCAGGCTCTGAACGAAACAAGCGGCGGGCCGCCGGCTGGTCCCGCCACGGTCGAGGTCGAAGGACTGCCCGAACGTCCCGACGGCAACAACGTGAACATGGACCGCGAGAGCATGCTGCTTTCTCAGACCCAGCTTCAATACCAGATGGGTGTGCAGCTGGTGAAAGAAGAGTTTCATCGCCTGCTGACCGCCATTAAAGAAGGGAGCTAACCATGGGCTTGTTTGACATGCTCAGCATCAGCGCGTCGGCTCTGACCGCCGAAAGGCAGCGGGCCGAAGTCACCTCCGCGAACCTTGCCAACGCGGAGACCACGCACACCGAGACAGGCGGTCCGTTCCAGCGCAAGGAAGTTGTCTTCAGCGGCACGAGCATCTCCCCGTTTCACAATGTGCTCAACCACCTGAATCGCTTTGGCCAGCCGCCTGCCGGGTCGGTGCAACTTACCGAAGTGGTGAACGACACGGCTCCCCCCGTGAAGCGCTACGAGCCGGGCAACCCCGACGCCGATAAGAACGGCATGGTCGAGTATCCGGCGATCAATCCGATCACGGAGATGGTAGACCTCATGGGCGCAGTGCGCGCTTACCAGATGAACGCTTCGGCTGTGAACTCGGCCAAGCAGATGATCCAGCAGTCCATCGATATCTTGAAGTCCTCGTAAAACAACGGAGTCAATCGATGAGCAACGTATCCCTCAATACCATTCCGAACTTTCAGGTCCCCCAACTTCCCTCGCTCGACAATGCAGGCAGTTCGGCGGGAGAAAGCTTTGCGTCTGTTCTGTCGAGCGCAGTCCACGGCGTCGATCAGCTCAACGACTCCGCGGCGGCTCAGGTAAGCAACCTGGTGCAAGGCGGAGGAGGAGACATCAACAACGTGATGATCGCGGTCGAAAAGGCGGACGTCTCGTTTCAGCTGATGATGCAGGTGCGTAACAAGATCGTCAACGCGTACCAGGACATCGAGAAGATGCAGTTCTAGGATTAGGCCCCCATGCCAGGCATGACGAATGTAGTTGAACAGGTGAAGCAATTCTGGGCCAGCCGCACCGGTCAGCAGAAGGCGCTCCTCGCGGGAGGAGCCGCCGCTACTGCTGTACTGCTGACTTTGTTTGTACGGCTCATCGGCACGCCTGATTACAAGCCTCTCTACAAGGACCTCGATCCCGCAGACGCGCAGTCGCTGGCGACGCAGCTCGCAGCGCAGAATATCCCTCATCAGATCAGCCCCGACGGAAAGACGGTCAGTGTTCCCGCCGACAAGCTCGATGCTGCCCGCATGCAGACGGCGGCGCAAGGCGAGCCACACAGCGGCCGTATGGGATTTGAGCTGTTCGACAAGATGACCTGGGGCCAGACCGAGTTCGACGAGAAAGTCGCGTATCAGCGAGCGCTCGAAGGGGAACTCGAGAGAACAATTCAGACACTGGCGAACGTCGACCGGGCGCGCGTGCATCTCGTCATGCCCTCCGACTCTGTCTTTATCGATCGCCAGCGTGGAGCGAAAGCCAGCGTCATTCTCAAGCTCAAACGCGGCAGCCTTTCAAAGGATTCAGCGGTCGGCATCTCGCGCCTTGTTGCAGGCGCTGTCGACCAACTCAAGCCGGAAGACGTCTCGATCATCGATGCAGATACCGACATGTCGTTGGGTCCTGGGCACGAGGGCGCCGGGAGCAACGAAGACGAAGAGGCGCGATTGACTCAGCGCATCATCAATACACTTGAGCCGGTCGTGGGCACCAATGCGATTCGTGCCAGCGTCAACGTCGATTACGATCAGGGGTCTATGGAAGAGAGCCAGGAAAAGTACGACCCTTCCGTGAGCGCACTGCTGAGCGAGCAGAAGACCGAGGACCAAGCCTCCGGCGGAGCTGTGCCGGTCGGCGTTCCGGGAACGGCGAGCAATGTCCCGACCGCAAGCAAAACGAAACCGAGCACAGCCACAACGGTCACACAGGGCTCCACACAGGCGTCGAAGTCGGAAAGCTCGCAGTTCGGCGTCAACAAAACGGTGATCCACACGATCTCGCCGGGTGGCCGTGTCCAGCGTATTACCGCGGCGCTGCTTGTCGACGACGTGCTGGTGAAGAACGTGCAGAAGGGCAAGACCACCTACACGCGACAAAAGAGATCGCAGGACGAACTGAACAAGATTCGCGAGCTCGCCGAAGCGGCTATTGGTTTCGATGCCAAGCGCGGTGACACCATCAGCGTGCAGAACATGTCTTTCGATGGCAACACAGCCGACACCGACCTGCCCGCAGCCGGATGGACAACACAGGTGCAAAAGACGGTCGCCGATTACTCGGGACTTTTGCGACCGGTTTCGCTGCTCATCCTCTTTGTACTGACCTATTTCTTTGTGATTCGCCCGGTCCAGAAGCATGCGCTGAGTCCGGCGCAGCTCACAGCCGGAGCCGGAGGGCAGGCAGCTCTCGCCGCTGCGCAGGTGCAGCCATTGGCAGTTGCCGCAACGCCACCCGAGTTAGGATCCGGCAATATGCGCGCCGCGCAGCTGAAAGCGCAAACCTTTGAACTCGTAAGGCAGAAACCAGTGGATACAGCACGTGCCATGCAGGCCTGGCTGCGGGAGGAGGACTAATGAGTCCAGTGGAACGTGCTCCGAGCGGTGCGCGCAAGGCGGCGATCCTGCTGTCATTTCTTGGCGAGGAAGAAGCAGCGCCGATCCTGCGCAACCTCAGTGGCGAAGACGTCGACCGCCTTACGCGTGAGGTTGCCAGCCTGACGCGGGTTCCGGTGGAGACGACGCTGCAAGTCCTCGAGGAATACCACCAGATGATGCTGACCAGCGAATTCCTCTCGTCTGGCGGACGCGACGTTGCCACTCGTCTTCTGGTCAAGGCCTTTGGTGAAAACAGCGCTAAGACCATGGTGCAGCGTCTTTCACATCCGGAAGAGAACGCTACGATCCAGTTTGATGCGCTGAAAAAGACCGAACCGACGCAGTTGGCTAGATTCCTTGCCGGCGAACATGCGCAGACCAAGGCCCTCATCCTTGGCCACCTCGATCCAAAACAGGCCTCAGCATTGTTAATGAAGCTCGATCCGGATACGCGCGTCGACTGCATACGGCGGATGGCGACGATTGGCCAGTTCTCGCCCGATGCGGCGGCCAAGGCTTCGCGCGTTCTGAATCGCCGATTCGGAGCCGCATTCGATCAGACCAAGAAAGCGGACGGTGGAGTCAAGAATCTGGCTGACCTGATGAATCGCCTCGAGCCATCGGCTGCGCGCGAGATTCTTCAAACCATCGAATCCGATGATCCGAAGCTGGCCATCAGCATTCGCGATCTCATGTTTACCTTTGAGAACTTCCTTGAGGTTCCGGAATCGGATATGCGCGAGCTCATGAATATGGTGGACAAGAAGACCCTGATGGTCGCTCTGAAAGGTGCAAGCGAGGATCTGCGTAGCCACATATTCCGCACCATGTCTTCGCGTGCTGTGGAGATGATGAAGGAAGACTCCGAGATGATGGGTCCAGTCCGCGGGAAAGACGTTGCCAAGGCGCAAAGTGAGATTGTTGCCATTGCACGTAAGCTTGAATCGGAAGGGAAGATCGTCCTCAAGAGTGAGGGAGAAGACGAGTATGTCCTCTAGCCCAGAGTTTGCCAGCGGATTGCCGGTTCCGGTTTCGGCCTTGCAGTATCGCGATATGTCTGCCCGCAAGATGCGCGACGGCGTGGCGCATCCCGATCCTATCCCGGTCGACGATGCAGTCATGAAGAGTGCAAGCCCACAGCCGACCGCGGCGGAGGAGCTCGCCGCGCTCATTGCGCACGAAAGGGCAGAAGCGGCACACGAAGTGGAGCAGAGCCTGCGTAAGGAGTACGAACAAAAACTGACCGCCTTGCGTGAGCCCCTCGCTGCAATGCTCGCAGGTTTCGAGGAGCAACGCAGTCATTACTATGCGCAGGTGGAGATGGAGATCGTGCAACTTGCGCTCTCTATCGCCGCCAAGATTCTGCACCGCGAAGCGCAGGTCGATCCCATGTTGCTGGCTGCGCTTGTCCGCCTCGCCGTGGAGAGAATGCGCGAAGGATCAAGCGTAACGATACGCGTGAGTCCCGGAAAGGGCGTGAGCTGGAAACAATACTTTGCCGCCATTCCGAGCATGCAGCATGTAGAAGTGACCGAAGACCCACAGCTCAGCGATCAGGATTGCCTGCTTGAGACGGAACTCGGCACGGCCAACTTCGGGCTCGATTCGCAGCTCAAGGAAGTCGAGCAGGGATTCTTCGATCTGATGGCGCTGAGGCCAGGAACTAAATGAGCCGCGAATTGCTGGCTCCCTACACGCACTACCTGCGCACGGGATCGACTCTGCGTTGGAGCGGCCGCATCACGCAGGTGGTGGGCAATCTGATCGAGTCGGAGGGTCCATTCTGTTCGGTGGGTGAGTCGTGCCAGTTCATTGGCCCCGGAGGCAAGTGCTATTCGGGCGAGATCATTGGCTTTCGCGGCTCAACGATGTTATCGATGGCCGCCGATCATCCTCAGGGCATTCGCTTCGGTGACAAGCTGGTGACATGGGGTGCGCGCCCCTCGATTCGTGTCGGTCCCGGTATGTTGGGCCGCGTTATCGATACAGCGGGAAACCCGCTGGACGCGTTGGGTGACTATCGGGCCGTCCATTCCGTGACCCTGGACGGGTCGGCGCCGCTGCCTCTGGATCGTGTTCCTATCCGCGAGCCATTGAGCTGTGGGATTCGCGCGATCGATGGGTTCCTGACTTGTGGACGTGGCCAACGTGTCGGCATCTTCGGCGGCAGCGGCGTGGGCAAGAGCACGCTGATAGGCATGATGGCACGCGGCACAGCAGCCGACATGACGGTGCTGGCTCTGGTCGGCGAACGCGGCCGCGAAGTCGGCGAGTTTCTCGAGGTGCTTGGCGAAGAGGGATTGAGCCGCTCCGTCGTGGTTGTTTCGACCTCCGATCAATCGCCGGTGCTGCGCATTCGCGCCGCGCTCGGAGCGACGGCGGTAGCTGAACACTTCGCCAGTCAAGGGAAAAATGTTTTGCTCGTCGTCGATTCGCTGACGCGTTTTGCGATGGCCCAGCGCGAGATCGGTCTGGCCGCGGGAGAACCGCCGACTGCTAAGGGATACACGCCGTCGGTGCTGAACATGCTGGCCCGACTGGTCGAGCGCGCCGGCAACTTCGCGCAAGGCAGCATCACTGCGTTCTATACAGTCCTGATGGAGGGCGACGACCAGCAGGATCCCGTGGTTGATACAGTGCGGTCGCTGCTCGACGGACATGTGGTGCTGGATCGCAACCTGGCTTTCCGCAGCCACTACCCGCCGATCTCGATCCTCGACAGTTTGAGCCGGCTCATGTCGAGCATGGTGACGGAGAAGCATCTGTCCAAGGCCAATGCGCTGCGCATGATGATGGCTGCCTATCAACGATCGGAAGACCTGATTCGAATCGGCGCGTACCAAAAAGGCTCCGATCCGATTCTCGATAACGCCGTTGAGAATCTGCCTGCGATCAACGCCTTCCTTCGGCAGACACCAGACGATCTCTGCACATTCGAAAGTGCTGCGGACCGGTTGCTCGCGCTACCCGGTTGATGAGGCGACCTCACCGTGGCATTTCGATTTACCCTCGAACAAGTCCTTCGTGTCCGTGAGAGCATCGAACGGCGGGAAGAGCTGGCGCTGCAGCGGGCAGAGTTCGAAGTCGCATACGTGAAACGCAGAATCGAAGAGTTGACCCAAGAGCTGGCTGCAGCCAATCGCCAACGTGACGAGGCTCTCAAGAAGCCGATGCAAGCGTACTTGCTGCAAGGCATGGACGCTGAGATCAATGCTGCTTTTGAAGCGAGGCAGCAATCGATCGAGAAGCTCAAGGTTGTGCAAGCGCAGCGCGATCAGCAGAGAGCGATCTATCAGGTCGCGCATAATGGCCGGCAGATGCTGACAGATTTCCGAAAGCAGCAACGGACTGAGTACGAGCTCGAGGAAGTCAAGGCGCAGCAGAAGAAGATCGACGATCTGTTTGCGGCTCGCATTCAGGCACCTGCGGTGCGGCCAACTGCGCTTCGCGCCGGGCGTCCCCGACAAAGCGAGCACTGACTGCGGTGCGGCCAACTGACGCTCCGCGCCGGACTAGCCCCTTCGAGTTCGCTCAGGGCAAGCTGTTCAGGCAAGGGCTTCGCGGGTCTCACCGAGAATCTTGCACGCGCGAGGAACTTCGTTTGAACATTTGGCCCTGACGAGAGACTCCTTGTCAGGGCCGCTTCACATTGCCTCGAGATTCTTCGCAATCTGCCAGCCGGATCTCCGCACTGCGGTTCGTGAATTGAGCCCTCGCGGGCGCAGGGAGGGGGTGGTATGAGGAGGGGGGAGGGGGGTAGCCCCGGTATGGATCGCGGACAGGCCTGACAGATTGCTCGCACGACACTCACCCGATTCCATACTTCCATTGTGCGCGCGAGGCGCATAATGTTTCGCAAGGAATGGCCGCCCCCGGCGATTTTCTGGTGCTTTCGCTGCGGTAGTCCATACGGGAGGGCGATTTAATGCCACGGACAGTCACTCTCTTCGCGGTTTCCAGCTTGGTACTACTCGTTCTGGGATTGGCGGTGACTCGATTTGTCCCGAATGTAGCGATGGTTGTCCCATGGCCTGGTTCGCATGTGCACCGCGGTCTCACCTTACAGACTCCCTGCTACGCGCTCCGATCCCTGTTTGGCGGCTTTGCGTGCTTCTACGCGATTGGATCCATCCCGATTTCGAGGACACTGGCTCCGTGGCATTTCTGGCTGAGCGCTGCGGGGGTGGCGTTGTACGCTGTTGGTTTTGTTGCGCTGGGCTGGGGAGGGATGGCCGCCGCACGTTCCGGCGCAGAATCATCGCGGGGCGTTCTGTGGCTTGCCTTTTTGGGGCTGGCTGGCGGGCCTTTGTCATTCCTGCTGGGCCAGGCGCTGTTTGTCTTCGATCTGGTGCGGGCTGTGCCGAGGATGATGCACTCCTAGTCGCTTTCCCGGGTCTCGGAATCCTCACCCCACGGACGAAGACCTGTCCGTGGGGACCCCGAGAGCCGAGGCACCCGGTGCCGTGCGGACTAATGCGACGCGAGCTGTTCCTATTTGCCTGTATAAGACACGTGCCAGATGGTGCGGGAACCGTCGTCGGAGACGAAGAGTGAGCCATCGGGAGCCTGAGCGATGCCGACGGGGCGACCCCAGACGGAGCCATCGGGCGTGACAAATCCTGCTAAGAAGTCTTCGTACTCGCCGGTGGCGTGGCCGTTGCGCATGGGCAGACGAATGCATTCGTAGCCGGAGCGCTGGGCGCGGTTCCACGAGCCGTGCTCGCAGGCGAAGCCGTCGCCCTTGAACTCGGAGGGGAACTGGGAGCCGGTGTAGAACATCATCTCGAGCGAAGCGAAGTGCGGGTTGACGAGAATGTCGGGGGTGAGCACCTTCGACTGCAGCTCAGGATGTTTGCCGACATGGCGCGGATCCTGATGTCCGCCCATGTAGTACCAGGGCCAGCCGTAGAAGCCGCCTTCCTGCACATGGGTGACGTAGTCGGGCACGAGGTTGTTGCCGAGGCCGTCGCGCTCGTTGGTGGAGCACCAGAGCTCGCCGGTGATGGGATTGATGGCCTCGCCAACGCAGTTGCGAATGCCCCAGGCGTAAACCTTGATGAACTTGCCTTCGGGTGTGAACTCGAGCACGTCGGCGCGGTGAAATTCGCCGGGATGCGTGTCGGCATCGTCGACGTTGGAGAGCGAACCGACAGAGGCGAAGAGTTTGGTTCCGTCTTTGGAGAAGGCGAGGTCGCGCGTCCAGTGGCCTCCACCACGAAGGCGGCCGCCGCCGGGGAGCGCGGCGATCTGCTGCGGTGCGGCGCTGGCTTTGAGGTCGCCGTTCTTGTACGGGATACGCACAATGCCGTCGGTGTTGCCGACGTAGATCCACTGCGGGTTGGGACCGCCGGGATAGAAGGCGATGCCGAAGGGGAGATTGAGTCCCTCAGCGAAGACGGAAGTCTCTTTCGGCTTGCCGTCGGGACCGACGCCGCGAAAGAGCTTGATCTTGCCGGTCTGGCTTTCCGCGAGGAAGAGATCGCCGTTGGGCGCGAAGCGCAGCAGACGCGGGTTATCGAGGCCTGTGGTATACATGTCGACCTTGAAGCCCTGGGGCGCGATAGGCCAGGCGTTGGCAGGACGTGCGACGACGGAGGGGCCGTTGTCGACCGACTCTTCGGGCTTGGGCTGGGGAAGGTCAGCGACGGTGACATGACGGCGGGTGCCGGGAGCCTCGTGAAGCGCGTCGGTGAAGGCGGATTGGCCGGTGAGGACGGGGTGATTGGCAGAGTCGGCGCCGAAGGCCGAGATGCAAGGCAGAAGAAGAGCAGCGGCGAGCGAGGGGCGCAGGCAGCGGGAAAAACTCATGAGACCTCTCAAGGTGAATGTTGGTAGCAAGAAGAGGAAGAGAGCCATCAGCGATACAACTTTACACGGATCGGGTGGAGCTTGGGCTAGACGTGAGACGCGATTTGCAGCGATTCGGCTTGATTCTGCAGGGAAAGGAATTGTGTTCGAGTTTGCGCGGAGTTGAAGAAGACAGGGAATAGGGAATAGGGAATAGAGAACAGGGAATAGAGAACAGGGAATAGAGAACAGGGAATAGA
>Ga0181535_10002081_pt1 | contig 24946 bp, 21 predicted proteins | sample PEATcosm2014_Bin_44_FD_119774 | JGI IMG/M metagenome (GOLD analysis project Ga0181535, IMG submission 119774) | Peatland microbial communities from MTU Mesocosm Facility, Houghton, MI, USA - PEATcosm2014_Bin17_30_metaG | ecosystem: Environmental > Terrestrial > Soil > Wetlands > Peat | place...
CCGCCGCCGGCCGAGGCCTTGATCATCACCGGATAGCCGATTGTCTCGGCGATCGCTACCGCCCCTGCCGCGTCGTCAATGACGCCGGGGAAGCCTGGCACAATTGCGACGCCTTCGGATTGCGCGATCCGTTTGGATTTGATCTTATCGCCCATCGCTTCGATGGCTTCGATATTGGGGCCGATAAAGGCGATGGCGTTGGCTTCGAGCGCCCGTGCGAAATCCGCCTGCTCCGACAAAAACCCATAGCCCGGGTGGACCGCTTCGGCGCCCGTCGCCTTACAGGCGGCGATAATATTTTCAATGACGAGATAGCTGTCTTTTGCTGGCGGCGGCCCGATCCGCACCGCCTCTTCCGCCAACTCCACATGCGGCGCGTCCTGATCGGCATCGGAATAAACGGCAACCGTCGCAATCCCCATTCGCCGCGCGGTTTTGATCACCCGGCAGGCGATCTCGCCACGGTTCGCGATGAGGATTTTCTTGAACATGTTGGCCCCGGACCAGCCGCGCATCATCGAGGATGGCAGCCATTACCATGTCGCCTGCCATGCTTGTAGGCAAGCCAGAGGGTTCGTTTACCGCACAGAATTGATGGCATGAGCTAGACAATAGAAAGCCCGGCCACAAGCGCGGGTGCTTATTTCATTCAAAATTTCTGCGATAGTCCGGCGAATAAGCCTCGCCGCGGCCCGTATTGCGGCGCGAACACGCCGATGCCGCTGCCGCTCCTGATCTGATAGAGCGTGTCGAAGACATTCACCACATCGAAGCGAAGCGTGAGAGGCTTCATGTTCCAGCCCGTGAACTCGTGTGTGAGACCAACATTGAACTGTGCATAAGGCTGTTCGTGGCTGATGTTGGCGTCGCCGCTGCGCAAGCCGCTGCCGTAGAACATATCGGTGCTAAACCGTGTGCCGTTCCAGAGGTAGGATAGGCCCACCGAGCCCGTCAACATTTGGGTGTGATCCGTGTAGACGAAGTGGCTTTGGATATATTGGAACTCTGTTAGGCCGCCGAGATCGGCGAGTGGCGTGGTGTTGTCGAACAAATATTGGTTGGACACCACGTCGCTAGCTTTCTGCTGGGCGGCGGCAAAATTGACGTAGGCCTGGAAATTACCGCTGGTGAATTTCCCTTTGAGCTCGACGCCTTTATTGTAGCCCTTCGCATAATTGAAGGCGCTCAAGACCAGCGCCTGGCCGAAATTTCCATTGTCGATGAGGTCATTCGCGATCTTGTAATAGCCGTCGATACCCACCTCGAGCGTGCCGCAGCCATGCTCCCCTGGGGAAGGCGGCATGAGCATGAGTGGTGCCAGCGTGCTGCATTCCATTGGAATCTCCTGGGACACACCGGCATCGAAATAATGCGACCGCTCCGGCTGCACCGGATCATTGAGAAATTGGGAGGGCGCTCCTGTCGTATTCCGGAATAAGCCGATATCGGCCGGCGCCGCCTCCACGAGCACCGGCGGTGTGAAGTAGCGCGCGTAGCCAGCATGCCATGTCGTGTTTTCGGATGGCGTGTAAGAGAAACTGAGGCGCGGACTCAGTTGATCGGCCTCGACATATTGGACCATCTGGTCGAAGCGAAGGCCGGCATTCATCGTGAGTTGATCTGTGATTTTCCACTCGTCCTGACCGTAGACGCCCATAAGCAAGCCGAGCTTCGAGCTTGAATCGTTTATTCCCTCAGGCGGTCCATTATCGGAGCCGTCGCAGACGGTGCAGGGCTCGGCGATGGAGAAATTGTTAACCGCTGCCTTTTCGCCACTGACCACAAAACCGGCGCGAACAATATTGGCTGGGTTGACCTTATATGAGCCGTCGCCCTGGAGGCCGTTGGTGTAGGAGGTGCGGGTAACGTTCGATGCGATGCCGTTCAACAGCATGTCGCCGACGACATCCGGCGTGAATTGCAAATTGTTGTAGCGGGTGAAATAGGCGAGCTGCCCGTCGAAGCCGTTGATCGATTTCTGCAGAGCCAACACCCCGTAATGGGTGACCTCGATCTGATTCTCGTTCAGCTGTGCTGAATTGAAAGTGGTGATTCCGAAGGCGTTGGTAATTGGAGGATTTCCCATCTGCCCGACCGGCTGGCCGGGGACGTCTGGAATCTGGAATGCGTTGATCGCGGTTCCCATGATCAGGCTCAGGCGGGTTGTGTTGTCGAGGAACGCCGAGATGTAGCCGAAGCCTTTTTCCTGCCGGGAGAAATCATGGATGGGGTTCACGCTCGGCATTGAGTTTTCGATTCCTTCCAAGGTCTGCACATAGCGTCCGGTGAAGTAGTATTGGATGCCCGGAAAGCAGTTCGCGCTCGATATTCCGGGAGCGGGCGTGGCGGAACCGCAATTGCCTCCGGACGTTCCGCCATATTCCAAGAGCGGCGCGATGGTTCCACGGCTGCCGCCGTAAGGGCTGATGCTGCCACTGTTGTTGAAGACATCCGTCCGGGTTGTGATGTCGACGAGGCCGACCGTGCGGAGCCCGAACTCGGCTGGCAGCGCACCAGTGACGAGGGAGATCGTGCCGATCAAATTGGTTTCCAAAATACTCCCAAAGCCGGTGACGCCATCGGGCAGCATGACGCCATTGATCCGGAATTGCACATTGGCATGATCATTGCGAACATGGAGCAGGCCGCTCGCCGCGGAATCTTGCGAGACTCCGGGCGCCTCCAGCAGCACTTTCTCGACCGGCTGGTTGACGCCCTGGGGCAGCGACTGGATATCGTCGTGGCTGATCTCGTAGGAGGTGGTGCCAATGGTGGTGAATATACTGCCGCGCGCGGCATCGAATGTCTTAGCTTTTTCCGCTAGCTGACGCGCCGCGGCGGTTTCGGGAGTCTCGCTGGCTGATTGTTCTGGTGCCGGCGCCGGTTGCTGCGCCGCCTGGTTCATCGCCGGTTTCTTTTCGGTGGCGACCACCTCGACGGTCGGCAAGGTCAAGGTATCAGGAGTTTGCGCGAAGCCCTCTCCATCGAGGCAAAACATCGACGCGAGAGCCGAACAGCTCAGACGGACCATGCGGCCGATACGGCTAGACATACTCACCCCCATCTCGCACCGTTTTGGGTGACGCCCCATGGAATGATCGCGGGGTTTCGTCTTTGGCGGCGGCTAGATTGTAATAATATAACGTTACAAAGCGGGCGCGACTGTCAAGGGCAAGGCGACCCGATGATAGTTTGTCGTTCTGATTCTCGGGGTGTTGTGACCGCAAAGTCACAGGAGGCCTTACGGAGGCCTTACGGAGGCCTTATAATTATGACGCATGTCTCCCGGCGGCTACAACATCAGGATATTTGAATTCTATTCCGGCAAGGACAGGATCTGGCTCAATAGCAGACCCAGGCCCAAGCGTTATAATTGAAGAAAGGAATGTTGCCGCGTTTCTTTCGAGGGAAATGAACGTTCTTGAGCGCAGCATTGGGAGGGCCCGGCAAATTTGTATGGCTGCCATGAAGCAAGCAACCGTCCAGGAGCCCTCAAGGGCGCCATGCACTTTTTAAAAATTATAAGGCTAAAAGTTACAGCTTATCCGAATCTCGCGCGACGCCCAAACCCCAGATTCGCACATCGCCGCATCTTGCAAAACTATGTTTGGGCAAATGTCGATCGTACCAAAATGTTTCACGTGAAACAGTTTTGTCCGATCGAAACCCAAAACCTTACAAAAATGATATGCCGCACATCACAGCGGAATATTGCCATGTTTCTTCCAAGGATTCTTGAGGTCCTTGTTGCGCAGCATCGCGAGCGCGCGCGTCACGCGTCTGCGCGTCTCACGCGGCATGATGATGTCATCGATATAGAAACGCTCCGCCGCGATATAGGGTGATAGAAACCGCCCTTCATATTCGCGGGTGCGCGCGGCAATTTTGTCCGCGTCGCCCATATCGGCGCGAAAGATAATCTCGACCGCGCCTTTGGCGCCCATGACCGCTATGCCGGCGCCCGGCCAGGCGAAATTCACATCGCCCCGCAAATGTTTCGAGGCCATGACATCATAGGCGCCGCCGAACGCTTTGCGGGTGATGACGGTCACTTTTGGCACCGTCGCTTCGCCATAGGCATAGAGGAGCTTGGCGCCATGCTTGATGAGCCCGGAATATTCCTGCTCGGTTCCAGGAAGAAAGCCTGGCACATCGACGAAGGTCACGAGCGGAATATTGAAGCAATCACAAAACCGCACGAAGCGGGCGGCCTTCCGCGACGCGGCGCTATCAAGAGTGCCTGCGAGCACCATGGGCTGATTGGCGACAAATCCCGCCGTGCGGCCTCCCAGACGGCCAAAGCCGGTCACGATATTGCGTGCATGCGCCTCCTGAATCTCGAAGAAATCGCCCTCGTCCACGGTCTTGGTGATGAGTTCCTTGACGTCGTAGGGTTTGGCCGGATCCTCCGGCGCCAAACTGTCGAGCGAGGCCTCGCATCGCTCAAGCTCATCGAAACTTGGCCACTCTGGACTCTCGCTTGTATTGGACGATGGCAGAAAGTCGATGAGCCGGCGCATTTGCAACAAGGCCTCGACGTCGTTCTCATAGGCGCCATCGGCGACGGAACTTTTTATCGTATGAATGGAGGCGCCGCCGAGGTCCTCGGCGCTCACGATCTCATTCGTCACCGCCCTCACCACATCTGGACCGGTCACGAACATATAGCTCGTGTCCTTGACCATAAAGATGAAGTCGGTCAGCGCGGGCGAATAGACGTCGCCGCCCGCGCAAGGGCCCATGACGAGGGAAATCTGCGGAATGACGCCCGACGCCAAGACGTTGCGCTGGAAGACTTCGCCATAGCCCGCAAGCGCCGCGACCCCTTCCTGGATGCGGGCGCCGCCTGAGTCAAAAAGCCCGATGAGGGGCGCCCGGTTTTTGAGAGCCATATCCTGCAGACTGGCGATTTTTTGTGCGTGCGTTTCGGAAAGCGAGCCGCCGAAAACGGTAAAATCCTTGGCGAACACAAATACGGCGCGTCCATTGACGGTGCCCCATCCGGTGACGACGCCATCGCCCGGCACGCGGCGTTTCTCCATTCCGAACTCCGTCGCGCGATGCTCGACGAACATGCCAAATTCCTCGAACGAGCCTGCATCGGTGAGAAGCTCGATCCGCTCCCGCGCGGTAAGTTTTCCGCGCCGGTGCTGGGCGAGGGTCCGCGCTTCGCCGCCGCCATGCAGGGCGCGCGCGCGGCGCGCGGCAAGCCGTTCGAAAGTTGGTTTCATCGCTCCTGCTCACGCTCTTTGAGAGAAAGATCCGCACATTGAACGGCCGTCCAATTCTGGATTAAAATTGAATGGCCGTGCGAAACATCGACGGAAAAATGAAAAAGGAACGAGATATGATTGCCAAGCCGCAGAGTTTCGTCAATGGCGCACCGCTTTTCTTGCTGCGGGCCGAAGGCCTGGTTGTCGCGCTCCTTTGTATCGCAGCTTTCAGCCGCTGCGGCGCATCCTGGTGGCTCTTTTCGGCATTGATTCTCGTACCGGACTTGTCAATCGCTTTCTATCTCGCCGGACCGCGTGCTGGAGCCATAGCCTACAATACGGTACACACCTATCTCGGGCCGATTGCTCTGCTTGTCGCAGCAGAGATTTTGGCGATGCCCGCCGGACTTTGGATCGCACTGATCTGGGCGACCCATATCGGCATCGACCGCGCTTTGGGCTTCGGGCTCAAATATCCCGAAGCTTTCAATTCGACTCACCTTGGCGGCATCGGCCATCGCCCGTAAGCAGGGACCGCTAGCCCGATACGGCCTGATAAAGGCCCGCTGCCGCCTCCATTTCGCACCATTGCCGGGTGCGGCGGCGAAGCGCTTCCGTATCCTCGCCACAGGCCCGTATTTCAAAGTCCTCGTCCACATGCGCGGCACGCCAAGCCTCGGCGGCAGTGAGCGCATCATGCGCCACGGCAAGAGCAAGCAAGGCCGAACCGGTGAGGGTCGTCATAACAAGCAGAGCGGCGAGCACGAAGGGCGCCGCCGGCCCGTCATCGGCGATGCGCGCGATCGCCTCTTTCACCGCCAGGGAGGCGGCTTCCGGCTGTTCGATGAACACCAAGCCTTGTGTGCAAAGAAAAGAAGCGCCGAGCTTTTTCCGTGCGAACGCAAGGACCGGATCCCAGGCGGCGGCTTGCGCGCGGGCAAGCGCTTCCGGTTCGCCGGCGCGGTAACAGACGAGGTCCGATCCGGCATATTTGACAATCTCTTCAGCCGTAGCGGCAAGCCGGTGCACGACGCCGTCGATAGCGGAATTGACAATACGCGTCCATGGCATCAAGGCCGGATCAATGATTTCGCCGAGGTCCCCCCATTCGGCGGCGACCGCCCGCGCCGCCGACAGCGTCGGCAGCACCAAATCCCTGCCCCCCGGAGTCTTGGCCACGCGGCCATCGAGAAGCAGGACAAAACCGCCATCCCGTTTATGCGCGGCGGCCTCCTTGTAGAAGCGCCTGGGCAGGGCTTTATTGAGATCGCGCCTGGCCATGGCGACGGGATCGACCGTCACCGGCCGCGCCGCCAAAGGGCCAAGCTCATCAGGCGCGTTCTTCTCCGGCATCGGGTTGCCTTTTCTGCTTGGTCTTCGCGGCGCTAGCACTCTATAAGACTAAACAATTTCAATTAGTTACATGAGTTTATAGGATAATAGTTTAATGTAGACAAGCGATTTCAAGTGCCCCCATTCGGTTGCACCGGTCCGTGTCGCAAGCTTATGACGAAAATGATGCGGACCAGACGTCTTGGCAAGAGCACGCCGGCACTCTGGACCTATCCTGGGAAGCCTGCCCTATCGTGGCGAGCGCATCCATCTTATGTCGAGATCGCGGACTTTCTTACGCAAAGTATTGCGGTTCAGCCCCAAAAGTTCGGCGGCCTTGATCTGATTGCCTCTTGTGGCGGAGAGCGCCGCGGAAATCACCGGATATTCGACCTCGCGCAAGATCCGGTGATAGAGTCCGGGAGGCGGCAGGCTCGTTCCATGGGCATTGAACAGCTCGGAGAGGTGGCGCTCCATCGCGGTCGCTAGCGTCTGGCGCCGGTCGGGCTCCGCTGGCCGCACATTTCCCGCGTTGGCCGGCGCCGCAAAATTCGGCGCCATCTCCGGCTCATCGACATTCAGTTCCATGTCCACCAATTGCAGGGTGATGGCCTCTTGCGGATAGAGCGCGGCGAGCCGGCGGGTGAGATTTTCGAGTTCCCGAATATTGCCGGGCCAGCGATAGCGCTTGAGGCGCTCCAAGGCATCGGGTTCGATACGCTTCAACGGCAAGCCCTCGGCGGCGGCAAGCACGAAGAAATGTTGCGCGAGGTCGGCAATATCCTCGAGACGTTCGCGCAACGGCGGCAGCCGCAGAGGGACGACGTTCAACCGGAAAAACAGATCCTCGCGAAAGAGGCCTTGGCGGATTTGGCCGCCCAAATCCTTGTTGGTCGCGGCGATGATGCGGACATTCGTCTTGATCGGCGTGCGGCCGCCAACCGTCGTGTATTCGCCTTGTTGCAGCACGCGCAAAAGCCTTGTCTGCGCCTCCATCGGCATGTCGCCGATCTCATCCAGGAAGAGAGTGCCTCCCTCGGCCTGCTCGAAGCGCCCCGCTGAACGCTGATTGGCGCCGGTGAAGGCCCCCTTTTCATGGCCGAACAATTCACTCTCGATGAGATCGCGGGGAATTGCCGCCATGTTGATGGCAACGAACGGGCCTTTCTTGCGCTTGCCGTAATCATGCAAGGCGCGCGCGACAAGCTCCTTGCCGGTGCCGGATTCGCCGGTGATCATGACCGTGAGATCGGTTTGCATCAAGCGCGCCAAGGCACGGTAGATTTCCTGCATGGCAGGGGAGCGCCCGACGAGGGGCATCCCGTCGAGGTCGGCATTCGGCGCGGCGCGCACGCGATTTTTCGGCTCCGACATCGCGCGCCCAACGATCGAAACCAGTTCCCGCAGGTCGAAGGGCTTCGGCAGATAATCATAAGCGCCGCGCTCGGACGCCTTGATCGCAGTCATGAAGGTATTTTGCGCGCTCATGACGATGATCGGCAGATCCGGGCGCAATTTCTTCATCTTCGGCAGCAGTTCGAAGGCATTTTCATCCGGCATGACGACGTCGGTAATGACGAGATCGCCCTCACCCGACTGAACCCACCGCCACAGCGTTGCCGCGTTTCCAGTCGTGCGCACCTCATAGCCCGCCCGCGACAGAGCCTGACTGAGAACAGTCCGAATGGCTGTATCATCATCAGCAACGAGGATATTGCCCGCGACCATTAGACTGCACCTTCCTGGCAGCGGGAACCCTGGTTATTCCCGCCGAATTTTATAGAGTGTTGCGTGGTTTCCCCCGCTCCGGGGGACGTCCGCTGCTCAACCACTTCGAGAATCCGCGGAATCTGAAATGGTCTAGGTGTTTGTTCCATCGCATTTTCTTGGCGCGAACCGGTATCCACTTCGCTTGAAAATGCTCTACCGCATCGGACTTTAGGCGTGGCCGCGCTTCGCGCCTTGACCGTCACGACGGACATACATGGGCATCAGAACCCGGAATGTCGTGCGGCGGGGAGAGGATTCGCATTCTATGGTACCACCATGATCGCCAACAATCTTGGCTACCAAAGCAAGCCCTAGGCCAGTTCCGGCCGCTTTCGTGGTGACGAAAGGATCGTACAAATGCGGCAGCAAATCCGGGGCGACGCCAGAGCCGTTGTCTCGCACGCAAAATTCGAGCGGCAGACTCACTGGCTCTTTCGCGCCGGGAATTTGCAGGCGCACGCCGGGCCGGAAAGCGGTCGATAATTCGATGTTGCCGTCGCTGCGCGCTTCACCGATCGCTTCGGCGGCGTTCTTGACCAGATTGAGAAAGATCTGAATGAGCTGATCCTTGTTGCCGAAAACCGGAGGAAGCGAGGGATCATAATTTTCATGAAAGCGGATATGGTGTGCGAATCCCGCCTGGGACACTTTCTTGACGTGATCGAGCACGGTGTGAATATTGATTTTTGCACGCTCGATGGGCCGCCCTTCGGAAAACGCGCTCATCCGGTCGACGAGTTTCACGATCCTGTCCGTCTCCTCGCAAATAAGCCTCGTCAGCGCGCGATCTCCATCGGTCGCTTCGGTTTCGAGAAGCTGCGCGGCCCCTCGAATTCCCGAGAGAGGATTCTTGATTTCATGCGCGAGAACGGACGCCATCCCGGCAATCGACCGGCCGGCACCTCGATGGAACAGGTGGCGGCTGATTTTTTCGGAGAGGGAACGCTCCTGTAGCATGATCACGACGCCATCGCCTGGTTCCTGAAACGGCGTCACGAAAATATCGACCAAACGCTCGTCTCTCGGTTTTGCCAAGCGCAATTCGACCCGGTATTCATTGATCGCCGCGCCCCGGGATTTCACCTGTTCGACCAGAGACAGAAGCGGCGATCCGGCGGCGACAAGATTGGCAAGCTTCTGCTGCCAAAGAGAAGTCTGGCTCATATCGAAAAAGACTTCGGCTGCGGGGTTGGCATTGGCTATGGAACCATCGGGGCGGACGGCGACCACCGGATGCGGAAGCGCGTTCAAAAGTTTCACCGCATCGCCGCTAGACGTGACGGTTGCCGCCCGTACCGGTCCTTGCGTAGGCAAAGGCGCGCTCATGCCGCCTCAATCAATAAAGGAGAATCAAACAATTGGCACAGGGTCGATCTGACCGCGCCCGGGCACTCAAGCCTGACTAAGCGCTGGCGAAGGGCAGCAGCGTCCCGCACACCTGCCCGTTCGGCGTAGGCGGCGAGGTGCTTGCGCGCATGGCGCACCCCATGACCTGGGCCAAACAATTCGATCAAGGTCTCGAAATGTTCGAGCGCCGCGCTTTTGCGCGCGGCCGGCGGTGCCTCGGCCCGGGCTTTGCCATGCGCCAGATAATGGGCGACATCGCCAACGAACCAAGGCCGTCCGATCGCGGAACGGCCGATCATCACGGCATCCGCGCCGGATTGCGCCAGCATCAAAGCCGCGTCCGTGAGGCTCGCGCAATCGCCATTCGCGACCACCGGTATCCTCACAGCTTTCTTGACCGCGCCGATCGCGGCCCAGTCCGCCCTGGCCGCGTAGAACTGGCAGCGGGTGCGGCCATGAACGGTCAGCATGGCGATCCCTTCGGCTTCAGCCAGCCGGCCAAGTTCCGGTGCATTGACCGATTGCGCATCCCAGCCGAGCCGCATTTTCAGCGTGACCGGTATGCGCACGGCTGCGATCGTGGCGCGGATCAGCGAGATCGCCAGGCCGAGGTCGCGCATCAAATGCGATCCAGCATAGCCATTCGTGACCGCTTTCGCGGGGCAGCCCATGTTGATGTCAATCATTACGGCGCCGGAGTCCTGCGCAAGACGCGCCGCTTCCGCCATCAGGTAAGGCTCTCGGCCGGCGATCTGCACAACATGGAGACCGACGCCCGCCCCTTCCGCTTTCAACCGGTTCGCGGTATCACCGCGGGCATAATGATCCGCGGCAACCATCTCGGAGACGGTGAGAGCGGCACCAAACCGCTGGGCCAGCCGGCGCATGCCGAGATCGGTCACACCCGCCATAGGCGCCAGAAAAGCGCGCCCATCGAGCTGCACTCCACCGATGCGGAGTCTTGCATCATTAAGATTGCCTAAATTATTAGCATAACTGCTCATGCCCACATTATAATCATTAGCTGCATTGCGGCAATGAGAGAATTGCATATTTTTGCGTCATAATATGAGAAAAATTGACGCCGCTCGCAAAACAAAAGAGGAAGAGGGCTTATTGCCCCCATAGCTTGAGCAAGCCGAAAATTTATGAACGCAAAATCGGAATTGACGATTATCGTCGTCGCGGCCGGGCGAGGGTCGCGCGCTGGGGGCGGTGTTCCCAAGCAATATAGAAACCTGGCTGGCAGGCCGCTGCTTGCGCATACCTTAGAGGCCGTGCTGCGGGCGGCCCCAGGCGCAACGGTTCTCCCCGTAATTCACAAGGATGACATCAATCTTTACCAAACGAGCGCGGCCCCATTTGAGGCAGACGGCCGCCTTGTGCATCCAGTTTATGGCGGGGCCACGCGGCAAGCCAGCGTCCGCCACGGTCTGGAGGCGCTCGCGAGTTGGAAATCAAATCCAGAAATCGTTCTAATTCATGATGCTGCACGCTTATTCATAAGTGATACATTAGTTGACAACGCTATCGCCGCAGCAAAAACCTACGGTGCCGCCATTCCCGGTGTGGCGCTCGCCGACACGATCAAGGAGATTAATGCGGAGGGCTTCGTCACCGCGACCCCGCCGCGGGCGCGTCTACGCGCGGTGCAGACACCGCAAGCTTTCCGTTTCAATCTGATTTTAACGGCCCATCGCAACGCTGCCGCAATGGGAGCCTTGGATCTAACCGATGACGCCGCCGTCGCCGAATGGGCCGGCCATCCTGTCCATGTCTTCGCCGGAGAGGACTCGAACATGAAAGTGACGACCAGCAAGGATCTTTTTGCCGCCGAGGCGACGCTGCTTCGCGAACTGGCCGATGTCAGGACCGGGCAAGGCTATGATGTCCATGCGTTCGGGCCAGGCGAGCATGTCTGGCTCGGCGGCATAAAAATAGCGCATGATCACGGCCTTGTTGGCCATTCCGACGCCGATGTTTTAAGTCATGCGATTACCGACGCCTTGCTCGGTGCTTTGGCGGAAGGCGATATCGGCAGCCATTTTCCGCCAAGCGATCCGCAATGGCGCGGCGCGGCCTCCCGGATTTTCCTCGCCTCGGCAGCCGCCATGGTACGGAAACGGGGCGGCGCCATTGCCCACATCGACGCGACTGTCGTCTGCGAACGGCCAAAGCTAGGGCCGCACCGGGATGCGATCCGGGCCAGCATCGCAAATATCGTTGGAATTCCGCCTGACCGTGTCGCGATAAAGGCAACGACATCAGAACGTTTGGGTTTCACCGGGCGCGAGGAAGGCATTGCGTCGCTCGCCATCGCCACGATCCGCCTGCCGCTCTAAATCTTCATCGCTTACTTGTTAGCCAGAGCGGTCTCTTTGCCAGGTCCGCGTCGCCGCACCGCTGCGTCCGCTCCCCCTGATTGTTCTGTCGGCAGACAGACCCTGGGGGCCGCAGATCCCATCGCTGATCGCAACTGGTAAGCTGCCGGCGAACGTCCCGCCGGAGTTCGGCTACGTCACCGATGCCGCGCGCGATCCATGTCCAAGCTGTCGTGAAACGGTTCATCTCGATTTGAGTTATGCTCAAATGCTGGTGACGAACGCGTTTGCAACCTCGACTCCGCCGGTGAACCTTACCCCGGGAATGACCATTGGCAATTGGCCCTGGAGACGAACATGGACTATCGTAAACAATTCATCGTCGATCCAGGGCATAAGCTTTCCCTAAAAGATGTCGATCCTGCCTATAAGGGTAGCCATGAAATCCATGAAACAGCCGCAGCCGAGTTGGAGCGCTATCGCCAAAAGCTCGGCCAGCAGCAGGCTCTGCTTTATGCGGGAAAAAAGCACGCCGTTCTGATTGTCCTTCAGGCGCTCGACGCCGGCGGCAAGGACGGAACCGTCGATCACGTGTTCGCCGCGTTCAATGCGCAAGGCGCTTCGGTGGCCAGCTTCAAGCAACCGACGCCCTTGGAGCTCGCCCATGATTTCCTCTGGAGGGTGCATCCGCATACGCCGCCGAAGGGATGGATCTCGATCTTCAACCGCTCCCACTATGAGGATGTGCTTGTCACAAGGGTCCACAAGGTCATCGGCAAAGCCACTTGGACCGCCCGCTATGAGCAGATCCGCACCTTTGAGACCTGCCTCTTCGAAAACGGAACCAGCGTCTTAAAATTCCTTTTGCACATCAGCAAGGAAGAGCAGCTATCGCGTTTCGAGCAACGCCTCAATGATCCGGCGCGCAATTGGAAGATCAGTGAATCCGATTATTCCGAACGCAATTTCTGGGATGACTACGTTGCGGCATACGAAGAAGCCTTGAGCGCGACCAGCACGCATCACGCGCCTTGGTATGTGATCCCTTCGAATCACAAGTGGTTTCGCAATCTGGCGGTGTCGCAGATAGTCGCCGACACAATGGCGGATCTCTGCATGGCGTTTCCGGCGCCTACGGTCGATCTCGCCGATATAAGGCGCAAATATCATGCGGCCGTGCTGGAGGGGAAAAAGAACACGGTGCAAAAAGTATGAACGTCCGTTCAATGATGAGACAACGCCTGTTGCTGGCGTCCGCAAATGATCCGCGCGCCGCCCTCCTCCTGCCGGTGCTTCGCGAGGCGAAGCGGTGTGTTGCCGCAAGAAATCTTGTGAACGAAATCGTGGCGGGCGAGATGATAGCTGTCATCCGTGCCCCAGAAGTTCAGGCGCATCTCTGACAGCTCTTCATGACGGTAGAGGGAAAGTGGCTTCCTCGCTTCGTCGCGGGCGCGCTGAATCCGTTTCATGGCCAGCAGCGAGGGGTAGTCTTCGCTTTTGGCAAGGACCTCCGCGGAGGCGGTAACCGTGGCTTCGAATTGATCGGCATCACAGTCGATAAGGGCGTCGATCATGCCGATTTCGGCGGCGATTTTGGCATTGATGGGGAGACAATTCTCGGTCAGCTCGATGGCTTTTTCCATGCCTACACGCTTCGGCAGGCTGTAGGTCCAATATTCGGAGCCGTAAAGGCCCATGGATTTGTAGTGCGGGTTTAACACCGCCCCATTGCGGACGATGACACGGTCAGCGGCGAGCGCCAGCATGACGCCGCCAGCGCCGGCATTGGCGCCAATCGCGGCGATGGTGAGCTGGTCTTGGCTGCGCAAAATGGCCAGGACCAGATCATCCATGGCGTTGATGTTGTTCCATGATTCCAACGCAGGGTCGCTAGCGGCCTCGATGATGTTGAGGTGGATTCCGTTCGACCAAAAGTTCACGCCGCCCATCAAAACCAGCACCTTGACCGGCCGCCGGCGGGCGTCAAGGACGGCCGCTGTGAGCCGCTTGCACTGCTCAGTCGACATGGCGCCATTGTGGAACTCGAAGAAGAGAAAACCGGCGCCATTTTTCTCCTTGTACCAAATTTCCTTGAAGGTTCGATATTCACCGGCAAACAAAACCGGCAACGGAGAGTCCGGTACGCCCGCCAGAACATCGCCGGGGAGAACGGCCGCCGCCGGCAATTTGAAGAATTTGGCGCCATCGGCCCTTCGCTTCAGATGGCTGATCCAGATGGCGCCATCCACCGTCTTGCGGCAGATCGCGCCATAACGGGTCGCGATGATATCGCCCGGTGAAGCGATGCTGTCGCGTCCAAGACGATCCTCGAAATGCGCGCCAAAGAGCAAATAATCCTGATTGCAAATCTGATCGCGAACGCCTGGGAAGCCGTCCGATGCATGGATTTTACGGACGATGACTTCCGAGCTGTCGCGCCACCAGTCGATTTTGCGATCGGCCTGCTTCATGAGCGGACGCAGCCGGCCCTCGAGTTTGGGATCACCGGCGTTGAGCGGCTCGGGCAGAAGCGGTGCGGTCTTGGCCGGGAAGCTGCGCCTGGCGATGGCTATGCTGCCCTTTGCTCCGCTGATGGTGCCTGGGATGGCGCGCTCCGTCCCCGCCGCGGCGAGGGTACGGAGGGAAGCGAGCTTGTCGAGAAACGCAAAAACGCAATGCACGCCCTCTTCGACAATATGGGTGCGATAGACATAGGACTTGGTTGCAAATGGGAGCTTGAAATTATGGGTCGACCAAACGGCGCCGGCGTCCATTTCGGCGGCCGCCTCGAGCGCGGTCACGCCCCAAAAGCTCCGGTTTTCGAGGATCGCCCAATCGATCGAGGTCGGACCCCGGTCGCCCTTGATGCCAGGGTGCATGATAAGGGTGAGATGGTTCCTCCAGATGCCCTCGGGCACGGGTTCCTTCAGGAACGGGCAGATAATCACATCTGGCTCGAATAAGGCGACGGCCTCATGCATCGCTTCATGGCTAAAAGACAGTTCTATACTGACCTCATAGCCGGCATCGACAAGGTCAACATAAATGCGCTGACTGAAGCTATTGAAAGACGTCGAAATAAGTAATATTCTCATCTGTTTTGTCCCCCAAACAGACGAATATATAATCGCATTATACAAGGCTACCCCAGCATCCCCTGGTTGCCGAGATAGCCTTGAATCAATAGCACAAAATCTTTACCCTGACATCAGTCGTTCGTCCTATAAGGACATCTCACAGATAACTCGCTTCACGGGAGTCATGGATTTCGCGACAAGGCGAAGAGGTGCGTCATGGCTGGGGATAATGATGAGATTTTCGGCGCGCCACCACGCAAAGCGGCATCTACTCACGAGATCGGACAGAATCTCGAGGATCTTTCCGTGCACGAACTCGAAGTGCGCATCACGGCGTTGAAGGCCGAAATCGCCCGGCTCGAGGCGGCGCGGAAAGCCAAACAAACATCCCTCGACGCCGCCGCCACTTTTTTTAAGTCCGTAGAATAGAGCATGAGTCGGCCGCGCCTGGCCTGCCGCTTGGTTGAAAACTAGACAAACGCTGTCTGCCGCAACCGGAGCGAGGGTCAAGTGCGTTCTTCGAAACTTCATGAAATCATGCTGGAAAACATGCGTTGCCGCGCTTAAAGTTATTTCACGTGCCGCTGCCGGAGTGCCGGTGTGAAAAGTTTCGATGATTTGAGCGAACGCGAGATTCTCGCCTTGGCGATCGCCTCCGAGGAGGACGACAATCGCGTCTATCTGACGTTTGCCGAGGATCTTCATGACCGCTATCCGAGCACGGCCAAGGTGTTCGAGGAAATGGCCTTGGTCGAAGCGGGCCATCACCAAATGCTCACGGATCTGTATAAGGAGCGTTTCGGCTCAAATATTTTGCCGATCCGCCGCGGTGACGTGAATTTCTTCATTAAGCGGCCGCCGGTCTGGCTGACCGAGAACCTCTCCCTCGACACCATCCGCAGAGAGGCCGAATTGCGCGAGGCGGAGGCTTTCGGCTTCTACCAGAAGGCGGCCAAGCAAACGAAAGATCCGGGGATTCGCAAGCTTTTGAGCGAACTTGCGGAGACCGAACAAACGCATGAAGAGATCGCGGTCAATCTTGAGAGCACAATTCTGACACCTGGCGCGCGCGCCAAGGAAGCGAAAACCAGCGACCAGATTTTTCTTTTGCAGTATGTGCAGCCGGGGCTCGTCGGGCTGATGGATGGCTCGGTATCGACCCTGGCGCCGGTGTTCGCGGCGGCTTTCGCGACGCATAACAATTGGCAGACGTTTCTCGTTGGCTTAGCGGCTTCACTCGGCGCCGGTATCAGCATGGGTTTCGCCGAGGCGCTTTCGGATGATGGCTCGATCACCGGACGCGGTTCGCCGATCCTGCGCGGCGGCATTTGCGGGGTAATGACGGCGCTAGGCGGGATCGGCCATGCCCTGCCCTATCTCGTGCCGAACTCAATTCCCGATGCGTTCTGGATCGCAACCGGAATCGCTGGCGTCATCGTTTTTTTCGAACTCTGGATCATCGCCTTTGTCCGCACGAAATATATGGACACGCCTTTCCTCAAGGCAGCTTTGCAAATCGTACTCGGCGGCGCCATCGTGCTGGCGGCGGGCATTCTGATCGGTGCCTCTTGAAACGCTCACGAGATGGCGTCGCCATTATTGAAAATAGATGAGCTTCGCGTCAGTCAGGGCTTCCGTGCAGGCGGCTCGTTTACCTTCCCTATCGAGCTTTTTGGTGCGGGCCAACACCGCCTCAAATCCCCTCTGGGCGCGCTGTTCGGCCCGCTTTACCGACGCCGGTGTCGGTTGATGGCTGAGCTGCGCGCCAATCGATTGGGGCAAACTCGGTCCAATGAAGGGACCGGATTTTGATTCCCGCACGATTCTTTCAAAGCGCTTGATCTTAGCCGTGCAAGGTCCGGCCTCGGCTGCGTCGAGATCGAAGGCGAACGCCACGACAGCGATCAGCAGTGCGAGATATTTGTGCTTGCGGCGCGTTTTGCTCATAGACCGATCTTATCCAATGGCGGGCCTGGGAAGCGCGCGAATTCCGGGGCGCCTTTGGCGGGACCAAGCAGCTCGGTGACGGCCCTCGCCGCCTGGTCGATGGCGGAATGCGCATAGGCATAAGCGCCCGCGTCAGCATTGGCGATGGCGATCCGTCCCCAGCCTTGTCGCGAGATGTTGATCGGCAACGGTCCTGCCGGCCAATAGGCATCCCAGGGTCGCATATACTCGTAACTGTAGCCATGCGACCAGCGGTTCACGGTGATGGCTTCGATATCGACAGCCGGATCAAAACCGCCAGCGCCAAGCGCCCGGGCAAGCAAATCGCGGATCTCGCGCTCATAATCCTCGAATGAGAGCGCGGTGAGAGCGTAGCGGCCGGCCTGGCTCTGCTCGCGCGGCGAGGCCCCGCTGCCTACGACAGCGACCTTGGGCAGATGCAGAAGCATCGGCTCGGCGGGATCCTCGGGGAAACGATAGGCGCCGACGGAGACGGGAAAATCGATAAAGGCGCCGTCCCAAAAGCCGGTCGGGTCCTTGAAACCGGAGATGCCGAGCGTGCTAAAAGCCGACCAATTGCGGATCAGCACAGTGCCATAGACGAGCGGCACCTTTTGCTGATCGGCGAGCGCCTTCCTCTGCGGCTCGGCGAGCTCCGCGCAGAGAAGCGGGATCTCACGGTGCCAGCAGGCGATCACCATATGCGCGGCGGTCACGGTCTTCAGACGCCCGCCTTGCAGATAGGTCGCCTCGACGGTCTGTGCCTTTGACGGCTCGCCGAGGTGGCGCAGCTTGGCACAAGGCGCGCTGAGACGAATTCGGACGCGGCTCGTGGCCTCATCGAGGCGGTCATAATCGGTCTTGTTGAGGACGAGATCCTCCATCGTCGTCCCCTTAACGGCCGCCGGAATCAAGGCGCGGACAAGGGCGCGTGCAAGGGAAGCATTGCCGTCGGGAAAATGGTGGATATAGGGGTCGGCCGATTTGAACAGAAGACGGCCCGACGGACTCATCGCCGGATCGGTGGCTTCGCCGAGATCCATGCCGGAAAAGCCGGGATGGCCGGCCGCCCAGGCGTCAAGGCTTGCGGTGCCGTCGATGCCGGCGCCAAAATATTCGGCCGTGATTTTTCTGAAATAAGTCAGAAGCTGAGGGTCCACGCCGACGATTTTGGCGAGGAAACCGGCGTAGGTCGTTCGGGCCAAGATCTGGCGCTTCCTGGCGCGGCTCTTGCCGGCAAGATAATCCCCCGGCTCATCGATCAGTGCGATCAAATCGCGCTTCGCCTTTTCGTTCAGCGGGGCCTTCGGCACCCAGTCCGCCGCTTTTTCGCCAAGACGCAAAGTGACGTCCGCGCCGAAATCCTCCTTAGCGAAGAACACTCCCTCGGTGAGCTTATGGCGTTTGCTCCAGTCCTGGTCGTACCAGGACTCGAAGACACCGAGGTCGATACCAACATCGGCGATCAGCTTGGCAACCGCGGGCGAGAAAAACCCCGGCGACTGCAGCGTCTGCGAACCGGCATAGCCAATGATGAGACGTCCGTTCGCGGCGGTAAACTCATTGCGCTTGGCATGGCCGCCGAAATCATCGGTATTGTCGAGAATGAGAATACGGGCACTGGGGCCGATCCGCTGACGATAGAGAAAACCGGAAGCAAGCCCGCTGATGCCGGCGCCAATGACGATCAAATCATAGTGCTCTCCGGTGGCGGATGGCGGCCCGGCCCGCTCCCAGAAGGTGCCATCGCGGATTGCATGCATGGCTTGGAAATCGGTGTCGGTTTGGCCTCTGAGCCGCGTCAACGCCGGCGGGTACGCGGACGCTTGGGCAAAAGCCGGTTCGACACCATCGCGGAAGGCTGCCGCGCTCGCGGCGAGCGCGACACCATCGAGGAAATCACGCCGCGTGATTGGCCGGTGCATGCCAAGCAAACGATCGTCCGAACGTCCGCCCATGTGTGTGCCGGGATGACCCGCCCCCTACGGGCTATCTCATAGTGTCTAACGGAGCGGGGCGCAAATCGCTTCGCAAACCTCTCAGCACATCTCTTGGCACGTCAAATTCGTATAGGTTGTCCTTTGCTACGTCACGACGGGAAACAAATGATTGACGATCACGAGAATGATAAGGGACACGATGCCGATGCCGAGGCTCCAGCCTATAAGCTTTTTTTCGATGGGCAGGAGCGGTTCCGCCTCGACCTTGCTCAGTTCGGCGCGAATATTAGGTTCAGACATTGTGGTGTTTCCTTGGGTTCGATTTCTCGGATTAGCCGGCGAGCGGCGGCTTGATGCCATGGAAGAAGAGCCAGGAAATGAGTAGCCCGACCCAGATCACAAAACCGAACAGGCTCACGAGATAGACGGCGGCGAGCTTGCCGATGCCATCTTGCCAGAGCTTGCGGAAATTAGAGAGAACGCCAATCGAGAAGAAGGTCAGGGTAAAGAAGATGACGCGAAACACATTGGCCTCGCCGATCGCAGGTGTCAGTTTGGTAAGCGTCTCCGGCGATGCGGTGAGCGCCAGAGCAAGGCCGATCAGGAAGGTCACCACGAAGCCAATGATGAATTTCGGGAAGCGATGCCAGATTTCCACGGCTCTCGCGGTATCGCCTTCGCGGACATTGATGTGATTGGTCCAGATGTAGGCGAGGATAAAGGCCCAGACGCCGATGAAAACATCGATGAAGACCTTGATCGCCGCGGTGGTCCCTAGCAGCCAGCCAGGCTGGTAATTGACGCCCTCGGCGGCCGATTTCGCAAGGATTAGCGCTTCCGTGATCCCGCCGGCAGCCACGGCGGCACCATCCGTCTTCACCGAAAGGCCGATCCAGGCCGCCGCGACGAGCGGTTCGTGCGAGAGGAAGGCCTGCGCCAGAAACGGCAGAATCAAAGTTTCGATGACCGCGAAGATCACGACCAGCGAAGACACGATGACAGGAACGACCGGCCGGGACCGTATCGCGCCACCCGTCGCAATCGCCGCTGATACGCCGCAAATCGAGATGCCGGACGCCAGCGGCGCGGCCCATTCGCGGCTAAAACCGAACCATTTCCGGGCCACGAAATAGACCACCGCCCAGTAAATCAGATAGGCCTCGATGATCGCGGCGATGCCGCGCAAAAGCAAAGAGCTGGCGAGACTAAGCTTGCCCGCGATGGTCACGGCGATAAATCCGCCGAGGATCACGATCGCGATCTTGATATAAAGTTCGGGGCGAATGGCCTCGGTGAGCCAATCGGCGAAGCGAGGCAAGAAATTCGCAATGATCAGACCGGCGATCAAGGCAACGATGAAGCCGCCCTCATTCGTGAGCCGCAGCGACCAGCCGATCCCGTATTTCTGAAGATCCGCCGGGGTAACAGCTGCGAGGTGAGCGGTGCTGCCGATAATCCAACTTGCATAAGCGATCCAGAATACCGCTGAAAAAGCAAGGGCGAAACGCTTGGTGTCCCCTCTCAAAGCGGCGACGCTTGCGGTGAGAACCGCCAATAATGCGACATAAGTCGAAGCCAGCGCTCCAACCCCTCCGAGCCAGGCATAAGTTTTCGAGGCGGTCCCGAGAGCCTTTGCAGGCGCCGTCCAAACGGAGGTTGTGACCGCCCAGCCGAGAAGATCCGGCCCCTTCACGCCCAGCAATGCCAGAGCAAAGATCGTAAGCCCGATCCAAACGGCCAGCCAATCTTCGGTCAGTCTGCTCGCCGAAACCGTGCCCGTTAGCGCCGCATCCGTCATCTCACACTCCAATAATCCATATTTTGATCAGTCTATAAATATTATCGACTATGCGCAAGCGAGATCACGCGCCCCATAGGCTGACCCCTATGAACAGCGCCGACCGGTGGTTGTGAAATTGAGACCGACGCCCGATTTCAGAAAACCAATTGGCTTTGAATGCCGTTATACTTGGGTGACGTCACAAGGCCCCGCCGCGCTTATGAGCATAGAAAACACCCAATCCGGACAGCAAGAGCCGCATCCCACTGCTGATGAGCCGGCTAAGGCTTCCGGCGCGAAGCCCCGGTTTGTGCCGACTGATCCATCCAATGGTCAGACGGGCCGCCCTTACGATGGCCACACAAGGGACGAAGCTCTCGGGATCGCACGCAAGACGCGCCTCGCGTGGGAGGCGTGGCGCCGTACCCCATTCTCCGAGCGCGCGTCCTTGATGCAAGCGGCGGGACGGGTCCTCAGGCAGCGGCAAGACGCATTCGCCGGACTGATGACGGCGGAAATGGGCAAGACACTCAAGGAAGGCCGCGCCGAAATCGAGAAATGCGCCTTCAACTGTGACTATTTCGCGGAAAATGCCGAGCGCTTTCTTGAGCGGCGCCCGATCGACATAGGCGGCCCAAAAACCTTCGTGACTTACAATCCGCTGGGAGTCGTCCTTGCGGTCATGCCGTGGAATTTTCCATTCTGGCAGGTGTTCCGCTTCGCCGCGCCTGCCCTCATGGCGGGAAACGCGGCCGTGCTTAAGCACGCCAGCAATGTCCCCGGTTGCGCGCTCGCGATCGAGAGCGTCTTTCGTGACGCCGGTTTCCCGCAAAACCTCTTCCGCACGCTGCTTATTGCAAGCCGCGATGTGCGCGCCTTGATCGAGGATCAAAATATCGCGGCGGTCACGCTCACCGGTAGCGTGGAGGCCGGCCGTCAGGTCGCCGCGGCGGGCGGCGCTTCGCTCAAAAAGACGGTGCTCGAACTTGGCGGCGCCGACCCCTATTTGGTGCTGGCCGACGCCAATATCGAAAGGGCGGCGGAAATCTGCGCGGCGGCGCGGATGATCAACGGCGGTCAGAGCTGCATAGCGGGCAAGCGTTTCATCGTTGTGGCGGAGGTCCGGGAGGCTTTCGAGCGCGCCCTCGCGGGCGAGATGCAGGCCTATACGTTCGGCGATCCGCGCGATCCTTTAACGAAGCTTGGTCCATTGTCGAGCGTAGAGGCCCGCGACGGCATCCACGCCCAAGTGGCCGAAAGCCTCGCGAAAGGGGCGCGTCTCCTCACGGGCGGAGAAATCCCCGAACGCCCAGGCGCTTGTTACCCGCCGACCGTAGTGACGCATGTGAAGCCTGGCATGCCACTTTACGATGATGAGGTCTTCGGCCCCGTGGCGGCCGTTATCGAGGCGCGGGACGAAGCCGATGCGATCCGCATCGCCAATCAGTCCCGCTTCGGGCTCGGCTCCGGCGTGATCACAAGGGATCTTGAGCGCGGCGAAAGGATCGCCGCCGAGGAGCTTGAAGCAGGCATGAGTTTCGTCAATGCCACTGTACGCTCCGACCCGCGGATACCTTTCGGCGGAATCAAGGAGTCAGGCTATGGGCGCGAGTGCTCCGATTTCGGCATCCGCGAGTTCGTCAACGTCAAGAGCGTGCTGGTCCAGGACTAATCTCTAACCGCCTGAGACTTGCGTGCGCTGCATTTTGTCGAAACGTTTGATGATACGCTCGCGCTTCAACCGGGAGAGCCGATCGATCCAAAAGACTCCGTCGAGCTGATCGGCCTCGTGCTGGAGACAGATGGAGAGCAAGCCATCGGCCTCTTCGACCTGTTCCACCCCGCGCAAATCCTGATAAAGCATCCGCACACGGGCATGACGTTCGATCTCTTCCCTGACGCCTGGCATGGAGACGCTGCCCTCCGCATGCCTGATCCTATCGGCGGACGTCCAGACGATCTGCGGGTTGGCGTAAGTCAGGATGCCATCCGCGGCGGCGAGTTCGATCACGACCAGCCGCTTCAGAACACCGATATGCGGGGCCGTGATTCCAATGCCTGGCGCCGCACGCATCGTCTCCAAAAGATCGGCCGCGAGCGAGGCAAGAGCGCCGTCAAAATCAGTCACAGGCGCGGCCATCGCGCGGAGCCGGGGATCAGGAAATCGCAGGATCGTCCGCACAGTTCCGGCGCTGATTTCTCCGGTGCTAATTTCCATCCGGCCTCCAGCCGCGAAGCACCCCCCGCCGGAGTGTTCCTCAATGCCTGGCTTCGGCGAGCCCATGCGACGGGTGACGTGAGTCGCCGCGCCGGTTTTGCAGACGGACATAAGTGATCACCGCTTCGGGGCGTTCAGACTTGACCCTAAGCGCGGCGATGAGCGCATCTTCGGCGTCCACGGCGATGCGGTCCGACTTTCCTTTCAGTTTAAGCCCGACAGTAAATTGCATCAAAACTCCTCCTCTAGGCTGAGAGTTTGGAGCAGACGTTCGACAATGTCCAGCCTTCTTGCGATCCGGCTCCGTTCAATCGGCGCATTGGTCATCCAGCAGCTTTTCCGCACTCACAATATCCCTCGGGGATGCGGAGTCGTTGGCCAAGAGATAGAAGCCAGTTTTGCCGTCGGCAAAATTTGCTCCGATCACGGCCAGGGATTGCTTTTCAAGGGACATCCTGCCCGGCGGAAATGCGCTTGCGAGCAATTTGAAGGGATCTACATGGACTAAGCTTTCCGTCTCGACTTTCATTGCCACAAATCCGCGTCCGAGCAATCGCGGCCTAAGCAAAGACCACCTATCATGAATTTCCGCTTGGTGGCGGTGGAGGAAATCAATCACCACCGGGGCGATGCAAGCGACATGAATATGCAGCTGGTCCTGGCTGCGGGTGACCGCCGAATTGATTGCCATTCCGATCTTGTCGCGCGGCAATTGGCGGTGTGCCCCATCCTCGACGAAACGGCGGGCATCCCACGCCGCCTCCCAGTAGTTTGGCGCGTCTTCACTCAGCAATGCCGGATTTTCAATGCCGGAAATGCGCGCCGTTGGAACAACGATGAAATGCGTGGCACTCGATGGTGCCCTGAGCACGGCATAGCCTCGATCGAGCCCATCGGCGATGTTGATTTCGGCGCAAGGAAATGCCACGCCAATGCCTTGGTAGGCCGGCAGACAGATGTCGTGGACGACGACCCACAACTCGTCCCGGTTGGCTGCAAAGACAGAACGCGGCAGAGCCGCGACCATGGCAAGGGTCAGCCCCAGCACCGCCACGAAACGTGTTGCTTTGTGCAAGAGGAACCCTTCCGAATCGCTTCTCATTACCCGATTAAAGCAGATCCGGCCTGGCTTTTCATGTGGATGATAGCAGTTGCGACATGGGGCTCGATGCGGTGCTCTCTCAGAATCTGCGCCACCCAATGACCGGCGTTGCAACAATGTAAAACTCTTACTTTTCGTCAGAGGCAACCTATCGCTGGCCACATGAGGGATCAACCCAGGACTTCCAGGTCATAAGCCAATGTGGCAATCGATGACGTCACAAAAAGACCCTTTCGGTGGAAAACGACGCATGTTCTCCGAGCCTTTCAAAAGCCGTGCGGCAGATCTCATAGCCGCCTGCCGCGCCGCGCGACTGACCATTGCCACCGCCGAGTCCTGCACCGGCGGCCTTCTGGCAGGCTTAATCACGGCCATACCGGGATCGTCCGATGTGTTCGAACGCGGCTTCGTCACCTATTCCAACGCCGCGAAAATCGAATCTCTCGGCGTCGCGCCACGAATTTTGGAACGGTATGGCGCGGTCAGCGCCGAGGCCGCCCATGCCATGGCGGAAGGCGCCCTCGCACATTCCCCGGCTGGCCTCGCCCTTTCGATCACGGGAATCGCGGGGCCAGGCGGAGGTTCGCCCGAAAAGCCTGTCGGCCTCGTGCATTTTGGCATGGCGCGCCGGGGCGGCGCCGTGATTACCGTCGAAAGACGCTTCGGCGACCTTGGCCGCGACAATGTCCGTTCCGCCGCGATCGCAACGGCGATCGTACTGCTCCGTGAGGCCGCGCATTAACGCCCATCCACTCCAGGGAATTGCGCGCGTCTCTCTTAGAGTTCCTTGCTAGAAGTAGCTTGCTTAGAGAGCCTTGCCATAGACAACGTCGGCACGATCCTCGAAAGCCTCGGCAAACTTTCGAAAGGCCGCGTCAAACATTCCGCCCATGAGGAGC
>Ga0181535_10002083_pt1 | contig 24938 bp, 15 predicted proteins | sample PEATcosm2014_Bin_44_FD_119774 | JGI IMG/M metagenome (GOLD analysis project Ga0181535, IMG submission 119774) | Peatland microbial communities from MTU Mesocosm Facility, Houghton, MI, USA - PEATcosm2014_Bin17_30_metaG | ecosystem: Environmental > Terrestrial > Soil > Wetlands > Peat | place...
AGTCAATGCCGGCTGCAATGCTCCTTGATGCAGGTACGCCGTTGCGAGTGAGCCATCAACCTGCGTCAAGCCGCGCCAGTACGAAAGTTGTTTGGCGTATTGAACGGCCTGACCGTAATCCGAAACAGCTTGATCCCATTGGCCCATTCTCTCGTAGACGCCAGCCCTGGTTTGGTAAAGCTCATAGAGATGCCCGGCAAGGTGGTAGTCGTTCACTCGCCGCATCTCTTCACTGGCCAACGCCAGCGCTTCCTTGTTCTCCCCAAGCCCACTGAGGGCTTCGACCTTGGCCGTGATGGCTATCGTCGGATACGCCGCGCCGCGGGTTTTCCCGGCTACCTTGATGGCTTCATCGAGCGGTCCAAGCGCCTCCTTGTACTTGTGCATTTCCACCAGGCCCGTGCCGTACATACTGGCGTATCGAATGTGTGCGCCTGGGTCAGCTGTTTTTGCAATGAACCATGCCTTGATCACGCTCTTCTTAGCTGTCGCAATGTCGCCGAGCAAAAAGGCGGCAATTCCTTGTTCGCCTATTGCCCTGGACGCCAGCAGATAATGGTGTCGGCGGATTGCCAGTGCCTCCACATCAGCCCATGTCTTACGCGCCATCCCGGCGTCATAGTTCACTTCAAGCATTCCGAGGATGGTCAGCACGCGAAGTCGGGTCTCTGGCTCCTGCGCCTCAGGCAGCGCCAGATCATGCGTCAGCAACGCGATCTGCGCAGGGACGCTGGTTGACGACTCGCTATGCGCAGGCATCTCGCTGACTCGCGCATAGAGCGCTTTCGAGAGCTGATGTCTCTGTGTGAATTGGAGTTCAGCTTGCCGGTAAAGGGGTTCAGCCGCGATCCAGTTATTGAGCCACGACATCTCGTCGGCACGCGCCAGGAGCGCCTCGGGAGAGACAGGATTCCTCCAGCGGAGGACTTGCGATCCGACCACACCCAGCAGGACGACCAGCAGCAAACCGGCAGCAATGCGAAAGGAGGGGAGGAAAGCGATTCGCATAACGCCTCGTTCACTTTGGACGTTTAGTTTGTCAGAAAGTGGGAGGCGGGTCAACCCCTTGTTGCGCGTGACAATCAGGCGGTCGGGTTAAAATTCATCGGTATTGAGGATCATGTTGGCAATAGATTGGCGGAAATGAGAAAGATCACCGAGTCTGAACTTCGCACCATACAGTTGTGCAAGGGATGGTTGGGGAAGCTTTAGAAACCGTTCTGCTCTGTCGCCGCGGGGGCCATGCCGCGGTCCTCGCGGATCGCATCAACCCACAACTGCATGGTCAGATCTTCCCTCTTGGGAACACCGAGTTGCCAGCGTAACTCCGTTGCGTAACGCTCCCGAAGAATGTCCAGGTCGAAGGGAATGCTTCGCGCCAGGAAGCGAACGTCGTCGCGGTCTTTCTGGCTGTTTCTTTCGAGTTTCGATAGGGCCAAGTCGTAAGGGTCAAGCGCCATCAGATGGAGGTTGCAGTAGGCACCGGGGAACATCTCGACAAGACGATCCTCGTAGCTCTCCGGAATGGCGGCAACGGCGACACGGTCAAGGTATATACGGTATTTCTGATGCAGCGGCCCGCCGCGTATGCCAAGTTCCATCATTATCTCAGCGGCGGCGCGTGGCGCAAGCTCGACGACATCGACATCCGCCGTGGGCCGCTCCAGTCCATACAATAGCGTGACGACGAACCCGCCAATGCAGTCGAGGCGCACGGTAGTATCGACTGCCTCATCCAACTCCCTGAAGAAGGAGTTCCATGGTTCCGGCGGCTGGTTAGAGGGCGACATGATCGAGTTGCTCCACGGTTAGGTCTGTCAACAGATTCCAGTGTTCGGCCGACTTTGGTCGATGCTCGCGCAGCCAAGCCCGCTCGACGCGTGTCATCGATTCTCTGCATAGAGTATCTTCTTTCACCAGGCGCGAGGGCTCCAGTCTGGCGACACGGTTGGCCAACTCCTCTTCCAACTGGGAGCTTCCTTCTCTCGCTGCGGCCTGCCGCGCCAGTTCGACCACAAACCCAAGCCGATTCTGGCGATCCCGCAGCTTTGCATTTGCGGTCAGCCAATCCCAGTTCAGATGTGGGTAGGCCAAAGGCAGCCACGCTAGCGATTCCGTAACCCGCGAATCCAGATCGTCCGTGTCCAATGCCTCCATCAGCAACTCCACCGGATTCAATCGGACCGAACTGCGCAGATACGCAAAGCCCGGATAGCCCAGGCTGCCCAGCATCGACTGGAAGAAGCCGGCGTCGCGCGCGCGCGTCTTGTATTCAGTGAGCGGGAGCGCCGTGGCCGGAACCTCAAAGACTTCCACTGCTTTTGAGGCAAGTTCTGAGGAGACAGCCCGCTCTCCCCGCTCGACCATCGACAAATATGCCTGGGTCACGCCGAGCCTCGCGGCGGCTTGGGCTTGCGTCCATGCAGACGCTTTGCGGGCATTTTTGAGTTCGTCTCCGGTCACGTATCTAATATAACATAAATTGTTATATTTATGCGGTAATCCTGTACTTATGGCAAGATCACTGTTTGCATCTGTTTGTAAATACAGTAGATATAGATGAATTGTGCTCCTGTTGGAGATCATACTCTGTTCGATCCCTTTTCCCCGTTGCACCACCAGTGGACTGCCTGAATGTTCTCCGGGTGGTCGTCCCGCCATGCCCCGCCCATGCCGCGGGGATGGATATGGTCAGGTACGATGTCGCCATAATCAGTGAACGCTTCGTTGCAGAGGGCGCACATGCCACGCTGGGTGGCAATTTTCCGGTCGAGCAGTTTCCGCATTTCTCCGGTCGAGCGGAGTTCCCGGTATCCCCTGGGATGATGTGGATCTTCGATGCGCCGAACGCCCATCCGGCGCTGGCGTCTTTCTCTCGGGATTGTCTCTCTGCCGCAGCAGGAGACTGAGCGGTGGATCGGGCAGAGTTGATTGTGGCGAAGTCTCACGGTTTCCTCCTGGAGTACTGTGGGATTTGATACGTTGGTTTTGGGATGATTGATCTGCAACCTCAGATGTCAGGGAAAATCGGGGGCCAACTATGCACGGGACTCGCAATCACCGTGATCGGGAGCCAATGATCCGGCACCATCGTGGGGGCGCATCTTTATGGATCTAGCGAGTTCTCATTTCGAAAGTTTGGACAATGGGACTGCAAATGTCGGATGATGCTTAGGTAACTCATTGAACATCCAGCCGATCTGCGTCCAGATGAGCAGAGTTTCGGTTCGTGGGCTAACCGGCACCTCAACGCCTCGGCCGATGGCTCAAATTTGGTGGATAGAGGCCAGCGGGGATCTCCAATGGATGTATTTGATCTAGATTCTGCTCTTGTCCGGGATTATGAACGATTTGCACGCTCTTTTACCACCATCCGAGCCCAGGACATACGGGATCAAGTGGACCAGGTATATGCCAGCGGCAGATTCTGGCCGGAGCCGATTGTCAGCATCAACCCGCATTTCCAGGTTGGAGATTCCATTTCCCAACTAGTTGCCGAAGGCACTCTTCACGAGAAAACTGAACAAGTATTTCGGATCGATGGGCAGCCGCTTACACTTTTCCGCCATCAATCCCAAGCAATCGCAAAGGCGAAGGAGAAACAGAGCTTCGTCGTCACGACCGGGACGGGGTCGGGGAAGTCGTTATGCTTCTTCATTCCAATCATCGATTCGGCTATTCGTGGACGAGCGGCGGGAGAAAGCAGTCGAACCAGGGCGATCATTGTTTACCCGATGAATGCGCTGGCCAACAGCCAGATGAGCGAACTGGAGAAGTTCATTGACCAGGCTGGCCTGCCCGAGTACCTTCGTCCCACATTCGCGCGTTACACGGGCCAGGAGAACCAAGACGAACGTGATCTAATTCGGCATTCCAAACCAGACATTCTGCTGACCAACTTCATGATGCTTGAACTGTTGATGACCCGGCAAAGTGAGCGGGACCGGCAGGTGATTGCGAATGCAGAGGGTCTTGACTACATCGTTCTGGACGAACTTCACACGTATCGCGGCCGTCAGGGCGCCGACGTGGCGATGCTGGTTCGCAGGCTCCGTGACCGGCTCTGCCGGGGCAAGAATCCCATATGCATTGGGACCTCGGCGACGATGGCGAGTGAAGGCGGCATTGACGCCAAGGCCGCGGCCGTCGCCGGAGTAGCCTCTCGCCTGTTTGGGACATCTATCCCGAACGACGCGGTGATAGACGAAAGTCTGAATCGGGCAACAGATTCGAAACTGCGCGTGAACGATGAGCTTAGAACTCCACTGGCCTGCGTTCTTGACCAGGAGCCAGCTCAGGTTCTCACGGACGAAGAACTCAAAGTGCATCCCTTGGTAGTCTGGATTGAACTCCAAATTGGACTTGATGATGGTCAAAAGCTCTCGCGGCGGGTGCCAACCACACTGGCCTCCGCCGCCCAGCGGCTTTCAGAACTCACTGAAAGAGACCCGGCAGTTTGCAAATCTCAGATTCAGGCCATGCTCACTCTCATGAGCCAACCCGCTTCTCAAAGAGGAGGGAGCGGAAATCGCGCGTTCCTTGCCTTCAAACTCCATCGGTTCGTATCGGGTGCAGGCCAGGTCTATGCAACTTTGCTGGGGGAGGGGAGGCGGCAGGTTACTCTCGATGGGCAGAGGTTTGACCCCGACCTTCCGGACGCCCGGCTGTATTCGATGTTCTTTTGCCGCCGGTGCGGGCAGGAGTTCCATCCAGTCTCTCTAATCAAAGAAGTTGGTACTGAGCGAGCCATACCCCGCGCGATTGATGAAAGCCCCTTGGACGATGCGGATCCCGACATACGTGCCGGGTACATAGTCCCGCTTCGAAAGAATGACGAGGATTTTCAGTTCGCCGGAAATCCGGAGGACTATCCCGAGGAGTGGCGTGAATCGCGAGGTGGTGTAGATAGAATTCGCACAGACAAGAGGAATTTCCAGCTTGAAGCAATCACAGTTGACGCCTCTGGCGCCATTGGCGGAAATGGGATTTCGGCCTGGTTTATTCCGGGCAAGTTTCGCTTCTGCCCGGCATGCAAAGACCAGCCTGCATCGCAAGCCCGGGAAATAAACAAACTGGCTGGCCTGTCAGCCGAGGGCCGTAGCTCAGCTACAACAGTTCTTGCTTCAAGCGCACTTCGCTGGATGAATGAGACCGTGCGCAACATTCAAATGGACAAGCGCAAGCTCCTGGCCTTTACTGACAATCGTCAGGATGCAGCATTGCAAGCAGGTCATTTCAATGACTTCCTGTTCGTCTCCTTATTACGTGGCGCCATTCTTGCTGCGGCCAGGTCCGCTGGTCCCGAAGGCCTTGCTCAGGAAGATTTCGGTACTCGTGTACGGCAGAAGTTGGGGTTCATTGCTTCCAATAGAGATAGGCGCAAGGAATGGATGGCTGATCCTGATGCCATCGGTATGCGCCAAATTGAGGCGGAGCGAACAATTGGTCAGGTACTGACTCATCGGATCTGGGCTGACCAGCGCCGAGGCTGGCGGTACACCAACCCAAATCTTGAGGAACTGGGCCTGGTCAAGGCAAACTATCCCGGACTTGATGAATTCATCTCGCAACGGGACCTGTTCGAGGGTGCGCCACTTCCATTGCGTGAAGCATCGCGAGAAGTCCTAGAAAGGGCATTCCGTTGCCTTTTCGACATCCTACGCCGGGGTTTGGCAGTTACGACTGAGGCTCTACAACAAACCAGTATCGAGACGCTGGCAATAGCATCTCAGCAGCACCTGCGGGAGCCATGGAGCGTTCCTCTGCGCGAAGATCTTCGCAGAGCCGCAGCTCTCATTCTCACTCCTGTACAGGCGGGTGTTCGCGATGATGCGCTGATTGTGAAGGCTGGTCCAAGCAGCAATATGGCACGCCAAATAAGGAGCGCCAACATATGGAATCGCCGACTCGCAGCGAACGAGTACACCCCGACTCTCAATGCTATGCTCTCCGCCGCTGAGAGGTACGGATACGTCCGACGCGTTGGAACCAGCTTCGATGTTGAAGGGTGGCAACTCAATGCTGGCGCGGTACGGCTTGTTGCTGGGCCAATCTCAGGTGAGGAATCTTCTGGAAATCGGTACTTCGTCCAGCTTTACGAAGCCCTGGCCGAGATGTTGGAGAGGGGCGGGGAGGGGCTATTTGGCTTCGAAGGGCGCGAGCATACTGCTCAAGTGGACCAGGAACGCCGCCAGTGGCGAGAATTCAGATTTCGTTTTGGTGCCGATGACCGTAAAGAGCTCAACGAAACGCCTAAGAAATGGCTGCCGGAGGAGACCAATTCATTTCTTCCCGTACTGTTCTGCTCGCCGACCATGGAGTTGGGTGTAGACATTTCCGCGCTAAATACGGTCTACCTGCGCAATGTTCCGCCTACGCCGGCCAACTATGCACAGCGTTCTGGGCGTGCTGGAAGATCGGGGCAAGCTGCGTTAGTGATTTCCTACTGCGCCGCCCAGAGCCCACATGATCAGCACTACTTCTCAAAACCACAGGAAATGGTCGCCGGAATTGTGAGGGCGCCTTCTTTGGAACTGGCCAATCGCGACCTGATCGAATCCCATCTTCATGCGGTCTGGCTTGCTGAGTCCCGCCAGGAACTGAAGCCGGACATTCCTCATGTCCTAGACCTTGAACAGGATGGGCTTCCACTCGTCAAGGAATTGATGAATGCAATCAAGGCACCGACACTGACCAAGCACGCAGCAGCAGGCATGCTTCGGGTCCTCGCGAGTGTTGCCAATGAGCTTCCAGCAGATAAGGCGCCTTGGGCCGCTGACCGGGATGCGTTTGCAGCAGCGGTCAGCGAACATGCTGCAGAGCGTTTTGACCGTGCATTTTCACGCTGGCGACAGCTTTATGAAAGTGCACGGCGGCAGCTTACAGAGGCCAACAGGCGTTCAGAAATGCGGGGTTTGTCTGCCCAGGAGCGCCGAGAAGTGCGGTCTGAGCAACTACAGGCTAACGAGCAGATCGCCCTGCTGGAGCGCGGCACTTCGTCCACTGGATCCGACTTTTATACATACCGTTATCTGGCAACAGAAGGATTCTTGCCTGGATACAATTTCCCGCGTTTGCCGCTCTATGCGTACGTTCCGGCAGGAGCTGGCGCCAGCAAGGCAACTTACTTGCAAAGAGCCAGATTCTTAGCAATTGCAGAGTTTGGACCGAGGAGTCTCATCTACCATGAGGGACGCGCATACAGGGTCACAAAGGCTAAGTTGCCGCCGGGACGCCAACTGGAAGATGCCGGAAGGATTCCCACAGAAACCCTTTTTGTCTGCGATCAATGCGGTGCGGCTCATGAAGCAGAAGTTGAGCGGTGTATCAGTTGCAGTGCCAGCCTGTCCGGAGTCGATCCAATTCGCGACATTCTGAGAATTGATAATGTTGAGACTCAAGCGGCTCTGCGAATTACCTCGAACGACGAAGACCGGCAGCGGCAGGGATTTGAGATTCAAACCGTTTTCTCGTGGTCCATCCGCGAGGGAACACTTGATGTCCTCTCGGCTTGCGCCAAATTGAACGATAAACCAACGCTGCTTCTCGATTACGCTCCCGGAGCACTGATCAGCCGGATCAATAAAGGTCTGCGGCGGCGCAAGGAACGGAGTCTATTGGGGTTCTTCATCAATACCTCAAATGGTCGTTGGACCAAAGGGGAAGATGAGGCCGAGAACGGAGAAGTTGACCCCGAAGTAGCGCCACCACAGAGGATTGTCCCGATCGTTCAGGACAACAAAAACGCAGTCCTTTTGCGTTTTCCGGATACCCGCCCGAGTGAGGTCACCGCAGCTACCCTGCAGCATGCGCTTCTGCGTGGCTTGGAACTTACCTTTCAGCTAGAAGAGGGAGAGACTTACACAGAGCCGGTTCCATCGCGAGACCGCAGAAATGCGATCCTTGTTTACGAGGCCACTGAAGGCGGCGCAGGTGTATTGAGCAGAGTCATTCAGGAGCCGGACAAGCTTGCCGAGGTCGCAAGAGCGGCCCTGGAGCTTATGCATTACGAGAATCTTGATGCGGCAATCGCAGCTCAAGACATCGGCCAGCTAACGACCGATCCAGATGCAAGGTGCGTGAAGGGCTGCTATCGTTGCCTTTTGTCTTATTACAACCAGCCCGACCACGAATGCATTGACCGAACCGACTCCGAGGCTTGTCGTCTGCTCTTGAAGCTCGCTGCCTCAACTGTTCACACTGAAGAGAGAAGGCAAGCGGCGCCGAACGGGCTGGAACCTTGGGTTGAAGCAATTGAGGCATGGGGACTAGCCATGCCCTCAGACAAGCCACTTAACATCGATGGTATGGTTTTGCCGCTTGTATGGCGCGAGCACCGGGTAGTAGCGGTATTGGATAATGTTTCACCAGAGGTCGTTGCCAAACTTGAATCCATGGCGTTCACCGTTTTTACTCTTCCGAAGGAAATGCCTTCCCAACCGCCGGCCCAATTGGCAAAGTTGTTAGGAGAACTTGAATGACGGCAACTTTTGCTCCTGGAGATTTGGTGCAGGCACGCGGACGGGAATGGGTATCGCTTCCGTCTCCTTTTCAGGGCCTGCTATGCCTCCGGCCTCTGGCCGGAAGCGAATCCGACATTCAATTGCTTGACCCCGCTCTTGAGACCGAACCGGTCGTGCCTGCACGATTTGATCTACCGAAACTGGAGGACCTGGCAACCCAGGATGCTGGTCGCCTTCTTGCGGAGGCCCTGCGGCTTTCGCTGCGCCGCGGTGCGGGACCATTCCGTTCTGCTTCTCGGGTGGCCTTCGAGCCCCGCGCCTATCAATTGGTCCCACTGCTCATGGCCCTCCGCCTTGCCACTGTGCGGTTGATGATTGCTGATGACGTCGGAATTGGAAAGACCATTGAGGCCGGCCTGATATTGCGTGAGTTGATTGACCGTGGCGAAGTGGATAGCTTCGCGATCCTTTGCCCGCCGCAACTAGTCGATCAGTGGACGACGGAGCTTCGTGCCAAGTTCGACATCGATGCCGTTGCTATCACTTCCTCATCTGCTGCTCGACTTGAACGAACGCTCGCAGTATCGCAGACGCTGTTTGGGGCGCACCCGTATACCGTTGTTAGCCTTGACTATATAAAGGCCGAGAAGCGCCGCGAGAGTTTCGCACGCGCTTGCCCCCAGTTCGTCATCGTAGACGAGGCACATGCCTGTGTAGGAACACACTTGGGACGCCAGCAGAGGTTTGAACTCCTGAAGAGGCTCGCAGACGACGAGCAGCGTCATTTGTTGTTACTGACCGCAACGCCACACAGTGGCGACGAAGACGCCTTTGACCGATTGCTGGGACTGGTAAATTCTGAATTCTCAAGTGGCTCCCTCGAAGATGAAGCCGGCCGCAGGCGCTTGGCTCGGCACTTCGTCCAGCGCAGGCGGATTGACATCACCGGGCGCGAGTGGGGCGAGGAACGTTCGTTTCCGAAGCACTTAAGCAGAGAGGAAGTTTATCGGTTCAACGGTGACCACCAAGCCTTCCATGATGCGGTGCTCGATTACTGCCTCGGAGTCGTGGAAGGCGCCGGCGAGGATCAGCACAGTCGCAGGCTTGCGTTCTGGAGTACCCTGGCGCTCATGCGCTGCGTAGGATCCTCTCCTTCTGCCGCCCTGAGCGCGCTCCGCACTCGCCTCAACGATGTGGACGTTCTCGAAGAGCAGTTGTGTGATGAAGACGAAGCGGACGGCCTCGATGTCGAACCAGCTTCGATCGTGGCTGACGACGCTCAACTACGTGCGTTGGTTCAACAGGCCGAGCGGCTCACACGCGCTACCGATCCCAAGCTCGATGCCATCGTCGCTCTCCTCCGGCCGATACTTGCTGAGAAAGTCAATCCGATATTGTTTTGCCGATTCATTGCAACCGCAGAGCATGTCGCAGCAGGGCTCCGCAAGGCATTTCCAAAGCTGCGCGTCGATGTTGTTACTGGGCTTCTCACGCCTGAGGACCGCCGCGCCCGTGTCGAATTCATGGTTGAGGCGGAGCAGAGAATTCTTGTTGCCACCGACTGCCTCTCTGAGGGCATTAACCTGCAGCATCTCTTCGACTCGGTCATTCACTATGACCTGTCGTGGAATCCAACCCGCCATCAACAGCGGGAAGGTCGCGTTGATCGTTTTGGGCAGCCCGCCAAGGTCGTCCGCTCCGTGCTTCTCTATTCGCCAGACAGTGCCATCGACGGCGCAGTCCTCGAAGTGATTCTTCGCAAAGCAGAAGCCATTCGACAAGCCACAGGCGTCACCGTCCCGCTCCCCGAGCAGCGTTCGGCTGTCGCCGGTGCGCTCATGAACGCGGTCCTCCTCCGCAAGGGACGAACGCAACAGATGCGGCTGGACTTCGGCATCGACTTCTCCCAAGACGCCGCCCACATGGAGACCCGCTGGCATGACGCGGAAGAGGGGGAGCGTCGCTCCCGCGCCCGCTTTGCGCAGAACGCCATTCGCCCCGAAGAAGTAGCTCCTGAATGGCATCGGTGGCGGAGTCTCCTCGGCGGTCCGGCTGAAGTCGGTCGATTCCTCCAGCGGGCGATGAGCCGCCTAAACGCACCTCTTGAGGAAGCGAACAACGGAGTCACCCTAGCCCATCTCGATGCACTCCCGCTCGCCCTGCGTGAGCGTCTATCAGCGCGCGGCCTGGAAGGTACTCGGCGAATTGTCTTCGAGGAGCCTGGCCCCGCAGGGACCGAAGTCATTGTACGCAGCCATCCCATGACCGCCGTTCTCGCTGATTTTCTCCTCGAAGGAGCGCTTCATCAGGGAGACTCCACTGTTCCGTCTTTAGGCCGCACCGGCGTTTGGCCCTCCCTGGCGGTCCAGACCATGACCACGCTAGTTCTCCTGCGGCTTCGATTCAAACTGATCGTGCATGGTCGCAAAGATAGGCTGCTCCTCGTGGAAGAGGCCGGAGCCCTCGCGTATTCGGGCACTCAACTTGATACCTATGTAAGCGGCGAAGAAGCATTCAAATTGTTGGAGTCATCCGCCAGCGACAATCTCGCACCATCTGCCCGTGAGCGATTCCTCACTCAGGCCCGCGAGCGCGTGCAGTTGGCATTGCGAAGCGAAGGCCCCATCGCCGCCTACAGCCGCGAGCGCGCCGCTGCCCTGCTCCTGGATCATGATCGCGTGCGGTCCGCCTTGTCGCAAACTGGCGGTGTGCCCCGTGTGACCGTCGAGCCCGTCCTGCCCGCCGACGTAGTCGGCCTCTTCGTTCTCATTCCGGGAGGCATCTAACATGGCTCGCGTCCGCAAGTCAGATTTCGCGTTCGATGCCATCAGCCTCGAAGGCTCACTCATCTCGCCTGCCAAGCTTGCCGCCGTGGCAGAGCGCAAGGCGACGGACCAGACCGACACCGGCTATCACATCCCCAAGGGGCTTACCCTTCGCGACGAGACAGCGCGCTACTTCCGCATTGGCCAGGCACTCTTCCGCGAGCTTTTCGCTGGCGTACATCCCTCCCAGCAGGCCACAGTCCGATTTACCCAGGAACTCCTGCGCGACGTCTTCGGCTTCACGGACATAGAGCCGGTCACTGCGCCCAAAGTCCACGGCGAACGCACCTACATCCTCACGCTTGAAGCTCTCAAAGGCCGCGTTCCCGTCGTCGTTGTTGCGCCTGCCGATGATCTCGACCACGCCAGCGCCAGCCTGTCGCATGATCGTCGCCGCTCCGCCGCATCTTCGCTGCAGGAATGGCTCAATGCCGACGACAATGCCCTCTGGGGATTCTGCTGCAACGGCGAGCGCCTCCGTCTTCTCCGCGACAACCAGAGCCTGACCCGCCCGGCCTTTTTAGAAGCCAACCTGCGGCAAATCTTCGAAAATGAGGACTTCGCCGGCTTTGCCGCGCTCTGGCTCATCGTTCACGACAGTCGCTTCGGTCAGCCCGCCAGCCCGGTCACCGACTGTGCTCTCGAACGCTGGCGCGAGACCGGCAGCAAAGAGGGCCTCGCAGCACGCGAGCGCCTCAGCATTGGCGTCAAGGAAGCATTGCTCGCTCTCGGTAACGGATTCCTCTCAAATGCGGCGAACACCGATCTCCGTGACCGGCTCGCCAGTGGCCGGCTGCCGATGCCGCAGTTCTTCAATGAGCTGCTTCGCCTTGTCTATCGCCTCATCTTCCTGCTTGCCGCGGAAGACCGCAGCCTCCTTCATCCGCCCGACTCCCCGGACCAGACCCGCAAGGTCTACGCCGAGGGCTACTCTCTCGGTGCCCTGCGCGATCGCGCCATTCGTCGCAGCGGCTGGGATCAATTTCACGACCGCTGGGAAGGCTTGCTCATCGTCTTCCGTGCGCTGGCCAACGGCGATCCGCGCCTTGCTCTGCCCGCCCTCGGAGGCCTATTCGAGCAGCACGGAACCCCCAGCCTCGACACGGCTCGCCTCTCGAATCGTGCCCTCATGGAAGCCATCTTCCGCCTCGCATGGCTGCGCGACGACAGCGTCATCGTCCCCGTCAACTGGCGCGACATGGAGACGGAAGAACTCGGCTCCGTCTACGAAGGGCTGCTCGAACTCACTCCCCGCCTCACACTCGATGGCCGCGGCTTTGCCTTTGCCGAAGGTGTCGAGACCAAGGGCAACGAGCGCAAGAAGACCGGCAGCTACTACACTCCCGACAGCCTTGTGCAGGCCCTGCTCGACAGCGTCCTCGACCCCGTCCTCGATCGCGTCGAGAGCGAAGCCGAGGATGCGCCCGCCGCCTTGCTCGCCGTCACCGTCATCGATCCGGCCTGCGGCTCCGGCCATTTCCTGCTGGCCGCCGCCCGCCGCATCGCTACCCGCGTCGCGCGCCTGCGCACCGGCGGCTTGCCCTCCACAGCCGACTACCGCCATGCCCTTCGTGATGCCGTCCGCTGCTGCGTTCACGGCGTCGACCGCAACCCCATGGCCGTCGAACTCACCCGCGTCGCCCTCTGGATTGAAACCGTCGAGCCGGGTAAGCCACTCGGCTTCCTCGACGCTAATATCCGCGTCGGCGACTCGCTGCTTGGCATCTTTGACCTGGAAGCTCTACGAAAAGGAATCCCCGACGCGGCCTACAAACCCCTCACCGGCGACCACAAGCCAACCGCCCGCGACTTCGACCGCCGCAACAAACGCGACAAAGGTGAGGTTGCCGGACTCCTCGACTTTTCCGGACGGCGCGCGCAGCCCGTTGAATTGCCGCCGCTCGCCGCATCCCTGCGCGCAGTTCGCGAGTTACCCGAGGATACCGTCCAGCAAGTCGAAGCCAAGCGCGACCGCTTTCACTCTGCTCACTCTGATCCACGCCTGGTCAACCTCGCCCAGGCCGCAGACCTTTATATAGCCGCCTTCCTCACGCCCAAGACGGAGGAACAATCGCTCGACCTGCACGCGTCTCTTGTGCCCACCACCGCGGATGTTTGGACAGCGATGCGCAGCGGCACGGTCTACGGCCCGCGCCTGGGCGCTGCCCGGCAGCTTGCCAGTACAGCCAGCGCCTTTCATTGGCCGCTCGAATTTCCGGACGTGATGGCCGCTGGCGGCTTCGACATCGTACTCGGTAATCCGCCCTGGGAACGCATCAAGATTCAGGAGCAGGAATTCTTTGCACAGCGCGAACCGGCAATCGCTGAAGCGGCCAACGCAGCCGCGCGTGAACGCATGATCGAGCAGATCAAATTGGCTCCAGAGGGTACCCGAGATCGCACTCTTTTTCTCGAATTTGAATTGGCCAAACGTATCGCTGAAGCATCCTCTGAGTTCGCGCGTGTGGATGCTGAGCAGTGTGGTCGCTTCCCTTTGACCGGGCGAGGCGATGTAAACACCTACGCTCTTTTTGCGGAGCTATTTGTCGGGCTTACCTCGACGAAGGGTCGGGCAGGCATCATTGTGCCTACCGGCATTGCGACCGACGCTACGACTGCGCCGTTTTTCGGCTGGATGGTGGAACAGAAACGACTGGCCCAGTTGATTGACTTTGAGAACAGAAATGGGATCTTCCCCAACGTGCATCGGAGCTTCAAATTCAGTATTCTCACAGTCGGAAGCGAGATTGAGACAGCCGCCTTTGCCTTCTTTCTGACTGGGACAGATCAGTTGTCCGAACCAGAACGTCGATTCACACTCTCTCCTGAGCAAATTGCTGATATCAACCCCAACTCGAAGACCGCGCCCATCTTTCGTTCGCGCCGGGATGCCGAGCTGACGGCCAGCCTCTATTCGAGGGTTCCGGTCTTGGTGGAGGAGGGCCGTGGCATAGACGGAGACCCGTGGCAATTCGGATACATGACAAAGATGTTCGACATGGCGGATAGTAGCGGCGAGTTTCGTTCAATTGGTGAACTTCAATCGAAAGGACTAGTTCTCAATGGCAATCGATGGGAGTCATGCGAAGGCCAAGCATTTATGCCTCTATACGAGGCCAAGATGATCCACCAGTTCGACCATAGATGGGCTCATTTTGATGGAGAGGAGTTCCGCACAGCAGGTACCAATGAAAAGGCCGAACCGCGCTTTGAGCCACTGCCTCGCTATTGGGTCGCCAAGGAACGGGTGGAGAGCAGAATCGCTACTAAGCGATGGAAGCACAAGTGGCTGATGGGCTGGCGTGACATCACTAACACTACAAATGAGCGGACTGTGATTTCTTCATTTTATCCGCGGATAGGTGTAGGTCATACGCTCCGGAACATGTTCGTAGGCGGTGCCCCTGAATATATAGCAATGTTTGTTGCGACCCTTTGCTCTTTGCCGCTTGACTATATTGCCCGACAGAAATTGGGCGGAACGCATTTGACAGTTGAGATTCTTCAACAGCTACCCATTCTCCCACCGTCCGCATTCTCTCCAGCTGCGAGCGCCTTCCTTGTGCCGCGTATTTTGGAACTCGTCTATACAAGCCATTCCTTAACAGAGTTGGCTCGCGATCTGGCTTTCTACGGTCCGCCCTTTGCCTGGGACGAAGATCGCCGCGCCCTGCTGCGTGCCGAACTGGATGCCTGGTATGCCCGCGCCTACGGCCTGACGCGCGACGAGTTGCGCTACATTCTGGACCCCGCCGACGTGATGGGTTCGGAGTATCCGTCCGAGACCTTTCGAGGCCTCAAAGAGAACGAGGTGAGACGCTTCGGCGAATATCGCACACGTCGCCTTATCTTGGACGCCTGGGACCGCATGGAACGCGGCGAACTGCCCGCGCCCGAGCCATACGACCAGCGCACCGCTGCCGCGCAGCAGCTCGCCAACACCGGCAAAGATTACTCGGCAGACAATCCGCTCTTTGGCGCGGGCCCGCTTTTTGAGACCCCCGAAATTACCCCCGTCGCAATTCCGGCGTACACGACACCATCGACACTTCCCGATGGCACCTGGGCGATGTCGGCCTACAACAGTGTTTCGGTTCAACTTCAGCTTGCAGCGATCCTCAAGAAGCTCCCAGTACCAACACGAGCAGACAAGGTTCGCCTGGCAGCGGTCTATGCGCTACATCCGAGTTATTTGACGCCTCAGCTATCGGGGACAGAGTGCCACAATTGGCAACGGCTTGTGGGGGATAGCGCCCGCGTCTCAAACGCCACAAATTTGATTCACTTTGTACCGCGCATCAGCGTTGAATGGCGTGATGCTTACACGCAACTGCGGGGTATGCAAGCTCTTCTAGAAGATACTGAAAATGATACTTGGGCACCGGGAATTGCTGTCCAAGATTTCCTAACGGAAGGCTGGCCAGATGGACGCGCTGGATTCGTGCTGAAGGTGTTGGAGGGGATGGTGATTGAGAGATCGATAACCGTGCTTCCAACTGATGTCCAGGCCTGGGTGAAAGGATATGCCGCCTGAATTGTTCCCGCGTCCGGCGTTCTCACTGACACCGGAGCCGGGACGTATCGGTCCCAAACTGTGGGTTCGACGTGTGGTGATTTGGCGAGAACCCAACGTAATTCTTCAGGATGTTCTACTACGGCCAGGTTTCAATATCGTCTGGTCGCCCGATTCTCAGAAGCCTGACTCGCCAATTGGTCATGGCGGAGGCAAAACGACGTTCTGTCGACTCTTCCGCTTTTGCCTTGGCGAAGATACCTTTGCTCCCGACGATCTGCGTCGTCGAATCGGCGAGGTCTTTCCCAAAGGATGGGTGGGTGCAGAGATTGTCCTTGACGGTGAAGTGTGGACTGTCTTGCGGTCGCTTGGGCATCGACGCAGAGACATCGTTCAGGCTGGTGGGTCTCTCGATAATGCCTTTTCGGAGGAGCGCAAAGCAACGGGAATGGCTTCGCTCATCGATGCATTTACTCGCTCGTTTATGGGCAACTCCCCAAAGTTAATGCCGAGTAGCATTGGCTCGGAAGGCGCGTGGAAGGCCTTACTCGCATGGACCACGAGAGACCAGGAATGCCGTTTCAGCCATACCCTGAATTGGAGATCGTCCGATAGCGATTCTTCTTCCCCTGTGGTGAATCGGTCTGCAGAAGACAAGCTGCTTGTCGTTCGTGCGGCCATTCGTGGTCTTTCGCGGGATGAAGTAGCAGCCCAACAAGAGGAAGAGCGCCAGAGAAAAAACGCCGCCGGGAAGAAGTCTCATCTCGGTCGTCTCGAATGGCAACTCGGCATGGCCCGCGCGAATCTGCCTGCCTCGCTTAAGAAGCATGGCATGGCGCCCCCTGGTACGCCAATCGACATCTCGCTGTTGAAAAAAGCTGCAGCTGATCAACTTTCCAAGCTTCTCAAGTTGCCGGAAGGTGTTAACCCTGCAGATGTCGAAGAGGCACGGCGCGAGAGAGACTTGGCTAAGGAGGAATCTGACCGGTTTCAAGGAGAAGTGAAACTCCTCGCTGGCCAGATTGCTGCAAAGCAAGAAACACGATCTTTTATTGCGGGCGAGTTGCCGGAAGCACATACACGTCTTGTCAACGAGAAGAATCCCGTATGCCCTATCTGCAAGGTTCGCATCGATAAAGCTCTCGCCGATGGTTGCCACATCTCTACACAAACGTGCGATCTCTATAGTCTGCAGATGGAGATCTCTCGAAAGCGCGAGCAGGTCAACGAATTGGACCGGGAGATATCCTCTTTGCGCCAAAACGAGCCAACATTACAGGCTGAATCCGCTAGATGCAAGAAGCGATTTGATGAACTCGATCGAGCCCTCAAAACAATTGAGAAATCTCATGACGCATCCTCAGCTTCAGTTAGGGCGGCGCAAAAGGTGATCGAGGATGTCAACCAGTACGAAGCGCTTATTGTGAATTTTGATCGTGCCCGCTCCGCCGCAGAAAAGATGGGCGATAAGTTAGAAAAAACTCGCGCCAGTATCGCAAAGTACCGGGGTTCCAGTTCTGCGTCAATCACAAGTCTGTCCAATTGGTTCGACGTTGTGCTGCGCGAATTGGTCCCTGGAGACATTAGGGGCTTTGCAAAGCTGGACGGGAATGGTCTCAAATTGGATGTAGAGTTGGGGGGCTATAGATCCACAGTCGCAATTGATTCACTTAAGGTAGTCGCTTTCGACCTTGCGATCCTGGCGATGTCCCTGGAGCGTTCTCTGTTCTTCCCGGGAATGCTGGTTCACGATAGCCCACGGGAAGCTGATTTGAGCGAAATGGTGTACAGGCACCTCTTTGAGTTCTCGGCCAAGCTTGAAGAATGTGGTCCTGCCCCGCTGTTTCAATACATACTCACCACAACGACCGCTCCTCCAGACCATTTCCAACGTGAGCCGTGGCTGCGATTGGTAGTGAAGGGCGCACCGGCTGAGGAAAGACTCTTAAAGGTTGACTTGTAAGATGATCGAAATCGAGAATCCGCCCGGCTTCGTCGTGCGCGAAGAAGCCCACAAGGCCGCCTATGAAAGCGGCTTCCGCATCGCTCTCGGCACTCATGAGGGCTGGCTCGGCTATCGTTCCACCACCGCCTGCGGCGACATCTGGATTGCTCGCGCCGAAGATCAAGGAAGCTGGCTGCTCTCCATCACGCACGCCGGCGTCGCCGCCGAATTTGAAATGCCCGCGATAGCGGGAATCGCTAGCCCCGGATTTGCCATCTACGCCTTCGCATCTCTCCAGGAGCTTTACCAAACACTCGAACGCGTCTACAAGCTGGGGGTGAGCCTTCCCGACGCGCCTTTGGAGTCGTTCAAGAAGGCCACCGCCCTCCTGCCGCGCACTACGGAAGCCGAGCGCTTGACCGTTCAAAGAGTCGGCCAATCGCTCTTCCGTGACGCGCTGCTCGAATACTGGAATGGCCGCTGTCCTCTCACCGGGATCACCGACACCGCCCTGTTGCGCGCATCGCACATCGTGCCCTGGGCCGAGTGCGAGAGCGATGAACTTCGCCTGGACGTGCATAACGGCCTGCTGCTCTCCGCCCTTTGGGATGCCGCCTTCGATTGCGGCCTCATCAGCTTCGCCGACGACGGAACCGTCCTGCGCTCGCCGGCACTCACCGCGCCGGCCGCGGAGGCGCTCGACCTCGACGCCGCCCTCCCGCTGGCCCCGCTCACTGCCCAACACCGCCAAAGCCTGGCCCGCCACCGCGCCCGCCACGGATTTTTGGAAACACGGGAGTCATCGAAATGAACGAATCCTATCGGCTGAACAAGGCAGACCTGCAGGTTCTTGCTGCCATAGATCGCCTGCTCAAGAGACTGACCGCATCCAAAAGCATCCGTCCTGCCCAACTGGTCAGCATCGCCAAGGTTCTGCATCTCCTTTCGCGACTTCCCCGCGTTACTGAAGGGGTTTGCGTGACCATTGAACTCTCTTACCGGATACAGCAAGAGGGCTGTGGCAGCTCATCTATTTGGCACTTTTTTGTCGGTGAAGATATGCTCGCACTCTCATGTGGGGGATCCGAGTACACCGAAGGCGTGGGCAGCGATTCGTTCACAACCATGACATGGGAGGCGCAGCCCGGAGAACGTGCCGATTACGACGGCAGCTGGGATGAATCATGGATGGAACGGGACGACGAATTCACAGATCCGCCGGTTCATTCAGAGGACTTCTGTGGCTGTTCCATCTCAATTGATGACGATGATAATGAGTTTCTATTTGATTCAGAATCAAGCGAGGAGGAAGCAGACCCTGATATACCGCTGGAACTGCGTCGTCAAGACGAGAAAATCAATCTGTCGCTCAAAGAATGGCGCAGTGCCATCCTCGCTTTCAAGGAATCGGGATGGGATGCAAAGGGCGATTTGGATGTGTATAGTACGCCTGGAATCAGCATCGGCAATGAGGACGGAATCGAGATGCAAGAAGCGGGGTACAGTCTCTGGAGGTTGATTGATCAGAATCCGACTCTGGCGCAATCTGTTGGGTTAGACATCAACCTGTTCTTCTTGCTGACACAATTCGTCGGCAAGGGACAGTTCAGCATTCGCGAGTCGCGCGCATGCGATTGAAGCAAGAACCAGCTTCATCCTTAACCGGAAAGATCTGAGAGGGGACTCCATATGGCGGACACGAGGGTTCAGCTTGAAGTAGAAGATTGGGTAAGGCAAGAATGGATGCCCACGAAGTTCGGCATGGGATTTTATCGGGAGAGGCTGAAAATCCGATCGGGCGGCGTGTTCGACTTTGATGCCGTGAGCGGTGACAAGAACATTGTTGCAACAATCTCCACCAGCGGTGCCAAAACCTCCGGCGGCAAATACGCGGTAGGCAAGATTCTGAAGATTCGGTCTGACATGCTCTTTCTCACGATGGTAGAGGCAAAGCGAAGGGTCGTTGTTCTGACGGAGCAAGACATGTATGAGCAATGCCTGAAGGAGAAAGAGGGGGGGGGCGGGTTCCTCAGGAGATTGAATTCGCCCACGCTCCGTTGCCTGAGAAATTAAACGCACGTCTAATGGCAGCGCGCCAGAAAGCCTCCGTTGAGTCCGGAGGCGTGGGACAATGATCATTTCCTTGGAAAACCTGGGATCGGGGCTGGCCCGGTGGTGTTCAGACAATAAATTGGGACGCGACCTCACACGCGAATGCGTCCGCCGCTCCCACCACCTGCGGCCAAAAGATTCTCTTCCACTTTGAGAACACCTAGCCACTGAGAAATTTATGTTCTCAGAGGCTGAATCATTCCTATTTGATTCGCAGGTGCCATCCCCGCCGCGGCTCAGCGCCGGGAACTTCTTCCCCGCGGAGTATGGTTGCCTTGATCGATTCCGTATCCGGCCTTGACTCTTCCACTGAGCACTCCAGCATTTTGCTGAGTTCGTCGGGGAGATTTGCCAGAACGGTTTCCCAGAGGACGCCGCCGACGCGGGCATCGATCTTGCGATAGGCCAATGGCAAGGCTTCCTCATCGGTGATCCGTACCGAGTCCTGACTGTTCTTCTGGGCGCGCAGGGTAAACTCGCGTCCCTCGATGGATTTGAGTTCGCGGCTCATGAGATAGTAGAGAACCATGTTCTTGGTTCGCTCTACCTTGCCAGCGGCGGCACGGGCGCGGTCGCTTAGTCGGGCAACCTCGGAGCGGCAGAACTGCTCACGCGCCTCCATCCGGCGCAGGAAGCGCCCGATCCGGTCCACCTTTTCATCGTGGGCCGAACAGAATTGCTGGAAACGGGCGACGATCTCCTCGGCAGGTTCGCCACCCTGTGCAGTTTGCTCCTCAATCTCATCGAGAAGGCCATCCAGTTCTGCGTCGATCTCAAAAAGCGAATTCGTTTCAGCTATTGCTGACATGGTTTCCCCCTTCACTGGAGTTGTGGTCTACCAGCAGCATCAGGCGGCAATTCGTTCCTGAATGGTGGCTGCTCTGGCTGCTTGGTAGGCAAGTGCATCGGCGCGTGATTGGATCGGATGGCAGCTGTGCCCTCTGATCCACCGCCAGCGAATTGTTCGCAATTCGTTAAGGTAGAGCAACTCGCGCCAGAGTTCCTGGTGCTGCAACTCGAAACCGCGGCTGTTTCGCCATCCGTAACGTCTCCAGCGGAAGACGAGAAAGCGCATTCCGTGGATCAACAGTTCGGAGTCCGAGCGCAATTCGATTTGGGCGCCGACTGGCGTCAGGCGCAGGGCCTCGATCGCGGCGCGAAGCTCCATTTCAGAGACGGTTGACCACGGAACCGATCCGGCGATCTCCTGCCGCTTTGTCCCGTGAATCACGATTGCGGCCCAGCCGGCAGGGCCGGGGTTGCCGATGGCAGAACCATCGGTAAAGATGAAGAATTGCTTGTTCATGGGATGCTCCATAGCGTGTCAGTTCCAACGAGCCGAGCATTGGCTACGCCGCTTGCATGGGGATAACGCTGCCGAAGGGCGCATAGCGACTGCCGGTTGAGGCCCAGAGCACGGGATAGCATGGAGCGTCGTCGGGAAATGCCCCGTAGAGATCGGTCAGAAATACCAGAGTCTGCGGTTGGACGCCGTGCTCCTCCAGCCAGTCGAAGCACGGACTGAAGTCTGTGCCTCCGCCACCGACGGGATTGAGGTGAACTTGTTCACCGGCTTGATAGGTCTCTACTTTGTGTACTTCAGTGTCGAAGTACAGGACGTGAACGCATTGTGGCCGCTGGCCTTCGAGGATCGAGCAGACCTCAGCCTCAAAGAGACGCAACAACCGGCCATTCACCGAGCCGGAACAATCGACAGCGATGGCGATCTCGCCGACGCCTTCGCGCACGACTCCAGGCAGATAAAGTCCATTCCATATATGACGGCGGTTGGGCCGCATCCAACTCGAATCGGCAGGAATTGTGTCGGTCCAGAGCCGGCGCAACAGTTCACGCCAGTCCACTGTTGCCTCTGCGGCTCCTTCGAGAGTGCGGGCCAGACCCGCAGGAGTCTTGCCGGCCTGCTTCGAGAGCGTGACAGCCTGGTTGACGGCAACACTCCACTCTCGCGCCTGCTCTTCCGCACTCGGCGTTTCTTCGCCAGGATGTGGTGCATCAAGAACCTGGCCGATGCCGCCCTCCGTCTCTGGTGCAGTTGGCTCATCGGTGCTGTCTTGTTTTTCTGGCGTGTCGCCCGCGCCAACTCCGGCACCGTCCTTTGAACTGTTCTGGCCACCAGACTGGGGCCGTGCTTCTGCATCGCGCAAGTTGTAAATCTGTTCGGCGCTCATGCCGCGGAAGCGGTGATCGACAAGCACGCCGTCCGGCAGACTGAGGCCAGCGTCGAGCAGCAGCGGATTGATGGCATAATCGCAGGCCTCATTCCACCGCTTTGGATCACGCCCGGAACGCCGCACATGATGTTGGAGCGCGGGGTGCATAACCTCGTGGGCCAGCACCCCGGCCAGCGTTGCCGAGTTCAGCGTATCGACGAACTCAGGGTTGTAGTAGAGCGACACGCCATCCGTCGCCATGGTTCGAATCGACCGCTGTTCGCGCCCCTTCAAGCGAAACAGGAGCGATCCAAAGAATGGATGATCGAGCAATAAAGTTGTCCGCGCTTTCTGAATGCGAATGTTTGCTGGTGTCTCGTGTCTCATGCCGTCGCAGGCGCCTCCATGTACGCCGACATACGGGTGAGGATGTCATCGACCGTTGGAGCGTCTGGTGCCTCTTCCGGCACACTGGCTTCGCGATCACGCAAAACGCTATCGATCTCTGCAACGATCTCCGCGGCATCGTTTGCCGTGGCCACGCGTAGCAGGTCATGCTTCTTGAGGTCCTGTGCCGTAAAGCCGCACAGCCGTTGCCTGATCTGCTCGGCGAAACGGTTCAGATCGGCGTCGCCATTCACGTTCAGGCGAGGCAGTAACTCCACCAGGTCGAAGACATTCGTGACCATCGTCGCGTGGAAGCGGGACTCCGGTTCGTTCAAACGGTCCACCATGTGCGAAACCACGTCCCTGAGCCGCTTCCACAAGTCCTCGGTCCCGCGCGTCAGTGATTCGCGAACGTTGGCGTCGATCTCGCGGGCCACGCGCGCCTGCTCCTCGGCCGACATCTGCACACGAAAGTCGTTGCCGGTCGGGATAGGCAAGATCTCCAGCTTCACGCCGAACTTCTTGCGCAGCTTGTCGGCGGCGGGATAGTCTTCCTCGCGAAACAGGCCGTTCAACTCCGGGCGCACCTGCTCGATGTACTGCGGATAGACCTGGAGAAAGCCCTCCACGCCTTGCTCGAAGCTGGCCTCGAACTCGCGCATACGGGCCGTCAAGTCGAAGTAGAGGTTCGACGGCAGTAGTCGGAATCCCTCATCGGACCACGGCAACGTGATCTTGTAGAAGTACTGTCGCACCTGCCCAGCCAATGTGCGCAGTTCATCGAGTTTGTCGGCGCCGCGCAGCAACTGCTTGTTGTACCGGCCCGCGCCTTGGTGCGCTCCGTGTTGGTCGGCAACGTCGCGGCTGATCTTGCGGTCGTGTTTGATGGCCGTCCAGATGCTGATATGGACAGCGGCAAGCATTGCACGTTCGGTAATCATTGGATAGCCTCCGAGTGTTGCACACCGAAGCGAACGAATTCCGGCGTGTGGGTGATAGCGGTGTCCCGTGCCGCCGCATCGCGCATCGCCATGACGCGCATTTCGGTCGGCATACGGTCCAGATACTTCAGCCCTCTGGCCACGGAGTTATCTGTCATGGCCCGGCCCAGCGCCGTGGCAATTGCGATCTGCGCCGAGGTCTCCGCCGGAAGCGGCGCCGTCTCCGGGTTGAGCAGGATCTCGTCGATCGACGGCAACTGCCGGAAGAGCCGCAAGAATGCGATCAACTCCGCCGCCGCCGTAGGCCCAACAGTTCCGTCGAGCAACTGCGCCTCGAACTCGCTTGCGCCAGCTAGGAAGGTGGTCTTCTGCCGGTTGGCAATGCCGCGCAGAACATTGGAGGCCATCTCCCAGGAGCGGGGAGTGGGCCAGGCGTTGGCATCCGAGGTTGCATCGGTGGTGTGCAACAGGTCTGGCTTGAAGCGCAGAAATGCAATGATCTCCGGCCGAACGCCCGCGCCCACGGCCCATTTGCACCAGTCGTTGAGGTCGGCTTCAAGTTCGAGATGGACGAATCGATTCCGCAACGGACGCGGCATCGAGAAATGGACTCCCCGCTCGGAGGCCGGATTGCCAGCGGCAATGACCACCCAGCCATCTGGCAGAACATACTCTCCCAGCTTGCGGTCGAGCACCAGTTGGTAGCAGCCGGCCTGCGTCATCTGCGGCGCCGACGTCAGTTCATCGAGAAACAGAATGCCTTTCCCGGCGGTGGGAAGAAACTTGGGTGGCACCCATTCGGTCTGGTCCTCTTTGATGCGGGGTAGCCCTCGCAGATCGACCGGATCGAGTTGCACGGCGCGAACGTCAAGGAAGTCAAAGTCAAGATCGTCCGCAACCTGGGCGACGATTTGCGATTTTCCGACGCCGCACGCGCCCCAGATATGCAGAGGCACACGTTCGCCGATCAGCGCATGAAGCGCCTCATAAAGCTTGGATGGTTTCATTTGGGATTTTCTCAGGCGGAATACTGGTTCGGGTGTGAAGAATGGCCGGTCAGCCATCCAGTCGGGAATGCGTTGGATTGCCGTGCTGGCTGCTTTGGAGCGAAACAGCGACGACGATATAAGCTGATTCCTGAATGAACTCATCAAGGGATCAGCAAATCGAGGTGCTTCAGGCCGCGCTCAAGGCGGCCCGCGAGAACGAGAGCCGGTGGATGGAAATCTCCGCCGACTTCTCCACTGACCCTGAACGGATGGAGCAGTGGTCCAGCACCGCGAAACTCAGGCGGCTCGAAGTCGAGCGGATCGAGGCGCTTTTGGCCAGTGCGGCTGGCCCTGTTGGCTTGGCGCAACCGGTGCGCAGTGAGACGATTGAAGCGAAAAACAGAATGGGAGAGACGGCATGAACGAAGCGGAAATGAAAGCGGAGTTGGAGCGCCTGCGGGCTGAAAACGCAAAGCTCAAGAGCAAGGATTCAGCAGGGTTGAGTCTCAAAGTCAGCGAGAAAGGTGCCGTATCCCTCTATGGAATGGGACGTTTTCCCGTCACGCTCTACAAGGAACAGTGGCTCCGCATTC
>Ga0181535_10002085_pt1 | contig 24923 bp, 20 predicted proteins | sample PEATcosm2014_Bin_44_FD_119774 | JGI IMG/M metagenome (GOLD analysis project Ga0181535, IMG submission 119774) | Peatland microbial communities from MTU Mesocosm Facility, Houghton, MI, USA - PEATcosm2014_Bin17_30_metaG | ecosystem: Environmental > Terrestrial > Soil > Wetlands > Peat | place...
CAAGCGCGCACGGGAGTGCGTGTGAATTGGATCTACGATGCCATCCGGCACTTCGGCATTGACCACGCCCGCGAAGTTATGCACTGGGCGGCGCGCTACCGCTCAAATGGGGTCGTCGCGTTTGGCATCGGCGGCGACGAGGAGGGCGGCCCCGCCAGACTCTTTACCGATGTTTTTCGCGAGGCGCGCGACTTGGGCCTTCACGTCGTTGCCCATGCCGGCGAAGCTTGTGGGCCTGAAAGCATCCGCGACGCGATCGAATTCCTTGGCGCCGAGCGCATTGGCCACGGCCTGACCGCCATTCATGATGACAATGTGATGGCCCTACTGCGGGAGAGGCGTATTCCCCTGGAAACCTGCCCCAGCAGCAACGTGTCCACCGGCTTGATCGCGCGATTCGAGGACCACCCGCTCCCGAAACTCCTGGAAGCCGGGTTGGTGGTCACGCTCAACTCCGACGATCCCGCCATGTTCGGAACAAGTCTTCGAGAGGAATTTCTGCGGGCAGCCCGTTCCTTCAAGCTCGGCCGTCAGGTGCTGACCGGGCTATGCAGCAATGCGATTCAGGCTTCGTTCCTGAGTGGAGACGAGAAGCAGGAACTGGAACAGAAGTTGAATCTTGAAAGCTGAACGCAGGTCCCCTACTAGAATCTCCTTGTAGCCGCAACCGCCTTCCCCGGAGAGTCACCGAACTCCTCATGCCAATCTCACGAGGAAGGCGCTGAACCTGGGGAGGGCCCGCCAAGCGTTTCGCGCAGGTGTCGGCTCACTTCGTCCACGAAGCTTCCAGGATCCACACCATCCTGGCGAAACACCACGCGGCCTTGGCGGTCGAAGATCACCAGCGTCGGCAGTGCCTTCACGTTGAGCAGTTCATCCAATCCTTGGGAATACGCCACGGGCAATGTCCAACCTTGTTGCTTGAGAAAAGCGGGCACGCCGCTGCGGTCCTGATCGGTATTTAGCGACAGGAAGGAAGCGCCGGAATCCGGTTGAAAACCTCCGGCCACCTTTTCGATCAGTTTGCCTTGCACGCGGCAAGGGCCGCACCACGTCGCCCAGAAATCCAGTACCAGGACCTTGCCGCGGTAACCTGCCAGGGGCAGCGGCGTGCCATCGATTCGCTGTAGCACATAATCGAATGGATCGTGTCGTCCAGCGTTCGGAAGCGGGCCGGCGGAGAGGCGACCGGCGAGTTGTGGCATGAGGGTGTCATAGTGCGAGAGCACAAGGTCTCCCAAACCTTGTTCGGAGTGATGCTGCGCCACATACAAACTGCCGAGCTTGCGGCGAATTTCCTGGCGGCTTCCGGGTTCGGCGCCCTTGTCGGGAAAAACAAATGCAGTCAGGTAATAATCAAGAGCGCGAGCAGAATCGCCTTTCTTCAATGCGGCATCTCCCAATTGCTCAGCGACGCGCGCGGTGGGGTAAATCGCGTAGCTCTTTTCGTAGTCGGCGACGGCTTTGTCGAGGTCATCGGAATCTCGATAAAATCCGCCACGCCGGGCATAGATACCGGCGATGCGTTCGGCCCATTGATCGGCCCCATGATTGTTGCCCGCCGCGGCAGCAGCCTGGTCTCGCTGACCTTCCGCGATGACGATCAAACGCGAGGAGTACTCGATGGCTCGGGTGCGGCTTGGCTGGTCGTTTTGGCGGGCCAACGCATCCATGAGCAACGTCAACAGATGAGGGTCGTTGGGAGTTGTCTCCAGCAGCATTTCGCCGTATTGCAGGACGACGTCGGGAGCGTTGGCCTCCTCCGCATAAGTGCAAATGGTGCGTAAAACCGCATCGTGCCGCGAGGATTGGGGGAAGCGAACGAGAAAATCTTCAAAGTTCTTGATGAGGACTTGAGGATTGCCTTGCGCGGACCGAAAGGCATCGTCCAGGGCGGTCTGTTCGGGGTCCGGCGCGGCAGGCGTTGCGGGGGCTTTTTCCGCGGGTTTTGTTACAGCTTGCGACCCCCACAACGGCGGCCGCCCAATCGTCGCCAGCAGGCACGCCCCGAGGATAAATCGTAAGAAAAGCCCCCGCCGCGTTCCGAAGCCTGATTTCATTACAGCAGATCCCCCATGAATAACGGATGAACCTAATCTAGTTGCAAGCCCCAGGCGGGTCAAGGTCATTTCCCCGCGCCAGTGAACGGCGCGCGACTGCTATAATGCCGAAGATCAGGAGCTCCAAGGAGAGGGAATGAAATCATCACACGTCCGCGCCATTTTCTTTGATGCGGGGAACACACTGCTTTATCCCCGGCTCGATGAACGTGCTCGCGACCTGACTGAAGCCGGCTTCCCTGCCCGCGTGGAGGATTTTCACGCCGCCGAGCGCGCCGCCAAGGAGAAGCTTGATATTTGGCTATGGCCGCAAATTCGCCAGGGGACTGTGCCGCGGACGATCGATCATTACTACTGGGCTGAGTACCTGGCGGTATTGATGGAACAAGTTGGCGTGCCCGAAAGCGAACGCCCGCGCTTGATCCAAATGATGATCGAAGGGTTTCGCAACATTCGCACTTGGTCTGTGGTGATGCCCGAGACCCCGGGTTACCTGGCGTCGCTCAAGGAGCGGGGGTACTTTCTCGGGGTCATTTCCAACTCCGTCGGTACAATCGAGGATCAATTGAGACACGAGGGTCTGCGCGACTACTTCCAGGCCGTCTTTGACTCGGCGATCGTGGGTGTAGAAAAACCCCATCCCGAAATTTTTGAAATGGCGCTGGCCAGCGCCAAAGTGTCGGCGGACGAGGCCGTGTTTGTAGGCGATACGAATGCCACAGACGTGGGAGGCGCCCAGTTGGCTGGGCTGTACGGCGTGCTGATCGATCGCATCGATGCTTATCCACACGCTGAGGGGCCGCGGATCAAATTACTGCCGGAACTGGATCAGGTATTGGAAAAACTTGGTGTCGAGTGTTAGGTGCCAGGCGCCAGAGGAGGTCGAAGCTCGTAAGCCGAAAGGCGAGACTCGACGCAAAGGCGCCGATTTTCGAGTTTCGATTTTCGGATTGTTTCGTGGTAGTTAACGGAGCGCTCGTGCTTCCTCGAGGGTCCATGGTGGCGTGCCTCCGGGCCGGCTGGCCACCAGAGCTGCGACGCGGTTGGCAAAATCTGCAATCTCCCGGGGAGGCCATTGCAGGCTCAGGCCATGAACAAAGGCTGCGGCAAACGCGTCGCCCGCCCCCACCGTGTCCTGAGTTTTCAAAGGATACGCAGCCGCCTCGACGTATTCGCCGTCCACCAACATCACGCATCCCTTTTCTCCGCGGGTGACGCAGGCAGCTTGCCAGCCGAACTCGTTCGAGTAGGAACGGCAGAAATCCTCTAGAGATCGCACCCCATTTCCAAACATCTGGTCGACCTTCGCCGCCTCGTCCTCATTGAGTTTCACAACTTGGCCGCGCGGCATCAGTTCCCGCACCAACTCGGGTGTGTACGAGTCCTTGCGCAGGTTGATGTCGTATAGAAGCCGAGCGCCGCAGTGCGAATCGATCAACCGATAGGTCAATCGCTTGGCCTGCGGGCTCATCTGAAAAAGGGTTCCGAAGTAGATCCAGGCAGGCCTCGGCGAGAGGAGTTCCGCGAGTTCGGCATCGGTAAGCTCCGGGGCGTCGTAGGCAGCGGGATGATGAAGGGTGAATCGCGGCACCCCGGCCTGGTCAAGCTCCACTGTCACGACGCCCGTCGGATGCGTATCGATCTCGTGAATGTAACGTGTCGAGAGGCCTAATTCCGACATTCGCTCGAGCACCCGCTGGCCCCGTGCGTCCTTACCGACTGCGCTCACAAAGAATACGGTGTGCCCCAGGCGCGTGGCGTGGGCGGCGAAATTGAGGGCGGTGCCCCCGAGGTATTCCTTATCTCCGATGACGTCCCAAAGCACTTCCCCGATGCTGACAATTCTCATGGCCCCGCCTTCCCTAATTCACCTATTGGGATGATCTGAACCGGGTGCAAAGGCTCAGGAAGGCCACCAAGGTAACCTTTCGAAGCGAAATTGGCAACACCCACCTGTCCGTGTTTTTCACCGACGGTCGGAGCGAACTCCCACCCGCATGGGAGCTTGGTCTTAATGCATCCTTGGACATTCGTTGCGCGTCGAATAAAATAAGTGACCAGGGGCAAACCCGAATTGGAGTTCTCACGTACGCGTCAACGGTCCGCCGGCACGGGAATTGGACCCACGCGAAGACAGGAAGAGTGAAACATGCTGACCAAGAAAGCGCCGGAAATTCCTTCATCGGAGATCACCCCGAAATGGCTATATTTGAATCGTCGGAAATTCCTGGCGGGCGCGCTAGGAGTATCGGTAGGAGCGCTTGCGGGGCGGACGATGAGGGAGTTGGCCTGGCCCTCACAAAGGGTTTGGGCAGGAACCAAGCTGAACGTGGCCGCCAAGAGTCCGTTGAGCACCACCGAGCAAGTTACTCCCTACGACGCCGTTACGCATTACAACAATTTTTACGAGTTTGGAACGGACAAGGCAGATCCCGCTAAAAATGCGACACACTTTCGCACTTCGCCTTGGAGCGTGAAAGTAAGCGGGCTGGTGGACAAGCCCCGCACTTTCACCCTTGACGAGTTGCAGAGTTTGGCGCCGCTCGAAGAACGCATCTACCGTCACCGCTGCGTGGAGGCTTGGTCGATTGTCGTGCCGTGGATCGGTTATTCCTTCAATGTGCTGCTGAAAGAGGTGTCGCCCCAGCCCAAGGCAAAATTCGTGGCGTTTGAGAGTTATTACGACACGGGCCAGATGCCCCTGGGAAGTCGCGCGGGTATCGAGTTGCCCTACGTAGAAGGACTGCGTCTTGATGAGGCCATGCACCCGCTGGCGCTCCTCTGTTTCGGCATGTTCGGTGAAACGCTGCCCAATCAGGACGGCGCGCCGGTGCGAATGGTGTTGCCCTGGAAGTACGGATTCAAAAGCATCAAGTCGCTGGTGAAGATCAAGTTGGTGGAAAAGCAGCCACCCACCACCTGGAACATGTCTAATTCCAGTGAGTACGGATTCTATTCCAATGTCAACCCTCATGTGGACCACCCGCGCTGGAGCCAGGCCAAGGAGCGGCGTTTGGGTGAATTCTTACGCCGTCCCACTCTGATGTTCAATGGCTACGACCAGGTCGCGTCGCTGTACGCGGGCATGGACCTGAAGAAGTATTACTAGAAACGGTGAGCGATTGCGAAAAATCCTCAGAAGCAAATGGATTAAGTTACCGGTGTTCGCTTTGTGCCTGGTCCCTCTGGGCAGATTGACCTGGCAGGCGCTCCACCACGACCTGACTCCCAATCCAATTGAATACATCACGCACCAGACGGGCGATTGGACGCTGATTTTTATTGTTACCACGCTGGCGGTGACGCCAGCGCGCAAAATCCTCCGCCTGCCGGAACTGATTCGCTTCCGTCGGATGGTGGGGCTGTTTGCCTTTTTCTATGGGCTGCTTCACTTCAGCACCTGGATTGGCCTGGACAAGTTTTTTGATTGGTCGGAGATGTTGGCAGACGTGCGCAAGCGACCATTCATCACTGCGGGTTTCACGGGTTTTGTGCTGATGATCCCTCTCGCCTTGACTTCCACGGCGGGTTGGATTCGGCGCCTGGGAGGCAAGCGTTGGCTCGCCTTGCACCGATTGATTTATGCAACCGCCATTGCCGGTGTGGTGCATTATTATTGGCTCGTCAAATCGGACGTTCGCAAGCCGCTATTTTACGGCACGCTGGTAGCTTTACTTTTTGCTCTGCGGGTGGGAATTTGGTTAGTCGCGCGGCGAAGCAAACAGTCGGGCAGCGCTCTTGAATCCAACCTCACCACCGCCGAGACGGCGTGAAGGGTTCTGCTGCATCAATTTCCTAGATAGCAATCCAAAAATGCACGGGTGAGTGCCCAAGCTTGGCGTGCGGCGGCGGGGTTGTAACTCGAGCGCACGTCGCAGAAAAATCCATGGTCGGCATCTGCGAACTCGACATTCACATAAGGTTTGCCGGCTTTGCGCAGAGCTTCCGCCACTGCTTGCCTTTGGTCTGGCCCAATGTGTTTGTCGAGACCTCCCCAAAACAAAAGTTGGGGGGCGTGCAAATCGGCAGCGCGGTTAAGCAATCCGGGTCCCATGGGGTTCGGCGCGATGCCGCCGCCATAAAACGACGCCGCGGCCTTGACCGGCAGTGCGGAATTCGTAAGGAAGGAAACTCGACCGCCCATGCAGAAGCCGATGCAAGCGAGTGGTGTATCTGCTGAGCCTACGTTCTCGCGAAGCCAAGCGTATGTGGATCGAGCATCGGCCTCGAGATCCTGCTCCTTCAAGGCGCGAACGTGGGGCATGGCGGCCTCAAAATTGTCGTAGGTCCCCTCGAATCCCGGCCCGGTGCGGTGGAAGAGTTCAGGGGCAACGGTGTGATAGCCTTCACGCGCAAAGCGTTCCGCAACATCGCGGATATGCGCATTCACGCCGAAGGCTTCCTGAAACAGCAGAAGGCCGGCGCGCGAGTGGCTGTCTTGCGGCCGAGCTTCATACGCCCGCATCGTGGTTCCGTCTGCAACCTCCACATTGACCCAATCCGCCTGAATCTCAGCCATGAGTTTTCCTCCCCTTCCGAGTAGATGTCGTTGGCGATTGAATTGATGCCCGCGACTATTTTCCGCGCGCTCCACGCCTCCCGTCAACTCCGACATTGGTGCAAACTATCTTCACACGGCGGACGACGGTCCCGTCAAAAGCTAGAGGCCGGCCTCACAGGCAAGAATCCATGGTCTTCCAAGTCTGAGGTGGAGACGCAGCTAAACTGGAGAGTCGGAGCAAGATTCAAAAAAAAGAGCCACGGTGAGGAGGTCAACCGTGGCTCTGGGCGGTTACAGAATTCGAGGTCAAGAATTGAGTGACGCGGCTGTTCGTGCTTGGGACGCGTCCAATTATCGGCGCCCATCCACGCGCCTTAGTTATCCGCGTCGACCCAAATATGAATCTGTGCAGTTGGTTGCGTTGTGCAATTTCCTCCCGACCACGTCACGGTGTAGGCGATAGCCGCCGCGGACGATGCCGTCAAACTGAACTTGTTGGATTGGACGGCTCCCGCCGCCAATGTGGAAGGCACGTTCATGGGGGAAAAGGTCTGGGTTTGCGCCGTGCCCGATGGGTCAGTCCAAGTCACCGCTACCGCGGCCGTCGCATTGGTCGAGCACGTTCCGCCCGAGCCCGACGTCGCTTGCCACATCGAGTAGTGAACCGTATAGTCATGGCTCGCCACTGGCGAGGCAATCAGAGTTCCGCTTTGGTTGGAACTGAAGGAGGCTGAGTTTGCGTGGCCAAGGTTATAAGCGACTCCGTCCCCAACTGTAGTGAGATTGTTGTAGGTCGAAAAGGTTTTGCTCAGTTTGAAGTTTCCTGTCCAACTGAAATTCCCCGCGCCAGGGTCAGAAGTTGAATTGGCGATACCCGTGGAGGGGAACATGTTCAGCAGCAGCGTGGGGTTGAAAGTGCTTCCCGCAGTTAGTCCGGTGTTACAGTAGAAAGTGAGATTTGACCCGCCAGCGTTGGGGCTAACCCAGCATCCCCCCGTGGCCGTGGCCACCCAATTACTTCCGTTATAGTATCCGCCGGAGCCGAACGTTGACTGGCCCGCGTAAGAAGAACTCACCCAGGCGTCAAGCCCGATGGGCAGATAGCTTCCGCGCGGCCCATTATTGCCGGGAAAGTTTAGGTTGCCCTCCGCAACGACGGAGGCGATCGTGCTCGTGGTCATGATCCCCGCAGCCGAGCAACTCTGACGGCATTGGTTGTAAGCAATGATCCAGTTGCCGATTGAATGGCTCCCGCTCGAAGGCCCGAGCATAAAAGCTGCGTTGTAGAAGTACCACTGGTTGTGGCTGACATCGACGTTGTAAACGTTATCAGTGCCGCCCGGCGTTCCCGCCTGAATGCAGTAGGTGGACGCCGCGCCGTAGCACTCCAGATAGTTATTATGAAACTCCGCACTACGATACCCACTGGCTGTGTCCGAAACCATAATCAGCGGTTGGGGGCCAGACATGACCTCGTCGTGGATGTCGAGTTGCGAGCCAACATTCACCCAATATCCAATCCCCGAAATGTGCGTGTTGGGGTTGGTTGTCGAGATTTCGTTATCGACAAGGTTGTGGTGCAGTGTCAGAAGGCTGAAGCCGTTCCCCGTCGTATCCTGCTCGTATAGGTCATTGTGGTAGAGCCCCGAATCATTTGTGTAGAAAGTGTTATCGTGGACTTGGGTGCTCGTATCGCCCTTCAGGTAAATCGGGAAGTTGAGCACGGCCGCTGTGGCTGCGTGGGTGTCGGATACCCCGGCAGAAGTCGTAAGCGTTAGGGAGGTCGCGGTAGAGGCCGTGCAGAGGGCATTAAATACATTGTTGGCGGCATTATCAAACCCGGTGATACTAAAATATAAACCCGCAAAGGCGTTGGAGCCCCCGCCGGTGATCGTGCCGCTGTAGACCGTGCTTCCTCCGGATGCATTGGCCACCGACGAGAGCGTAAAAGAGCCCCCACCCCAGTTCTCAAACAGGTTGCCGTTGATCTCAGAGTTCCACAACTCCTGCTCCATCACGACACCTTCCAGCGCCGTGGCTCCGCCCTGAACACCGCAGTTAGTAAAGCGCGAGCGCCCAAACGCCATTGTGCTGCTACCCGGATAGGTCAGCCCTTGGGGGCCGAAATCAATCAGGTAACCCGTACCCGATTGGACAATAATAGTTGTGGCTGGATTCTCGCACACAAATGTGACCGGGACGTTGTATAAGCCTAGCGCATTGTTGGTCGTGGAGGTGGCACCCGTCGAAAGCACATCATAGGTGCCTGCAGGGAGATAGATGTAAGGCGAGGTTGTTCCGGCATTCACTGCCGCCGCAATCGCGGCGAAGTCGGTTTGATTCTGCGCAGCCGTGTTCGAGGTGCTGACGCCCCACTGCGGGTCACTGGCCCTGGTGATCGGTCCCACATAGGCAGTGGCCCCGCACGTTCCCCAGTAGGGGTCCGTGCCATTTGAGTTGATGCAAGAGCCGCTCGCCCCAATCGGCAGGCGAATCACTCCGCCCGATGAAAAGTAGCTTAAATCTCCTTCGGTCGTGAGAGGGGACAAGGCATTGAAGGCCGCCGCTTTGGTGGTCTGACCGGTGCCTCCGCCCGCGATTCCAAGGGTGGACGCCAGCGCCGAAGCCACGCTAGCCGTGGCTGCGTTGCCGGTAGTGGATTGATTCCAGGTTGGGGGGGTGCCTCCGATATTGCTGAAAGTAGGCTGCACGCAGTTGGCGTTACCTGCTGCCGTAACCCCAGTCGAAAAAGTGTTCGTCCCGCACTGGGTGGGCGTCGTTGCCAGCGCCGTGGCCGTGGCCGCGTTGCCCGTCGTGTTCTGATTCCACGTGGGCGGCGTACCTGTGAGGGAGCTATAGGGAACATTGGTAATGTTCGCTGCATTCAGGTAGGAGGGCGTGCCCAGGTTGGGGGTGGTCATCACGCATGACACCGAAAGACAAAGCGTCGAGCCGGAGCCACTGGTGCCGAGTGACGTTCCCCAGGAGGACGTTCCCGCATAGACCGGAACTCCGGCAGAGCCTGGCCAAGTCATGCTGCCGCCACCCCCGGCGCCGCACCCAGAGGGAAGATCGGCGCACACCAATGCGCGAAAAGTAGCGGCGCCAGGCGAACTGCCCGTGGCCGGCCCTGATAGAACCGTATTGGGCGCTTGTGGCGAAAGGAAGGTGGCGGGAAAAGCTGGCAGATTCCGCACCCCTGCCAGACCCACGGGGCCGGTAGATGGCACAAACCAAGTTTCAGACCAGTAGGACGCACCCAAAGAGGAAGTCAGGTTGTAGACCACCACATATGAATCGTTCTGACCTGATGGAGTGGCGCCCTGATTAGGGATCAGGCTCGCCGTAAAGCTCCCATTCGAAATCGGAATTTGGATGCGCCAACCCTGCGCAACGTTATGCCCATCGGCGCTTTGAAATGCCCCTGCGGCGCTAATGGTCATCGTCCCGTTCGCGGGGGACCCATCCGGGCCCAGCAGATTATCGGTCACCGTGGTTTTGACCTGAGCGAACCCGGGCAACGGTAATAGGTAGAAAGCAGACAGAAGCAGGAAACTTGCTAACCGTCTTTGCCGCTTCCGGTCGCTTTGTTGTTCGACGTCGAGTCTTCTTGTCATGATGTATACCTTTTTCAAATCAATACAATATGCAATAGCTTCCCGGTTCTATAATCGTATTGTATGAACCACTGCTCGCAACCTGAACCGTCAATGATCCCGCGGTGGTACCGGTTTGGAGCATCCCGGTAAGGGAGTTCCCTCCCAAGGTAGTACTGGCCGTGCCGGTGGCCGTAGGCGAGACCATGGTCGTGCCGCAGGCCGCCGCCGACTCGGCGACGGTGGTGGCCGTCGGCAGGTAAACAAATCCAAACTGCGAGGCAGAGGGATTAGAGGGGCAGGTAACCAGTAGGGTGGGCTTATTGCTCGTGTTGTTGCTCTGGATAAAAAGCTGGCACATCAAGCAGTAGGTTTTGCTCGCCGCGACGGCGAATGTGCCGAGCGTGACCGCCGAGGCACTGCTTGCGGTAACTGCGGAGGTGATGGCCAGGCGCCGCGGCACACTGGAAGCCACACCGGAATTGGTCTCCGCGTCCTTGACGTAAACCCTGTCGCCGTCGTACCAATAATCGCCGGCAGCGGGGGAGTTGGGCGCAGTGCCCGCCGGAGTGTTGAAGCTTGCGGCGCTGGTGGTCGCAGCTCCAGCCGTTATTTTCCCGCTAGCGGTTATGTTCCCGCTGGCATCATCCAAGATGTTTTTCGCCGTGGATAGCTTGCCGGGAACATACGCATCACCGGTAGCATTCCGCGTGGGGGCCGTATAGGCCTGTACCGCGACTGACCCGTCATCGTGGAGCGGGAAGACGGACGGAGGTACGCACGTCACGAGCGATTGTGACGTGCTACCTTTCAAAATGTCGATGCACTTGATTCCCGCGCCGGTGTAGGCGAATGGACCCTTGATAATATTGTACGCATCGCTCGCCGCGGACCCGGGGTCTGTCTCAGCGACGCCACCGGAATTCGAGCACACGAGCGTTGTGGACGTGGAGGTCGGACAGGAAAACGTCCCATTATTCCCGGAATTTGTGAAACCGCTGATCGTGAATGAGTTGTTGTTTAGCCCGCCGCTGGCTCCTCCCGTTATGGCGCCGGTATAAGTTGTAAGTCCCCCGCTCGCGGCAGACGCCGCCGTGAGGGTGAGTGTATAGGGTCCAAGGGTCTGATTTAGTGGAACGCCGTTGTAAGCTATGGGACTAGTTTTATTCCCGTTTCCATCAACTGCCACCATCCAGTAATCGTAAGGAGTCGAGCCGCTGCCTTGGCCCACGGTCGCGTCGCCTGAATAGCCACCGATGGAGATTGGAGTGAGAGCCAGCGACGCATAGACGGGATTGGGAATTTGCGTGGCCTGACCGCCAGCGGAAGACCCATAAACATTTCGGCCGAACGCTGGACCGCCGCTATTGCTCAGATCCACTACATCTATTGCTGGCGGTAGTTTGACGCCGTGCGAGCCTTGCATGAGGATTGGCAGCGATGCCTCGCCGGCCAGTCCCAGACCACTGGTGTGGTCGTTCTCGAGATAGAAGTTGTCTACCTGAAATCCAGCCGTCTTTAGAACGATGGAGTACTTCGTATTTTCGATGTCGAGCCCGTCAAATTTGATGGAGCTGCCGTTGAGGGCTCGCACGCCATAGCCGCTAGCGGCGGCATATCCCACACTGTTGTCATCGGTCGCCCACGCGACGATGCTCCTCGCGTCCAGAGAGGCGGTGCTCGCTCCCAGGTAGAGGGCCCCGTGGTTGCTCCACAGATTGAGGTTCTCAAAGTCGTCGTAGCAGCCGCACCCACTATCAACCAGCTTGATCCCCAAATCAGATTCCGCAAAAATATCGTGCAAATGTGAACTCATAAACGGCGCGGCAATCCCCCATCCGCCTGACTGAACGGCGAATGTACCTCCGGGCAAATTCGTGGGCGCGGTCTCCGCGGTTGCAAGGCCATTACTCAGCGTAAGTGTGGTCGTGGTCGAGGCCGCGGCGGTAAAGTAGCCCTCATTCCATGTGCCTTGAAAACCCCACACGCCGAACTCAAACCCCACGCAAGCATTGCTGCCGCAACTGGGAAACGCGCCCGTGTAGACCGCATTACCGCCGGAGGACGCCGCCACCGAGGTCACAGGAAGTTCCGGCCCTGCGGGCGTCGTCGCGCCAATCCAGAGATGATCGATTTCAACCCACGACGAGTTTCCCGAGGTCCCGTAGATGACCGGCGTATAGTCGTTCGTGGTGTTCGTCTTGACCAGGGACGTATACCCGCCTGACGTGGCGCCGTGGATATGGACGCTGTTCGAGAGCAGGAACTGCGTTCCGCTCGCCATATTGATCGTCATCGGACCCATGATCACGTCGCTGTTTGCCGGAAACTGAATGTTCTGCGACATGGTTTGGCTTCCGGAAAAACCACGCAGGTCGAAGGTGCACGGTCCTGGCGAACAGTCGGAAATCGCGGTGTTGACCTTGGCGCTAAAGTTCGCCCCAGGTTGCAGGCTGGCATCGATCACGGTCGTTCCGTTGCCCAATCCCGTCGCGGATCCGCCCCCGCTCCCGCACGAACCCCAGACAGGATCGCTGCCGTTCGAGGCCAAGCACAGACCGTTGCTGCCGATCCCCAAACGTGCACTCGAGTTGGAGTGGTAGTAGAGCAAGTCGCCTTCGGCGCTGAGCGGCGAAAGCGCATTGAACGCCGCAGCGGTGTTTGTCTGTCCGGTACCGCCACCGGAAACGGGAATAGTGGGAAGGTCCGATGCGGCGAGTGCGCGGAAGGTCGGCGTGGCGGCCGGTCCCGAGCCCGGACCTGCCAAAACCTTATTCGCCGTCTGAGTGAGAAGTTGCGGCGCGAGTGTTCCGCTCGAGGTAATTGGTGAGCCGGAAACCGTTGGGCTGAAAATGATGCCATCGCCGGCGATCCCCACGCTGGTGACGGTCCCACCACTCGTCGCGCCGTTCGAAACGAACGGGGTCCGCACGTCGGTGATGGATGAAATCGCCGCGCTGGTGGTGACCACCGTCGCGATGGGGATGTTCCCGGCAGCAAAGCCCGTCGTGTTTGAAACCGGTGCGCAGTTATTGGCAGGGTTCAGATACACGTAGTTCGTGGCGCTGGCCGCAAGGGTGAGTGTGCCGCCGGCATAGGTCCGGACGACATTGCTGCACACGGCCGTCCCTGGGGCCAGATTCAAGGCCAAGTTTGATCCTGCTGTGGGCCAATACCCGGGTCCAAATCCCTGAACGTACTTGGCGTTGACGGGGAAGATTTCCTGGCCTGCCTGCGCCTGGGGCTGCTGGGGAAATACTGAATTATGAATTATGAATTGAGAAACAAGATAGAGGAGTCCGATCCGAAAGACGGGCATCCATGTTCGCCAGTCCGTGTTCCGTCGCAACAACCGGTGACCAGCGACGGTCAACGAACGACGGACGGAGGACAAGCCATTCATAATTCCGAATTCATAATTTCGCATTTTCACCATACCTGCACCTTTGCAGTCACCCCAGCGTCTGAGGCAACGAGATAGAGGTTTACGGCGTCCACGTCCGTCGGCGATTGCCACCAGATGGCTCCCGGGCTGGTCATGCGGACGTGCGCACCGATGGGGACCCGCCCTAACAAATGCGGCACCGTAAAATTGCCGGCGGCTGTGGGCGCCACGGGGATCTGCCCAAAGAGGGGTGTCGCCTGGGTCACGTCGGTAACTTGGGTCGCATTGGTGACGATCACCCCAATGAACGCATCTCCCGGATCCAGGGCGGCCAGCACGGACCGGTAATAGAAGCTACTGGGCCAGTTTTCCTGTTGATAAAACAGATATGAGGTGGCGTTCGCAGGAGCCGCGGCGAGGGCTGGAGAGGTGGGCGCATACCGTGAGCCGTTGGCGTAGAGGATTCCGTTCGTCACACCAGGATAAAGAGTATTGGAGGTGGCGAGCTGAAAGCCGCTGACCAGGCCGTTGAGACCCAGGTCTCCTACCAGCGAGTCCACCACCGACGCCAGGTCGCTCATAAAAGCCACATTGGCATCGAGAAGGAACATGTTGCCGTCCATGTCCGACTCGTATTGAGTAATCCCGTGCTGCGACTGGACGAAACCCTTGCGGGGAAGCACCGTTCGCACAATTGCCATAGAAGAATCTCCAGGTCTTTGACTCTTTCAACTTTTTGACTTCTTCAATTTCTTCAACGGGTTGAAAAGTCAAACAAGTTGAAAAGTCGAAAAACCCAATGTAATCGCGGTCAATCTCCCGATACGCCAGCCGGCAGATTAACACTCAGCCTTTGGCAAATCGCCATGACCTTCGCCGTGCCTTGGTTCTCCGCTCCGCTGGTTGACCAATAGGTTTGGATCACGACCTTGCCGTTCGCGTCGTTCACATCGAGTTGATAGGGGCAAACAATCAGACTGCCCTGGCCGGGATCGCTATTGGCAAGGGCCGGCGGGGTCGCCTCGCCCGGAACATAACCCGCCGCCGGAGAGCGGGACGAATAAAGAATTGGAATAAACAGGCATTCCGCATAGCTGTAGTCGTAGCCATCCACGGGAGAAACGGGCGGCGCCACACTGTCGCCGGGGCCGTAAAACCCCATATAGATGATCTCGCAACGCACGGCGCCGAATTTGGCGTTATGGGAAATCTTCGCCAGCGCGTAATCCGTCAGCGGCTGGCCGCCGGCAATCGTCGAGTCGGCCAAATCAAAAAATCCGGGAATGGAAGACATGAGCATCTGTGACATGAGAACCTCAGCTTTCAGCGCTCAGCTTTCAGCTTTCTGCTCTCGGCACGTGCAATAGCTGAAAGCTGAGAGCTGACTGCTGATAGCTTCTTTTCAAAAGATCGTGTTATACGCCTCCGCATAAACTCCGTTCGTTGACGGCGTAATAAAGAAGTACGTCTCCTGCTCCTGCTCCGTCGCTTGCGAGTAGGGCGGTAGGACCATGCACTCAGACGGCACGATTTCGTACGGCGTGGTGGTGCTGGCCCGGCGCATATCGAGGAGCGTGAAGCGCACTTGCCCGTTCGCGTAATCGGGCGCGCGGCCGATGATCTCGCACGGAATATTGGTGACGCCGCGTCCGCCGCCGATGTAGTCGGGCACCAGCGGGTGGGTGAGCGAAACCCAGTCTTTCAGTTCTGGTTGCAGTGCCACGAGTTGCGTCACAATTTGATAAATCGGCGTGGCAAAGCCGTAGCGCCGGAAGAGCTGGTCACCCAGCAGGAAGGCGCGCAGTGTGCCCCCACGTGCAATCTCCAGCCCGGCAGCTTCCACTTGGTGGTTGTAGAGGTAACGGAAAAGGTTGTAGCTCGACTGCTGAAGCATGGTGACGGTGGTGTTGTAGGTCCGCGCGCTGGTGTTCGTGGTGGAATCGTCTACGTCCAGGCGGAACGCCAGGGCGTTAACGACGGGAGCCAGGCGGACTTCCGGGATGCCCATGATGTTGCCCTGCGTGAAGCTCGCCACTGGCGTCTGGTTCTGCGGGTTCTTCATCGCTTTCAGTGTGAGCTGGCCGGATGCGGTGACCACCATGACTAGCCCCAGGGGCTTGAGGATTTGATCCTCCAACCAACTTCGGCCCTGCTGCGGTGAGGTGATCTTGAATTCAAACCAGTCTCCCGAGAACATTGAATCGCGAAGCGCCGTGATGCCCACCACGTCGAGGTACGGATTCGGATTAATCAGTGTGGAGGGATCACCCGTTGTCGCGGCGGTCGTGAGCGGAACGTACTGGGCCCAAAAAGGATTCACTGCCGCCACCAGCTCGCCCGTTCCTCCCACTTCCACCACTGCGCTGAGGGCCAGATCCTGACCCACTCCCAACTCGTTCTGCATCGCCGCCAGGAAGATGTCGAGCGGGTTGCCACTGATCCAGCGCGGATTGTCGTTCGAGACGGGATAGCTGTTGGCCAGCCACTGCGCGCCGCTGGGCTGCCAGTTGTTTTTCTGGCCCGGCAGGTATTCCTCGGGTCCGCCGTTGGCCCAAAGGAATGCGCCCTGGGCGAAGCGTTTCAGGTCGTCCACCTTGAGGTTGACGCGGCCATCGGCGTCGAAACCGATTTCGGAAACCTGCATGACATGCAGCGGAGTAAAGTCACCGAGAGAACTCCCGGGAAAGCCCATGCTGAACGTTACCACCTGTCCGATCAATTCTTCCTGCGCCGCCAGCGTGTGGAGCACCCCGGCGGGATCGATGCACCGAATCTGCATCTGGCCAATCGAGCTGGAACCGTTCTTGTCGTCAATGGATTGCTCCGCGCCGGCCGGGACGTACATATAGGGCAGCATTTGTGGCAGGCCCGCAACGGTGAGCAGCAAACTGGGATTGGTGGCCACCAGCCACATCCACGCGGTGGGGGCGAGGGCGGGCCACACCTCAAATTCATAAGGCAGTCCACGCGCCGCCAGCGAATAAGCCACTAAGGACCCGTTGCCCGTCGCCTGCAAAACCGTGGCTTGCCCCCCAACCATGGTCGTGAGCACCGCATCGATCGTTGTGCCCAGTCCGGTGAAGAAACTGGCAAGACCGGAGATGTTGTAGAGGTCGAGGAGCATCAAGATCATGCCCCAGGTGCCCTCCTGCCAAACGGAAAGCGGCGAGCCGGAGTATCCGCCGGGTGAATCATTGTAAGGCTTCATGCCGCTGAAGGGCGTCGAGACCTGATAGGCCTCATTGTAGGAGTTGGCCGCGCTCGATAGCGCGATGGTTTGGCTGCTCAAAAGGAAATTCTGGTACGCAAATTCCGCGCACTGTAGCGCGATGTCGTCGCGGTTCGTAGCGTGCGCCCAGAGGGCCGCCCAATGGCCCGAAGCATCGAGAGCCTGGCTGGTGTCGAGGGTGTTTTCGGTCACGCCCTGCGCGAAATGCCCTGGTGTCGAGCCAGCGGGCGGGATGTAGAGGTTCCCCATCAGGTTGGTATCGATGCTGGCGGCAGCCACATTGGCGGCTTCGGCAGTGGCGACCAGCGAACTCGCCTGCGCGGAAGTAATTTGACCCGTCTTGAGGAGATTGGTGGCGGCCACAGGAAGCGCGTTGGTGGCGCGCTGGAAAGCGAACCACAAGTCGATTTGGTGCTCAGTGGAAACGGTAGTTACGAATCCCGGAACAAACTGGTAGCCCGGATTCTCGTAGCTTCCATACCCTTCGTAGAACAGGCCGTTCGTCAGGTCCGGCGCGGTGCTCTGCAAGGTCAGCAGGAAGTTGATCATTCCTTGCAAGGGAAGAGCTGGGGTGAAGTCCTGCGATAACCGCATATAAACGCAGTAGGCATAGACCACCCAGGCCATCGCGCCGGCCCGGATGTAGGCCTGGTCGATCTGGCCGTAGTAGGTGTCGTAACTGAAGCTCAGCGAATTCGCCGGCTGGACGGCTCCGACACTCAGATTATCGAAGTAAAGGTCGGTATTTGGCGTCGTCAGCGTAAGCGTGAAACCCGTGATCTTCACGAGCGTGTCTGCTGTGAGATTTGAGATTTCAGATTGCAAGTTTAAGAGAGTGGTTCGCCAGTTGGAGGCACCCAAACCAATCGGCAAGGTAATGACCGTGCCCGCCAGAGTCGCCGGGCCGGCCGCAGCGCTGGTGATCTGGATATCCGTCGCCAGACCCTGCGCCGTTGCCAGTCTGACGTCGAAAACAAAACCTACCCCTGGTGCCTCCATGTGCTCGAAGCTCAGTTGATTGTCCGTAGCATCGGGGAAACCGCTGCCCACGTAAGTGAAAACGTCGCCGGCGGAGCCAGCGTGAAAATCCAGGATGTTTCCTGTGCCATACGGCGGCTCTTCGGGCGACACCGAGGTGGCCGCAATGTTCGAGACCGAGGCGCCGGCGCCCGTTGCCGACCACCGGGCGGTCGACCCATCTTCCGCGTTTTCGAGCACGGTCGAAGCCAGGTAACCTCGGGAAACGAGAAATGTATTTAGTTGATTGATGACCTTCTCCGCCGCGGTAAAGTTTCCCGCAGACGTATAGGCAAGGATGGCGAGGGCGGAATCGTAGATGTACCCGCGATTCTGCATGGCGGGCAAGTCCGTCGCACCGGGATCGGGAACGAAAAGCGGGTCGCTGGTGGGGATATCAAACGAGCGTGGAAGGTCGGAGTACTCCAGCTCGGATCCCATGGAATCGAAAACTTCCGTCCATCCCACCACCGGGTCGTTGTAAAGGATGTGGACGGCTGCGGTGCCTGGCGTCGCCATAGCGCTTGATCCCGCGCGCGCATGGAAGCCGTCGCTCTGTACGATGATGGGGATATTGTCTTCCAACAGGTATTCGACGTCGGTCTCAATGTAAACCTGAGCCTTGTAATTCGCCAGCTTGCCGCCCAGCGTGGTTCCGCCCTGCGGCGTCTGGCAAACCCCCGTGTTGGTATGAGCCACCCAGCCGTCTGGAATCGCGGCGCCGCACCAACCACTCGCCGGCGGCGCGACGCTTATGGGGTACAGAGCGGCAAGCAGCAGGCCGGAGCGCACGCCCGCCAGGCTCCACGTGTAAGCTCCGGCATACGCTCCGGCCCCAATAGGAACGGTCGTTTGCAGCCCGGAGCTGCCTTGGTAGTACCACATATCGGTGTGCACAAACACATCGACACGGTAGGAACTCGCGGCATTGAGCAAATTGAAAATGTAGCCCGTCGCCACCCAGTAAGTGTTCTGATAACCGAGGGTGATCAGTTTCCAAAGTTGGGTGTTGTCGCCCGTCAGCGCGCCGAGTGCGGTCGGCCAATTGGGAGGATTGCCAGTGTTGGCCGTGGTGCCGTTATAGAGAGCCATCTGGACATTGTTATTCGAATCTACGATCAGTGAGCCGAAGGGGTAATTGGCGTTGGCCGTCCACTTGGCGATGACCCCCGCTGTCTGCGGTAGCCCCGGCGTAATCCAGGTGGAATTCGCATTGTAGAGCATCGCTCCGACCGATTGCTCCATCGCCGAGGTCACTTCGTACCCGTTCACCAGCAGGTTGCCCCAGGGGAGGGCCTGCCCCGATTCATTCACCGGGTAACCGTCCGGCCCCAATTGATTGTCGGCCCACAGGCCGGGCGGCAGTGCGGCCACGATCGATTCAATTTGTGTTATCGGGAAAGCAGTTTCCTGCGCGCCGCTCACCGTGAGGCCCGTCAAAAAGTTAATCTGCGAACTGAGGCCGCACTCGACCAAGCCCGTAGGGGGTTCTTCTGTGACCGCCGTGCTAGTAGCGCCCTCCGTCAGGAGAGCATCGCCCAGCCAGTTGCCTGCGGGGCTCGATTGCCGCCCGTAAAGCCAAGCCAGCGAAAGATTCATCGCCTGCCAAAAATTACCGGGCCAATAATTGGAAACGTTGGGCATATAAATTCTGAATTATGAATTATGAATTCTGCAAAAGGGCTCAAGGCTTCTTAGCGTTCACCATTCAGAATTCATAATTCATAATTTCCTAGGTTCCCCATCCACCAATCCCCCACGTCATCACTCCGTACCCCGTCTGCGTGAGCGATTGGACTTGCGACTGCGTGAAGCTCGCCAGCACGATCCCGAACTGTGGAATCTGAAGGATGTACAAAGGCTGCTTCTGCGAAGCATTCAAGCCGGATTGCCAGGTTTGGTTGCCAGAAATCATGATGCGGTAGACAGTAGACTGTTGACTGGATACGGGGAAAAACCACATTCCCCTGTTTGCCGTCTGCCGTCTACAGTCTCCTTCCTCCTTACGTAACAACCTGCCTAAACCTCAAGTGAAAGCTATACTGTCCTGGCGCCTTATAGGCTGCCGTCCAATTCGTGTCCTCGAGCCAGTAGTTGGTAAAGCTGGGCTGCGAGCTATCTGGAAAATAGGCGAAGATGCCTCCCTGGAGCGCATAGCTCATGAATTGCGCCCATGCTTGCACGTCCGCACCGACTCCCACCCACTCCAGATCTAGGTCAAGGTAGTTGTCGATCCGTTCGAGGATCGATTCGCGCACGCCGCTTGAAGCCACATTGTCGTGTCGAACCGCCGCTGACGAGTAAGCGGGAACCTTAGTAGGCGGCCGCAAGAAACTCAGTGTGGCCGTGCTGTCGCCGAGGGGATAGAGAATCGCTGGATTAGCCATGTCAGGTTTTAGGTGTCAGGTATTAGGTGTTAGGGAAAACCAAGGCCGCAGGTTCTGACACCTGGCACCTGGCACCTGATACCTCCTCCTCAGTGTCCTACCGGACTTCCTCGCTGCGCGCTGGTGGCCGTCACGTTCACTCCCCGCGCCACCGCGCCATTGACCGCTGTCGCCACGTAGTTTTCGAAGTCCTGCGTACCGCGAATAATCACCACGCCCGAGCCGCTAAACCGCGCAGACGCCCCTGCCGCCCCCGGAGCGAGTTCGGGACTGGAAGTGCCATAACTCGAAGGCGAGGCGCCGGGCCCGTGCCCCGTATCCCGTGCCCCGTATCCCGCGCCTCCAGCACCATGCCGATGGCTGCTGGTGCCGGCTAGCAACGCATATTGCGCCGCCGCTTCAAAGTGCAGGCCCGCTGCCACGATGGCGGCAGGGTTGGGCGGCCACGTACCTTCGGCAAGCAAAGCGATGCCGCGCGCGGTTTCCCAAATCGCCTCGACACCTGCCTGTGCCTTCCGGCCCGCAACAAGGCCCGCCAGTCCGCCACTCAACATCTCCGCGCCTGCCGCTGTTTGCGCGCGCAGGGCAAGCGCTGCGCGTCGAACGGCGCTCGTCTGGAGATCCGTCTGGGCCGTGGACGTCGCGATTTCCGGCGTCAGCGCGCGAAAGGTCTCGCGCATCTCGCGGAGCGGCGCAACTGCCATCTGGCTTTGAGTGTGCAGGCGTCCTAGTTCCGCTGCGGCTTGTTGCTGCGCCTTCAGGGCCTTCAGAACTTCCGCCGTATGCTCGCTCATGGCCCGGGAATCCTTATCCAGGCCGGCCGAGGAGGCGTCCAGAATTTTCAGGGCCGAATTCGCGCGCTGAGGATGCGCTCCGAGTTGGAGCAGCAGACTGAGAATGTTGTTTCCACCTTGGCCCATTGTTAGCTCCAAGCCGTCAGCGTTCAGCTATCAGCTTTCAGCTCCCAGCTTTCGGTGCGTCCTGGTTTAAGCTGATGGCCGACAGTTTCTTTTCTACCACTCGATCACGTTCTCCGGCGTCTCCAGCTCGCCTCGCTCGCGCGCGGCGACGGTCTCAGCCGCGGTGCAATCCAGCAGGTAAGCAGGCATCCCCGCGAGCTCGAGGAGTTGGCTCGGACGGCAGTAGCTGCGTTTGGCCACTTCCCCCAGATACAGAAGCCGCTCCTTGTCCTCCAGGAAATCGGCCGAGGTCTTCAGTGGAGGTGACAGGTGACAGGTGACAGGTTACAGAGTTCTCGTCCCTGTCACCTGTGCCCTGTGCCCTGTTCCCTGTACTGAACACCTCGCCTCGCAGCCAGCGGAAAATGAATTTCAAGTCATCAATCAGGATGTCGGCCAGTCCGATCTGTTCGGCTTCAGGAGCCACCGCAAAACGCGGCTGCACGAATAACCGCGTGAGCGTCGCGCCGAGCCACTGGGTGAACGCCTCAATATCTTCTGTCTTGATTTCCTCGGGCTTGGCGTCGGTTATCTTAGCTTGCAGTTGCGTCCCCGCCCGTCCCATGGCCAGCGCCGCGAACACCGGAGGCCGGCAAAGCAGCACGCTCAATCCGCTCGCGGGCAAATCGACTCGCTCGACGTTGGAGCGCTCCACAGCAGCACGAAGATCATTTGCCTCAGCGAGGCCGTTGACACTCATTGCACTTGTTCCTCCTCAACGTGGGTGCTAGTTCCTAGGTAGTAGGCGGGAGTGGGGAAAGACCCCTCCTACGACCTACCGTCTACCGATCGTCGCTGGTAGATGGGGGAGGCCCACATACTACATACGACCTACCACCTGCCCCTTCACACCTGCCGGTACACCTTCCCGCCGCGGTCACCCACCGGGCGGTTCAGGTCCGCGATCGCCTGAAAGGTAATCTTGTAGGTGGTCTCTTTTCCGCGCTGGAACGGCAGCTTCACCGTTTCCTTTTGGTAGGCGCGGTAGATCTGGGAGATAACAAATTTCGCGGTCTGGTCCTTGCGTTTCGAGATGAGCAGCACGCTGAACTTCGGCACCGTCTTCAAACCGCCGAAAGCAATTTCTTCATAGACCTGTGCTCCGGCGGGCAGCGCGGTGTCCGTGCCCGTCGCGTAAGTGCCGTGCGGAACGAAAAGCTGAAGCTTTCCGCAATCCGATTCCTTCAGCGTCACCGCGATCGAATCGACTTCCCCCGTCATCACAGCGTCGATGGGCAGGGTTTCCTGGTCCGCGGTGGTTTCCTCCACCTTGGCGCCGATGTCGAGATCGGTCACGCCCTCCAGGGCTCCCGCGAACAGGTATGCCGGCGCCAGCGCGACGCAGGTCCACACGACGGTTGACCCATCAGAGGTCATGGCGCCGATCGTGCTGCCCCAAGTGCCGGGCGCATTCGCAGACGTCGTGCCGCCGGTCGTGCACTCCTGAATGTTGCCGTTCGTGTCCACAATCATCTGTCCGGGGGTGACGGCTTGCGCGGCCGGCCACGAGGGCTGCGCGGGCGTGCCATCAGCGCCGATGATGTGCCGCTTCCCGCTGGCAGGCGCGCATACGTTTAAGTAAACCCAGCCGGGGCCCTGATGAATCAGGGTAGGTGTTGCCGTTCCGAGAGCCATTTTGAAGCTCCTTTCAAGAGATGCTGTCAGCTATCAGCTTTCAGCTACCGGCTTAGCTGATAGCTGACGGCTGAAAGCTGACGGCTTGCTTCTACGTTTCTTCCAGCTCAAACAGCACTGTGAGCGTGACCCGCATGACCGGCGCCTCGACTTCTTCCACGCTGATCTTGCCCGGAACGTGCGACTCAACAAAAACGTCGTTCACGGTTCCCGCGGCATTCGGTGCGGTGGCGCCGCTGGGCACGGTCTCATGCTGAATGGGTAGAGACGCAGTCCAGTCACCGAGCGCTGGCCAGGGTCCGGCGCTGGTGACGATCATGTCGATCAGGCGCGCATAATCCTGCGCGTCCTCCTGGGCCATCTCCTGGTCGTACTGGCCGGTGTCGAGCGCTAGGTTGACGCGAACCTGTTGATGCCGCGTTGTCTTGTCATCGCCGCGCTCGAAGTTCGTGGGACCGATTTCCAGGTAGAGCCAGGGCCAACCCGTCCGGGGTCCCGCGCCTTTGTGGAATTCCGCGATGGGGCTGAGCGGCTGATTCCCGTCGGCGGCGCGCGCGGCGTTGATGACACCCAGCGCGGACGCCTGGTCGCGCTGGATAATCGCGATCAATTGATTGACCAGCGGCTTGGCGAATTGTGCCTGATAAGCTTGAGTCCAGGACATAACGCTGGTAGGTAGCAGGTGGCAGGTGGCAGGTGGGGTTTTCCCCGTCTACCGCCTACGACGTACCACCTACATCTCCCTTCGGTCCCACTTCTTGAAAACGTTCGTCGAGCCCTCGCTCGATGTCTCGCCCGGGTATTGATCTCCGCCCGCCACACCGCCCAGTTGCGCACGCGGCGTTTCGACCTTGGCGAGTGGATCGAACAGATAGTCGTAATCGCCGCCCTGGTCGAGCGGTTTGCCGTCCAGGCCGCGGGCGTTGAGCTTATTGCACATCCCGCGGAACTCGTCCTCAAAGCTCTTCGCTACGCGGGCCGCCGCGGCAATTCCAGAGGTCTCAAACACCTCGGCAAGCTGCGCGCAGGCCCCGTAGCGATTGGCTCTCTCGAGCAGGTTCAACTGATCGGTGCTGAAGGCCGCCTGCCACGCAGTGAATCCCAGGCTCGAATAAGCTTCCTGAAATCGCCTTTGCAAGATGGCGTCGAGTTCCCCCGCCACGTCGTCAATATAGTTCTGGATGAGCGTGTCGGAAGGCCCCTTCGGCCCGTTGCGCGTAAACGTGGGAAACATGCCGGCGACTTGGGTAATGGTGGTATAGCTCATGCTCATCCTCTTTCAACTGTTTGAACTTCTTCAACTTTTTCAACCCGTCGAAGAGTCGAAAAGTTGAACGGTTAAGGATTACACCGTTGCATAAACACTGATCGTCGTCCCGCTTCCCGAGTCGACCGTGTAATAGAGATTGGTCGAGTCCGCCGCTTGCGTGCGATGAACGGCGACGTTCGAGGTGAGCAGGACGATCTCTTCCTTGGGCGTTTGTCCGGCCGCCTGATTGTTGGGCGCCACGATGCCGTGGGGAATGGTGTTGGCCCCACTCGCGAGGCCGGTGATATCCACTCGAATCCGCCGCACGAGCTGCCGCCGGTCGAGGCGGAAAGTGAAAAGTGTGGTATAGGTTGCGCTTGCTGCCATTTGTTAAGCTCCTTTCAAAAGCATGCTGTCAGCCCTCAGCTATCAGCTAGACGGCCTCCAGGCCCGGAGCCGTGGCTGACCGCCGAAGGCTGATAACTGACAGCTATTTCTTCTTCGCTGTCTTCGCGGCTCTGAACGCCACGAACTCCTCGTACTCGGCCTTTTCCGCGGCGGCCTTCGCAGCGGCTTTTTCCGCGTCTTCCTTGGCCTTTTGTTCCCGAACCTCCGCGCCGCCGATGTGATCGGGCTTGCCCTGGAACAGCGGCACCTGGCCGTAAATCAGGATGCCGGCTTCCTCTTCGGTCAATTCGATTTCGCCCGAGGCATCCACCGGAATCAATTTTCCGTGACACGCGCTCGGCAGCAATTTCCCCGCCGCGACGCTGTCTTTGGAAACATACATGACGTTATTCTTCTCGATTTGCTGTAGAACTTGGTACTTGGGCATTAAGAACCTCCAAAAGGTGTCAGGTGTCAGGTATCAGGTGCCAGGCCTTTACTGACACCTGGCACCTTGC
>Ga0181535_10002086_pt1 | contig 24912 bp, 19 predicted proteins | sample PEATcosm2014_Bin_44_FD_119774 | JGI IMG/M metagenome (GOLD analysis project Ga0181535, IMG submission 119774) | Peatland microbial communities from MTU Mesocosm Facility, Houghton, MI, USA - PEATcosm2014_Bin17_30_metaG | ecosystem: Environmental > Terrestrial > Soil > Wetlands > Peat | place...
CACCTACACCGACCGCGACCACCTGATGGAGCGCTACGCGGACGCCTGCGTCAGCGAGCTGGGGCGTGCCGGGGGGTCAGGCCAACTCGCCCCGGCCACCTCCGTCTTCTTCGGAGGGGGGACCCCGTCGCGCCTCCACCCCGACACCCTGTGCCGCATGCTCGACGCCGTCCCGCGCGCGCCCGGCGCCGAGGTGACCGTCGAGTGCAATCCCGAGGACGCCGACGAGGAGCACCTCGGCGCGTATCGCCGCGCCGGCGTGACCCGGGTCTCCTTCGGCCTGCAGTCGGCGCAGGACCACGTCCTCGCCGGCCTCGGCCGGCGCCGGGTGCCCCACGCGGCGGAGACCGTGTCCGACGCGGTGGCCGCGGCCGGGTTCGCCACCTGGAACCTCGACCTCATCTTCGGCGCCGCCACCGAGAGCGACGCCGACTGGGCCGCCACCCTCGACCACGTGCTCGGCCTGGACCACCCGCCGCCGCACCTCTCGGCCTACGGGCTGACCATCGAGCCCGGCACGCCGCTGGCCCGTGACCCGGCCCGCCATCCCGACGACGACGCCCAGGCCCGGCGCTACGAGCACGCCGAGGCGGTGCTCGCCGGGGCCGGCTACGCCTGGGAGGAGATCTCCAACTGGGCCAAGCCCGGGCACGAGTGCCGCCACAACCACCTCTACTGGGAACAGGGCGACTACCGCGGCATCGGGTCGGCCGCGCACTCGCACCGCGCCGGGGAGCGCTGGTGGAACGTGCGGACGCCCGACCGCTACGTCGACGCCGTGGCGTTCGGGCGCTCGCCCGAGGGCGGCCGCGAGGTGCTGACCGCCGCCCAGCGCGACTTCGAGTCGCTCTCCCTCTCGCTGCGCACGCCGCGCGGGGTCCCGTGGGACTGCCTGGAGCGCCCCGAGGAGCTCGAGGGTCTCGTGACCCGCGTCGGCGGGCGGGCGGTGCTCAGCATGCGGGGCCGGCTGCTGGCCAACGAGGTCGGGGCCAGAATCCGCTCCGGTATCCTGCTCCGATGACCGAGACCGCCGGTGCCCCCGCTGACGACCTCATGGAGAAGGTCGTGCGCCTGTGCCGGACCCGGGGCTTCATCTTCCCCTCGGCCGAGATCTACGGGGGCTTCCGCTCCACCTACGACTACGGCCCGCTGGGCGTCAACATGCTGCGCAACGTGAAGAGCGCCTGGTGGCGCGCCATGGTCCAGCTGCGTGACGACGTCGTCGGGCTCGACGCCGCCATCCTCGGCCCGCCCGCCGTCTGGGAGGCCTCGGGGCACCTGGCCACCTTCACCGACCCCCTGGTCGACTGCAAGAACTGCCACGAGCGCTGGCGGGCCGACAAGATCGACGGGGTCTGCCCCAACTGCGGCTCGCACGACCTCACCGAGGCGCGGGCCTTCAACCTCATGTTCAAGACGCACGCCGGCCCCGTCGAGGACGAGGGCCACGTGGCCTACCTGCGCCCCGAGACCGCCCAGGGCATGTTCACCAACTTCGCCAACGTGCTGGGCACGACGCGCAAGAAGCCGCCCTTCGGCATCGCGCAGGTGGGCAAGTCGTTCCGCAACGAGATCACCCCGCAGAACTTCGTGTTCCGCACCCGCGAGTTCGAGCAGATGGAGATGGAGTACTTCGTCCCGCCCGCCGACGCCCAGAGGTGGTTCGACTACTGGCTGGCCGAGCGCATGCAGTGGTATCTCGACCTGGGCATGCCGGCCGAGAGGCTCCGCCTGCGCCACCACGAGGCGAGCGAGCTCTCGCACTACTCGCGGGGCACCGCCGACGTGGAGTTCGAGTTCCCCTGGGGCTGGGACGAGCTCGAGGGCATCGCCAACCGGGGTGACTTCGACCTGACCGCGCACGCCGCCCGGTCGGGCGTCGCGCTGGACTACTTCGACCCCCAGACCAACGAGCGCTACACGCCGTACGTGATCGAGCCGGCCGCCGGCGCCACCCGGACGATGATGGCCTTCCTGCTGGCGGCCTACGCCGAGGACGAGGTGGGCGGCGAGGCGCGCACGGTGCTGCGCCTGCACTGGCGGCTGGCCCCGTACCAGGTGGCCGTCCTGCCGCTCTCCAAGAAGGACACGCTCGAGCCCGTGGCCCGCAAGGTCCTCGCCACCCTGCAGCCGCACTTCATGTGCGACTACGACGTCACCCAGAGCATCGGCCGGCGCTACCGGCGCCAGGACGAGGTCGGCACGCCGTGGTGCGTGACGGTCGACTTCGACTCCCTCGAGGACGACGCCGTCACCGTGCGCGACCGCGACACGACCGAGCAGGTGCGCGTCCCGATCGCCGACCTGGTCGCCGAGCTGCGCCGACGCACCGGCGAGGGGTAGCGCAGTGCCCCGTTTGCCTCAGGGGTGGGCCGCCGTGGGGTGGGACAGGACGTCGGCGAGGACGCCCAGGTGGGAGCCCGCGATCTCCTTGGTCGCGGTGAGCAGGACGACATCGCGCCCGGCGATCCGGGCCCGCAGGTCGTCGAGCGCCTCGAGGCCGCCCGGCTGGGCCAGCTCGGCCCGGTAGCGGGCGGCGAACTCGTCGTCGCGCGCCTCGGCGTGGCCGTACCAGCGCCGCAACTCGGTGCTCGGGCTCACGTCCTTGGCCCAGTACTCGAACGGCGCCTTGGCCTTGGCGAGGCCGCGGGGCCACAGGCGGTCGACCAGGAAACGGCCGGAGGGGTCGTGTCCGACCTCGTCGTAGACGCGGGCCAGGTCGATGCGGCCCATGTCAGGGGACCGACGGCACCGCAGCGCCCACGCTCAGGCGACCTTGCGGTACTTGCGCACCGCCACGGGGGCCAGGACCACCAGCAGGCCGGCGCACCACAACAGCGCCGCGCCCACGGCGCCCGAGTCGTGCAGGACGCCGCCCACCATGAGCGAACGCGCCGCGTTGACCACCTGGGTCACGGGTTGGTGATAGGCGAAGCCCTGCAGCCAGCCCGGCATGGTGGCGACGGGGACGAAGGCCGACGAGGCGAAGAGCAACGGGAAGATCAGCGGGAAGACCATGACCTGGGCCGTCTCCGCGTTGGGTGCGGACAGGCCGATGTAGGCGAACCCCCAACTCAGCGCGTAGGCGAAGAACAGGATCAGCAGTACCCCGCACAGGAACAGCGCCACGTTGGTCCCGATGCGGAAGCCCACGGCGTAGCCGACGGCCGTGATCAGCACGACCACGAAGACGTTGCGGACCACGTCCGCGGTCGTGCGCCCCGCCAGCACCGCGGCGCGGCTCATCGGCAGGGCGCGGAACCGCTCGATCAAGCCCTTGTGGAGGTCCTCGGAGAGCCCCGCCGCCGTGCTCATGGCGCCGAAGATGACCGTCTGGACGAAGATGCCCGGCATCAGGAACTCGATGTAGTGGCCGCCGGGGACGTGAATGGCCCCGCCGAAGACGTAGGTGAAGAGCAGCACGAACATGATGGGCTGCAGGGTGGTGAAGAAGAGCGCCTGGGGCGTCCGGGTGAGCGCCAGGAGGTTGCGCCATGTGATCGTCAGGACGTCGGACACGGCCCACGACAGGCGGTTGCCCTGACTCTGCTGGCTGAGGCGCACCGGTGCGGTGATGGTGGTCGTGGTCATGGTCATGCGGCATCCTTCCCGTCGGCCACGTCGCTCTTGCGGGACCGGCCCAGGCGCCGCCTGGGCTTCGCGGCCTCTTCCGCCTCGTCGATCGTCGTCTTGTGGCCGGTCAGGCTCAGGAACACGTCGTCCAGGCTGGGCTCACGCAGGGCCAGACCGGCGATGGGGATCTGCGCCGTGTCGAGCGCACGCAGCACCTCGGCGCCCGCCTTGGGGCCGTCGGTGACCGTCAGCTCGATCACGAGGTCCTCGATCACCGGCGGCTTCTCCGAGAACGGCGCGAGCAGCGGGACCGCCTGATCCATCGCATCGGGGTCGCCCAGCGTCACGGAGACCACCGAGGTCCCCAGGTCGGCCTTGAGCTGTGCCGGCGTCCCCTCGGCGATGACGCGCCCGTGGTCGATCACCACGATGTCGCGGGCGAGCCGGTCGGCCTCTTCGAGGTACTGCGTGGTCAGCAGGACCGTGGTGCCGTCGCGGACGAGGTCCTCGATGGCGGCCCAGAGGGCCTGGCGGCTCTGGGGGTCCAAGCCCGTCGTCGGCTCGTCGAGGAAGAGGACCGGCGGGTTGGCCACCAGCGCGGCGGCCAGGTCCAGCCGGCGGCGCATGCCGCCGGAGTAGGTCTTGAGCACGCGGTCACCGGCACCGGAGAGCCCGAAGTCCTCGAGCAGCTCGTCGGCCCGGCGCGACGACACCTTGCGGCTCAGGTGGGAGAGGCGCCCGACCATGAAGATGTTCTCCCGGCCCGTCAGGTTCTCGTCCACCGCGGCGTACTGGCCGGCCAGCCCGACGGTGCGGCGGACGGCGTCGGCCTGGGAGACAACGTCGTAGCCGAGCACCGAGGCGCGTCCGGAGTCGGGGCCGAGGATGGTGGAGAGGATGCGGACAACTGTGGTCTTGCCGGCGCCGTTCGGGCCGAGCAGCCCGAGCACCGTGCCGGCCTCCACCTCCAGCGAGACCCCGTCGAGGGCCCGCACGTTGCCGCGGGGGAAGACCTTCACGAGGTCGTGCGCCTCGACGGCGAGTGAGCGTGCGAATAAGTTAGCCATTGATGAAGAAACTTAGTGATAAAGTTACTTAGATGTCAAGACAATGGTCACGCGCCGAGCTGGCCCAGCAGCTGCGCAACGAGATCATGGGGTATCTCGGCGCGGCGAGCGACTTCAATGAGGGGCTGGCCAAGAAGCTGAAGCTGAGCAGGACGGACATGCGCTGCCTGGACCTTATTGGTCGCCTCGGCCCGATGACCGCGGGCCGGCTCGCCGAGGAGAGCGGGCTGACCACCGGGGCGGTCACGTTCATCCTCGACCGGCTGGAGGGGGCGGGCATGGTGACGCGGCGCCGGGACACCGAGGACCGGCGCCGGGTGTGGGTCGAGATCGTCCCCGACGCCGAGCAGCGGCTCCAGGTGCTGCAGCAGCCGGTCGCCGAGGAGATGCGCGAGGTGGCCCAGCGCTTCAAGGCCGACGAGCTGGCCGTCGTCCGCGACTTCATGCGCCAGGCCAAGGAGGTCTTCTTGCACCACGTCGCCGGCGGCGCGGCCCCTTCGGAGGAGGCCCCGGAGGGAAAGTAGGCTGAACATCCCCGTCCCAGGTTGGGAGGGGTTCCCAGTGACCGCGCTCGCCATCGCGGTTCGCCCGCCCAGGGCAAGGAGGCCCGATGCCGTACGTCTTCGATTTCGACCACACGCACCCCCGCCCCCCGATGGAGCTGAAGGACCTCCTCGGTGGCAAGGGCGCCAACCTGGCCGAGATGACGTCGGTACTCGAGCTCCCCGTGCCGCCGGGTTTCACGATCTCGACCGACGCCTGCCGCGACTACATGGCCGGTGGCTGGCCCAAGGCCCTCGACGCCGAGGCGGCGTCGGCCCGGGGCCGGCTCGAGGCCGCCATGGGCAAGGCCATCGGCGACGCCAAGGACCCCCTGCTGGTCTCGGTGCGCTCGGGGGCCAAGTTCTCCATGCCGGGCATGATGGACACCGTCCTCAACCTGGGCCTCAACGACCGCTCCGTCGAGGGGCTGGCGAAGCAGACCGGTGACGAGCGCTTCGCCTTCGACTCGTACCGGCGCTTCGTCGCCATGTACGCCCGCATCGTCCTCGAGCTGCCCGGCGAGGAGTTCGACTCGCTCTTCGACGCCGCCAAGGAGCTGGCGGGGACGACGTCGGACGCCAAGGTCCCGACCGAGCTGCTGCGCTACCTCGTCGATTCCTACCAGCAGATCGTCGAGCGCCACACCGGCAAGCCCTTCCCCCAGGCGCCCGCCGAGCAGCTACGCGGCGCCATCGAGGCCGTGTTCCGCAGCTGGAACGGGCCGCGCGCCATCGCGTACCGCGAGCGCGAGCACATCGCGCACGACCTCGGCACCGCCGTCAACGTCCAGGCCATGGTCTTCGGCAACCGCGACGACAACTCGGGCACGGGTGTCGGCTTCACCCGCGACCCCGCCACGGGCGCCAAGGGCGCCTACGGCGACTTCCTGGTCAACGCGCAGGGTGAGGACGTCGTCGCCGGCATCCGCAACACCGAGCCCATCGCCGAGCTGAAGAAGCAGTTCCCCAGGGTCCACGCCGAGCTGCTCGAGATCTTCGACCGCCTCGAGGCGCACTACCGCGACATGTGCGACACCGAGTTCACCATCGAGCAGGGCAAGCTCTGGATGCTCCAGACCCGGGTGGGCAAGCGCACCGGCGCGGCGGCTCTCAAGATGGCCGTCGACATGGTGCGCCCGAGCGACCTCGGGATCTCCAAGGCCGAGGCCGTGTCGCGCCTCACCGAAGACCACCTCGACGCCGTGCTGCACCCCCAATTCGCCGGTTCGGGCTACGCCACGTGGGCCAAGGGCCTCGGGGCGAGCCCCGGGGCGGCCGTGGGTCGGATCTACTTCAGCGCCGACGACGCGGCCGAGGCGGCCGGGCGCGGCGAGCAGGTCATCCTGGTACGCAACGAGACCTCGCCCGAGGACGTGCACGGCATGCTGGCCGCCGAGGGGATCCTGACCGCCCGGGGCGGGCTGGTGAGCCATGCGGCGGTCGTGGCGCGGGGCTGGGGCAAGCCGGCCGTCGTCGGTGCCGAGGTGCTGCGCCTGGGCGACCACCAGGTGAGCGCGAGCGGCGTCACCCTCTTCGAAGGCGACTGGGTGTCGCTCGACGGCGGGGCGGGGATCGTCGTGGCGGGCCAGGTGCCGCTGACCGCGGCCAAGCCACCGGCCGCCTTCGACGTCGTCCTCTCGTGGGCCGACGACATCCGCAAGGGCCACCTGGCCGTCCGCGCCAACGCGGACACCGGCGAGGACGCCGCCAACGCGCGCAAGCTCGGTGCCGAGGGCATCGGGCTGTGCCGCACCGAGCACATGTTCCTCGGCGAGGACCGCCTGCCGGTGGTGCGCCGCATGATCCTGGCCCACTCGCCTTCCGAGGAGGCCGACGCGCTCGAGGAGCTGCGCCTCGTGCAGCGCGAGGACTTCATCGCCATCCTGGCCGCCATGGACGGGCTGCCGGTCACGGTGCGCCTGCTCGACCCGCCGCTGCACGAGTTCCTGCCCTCCACCGCGGAGCTGGCCCACAAGGACGCCACGGTCGGGCTCAACCCCGAGGAGCGGCGCCTCTACGAGGCCGCGCTGTCCTGGCAGGAGTCCAACCCGATGCTGGGCACGCGCGGCGTGCGGCTCGGGGTGATCAAGCCCGGCCTCTACGCCATGCAGGTGCGCGCGCTCATGGAGGCGGCCCGCCAGCGGGTGGCCGACGGCGGCCACCCCATCGTCGAGATCATGATCCCGCTGACGGTGACCCGGGCCGAGCTCGCCCTCGCCCGGGGCTGGGTCGAGGACGCGGTGGCCGACGTCAACAAGGAGCGTGCCCCGCGCCCATCCAAGGGGGCCAAGGCGGCCACCGCCAAGGCGGGCAAGCTCGAGGTGACGATCGGGACCATGATCGAGACGCCGCGGGCGGCCCTGCGCGCGGCCGAGATCGCCGAGGTGGCCGACTTCTTCTCCTTCGGGACCAACGACCTGACCCAGATGACCTTCGGCTTCTCGCGCGACGACGTCGAGGGCCGGATGATGGACGCCTATCTCGAGCTCGGCCTGCTGCCGCGCAACCCCTTCGAGGTCGTCGACTTCGACGGCGTCGGCGAGCTGGTGCGGCTCGGGACCCAGCGGGGCCGGTCGACCAAGCCGGACCTCAAGGTCGGCGTCTGCGGCGAGCACGGGGGCGACCCCGCCTCCATCGGCCTCTTCTACGACGCCGGGCTCGACTACGTGAGCTGCTCGCCGTTCCGGGTGCCGGTGGCCCGCCTGGCCGCCGCGCAGTCGGTGCTGGCGGAGGCGGAGGAGAAGAAGGCGCCCGCCAAGGGCAAGTAGTTAGACAGCCACTATGCGGCCGGCTCGCCGGGACGACCGGCGACCACGTAGCGCCGGAGCGCGATGACGGTCCAGATGGCCTCGACGACGCCGAAGGGCCAGGCGCCCGAGAGGAAGCCGTAGGAGCTCGAGAGGGCGCAGCCGACGGCGAAGGCCAGGACGAACACCCTGCCGCGGGCCTCCAGGGCGTACATGCCCATCATGAAGGTCAGGGCGCAGACGCCGTAGAGGGTCACCGCCATCGGCCAACCGTAGGCCAGTCACGGGACGCACATCGCCGCGGTACCGTCAGGGTGTGGGGATACCGGACGAGGAAGTCGCCCAGGTCCGGGCGGCCACCGACATCGTGGCCCTCATCAGCGAGCACGCGCTGCTGAAGAAGGTGGGCCGGCGCTGGAGCGGGCTGTGCCCGTTCCACACCGAGAAGACGCCGTCGTTCAGCGTCAACGCCGAGGAGGGCTTCTACTACTGCTTCGGCTGCCAGGAGTCCGGTGACGCCATCACCTTCGTGCGCGCCATGGAGCACCTCGACTTCGTGGACGCGGTGCGCCTGCTGGCCGACCGGGCGGGCATCACCCTGCACGAGGACCAGGAGCAGGGCCGCGACCACAAGCGCCGCTCGGAGCTGCTCGAGGCCATGGAGCGCGCCGTCACCTGGTACCACGAGCGCCTGCTGCGCTCGCCCGACGCCGGGCCGGCCCGCGACTACCTGCGCTCGCGCGGCTACGACGGCGACGTCGTGCGACAGTTCCGGCTGGGGTGGGCCCCCGACGACTGGGACGCGCTGGCCAAGGCGTTGCAGCTGCCCGAGAAGGTGCTGTCGGACTCGGGCCTCGGCTTCATCAACCGGCGCGGCCGGGCGCAGGACTTCTTCCGGGCCCGCGTGCTGTTCCCGATCTGCGACCCCTCGGGCCGCCCCATCGCACTGGGCGGGCGCATCTTGCCGCACCGGCCGGGGTCGGCGCCGCCGGAGCGTCCGGAGCCGAAGTACAAGAACTCGCAGGAGTCGCCGATCTACTCCAAGCGCCGCACGCTCTACGCGCTCAACTGGGCCAAGAAGGGGATCATCGCCCAGGGCGAGGTCGTCGTGTGCGAGGGCTACACCGACGTCATCGGCTGCTTCCAGGCCGGCGTGCCGTGGGCCGTCGCGACGTGCGGCACCGCGCTGGCGGAGGAGCACTTCACGCTGCTGCGCAACTTCGCCAAGCGCATCGTCCTCGCCTACGACGCCGACGCGGCCGGCCAGAGCGCGACCTCACGCGTCTACGAGTGGGAGCGCAAGCACGAGGTGGACGTCGTCGTGGCGGACATGCCGGGCGGCAGCGACCCCGGCGACCTGGCCCGCACCGACCCGGCTGCGTTGGCCGGCGCCATCAAGGAGGCCCGGCCGTTCCTCCAGTTCCGGGTGGACCGCATGCTCGCCGCCGGCGACCTCAAGACGGCGGAGGGCCGGGCGCGGGCGGCCGAGGCGGCGCTGACGGCGGTGGCGGAGCACCCGGACGACCTGGTGCGCGACCAGTACGTGATGCAGCTGGCCGACCTGTGCAAGGTCGACCCGGCCCGGCTCCGCGAGCGGCTGGACCACCTGCGGGCCCACCCTCCCGCCGAAGCTCCGGCCCGGCGTGGCCGGGCCCGCCGGGGAGACGAGCCCCCGCCCATGGAGTACCCGGAGGACGACGGGGACCACTTCGCGCCGGAGGAGAACGGCCGCGGTGCCGCCGTCACCGCAGCGCTGCGACCAGGGCCGGGACTCGAGGCACTCAAGTTGGCGGTCCATCGACCCGAAGATGTAGCGGATCGAGTGCATGCGGTCCTTTTCGCCGACCCCCTGCAACGCCAGGCGTTCGTCGCACTCTTGGAGAGCGACAGCGTGCACGAGGCGGTGGAGTCCGCGTCACCGGAGGTGGCGAGCCTGTTGCGACGCGTCGTTGTCGAAGAGCCCATGTCGGGCGACCCTGAACTGGGTGACCCGGTCGACTCCGTCGTGACCGCGCTCCTGCGCGGCGCGGCCCGGCGCGCCCTGGCCGACATCGAGATCGAGTCACGGGCAGGCGCCGACTCGTGGCAGGCCTCGGCGGCCGAGACCGTGCAGGTGCGTCACTGGCTGGACGAACTCGAAGAATCGGCCTCCGGGCGCGATGCCGCCGACCGGTTGGTAGCGTGGTTGGTCGAGAGGGACCCAGAGGAGTGACGGATTTGGCAGGCCGAGGGTGAGCGAGGATTCTGCAATCGCTATCGACGACGAGGGTCTGGACGCGCCTGGCGTGCCTCCCGCGACGAACGGGTCTGGGACCAACGGGTCTTCGACCAACGGGTCACTGGCGTCCGTCGCGCACGTCGCGCTGCCCGAAGGCGTCTCGCAGGTCGACTTCGACGCCGCGCTCGCGGCGGGCCGCGAGAAGGGACAGCTGACACAGGACGAACTGATCGACGCGCTGCACGCGGTGGAACTGACGCCCGAGGTGCTGACGACGCTGATCCACCGCGTCACCGCCGAGGGTGTGGTGCTCGTCGAAGAGGACGTCGAGGAATTGGCTGTCGAGTTCACCGCGCCGCGCAAGGCGGCACGGGCGACGCAGCGGGAAAACGGCGCCTCGCCCGCCCGCCGCGAGACGAACGGCACCCGGCGGGCGGTATCGGCCGAGACGAGCGGCAGCGCCGAGGACCCCGTGCACACGTATCTCAAGGAGATCGGCCGGGTCCCGCTGCTGAACGCGGAGCTCGAGGTGGAGATCGCCAAGACCATCGAAGAGGGCAACGCGGCGGCGCTGATCTTGGCCGCCCACGAGGCGGCCGTGGCGGGGGAGGGGCCCAAGGAGGACCTGCTCGACGCCGGTGGGCTGTCCCGCAACAAGCGCCTGGTGCGCAAGGGGCTGCAGGCGAAGGACGAGCTGATCGAGGCGAACCTGCGCCTGGTGGTGTCGATCGCCAAGCGGTACCGCAACCGCGGGCTGGCGTTCCTGGACCTCATTCAGGAGGGCAACCTCGGGCTGATGCGGGCGGTCGACAAGTTCGACCACACGAAGGGCTTCAAGTTCTCCACCTATGCGACGTGGTGGATCCGCCAGGCCATCACGCGTGCGATCGCGGACCAGGCGCGCACGATCCGCATCCCGGTGCACATGGTCGAGACCATCAACAAGGTGGTGTGGGCGCAGCGCGCGCTTCTGCAGGAACTTGGGCGCGAGCCGACGATCGAAGAGGTGGCGCAGCGTGTCGAGCTCCCGATGGAGCGCGTGCGCGAGATCTTGCGCATCAACCAGGACACGGTCTCGCTCGAGCAGCCGGTGGGGGACGAGGACGACTTCAACCTGTCCGACCTGATCGAGGACAGGGGAGCGGTAGTGCCCGACGACGCGGCGACGCGCTCGCTACTCGACGCGGCGGTGCGCGAGGCGCTCGGCCACCTGTCCGAGCGCGAGCAGGACGTCGTGCGGCTCCGCTTCGGGCTCGACGACGGCAAGATCCGCACCCTCGAAGAAGTGGGCAAGGAGTTCGGCGTCACGCGGGAGCGGGTGCGCCAGATCGAATCCAAGACCCTGGCCAAGCTGCGCCGGCCGGACGCGGCCCATCTGTTGAGGGACTATCTCGAAGAGTCCTGAACCAATCGATACTCGGGTATGCCCTCGACGGTGGTGGCGTGAGCCGCTGATATCGTTCGGGGGCTGTTTTCTTGAACCCCTTCCGGGGTAGCTCAATGGCAGAGCAAGCGGCTGTTAACCGCTAGGTTGAGAGTTCGAGTCTCTCCCCCGGAGCTTTCGTCGTCGTTTTCGCTGGTCAGGGGTGGTAGGTCCAGCACCCAATTGACGGTTGGGCAGCGGTGCTCTGCGTCTGAGTAGCTCGAGCGCGTACCCGCCCAGCGATCCGCTCATTGGGCGGCGGAGGCCTGGCAGGCGGAATGAGTGACGGCAGCATCGGCGCTTCGATTCGTGCCGTGAACAACGTGGCGCGAACAGCCAGCTCCTAGATTGTGGGCATGACGACCGCTAGCCGGCCAGAGCCGGAAGCGCTGGAGTCCGAGACGCTTGCGACGCGCCGCAATCGCTTCGCCCGACTCGCTTGTCAGCTAGCCGAGAGTGTTGCGGGCGAGGTCGATCCATTCGTTTCGAACCCGAGGACCTCCATGAAGGCGCGGTGGTTTACTGGCAGTCACGGTGACGTGCTGGTGGTCGTGGTGGGCACTCACGAAGACCCTAGCGTCATGGACGAGGTTCTCGCCTACGCGCTTGCCTGGCAAGGAGACAAGGATCTCGTGCTCGTCCTACCCGTCGGTTACGAACGCGTCACCCTCGCCCGGCTCGCCTGGATCGACGGCTGCATCCGCGTCTTCGTCTACGGACCCGAGAACCTCCCGACTCCAGCCGTCGTCTTCTCTCGTGTCGAAACGATCGAGGTAGCAAAGGACAGACATCGTGAAGACGCTCGAGATCACGACCTCGGGGATGGTGAAAACCTGATCGTTGAGCTGCTCACCTGGGTGCGCCAGAATCCTCTGCTTCAAGAAGCGATTCGAATCGACTATGTCACCTGGAAATGCGCCGGACTCCAGGTGCTGCGCGCCAGCCGGCACGGGGACCGTATCGACCTAATCGCCGGGGTCGACTACAAGGGCAAGCTCCCCTATGGCGCCGAACGCGCTATTGAGCGGACAGTGACCGCGGACGACCCGCTTCGACCCGAAGAGGTCGCGCTCATGCAGGAGCGGATCATCCGCGATGTGGCTAAGCGCATGGACCCGAACGACGTGACGTACCTCGAGCACCGCCTCCAGGCCAACCTCGAAGGGGGAGTTCTCAACGAGCGCCTCGGTCTCAGGGACGTGAAGCCCGAGTACCCGGTATGGCGAGGTGAGGGAAACGCCGGCTTCATCGATTTCCTGGCCATCGACGATAAAGACCGGTTACATCTGGTGGAGACCAAGGTCGACCCCGATGACGTCACCGTCGTGCTCCAGGCTCTCGACTACGCCGTCTGGGTACTTGCCAACGAGGCGACCATCCGCGCCCGCAACGGGTGGCGCTCGCCCGAGAGCCCACAGCAGCTCCAGATTCACCTGATCTGCGCTCCCGTCGTGAAGGCGAGGCCGAACGGCACGGTGAGCCCGGAGAAGCGCATCATCGGGCGATACCTTTCCAACCAGCTCGAGGTCCTTTCCAAGAAGTTCAGGTGCAACATCTGGCTGGTCGACGATCCTCGCTACGCTCCTCCAAGGCTGAGTGGACCATTTCGTATTCCCCCATACAGGAAGGGCGACCGATCAGTCGGCAAGCCGGTCCAGCCACAGCGATGGCTGCCCAAGGTCAACGCGACACTCATTGAAGGACGGCGCCAGCTTTTTGGCCGCGTCGAGGACGCCGCGCTGCCTGCCGCGTTGAGTGAGTTCCGCAAGGTCTTCGCGAGAGGCGCAGACCATCGCTGGATTCTGAGTGTTCGCTCGTCCCAGGCGCTAGCGATCAATCTCTTCGCTCCGATCGACACCAGCGCCTACCTCGCGCTCTTCGAGCTCATCGGAACTTCCGTGGTCGAGGCGAGTTCGCTTGAATTCGAGTACGTCGACCCGGGGGACCGCCTGGGGGAGAGGCGCCCCGGCCACGAGCACCAGACCCAGGTCGACGTCTTCATGCGTGGGACTGACGCCGAGGGCAGACGCATCGCGGCGCTGATAGAGGTGAAATTCACCGAGGAGTTCGGGCACTGCAGCGCGTACGACAGCGAGCACAACGATGCCCGGCCCACCTGCCGTTCGGTCGGCCTCTTTGGCGGGGATGCCGCGAATTGCTTCCAGCTACGCAACCATGGCGAGGGCCGCAGGCGCTACGACCAGTACCTCGCTAAGCAACCCGTCGCTCTACCCAACGGCGCGGCAGACGACGGAGGCTGTCTGGTGCGTCGCCAGCTGAGTCAGCCGGCGCGCAACCTGGCGTTAGGTCATCTCCTCGTCGAGTCCGATGAGGTCGACCGCTTCGTCTACGCCCTCTGTGCCCCGGCCCGCTTCGAGAGTGCCTGGCGACGAGTCGCCGAGCTGGGGGCGGCCTTTCCCGACACTTCCGAACGCCAGATCCGCACTGTCAGCGTGGAGGCGGTACAGGCCCTGCATCCCGACGGCGGCGCTGCCTTTGGGGCCTTTTACCGGGGCCTGATCGGAGTCTGACCCTCGCGCTCGGCCCTTCACTCGTGGTCGATTGGGACACGGGACAGACCAGGAGTGCTTGAGAGATGTCAACCTTCGCGCGCGATCCGCGCGCGAAGAACCCGAAATTAGGGGTCATGAGCGGTCATCGGCGGTGTATCGACATGCTTATCTAGCTGGGCTTATTCAAGTTGATGCTGTTCAAAGTCTTCGTCCGGAGGGCCCGCTAGGTTGCCACTCGCATTTGCACCGTTGAGCGTGTCCCTCTCCGATGCACTCGTTTGATTATGACGCCAATCGATTGCGCGTGAAATCCCCTGTCCCACCCTCGGTCCGTTGGTAATTAGTTCCTGGTGATGCTCGGTGCCCTATACGCCGTGAACTGTGCACAGTGCTGGGCTTGCTTTTGTTATGCGGGGACTCGAACCCCTGATGCGCCGCCCTCGCGCTCACCAGAGCCGTTTGAAGGCTTGCTTCTGGCTTGACCCCCAGAATGGGTTGGAACTCGCTCTACCTACTTTCCTACCAACTTCACGCGCCATTGCTACCTCATGCCTCTTGTAGCTCGGCCGTCCAGTTGACCTGCTGAATCCGTGCATCGAGCTCACGAGCTCGCCGAGCGACATCCGATGCCTGCTGGCGCAGGCCCTTCACGTCGAGGGCGCGCATGTACTTGAGCTCGGACCGGGTGGCCCGCATGAACCCGGTCTGCTGTAGCGCACCAGATGCCGCTTCGGCCGAAGTCTTGAGCATCGAGTATCTGAGTCGAAGCACGTCTCGCTCCGCCAGCGCATCCGTCAGGGTCCGACCGTCCGCCATGACGGTGCCTGAGTTGGTCCTGTTGATGTTGCGGATCAGACCCTCGAGCTCGTCCAACAGGCCGACGCCACCGACACGAGGTCGCGGGCGTCCTCTGGCGGCTGCTCGCCTCCTGATAGCGAGCGCTCACCAGGACGCGCTGCTTGAGCTGCTCCAAGCTCTGTTTCGATCGGCACGCAGCAACAGTGCCTCTGCCAGTTTCACCTTCTTCCTCCTTCGTTCAACGTTCCGGTTTCGATGGGACTCTTACGTCCCCTTGAGGTTCACGACCTGGTGCAGCTCGTGGACGACTTCGACCAGATCGGCCTGGTCGGCCATGACCTGGGCGATCGGCTTGTATGCGTCTGGGTGCTCGTCGACAAGCTGCTCGGCCATGGTGTCGTCCCACGCCCGGCCCGCCATCGCGGTCCGGAGCGACTCGGTGGTCAACTGGCGGAAGGCCGCCTTGCGACCGAGCCGCCGACCGGCGCCGTGGGAGCTCGACTCGTACGAAGCCTCGTTGCCCTTGCCCCGCACGATGAACGACGACGCGCCCATGGAACCCGGGATGACCCCCATGTCGGAGCGTCCGGCCCGGATGGCACCCTTGCGGGTGATCCATACCTCCTGGCCCCGGTGGGTCTCCTTGAAGGCGTAGTTGTGGTGGCAGTTGATGCGCTCGGTCTCGAGGGCATGGGGTACGGCCACTCGCAGAGCCGTCAGAGCGGCATCCATCATCTGCTCGCGGTTGCCCCAGGCGTAGCGCTGGGCCCACAGCATGTCCGACACGTAGGCGTCGAACTCCGGCCGGCCCTCCGCCAACCAGGCCAGGTCGCGGTCCTCGAGGACCTGACCCTCCTCCTGGGCGAGCAGGCGAGCCGTCTTGATGTGGGCCGTGGCCAGCTGGTTGCCGATACCCCGGCTACCCGAGTGCAGCACGATCCAGACGCGATCGCGCTCGTCCAGACAGACCTCGACGAAATGGTTACCGCTGCCGAGGCTGCCGAACTGCACGGCGATGGTCATCTTCTGACGCTCCGAAAGCTCCGAAGCCGAGCCCGGCGGTAGTCCCAGGGCCTCGAGCGCCGGCGGCACACTGCCCTCGGAGCGCTCGTGCCCCTTTCCGACACCGGCCGGGATCCGGTCGCGCAGCAAGCCGTGGAGAGCGGTGAGGTCGTCCGGCAGCTCGGCTGCGGCGAGGTTGGTCTCTGCCGCCACCATGCCGCAGCCGATGTCGACACCGACCGCCGAGGGCAGGAGCGCATTCTTGGTCGCCACCACGCTGCCGACCGTTGCCCCCAGACCGAAGTGCGCGTCCGCCATCAGGCAGACGGGCCCAGCGAGTATCGGCAGCCGCGAGGTCCGCAGTGCCTGCTCCAGGGCGTTGTCGTCGAGCTCGCTGGCCCATGAGGTCAGGTTCGCGTTGATCTGCTTCGGCATCGTGTTCACTTCCCGTCTGCGTGATGGACGCAGTGACAACCAAATGGTGCGCCAGATTGGGTCGTCTGACCGACCTGTGTGTTCGAGCCGGGAGTCGGACCCGGACGCTCGCTGTGGCACCAGCTCCTCGAGCTGGCGTGTCTACCGTTCCACCACTCGAACGTGTTCCAGCCTTCGGGCTGGTCTGCAAAGAGCCGGTGGAGAGTGTCGAACTCTCGCGCTCCCGCGTACGAAGCGGGCGCTCAGCCACCCGAGCATCACCGGCGAGGTACCCCCGACACGATTCGAACGTGCACACGCTGGGTTTGGGCCAGCTGCCTCTACCGTTTGGGCTACAGGGGCCAGATGGTTGGGGCCCCGGGTGCTGACCCCGACGCGGATGGTTGATAAGACCGTCCTGGGCGACCGGCCCGACCCCAGTCGCAGCGCTCCGTACTGACCGGAGATCTTCGGGCGTATGAGACCCGTGAGGTCACCATCCCTCCCCGCTGCGATGCGTTACGGGTCCTCAGACCCGGGGTGAATGAGGAGAATCGAACTCCCTGCTGGGTGGGTCACGACCACCCGCCTCTCCATCCGGCTCCATCCACCATGTTGGACGTGGTCCGCCCAAGTGCATCCGGGAGGTGCTGACCCTCCGACTTCCACGGTGTGAACGTGGCGCTCTGCCGTTGAGCTACGGATGCGTCGAGTATGTGCTGGCGGCCGGGCTCGAACCGGCTCAGTCGGGATTAAAAGTCCCGGGCCCGTCCCGTCGGGCGCCGCCAGCGCTCGGTCGGCCCGCCCCGTGTCGAACGAGGCCTTCCGCTGTATCAGAGCGGCGTCGTCACCGGCTGACTCCGGGCCGTGATTGGTCTGGTGGACACAGGGCGTTCCGGAAGCCCGACCTCCGGCGTGTCATGCCGGCGCTCTGCCTCTGAGCTATGTGTCCGTGGTGGTCATGGGTGGTTTCGATCCACCGCCTCGCGCGTTTCAGGCGCGCGCTCTCCCAACTGAGCTACACGACCATGGGGCCGGCCCCGGGACTCGAACCCGGATCGACTGGGTTACAAAGCCAGCGCCCATCCCGTTGGGCCCGGCCGGCATTTTCTCCGGGAGCAGGTCACGCTGCGTCGTCTGGAAGGGGTCCTTCATCAACCTGCACGAGTCGCAGCGCGGGTGGTCCGGGGTCCCGCGTTATCAGCACCGGGGTAAGGTCCGTCGCGTCGTCGCTGGGCACGTCTACGCCATCCTCGGGGCCGACGAGTGTGAGTCGGTTGCTTCTCATATGAGCACCTCCTTTCAGGTGGTTCGGGAGGAAGGTGTCGAACCCTCATCTCAAGGACCAAAACCTTGCGTCTTGACGTTGGACGACTCCCGAGCGGGCAGATGGAGGGGTCAATGGGTACCGCCCCCATTACTCGTGGGTGGAAGCCACGCGTGTATCTGTCAACACCTTGACCCCGGAGAGCAGTAGGCGGGTCCTGACCCCGCGACCTTCGCGTTGGCAACGAGACGCTCTGCCACTGAGCTACTACTGCGATGGAGGCACCGGCTGGAGTCTCACTAGCGTGACCCGGGTTGCAATCGGGTACCTGAATCCTCGGCCACGGTGCCGTGGCTGCGGAGGAGGGCATCGAACCCCCGACGACGGTGGTTAACGGCCACCCGCTCTTCCGCTGAGCTACTCCGCAAAATGTGCGCACTGGATCACGTCATGCCCCGGGGGGAGTGCATGCCGGCTTTCCTTTTCTGTTGTCCACCGCAGGCCTTGCGCCCACAGGACGGACCGGGGTGCGCGTCTCCGGCCGATGGTGACCCGTGCAGGACTCGAACCTGCGTCCGCTGCGTGAGGGGCAGCCGTCCTACCGCTGGACGAACGGGCCGTGAACTTGAGCGGAAGGTAGAGGTGTCGAACCCCCACGGCGGAGCCGTGTCACTGTTTTCGAAACAGGGTGCCCCCAGCCAACGAGGCATACCTTCCAGGGCGGAGGGGCAGCGGATCGAACGCTGGCGAGGTTGCCCTCGGCCATCGCTTAGCAAGCGAGCACCTTTCCTCTCGGTCAACCCTCCAATGCAACTCGGCACCGAATGTCTTCGTCCGACAGCGCCCCCCGGCTCGATTCGAACGAGCATCCTCCGGTGTAGGAGACCGTTGCGCGTCCAGTCGCGCCACGGGGGCAGTAGGACCCGAATCGGTCCAGAGCCACCACCCGGAGCCGACCCGGGGACCTCAGCCGTACCAGGGCTGCGCTCTTCCCACTGAGCTATGGCGGCGTGGCCTCGTCGACTGGACTCGAACCAGTGGCCTCTGCCTTCGGAGGGCAGCGCTCTTGTCCGTCTGAGCTACGACGAGCTGGCACCCCGGCCAGGATTCGAACCCGGAACTGGAGATCCGTAATCTCCTGTGATCATCCGTTTTCACCACCAGGGCTTGGCGCCACAGACGGGTTTCGATCCCGTTGCCTCCGCCTTGACGGGGCGGCGCTCTCCCGAGTGAGCTACTGCGGCACGATGAGGCATTGACCGGGCCTCTCCGGTGCTCGGGAAGATGGATTCGAACCACCGTCTCTCGGTCCAGAGCCGAGCGTCCGTACCGCTGGACCACTCCCGAATAGGCGGTGCTGCGTCAATCACCGCTGGTCTGGTTGAACGGACTCGAACCGCCGACCCCCCGGTCCCGAACCGGGTGCTCTGTCCAAACTGAGCTACAACCAGGTGTTCCGACCGGATGATTCCGGTCGAGTGCGCCCCGAGGGGCTCGAACCCCCGACGACATGGATTAAGAGTCCATCGCTCTACCACTGAGCTAGAGGCGCCTGGTACGGGCGGAGAGAGTCGAACTCTCAAGGGCGTGAGCCCACCGGGGTCTGAGCCCAGCGCGTCTTCCATTTCCGCCACGCCCGCGTGGTGGACCCAGCCGGGCTCGAACCGGCACGCGTCTCGTTGCAAACGAGGTGCACTGCCACTCGTGCTCTGGGCCGAGGGTCCCGGTGGGTCGAATCGAACGACCGCAGGCACAATGCCGCGCGGGTTACGGCCGCGCTCCTCTAGCCAACAGAGGTCACCGGGGCGGGATCGGTCGGTGTAGCCGCGCCAATAGGCGTGGCTCCGATCCCCAATCTGGCGTACTATTTAGTTGTCAATGTGCGCTGGTTTACTTGCCTATTTGGCAAAAAGGGCAAAGCTTCGCCCAGCAGGGGTGGCAGGAGTCGAACCCACGTCCGCCGGGTTGGAGCCGGCTGTCCGTTCCGCTGGACTACACCCCTTCGAGTGTTTGGCTATTCAGTTGTGCATTTGGCCCAGGAATACAAAAGAGCCGCCCCCTTCCGGAAGCGGCTCCTCAACGAACTGGACGTATGTAAGTCCTAGTTATGCCGTTGAGGGCACCTCCTGGGGATCGGTCACGACCCAATTGAAGGATTGGGCCTTCAAAATCTGGGCCATGGCGCGCCCGCGCGACGTCAGAAGGCCTCTGAGGCCTTCTGAGTGCCGGTGCGGCCGGCAGCTGTACGCGTAAACGTGCTTCATGTTGGAAATGGTACACCGATGAGTCATCTGGTGGGAACACTTTCTCATTTCCGTACATTTATGTCGTACGTCATTTAGATATTTGCGCGTGAACCCTCTGTCATATCCCGATGTGCGACAAAACCGCGACTCCGCCTGCATACGGTGACTTGGATCTGTCGCCGATCGCTCCGATCAGCTCCCGACAGGAAGCATGATGGAGTCATGGACATTCCGCCCTTACCGCCTGGGACGATCCTGCTCGTCGAAGTGGGTTCGACAGCCCACGGCACGGGCTTGCCCGGTGGCGAGGACCAGGACGAGACAGCGATTGTGATTGAGAGCCCAGTTGAGGTGCTGGGGCTTGATCCAGGAGGTCCGGCAACGATCATGCAGCGAACGCAGCCCGAAGGCGTGAAGTCAGGTCCGGGCGACGTCGACAGGACCCTTCACCCGCTGCGTCGGTTCCTGTACTTGGCTGCCTCAGGCAACCCGTCGGTGCTCATGTCCTTGTGGGCACCCGTCCTCGAGGCGACTCCTGAAGGTCTCGAATTGCAGGGCTTGGGTGATCTCTTCGTCGGGCGCCACGTCATCCCTCGCTACCGCGGGTACATGCAGTCGCAGGCCGTCCGTCTGTTGGGCATAGGTGGTGCCCGACATGGCAGAAGGGGAGGGGGGCCGCGGGAGCATCTGAATGAATCGGTCGGCTACGACACGAAGTACGCCATGCACTGTGCCCGACTGGGCTTCCAGGGGTTGGAATTGCTCCGTACCGGTGGTCTGAATCTCCCGATTCAGGGTGAGCCTGCCGAATGGCTCCTGGCTGTCCGCCGAGGCGAAGTGGCATTCGAGGAGTGGTGGAATCGATCGCTGGAACTCGATGCCGAGCTGGAGGCCTTGGCCGAAGACGACTCGATTCCCCCCGGGCCAGACCGAGGAGCAATCGAGGAGTGGTCGGTTGCAACGCACCTCGATTTCTGGCGGCGTGGCGAACCCGTTGACTGTCGCGCCGTCCCACGTCCGCAATAGGCCGGAATCACTTGATACGAGTGAAGCTCCGCGCGCGATCCGCGCGCGATCGAACGGAAAATAGGGGTAATGAGCGGTCGTCGTCGGTATGTCCGCACGGCGATCTAGCTGGGATTATTCAAGTTCGTGCTGTTCAGAATCTTCGTCCGGGGGCCCCGCTAGGTTGAGAGTTCGAGTCTCTCCCCCGGAGCCTTCGTCGTTGCTCTCGCTGGTCGAGATGTCTTCCAACTTGAACCGCATCGTCTTGAGTTGGTCCGGGCGCGCGACGGGCGCGAGCGGGTCCTCGACGCCACGCTCTTGCTCGGCCGACTGCGATACCGCCCGAGGGGCTGACGGGGCTGCGACAGATTCGCGTGGACGACCTGCCCCCTTTTGCCAATCGGGCGGGCGTTGCCCGACCGATAGCTCTGGGGCACGCCGCGTGGGTTGTGGTGAGTCTGGCTCCGGGAGTTAGGAAAACAGGTTTTTAGGCCGCCCGTACTCGGATGCTGGACTCAGCTCCCAGACTTCAAGCGTGGGAGGAGTAACGGGGTCACCTCTTCTTGCTGCGCGCCATCCCGCTCGGCGGAGACTCACCTCGATGAACCCAATGACGTCCTCATCATGGGAGATACGATCATCGCCGATCTCGTCGCGGAGCTCGTTTCGACTGATGATGTCGGACCTCCAGGTTGTATCCGCCTGCCCCCAGCTTCCGCCGGTAGCCATTTCGATTGCGACCACCCAGTGATCGTCTTCCGTTCTTAATACGGCTCGAATCGCTGATGCATCAAATTCCAATGGCATTGCCGCTTCTCCTGTCATGTTCCAGTTGGGCAGCGTTGCGTCTCGTGTCGTGACGCATGACAAGCGCCCACGATCATCAAGTCGGGTGATTCCCACTCCCATTCTTCATCTCCACCGTGAGCGTGCGGAACTCCTCCCTGCCAACGTTCTCCAGGGAGTGCGGCGTGAGCGGTGCGCCCCAGACGGCTGTGCCCACGATGGGTGTGGATTTCGACGCCCTGGTATCGGCGAGCACATTGCCGTCGGGATCACGGCGGATAAAATCGCTGCTCGCAAGGATATAGAGGACTCCTCCCCACCGGTGGGTGTGTACAGGCACCGTGGCACCAGATGGCACACGTCCATCGAGAACTCTGACCCGGTCGTCCTCGAAGAGGATCGTGTGGAACTCTGGCGCAGCGATCATGGCGTCGAGGTCATCGGGCCACAGCCAGGCGGCAGACGTATTGGCACCGGTCAAAGGTAAGAGGCCTTTCGAACCGGCATCGCCGTCCGAGGATACTCCCATGGCCTCATTTGGACCCAAGTGGTGTCCCCAGAACCCGTCGTCGGGACGGCAGCCGTGGTCTGCGCAAGAGAGGGGTATTCATCATGGTTCTGAGGGAGTACAAAGAGTTCGGGAGCCTGCATGTCCGTTTCCGAAGAACACATCCGTCGGAGTGTGGACGAAGTACTGGAACCTGCCTGGCCCAGTGAGCACCGACGCGCAGCTAGACGTTGGTTCTACTCCACACTTGCCCGAGCTGCAGTGGGCACTCTGGGATTCTGGGGAATTGCCCTGCTGATCTATGTGCTTGTGGGCCTCGCCCTTCCTTGGACGTTTTACGCGTTCATCGGCGGGCTGACCACCGTGGCCGCCCTGTGCGATGCACGCGACCCGGATCACTTGCGTCGAGGCTGACGGCACGCTTCGGGCAGCCTTTTGCCGCGATCAGGGCAAAGGGTCGCCGACGCATGTTCGCCATTAAGGACCCTGTGGGCAGTGGGATCATTTTGGCCCTAGCCTTCAGGGCGCCGGATTGCCAGGGTGGCTATGGCCCCTGAAGCCTGTGTACCCGACCGACGCCGAATGCCCTAACTCAAAGGAGTTACACCATGCCTGATGAATCCCAAGACACCCCGGTTCTCGACACGATTGCCGCCATGACCGCAGTGTCGGTTGCGGAATGTGAGCTGGCGCCTGAAGCCCTCTTGTTGGTCCGACTCGCGGCCCTCGCGGCCGTCGATGCTCGTCCGGTCTCCTATCTCCTTCACATCGGCCCGGCAGCCGAAGCGGGGATCACGATTGAAGACGCACAGAACGTCCTTGTGGCTGTGGCCCCGATCATCGGGACGGCCCGGGTCATGTCAGCCGCGATCAACATCGCCGAGGCTCTGGAAATGGCCATTGCTGTGATCGAGGAGGACTTGGAGTAAGCGTTCACTGATGTCGAGGGCGCAGGGGTGCCCGCGATCACCAAGTCGGGTGGTACCTCAGCATTCTTGACATACCCGCCCCAACTACCTCGGCGATGGAGCTTGGGAATTGCTCGTCCTCTCCTCCTGATTCCTGCGCCTGAACGCCAGGACCCACGGGCGCCCCGGCAGGTCTAGCGGGCCGTGACGCTGTCAGGTGAGTTGCTGCGATTCGGTCGTCGTTCCTGTCCTCACTTCGCGCCCGCCATGGGCGGCTAGCCCGTAGATGACGAGGATGCCGACAAAAATGTAGGTGAGGGACCACACAGGGTAGAAGGGCATCCACCAGATCGCGCTGATGGCGAGGATCGCCCCGGCAAAGATCCCGATCCATCGACTGATCTGTGACCGTGCCACGACTCCGAATGCGCAGAGGATGAGCACGATGGCCACGATGAGGTACACCCAGCCGTAGGTCTTCAGGCTGTGGCCGAAGATTGCATCTTCGAAGTTCTGAGGGAGCACGCCGTGGTAGCGGAATGCCCAGATAGCGTCAAAGATTCGCATGATGCCCGCGACTCCCAGCACGATGGCTGCAAAGATGAGCCAGCCATCACCGTTTTCTTCCATCGTTTTGCCTCCCCTTTTGATTGATCGCCTGGGTGCTCGATGGCATCCCATGAGCGATCTCTAGGCATACAACGCTAAGGCCACCAGCATTGCGCCCGGTGGATGCTTTGCTGTCGTTCGACTTTGAGCAGGATGCGACGTGCCTAAAGAGGATTGACTGCCTCGTCGCCTCACTCCGTCCACAACAGGCCGGAATAACTTGATAGGAGTGAAGCTTCCCGCGCGATCCGTGCCCGAACGATCGGAAATTAGCGGTCATGAGCGGTCGTCGGCGGTATGTCTACACGGCCATCTAGCTGGGATTATTCAAGTTGTTGCTGTTTAGAATCTTCGTCCGGGGACCCCGCTAGGTTGAGAGTTCGGTCCCAAGAGTTTGCAGATGAGATCAGAATCAGAATCCGGTTGCCGCGATGATGGGGCCATTGAGGTGGGTGCTCGCCATGGAGCCGTCGTTCGGGGCGTCGCCAAAGTTGTCAACCGCCCCGTTGGCCGACGTCACCCAGTATCCGCCGCCGTCGCTGGTGGTGAAGATAGCCGTGGCCGGGTTGAGACCACCGAACTGCCCTGTCGCCTCACCGTGGTTGACCGCGTCGCCATAGGCGTCGACGGTGCCATTTGCTAGGAGGATCCAGTACCCCCCACCGTCCGGTGTGCGCACGGCCGAAGTCACTGGCACGCCCACGTTGCCCGGAGCGCCGTAGTACGTCGCGTCCCCGAAGGTGTAGACCTCTCCGGTCTGGGTCACGAGCCAGTAGCCGTTCCCGCTCGCATCGGGCATAACAGTCACGGCCGCCCCCATACAGCCGCCGATGCCTGGGCACGAGCCAGCGAAGTGAGCGTCACCAAAGGCGAAGACCCCGCCGTCGGCGGCCACCATGAAGTAGCCGCCACCGTCGGAGGAGGGCACCATACCGACGATGGGCGCGTTCAGCGAGTCCGGCAACCCGGAGCCAGCTGGGTGCAGGCCGAGTCCGGGGACAGAACCGTAGAAGCCAGTGTTGAAGGCAAACACACCACCGTCCGAGGCGTCGAGCCAATACCCATTGTGGTCGGCCGTGGGCACGATTCCGACGACCGGTCGCTGGAGCTTCAAACTTCCGGTCGAGCCATGGAAGACGGCCGACCCGAAAGTGAAGATGCCGCCGTCGGAACCGACCAGCCAGTAGCCATGTGTGGGCGGTGGCGGTGGCGGTGGCGGTGGCGGTGGCGGTGGCGGTGGCGGTGGCGGTGGCGGCACCGCCGGCGTGACGGGGTTCGAAGGCGCG
>Ga0181535_10002087_pt1 | contig 24906 bp, 24 predicted proteins | sample PEATcosm2014_Bin_44_FD_119774 | JGI IMG/M metagenome (GOLD analysis project Ga0181535, IMG submission 119774) | Peatland microbial communities from MTU Mesocosm Facility, Houghton, MI, USA - PEATcosm2014_Bin17_30_metaG | ecosystem: Environmental > Terrestrial > Soil > Wetlands > Peat | place...
CACCGCCCCGCTGATCTACTTCAACCACAACCGGCGCTCCCTGGAGGCCACCTGGAAGTACCTGATCATCGGCTCGGTGGGCATCGCCCTGGCGCTGCTGGGCACCCTGTTCGTGGCCTACGCGGCGCACATGGGCGGGCTCGCGGAACCGCTGACCTTCAGCCGCCTGGTCCAGGGGGCCGGCGTGCTGTCCCGCCCCTGGCTGCGCGCCGGATTCGTGCTGACCCTGGTGGGCTACGGCACCAAGATGGGCCTGGCCCCGCTGCACACCTGGAAGCCCGACGCCTACGGCGAATCCCCGGGGGTGATCGGCGCGCTGCTGGCCGGCGGCGTCACCAGCTGCGCGTTCCTGGCCCTGCTGCGGATCTACACCGTGGTCGCCGCCGCCGGCGAGCTGCAGTTCGCCCGGGAGCTGATGGTCGGCATGGGCCTCCTGTCCATGCTCTGGGCCGCCGTGTTCATGGTGCGCCAGCTGGACATCCGGCGCCTCCTGGCCTATTCCAGCGTCGAGCACATGGGCATCCTCGCCTTCGGCATCGGCATCGGCGGCCGCGCCGCCCGCTTTGCCCTGTTCCACCTGGCCGCCAACGCCCTGGTGAAGGGCGTGCTGTTCATGTCGGCCGGCAACATCAACCGCAGCTACGCCAGCAAGCGGCTGCCCTACGTCACCGGCGCGATCCGGCGCACGCCGGTCTCGGGCTGGCTGTTCTTCCTGGGGTTCCTGGCCATCACCGGCACCCCGCCGTTCGCCCCGTTCATCAGCGAGTTCAATATCGCCGCCACCGCCCTGGCCCGGCCCTACCTGTGGACCGGCGTGGCCTTCCTGGTGCTGCTGGGTGGGATCTTCCTGGCCATGAGCGACACCGTGGTGCAGGTGGTGTTCGGCACGCCGCCGCCGGACCGGGCGCGCACCCCGTACCGGGACACGCTGGCCACCACCGCGCCGCTGCTGGTGGCCCTGGCGCTGACCGTGACCATGGGCCTGTGGCTGCCGGAATCCCTCTCCGGGATGATCCAGAGCGCGGCCACCCAGGTGGAGGGCCAGAGATGAGCGACACCCTGTTCGCCCCCGTGCGGAACGGCCAGGCGCTGCCCCTGGCGGACGTGCCGGAACTCACCCTGGCGGAATTCCGCGATGCGGTCATCCAGGGCGTGCGCTCCGGCATGCGCCTGGCCTGCCTGTGCGCGGACGCCGCGCTGAACCTCTACGCCGTGCTGGCCGAAGATGCCGCCGGGCGGCTGTGCGCCGGGCGGACCCGGCTGGAGGGGCCGCGCTACCCGGCCCTCACCCCCCAATGCGCCCAGGCCCACCTGTTCGAGCGCGAACTGGCCGAACAGTACGGCATCGTCCCCGAAGGCCATCCCTGGTTCAATCCGGTGCGCTTCCACCGGTCCTGGGTGCCGGGGCGCGACGCCTGGGGCCGGACCGGGCCCATCGAGCCGGGCGTGCTGGACTTCTACCAGGTCAAGGGCGAAGAGGTGCACGAAGTGGCGGTGGGGCCGGTGCACGCCGGGGTCATCGAACCCGGCCATTTCCGCTTCCAGTGCCACGGCGAAACGGTGTTCCACCTGGAGATCGCCCTGGGCTACCAGCACCGCGGCGTCGAGCGCGCCCTGGAGGGCGGGCCCCATCCGCTCAGCCTGAAGCACGCCGAGACCGCCTGCGGGGACAGCAGCGCGGCCCATGCCTGGGCCTACTGCCAGGCCCTGGAGGGCCTCGCCGGCTTCACGGTGCCGGCGCGCTCCCAGCGGGTCCGGGGCGTGGCCCTGGAGCTGGAGCGGGCCGCCAACCATACCGGAGACCTGGGCGCCATGTCCGGCGACGTCGGCTTCCTGCCCACCGCCTCGTTCTGCGGCCGGATTCGCGGCGACTGGCTGAACATGACCGCGGAAGCCTGCGGCAGCCGCCTGGGCCGGGACTGGCTGCGGCCCGGCGGGCTGCGCATGGACCTGGATTCCAGCCGCGCAGGCCATCTGGCCGAGCGCCTGGACCGGGCCTGGGCCGACACCGTGGACGCCGTGGAGCTCATGTGGGGTGCCGCTTCCGTGCTGAACCGGTTCGAGGCGGCCGGCGCCGTGGACCCGGTGCAGGCCCGGGAGATCGGGCTGGTGGGCGTGCCGGCCCGGGCCTGCGGCATCGCGCTCGACGTGCGCCGGGACCACCCCTTCGGCCCCTATGCCGGACACCCGGTCGGCCCCTGCCTGGGCGAAAGCGGCAACGTGCAGTCCCGCGCCTGGGTGCGCTGGCTGGAGCTGGCCCAAAGCCACAGCTTCCTGCGCACCGCCCTGGAATCCCTGGCCTGGGGCGAACCGGATGCGCGCCCGGCCGCCCTGCCCCCGCTGGCCGCGGACAGCTTCTGCGTCTCCATGGTGGAAGGCTGGCGCGGCGAAGTGCTGCACCTGGCCATCACCGGGGCCGAGGGCCGGTTCCGGCGCTACAAGATCGTCGATGCCTCGTTCCACAACTGGTTCGGCCTGGCACTCGCGCTCCGGGGCGAACTGGTCTCGGATTTCCCCCTGTGCAACAAGAGCTTCAACCTCTCCTACTGCGGGCATGACCTATGATCCACATCCTGCTGTCGCGCTGGCGCCAAGGGCACCGCACCATGGCCTACCCGAAGACCCTCCCGGCCCTGCCGGAGCGTTTCCGGGGCCGGCCCGAATTCGACCCGGGCGCCTGCGCCGAGGGCTGCCGGGCATGCCGGGACGCCTGCCCCACCGGCGCCATCGAGCTGGCGCCGCTGCGCCTGGACCTGGGCCGCTGCCTGTTCTGCACCGAATGCGTGGACGCCTGCCCCGACGGCGTGCTCCGCTTCACCGGCGACCACAGGCTCGCCGCCCGGAACCGGGACGACCTGGTCCAGGGCCCCGGCACCACGCCGGTGCTCGCCGCCGCCCTGGGCAAGGAACTCATGCGGGTGCTGGGCCGTTCCCTGAAGCTGCGGGTGGTGAGCGCCGGCGGCTGCAACGGCTGCGAGGTGGACGTGAACGTGCTGGGCACCCTGGCCTGGGACCTGGGCCGGTTCGGCATCCAGTTCGTCGCCTCGCCGCGCCACGCCGACGGCCTGATCATCTGCGGCCCGGTCACCGCCAACATGGCCCTGGCCGTGCAGAAGACCTACGACGCCGTGCCCGATCCCAAGCTGGTCATCGCCGTGGGCGCCTGCGCCATCGCCGGGGGCCCCTACCTGCACCAGGCCGAGCAGCTGGGCGGCGCCGCCGCGGCCGGCATCCCGGTGGACCTGTTCATCCCGGGCTGCCCGCCCCACCCCCTGACCATCCTGGACGGCCTGTTGCGCTTGCTTGATAAGTTACAATAGTCGGATGACCATGACCTTCACGTCCGAACTGGAGCGGGAACTGCACCAATCCGTGCGCCAGGCCCGGATGGTGGCGTTCACCTGCTGTTTCCTCGCGCCCGCCATGTACGTCCTGACCCTCGGCAGCCAGGCCTACGGCAGCCGCTGGGACCTGTTCCTCCGCGGCTTCGGGCGCCTGCCCTGGGACGACCTCCGGGTGTCCAGGCTGATCGCCGCGGCCTTCCTGGCCCTGGCCCTGTCCCTGTTCCTGCCCCCGCATGTGGGCCACATGCGCGATCCCCACTCCGCCCTGGGCACCCTGCGGGTCCGCAACCTGATCTGCTCCGCCCTGCTGGCGGCCATCGCCGTGTGCGGGCTGTACCTGGGCGTCAAGATCGGCCCCCCGGCCGCCAGCCTCACCCTGGCCCTGTGCCTGGTGCCCATGGCCAGAGCCTGCTTCATCTTCCCCAGGGAAGCCCGCTGGCGGGCCGCCATGAACCAGGCCAACCGCTTCGATTGAAGCGTAGCCTGTCAACCCCCGCCAAACTGTGCTATCGTCTTGGACTCAACCACCTTTCGGGGGGTTCCCATGGGGATCTTTGAAGGCCAGCTACGTGTGCACAAGGGCGACCGGTTCGCCCTGGTGGCTTCGCGTTTTAACGAATTCATCGTGGACCGGCTGGTAGGCGGGGCCACGGACTGCATCAACCGCCACGGCGGCAGCGAAGCCCAGATCGACCTCATCCGCGTGCCCGGCTCCTTCGAATTGCCCCAGGTGGCCCTCCAGGTGGCCCGCAGCGGCCAGTACGCCGGCGTGGTGCTGCTCGGCGCCGTCATCCGCGGCGGCACGCCGCATTTCGACATGATCGCCAACGAAGTGACCAAGGGCACCGCCCAGGTGGCCCTGGAGACTGGCGTGCCGGTGATTTTCGGCGTGCTCACCACGGATACCGTCGAACAGGCCATCGACCGGGCCGGCACCAAGATGGGCAACAAGGGCTGGGAAGCCGCCATGAGCCTGCTGGAGATGGTCGACCTGTTCCATCTGCTCAAGACGCCCGGCAAGGGGATTCAATAATGGGCGTTCGGCGGCGCGGCAGGGAGTATGCCCTTCAGATGCTCTATGCCATGGATCTCACGGAGTACCTCCCTGACGAGATCTTCGCCGGCTTCAACGCCATCCAGGACCTGAACCGGGACGCCTTCTACTACGCCCGCCGCCTGGTGGACGGGGTCCACGGGCACATGGAGGAGATCGACGCGGTGCTGACCCGGTTCGCGGAGCACTGGAAGATCCACCGCATGGCCGTGGTGGACCGCAACCTGCTGCGTCTGGGGGTCTACGAACTGATGTTCCTGAAGGAGATCCCCTTCCCCATCATCATCAATGAGGCGCTCGAGATCGTGAAGGAATTCAGCGACCAGGAAGGCACCCAGTTCGTCAACGGCATCCTGGATGCCGCCAGCAAGGAGTTCCGCCCCGATGAGGTGGGACCGAAGGGCCGACGGACCCGGGAGCCCGCTCCCCCAGCGCCTTCGGACACCCCGCTCCCCTTGGAGTAACAATGAGCACGTCCAAGAAGACCCTGCCAACCCCACCGCCCGCCAGCCGGGTGCCGGCTTCCCGGACGCAGCCGCCCGCCCAGGGCCTGGCGCTGGGATTCCAGGACATCCAGACCCTGATCGGCCTGGTGGGCCGCGAACCCATCGATGAATTCCAGTTCGAGTCCATGGGCGTCAAACTGCACATCCGCAAGCTGCCCGGCGTCCAGCTGCCGGCGCCGGCCCCGGCCCAGGCCCGGCCCCCGCAGCCGTCCGCCGTGCTCACCCTGACGGCCGCCGCCGAGCCCGCCGCGGAAGTGGAGGACCCGGGGATCCACCCCATCACCAGCCCCATCGTCGGCACCTTCTACCGGGCCCCCAGCACCAGCGCGGCGCCCTTCGTCCAGCCCGGCGATTTCGTCAAGCCCGGGCAGACCCTCTGCATCGTCGAGGCCATGAAGCTCATGAACGAGATCGAATGCGACGTGGCCGGGGAAGTGGTGGCGGTGCTGGCCGAGAACGGCCAGCCGGTGGAATACGGCGAGCGCCTGTTCACCATCCGGGTCCGCTGATCCGATGGCCGCCTTGAAGCGCAAGCCCTCCCACGGCAAGACCGCCAAGAGCGGGGAGCCCCCCTTCAAGAAGATCCTCATCGCCAACCGGGGCGAGATCGCCCTGCGGGTGATCCTGGCCTGCAAGGAACTGGGCATCCAGACCGTGGCCGTCTACTCCGAGGCCGATCGCGACGCGCTGCACGTGCGCTTCGCCGACCAGGACATCTGCATCGGCCCCGCCCCCAGCGCCAAGTCCTACCTGAACATCCCCCAGGTGATCGCCGCCGCGGAAGTGACCGGGGCCGAGGCGATCCACCCGGGCTACGGCTTCCTCAGCGAGAACCCGCACTTCGTGGATGTCTGCCAGGCCTGCGGCATCGTCTTCATCGGGCCCAATTCCGAGATCATCCGCATGATGGGCAACAAGGCCCAGGCCAAGGCCACCATGAAGGCCGCCGGCGTGCCGCTCATGCCCGGCAGCGACGGCATCGTCGAGACGGTCGAGGACGCCCTGGCCTGGGGCGAGCAGATCGGCTATCCGGTGATCGTCAAGGCCAGCGCCGGCGGCGGCGGGCGCGGCATGCGCATCGTCAACGCCCCCGAAGAGATGGCCGACATGTACAACACCGCCCGCACCGAGGCCCGGGCCGCGTTCACCGACGACAGCGTCTACATGGAGAAGTACCTGCTGGAACCCCGGCATATCGAAGTGCAGATCCTGGGCGATCTGTTCGGCAACATCATCACCCTGGGCGAGCGCGAGTGCTCGATCCAGCGCCGGCACCAGAAGCTGATCGAGGAGAGCCCCAGCCCGGCCCTCACCCCCGAACTGCGCAAGCGCATCTGGGAGATGGGCCTGCGCGCGGCCCGGGCGGTGGGCTACTTCAACGCCGGCACCGTCGAGTTCCTGCTGGACGCCCGCGGCGAATTCTTCTTCATGGAGATGAACACCCGGGTCCAGGTGGAGCACCCGGTCACCGAGATGGTGAGCGGGGTGGACATCGTCAAGGAGCAGATCCGCATCGCCGCCGGACACAAGCTGTCCTACGCCCAGGAGGACATCGTCCTGCGCGGCCACGCCATCGAATGCCGGATCAACGCCGAGGACCCGTTCCGCTGCACCCCTTCCCCGGGCCGGATCACCGCCCTCAACTTCCCCGGCGGCCCCGGCATCCGCATGGACACCGCCATGCACCAGGACGCCGTGATCCCGCCCTACTACGATTCCCTGGTGGCCAAGCTGATCGCCCACGGCAGCGACCGCACCGAAGCCCTGGCCCGCATGCGCCGCGCCCTGGACACCCTGGTGGTGGAGGGCATCAAGACCAGCGCCCCCCTGCACCGGCTGATCATGGATCATCCCGACTTCATCAGCGGCAATTTTTCCACCAAATGGCTGGAGGTCTATCTTGCGGCCCTGGAAAAGGAACGCACCGAAAGCCATTGAGCTGGTCCTGCTGCTGGCGGCCCTGCCGCTCTGCGCCGACGGCCTGGGCGACCTGCATGCCACCCTGACACGGCTCCAGGGCACCGATCCGGTGAAGGCCGCCGTGGAATACACCTTCTGGCGCCAGACCAGCGAGGACGGCGGCCCGGTCACGCTCCAGGGCGGCGTCACCGTCCGGACCGAGGATGGCCCCCAGGGCCTGCGCATCGGCTGGGACCGAACGACCGAGCAGACCGCGGAAGCCGAACTGCGCGCCACCGCCCTGGCCCCGGCCCGCCAGGCACCCACCGCCCAGATCATGAAGAGCCTGACCGCCCAGGACCTGGCCGAGCACCTGCACGAGGGGGAAACCCTGGACCGCCTGCTGCTCCAGGCCACCCTGCTGGAGACCCACCCGGACACCTGGGCCGGCAAGCCCGCCACCCTGCTGGTGTTCCGGACAGTCCCGGTGATCACCCCGCCCAGCCTGCGCCGGGCGGTGAAGGAAATCATCGCCAACGCCCGGCTGTGGGTGGGCGCCGACGGTGTCCCCCTGGCCTACCGCAGCGATGTGACCTACAAGGGCAGCCGCTTCCTGATCCGCTTCCAGGGCATGCAGACGGAAGAGATCCATTTCCAGAGGAGCGGCAACCGGCTGGTGGCCGTCTGGGCCAACAACGAGGAGCGCCAGACCGGCCTGGGGCAAAGCCTGGACACCCGTCGTTCCTACCGGATCACCTTGGCCAACTGAATTCAGGCGGAAAAAAAAGGTTCATCCGCTGAAAAAATTGATTAACCCAAAGCAGTCTTTCATACTGACAATCATCGGCTGAGGTGGACATGTTGAAGGTTGTCGGCAAGAGCGTCCAGCGCCTGGACGCCATCGCGAAGGTCACCGGCAAGGCCCGCTACTCCGAGGACTTCTTCGAGCGCGGCATGCTGGTGGGCAAGGCCCTGCGCAGCCCGCACGCCCACGCCGTGGTCAAGCGCATCGACGCGACCCGGGCCAGGGCCCTGCCCGGGGTGGAGGCGGTGCTGGTGCCCGCGGACCTGCCCCGGCTGAAGTTCGGCACCGCGGGCCACCCCTGGTCGCTGGACCCCGGCCACCGGGACGTGGCCGACCGGATGATCCTCACCGACAAGGCCCGATTCGTCGGCGACGCCATCGCGGCGGTGGTGGCGGTGGATCTGCTGACCGCGGAACAGGCGCTGCGGCTGATCGACGTGGAGTACGAGGTGCTGCCGTTCGCGCTGACCCCGGAAGACGCCATGAAGGAAGGCGCCGCGGCGCTGCACGCGGAGCGGCCGGACAACATCCTCGGTTCGTTCGGCAACGGCTTCGGCGACATCGAGGCCGAACTGGCCCAGGCCGACCAGGTGTTCGAAGGCGAATACGAGACCAGCATCGTCCAGCACTGCCACATCGAACCCCACACCGCCTTCGCCTACCGGGACACCCACGGCCGGATCGTGATCAATTCCTCCACCCAGATCCCGCACATCGTGAGGCGCGTGGTCGCCCAGGCCCTGGGCCTGCGCTGGGGCATGGTGCAGGTGATCAAGCCCTACCTCGGCGGCGGTTTCGGCGCCAAGCAGGACGTGGTGGTCGAGCCGCTGGTGGCGGCCATGACCCTGGCGGTCCAGGGCCGGCCGGTGCGCTACGCGCTCACCCGGGAGGAGGTCTTCATTGATTCCCGCACCCGCCACGCCATGAAGATCCATCTGAAGACCGCCGTCTCCAGGGACGGCCGGCTGCTGGGCACCTGGGTCAGGATGCTGAGCAATTCCGGCGCCTACGCCTCCCACGGCCACGCCATCGCCATGGCCGGCGGCACCAATTTCCGCTCCCTCTACAACTTCAGGACGGTCAAGTTCGAGCCCCTGACGGTCTCCACCAACCTGCCGGTGGCCGGAGCCATGCGCGGCTACGGCTCGCCGCAGATGTACTTCGCCCTGGAAAGCCACCTGGACGACATCGCCCGCAAGCTCGACCTCGACCCCATCACCTTCCGCCAGCGCAACCTGGTCCCGCTCGGCCACACCGATCCGCTCACCCGGATCACCGTGCGAAGCCAAGGCGTGGCCGAATGCATCGAACGCGGCAAGGCGCTGATCCAGTGGGACGAAAAGAAGCGGCAGTATGCCGGCCAGACCGGAGACCGGCGCCGGGGCGTGGGCATGGCCTGCTTCGGCTACGCCTCCGGCACCTTCCCGTTCAGCCTGGAACTGGCCGGCGCCCGGATCGTCATGGCCCAGGACGGCTCCGTGACCCTGCAGGTGGGCGCGACCGAAATAGGCCAGGGCAGCGACACCGTGTTCGCCCAGATCACCGCCGAGGTGCTGGGCATCCCGTTCGACATGGTGCAGGTGGTCACCGCGCAGGACACCGACATCACCCCGTTCGATCCGGGCTCCTACGCCTCCCGGCAGACCTGCGTCACCGGAGTGGCCGTGCGCAAGGCCGCGCTGGAGGCCCGGGCCAAGGTGCTGGCCATCGCCTCCCGCAAGTGCGGCCTCAGCGCCGACGAACTGGACATCCAGGACTGCGTGATCGTCGAGCGGCGCCTGGGCAGCCCGGTCTGCACCCTGGAGGACGTGGCCATGGACTCCTACTATGACCGGCTGCACGCCGATCCCATCAAGAGCGACGTCTCCGCCAACGTGCGGACCAGCGCCATGTCCTACGGCGCCACCTTCGTGGCGGTGGAAGTGGACCTGCCCACCGGCAAGATCGAGGTGCTGGAACTCTACAACGTGCACGACTCCGGCGTGATCATCAATCCCATGCTGGCCGAGGGCCAGGTGCATGGCGGCGTCAGCATGGCCCTGGGCGCGGCCCTGCTCGAGCAGCTATTGTTCGATCCGGCCACCGGCAAGGCGCTGAACAACAACCTGCTGGACTACAAGCTGCCGACCATCATGGACACGCCGAAGATCAACGCCGCCTTCGTGCGCACCGTCGATCCCTCGGGCTCCTTCGGCGCCAAGGCGCTGGGCGAATGCCCGGTGATCTCGCCCGGGCCGGCCCTGCGCAACGCCGTGCTGGACGCCACCGGCGTCGCCTTCAACAAACTGCCGCTCTATCCCCAGGCCGTGTTCGAACGGCTCCGCGCAGCGGGTATGCTGGAGCGGCAAGGGCTTTCCTGAGGTTCCACCACGACATAAATTTAGTATAAAAAATGACAACATCGCCTTTCTTCCTCCAGCAAACATCCCATTATTTACGTAGTTGTAAATGGCAAATATTTTTTATTAATTTTGATTTGCAAGACTGCCTTATACTTTACCCGAAGGTCCTCGATTGCCGCAGGGTTCCGGGCTACGCCGGCCTCCGGCAATCCCGGATCGTGGGAGGTGTGCCGATGGTGGATGACAGCCAGCCGATCCCCCAGCTCCATCGCCAAATCGAGAACCTGCGCCGGCGGCTGGCGGAAACCTTTCAGGGCCAAGGCGCCAGCCGCGAGCTGACGCGCGTTCTCGCCGCACTGGGGCATGAGCTGCGCGACCCGCTGGCCCCCCTGCGCAACGCGGTCGAGCTCATGAAGCGCGCCGAGACGAGTGATCCGCTGCTTTGCCAGGCCCGAGAGGTCATCAACCGGCAGGTCGCCCTCATGACCCGCCTGGTGGACGGTTTGCTGGCCAGCGGCCTGACGCAGGACAGTGCCCCGGGGGCCGAGCCCACCCCCGCCAGCCCCCGCCCGCGGCGCATCCTGATCGTGGAGGATCTCCTGGACGCGGCCATCACCATGGAGATGCTGCTGGAGATGCTCGGGCACACCGTGGAGATCGCGGCCGACGGCGCGGAAGGGCTGGCCAAAGCCAACCGTTTCGACCCTGAGATCATCCTTTGCGACATCGGCCTGCCGGGGCAGATGGATGGCTACGCAGTGGCGCGGGCGATCCGCGCCACCCCCCGCCTGCAGGGCACCTACCTGATCGCCCTGACCGGCCGGGCCACTCCGGAGGATCGGTCCCTGGCCCGCCAGGCCGGGTTCAATCTGCACCTGATCAAGCCCATCGACCCGGCGACCCTTGAGCCGCTGATCGCGGGGATTCCCTAGATTCTAGGATTCACCGTTCTTGTGCACCGGATAAGGGCTGCCGCTCTTGGCCACGGCCTGTCCCAGCCAGGCGATGGCCTGGCCCAGATGCGCCATGTTGCGCAGCGCTTCGGCGTCGCCCGCCACCTCGCCCGGCTCCAGGCCGTAACCGATGTTCCAGTAGGTGGAGCCCGGCACGATCATCTGGGAGATCAGGAACAGATGGTTCATGGTGTCGAAGGCATGGGTAGCTCCGCCGCGGCGCACCGCCACCACCGCCGCGCCGATCTTGCCGGCGAAGGCGCAGCCGTTGGCCATGGCCACGAAGCCCGCACGGTCGATCAGCGCCTTCACCTCGGAGCTCACGTCGGAGAAGTAGGTGGGCGAGCCGAGCACGATGGCGTCCGCCATGCGCATCCGTTCGAACACCGCGTTGAAATCATCCTTGCCCGAGGCGCACTGGTTGTCCTGCTGCTCCCAGCACTGGCCGCAGGCGCGGCAACCGTGGATGTTCTTGCCGCCCACCTGGACGATCTCGGTCTCCCAGCCGGCCTTGGCCAGGGGCGCCAGCACCGCCTCCAGGAGCACGCGGGTGTTGCCTTCTTTTTTCGGACTGCCGTTGATGCCTACGACTTTCATGATTCCTGCTCCTTGCGCCGCACGTCGATGTGGGGCATTTTCCCGCAATGCTTGATGACGTTCATAGGGATTATCACCTGTAACAACCCCGGGGGCGGCTGCAACTCATTGCGTGGACGAAAACTCAGTCCCCGCTCCCGCGGCCGGACGCCCGGCCCAGCTGGCCGCGAAAACCATTCATCCTCCCAGGGATGACTCACACAACCTCCGGTTCCACCGGACTCGTCGCGGGTTTTCCGCACGGACCAACATCATGATCACAAAGTTGATGGGTGTAGCAACGCTGTTCGCCGCCGGTTCCATCCTGGTGGCAGGGACCCCGACCCTGGGGGCCCAGGCCGTGGAGCATCAGGCCTCCGCGGCCACGGACCTGACCTGTGGCCAAGGCCTCCGGTGCGGCGGCGGCGGTGGCGGCCGCCGGTGTGCCACCGCCCCCCGGTGTGCCACAAAGGTCTGCGGGACGAAACCCTAGGAGCCTGAAGGGCCGGAGCATGCGCCGGAGGCGGTCATGGCATCCCATGGTCATTGCGGACCTTTCACGGGCGTGGGGCTTGGCCTGCGCCACCCCCACTTCGCGCCGCTGGCCCGGGGCAACCCCGGCGTGCCGTTCTGGGAAATCGCTCCCGAGAACGTGTTGGGCGACGGCGGTTGCGAGCATGACGCCGCCTGCCGGGTCCTGGAGCGCGACCCGGTGCTCACCCACGGGCTGGGCCTCTCGGTGGGCGGGTTCGACCCCTTCGACCCCGAATATCTGGAACAGCTGGCGGGGTTCCTGGCCTTCACCGGCAGCCCCTGGCACTCCGAGCATCTCTGCTTCAGTTCGGTGGACGGCTCCACCACCCATGAGCTGCTGCCCATGCCCATGACCCGGGCCGCGGTCCGGCACACCATCCGCCGCGCCCGGGAGCTGCAGGACCGGCTGCCGGTGCCCTTCCTGCTGGAGAACATCACCTACTATGCCGAACTGGGCGAAAAGGAGCTGGCCGAGCCCGAGTTCCTGGCCGAGATCCTGGATGGCGCCGACGTGGGCTGGCTGCTGGACATCAACAACGTCTACGTCAACGCCCTCAACTTCGACTTCGACCCCAAGGACTGGCTGCTCCGGGTGCCGCTGGACCGGGTGGTGCAGATGCACATCGCTGGCCACGACCGGGTAGGCGAGCTGGTCATCGACACCCACGGGGCGCCGGTGATCGATCCGGTGATCGAACTCATGCAGTGGGTGCTGCCGCGCATCGGCCGCCCGGTGCCGGTGCTGCTGGAGCGGGACAACGACATCCCCGGGCTGGAGCAGCTGCTGGCGGAACGGGCCGCCATCCAGGAGGCCTACGATGCCGTAGTGACCCTGCATGCTTGAGGAATCGGTCCTGGCCCTGCAGCGCTCCCTGGTGGAAGCGGCCCTCATGCCCGATCCCGGCCCGCTGGAGCGCGACCCCGCCGGCTTCGCCGCCGGGCGCGGGCTGGCCCTTGGCGACCAGGCCGCCTTCGCGCGCTTCAAGGACCGGCTCCTGGTCTACCGGAACCTGGTGCGGGCCAATCTGGCCGAGCCGGTGGAAGCCATCTGCTTCGTCACCCGGGCGCACCTGGAGCAGGCCGGGCGCTGGGAGGAGTGCCTGGCGGCCTTCCTGGCCAGCCGCGGGGTGCGGAGCGCCTTCTACCGGGACCTCGCCGCCAGCTTCCTGGGCTGGCTGGCGAGCAGCGGCTGGGGCCGGGAGCGCTGGCCCTGGATGCTCCAGCTGGTCCATTTCGAGCTGCTCAACGCCCTGGTGGCGCACCACCCCGGCGGCGACCCGCCGGCGGGCCTGCACCCCCGGCCGGGGCTGGGGGACCGCCTGGTGCTGGATGCGCCGACCCAGCTGGTCACCTACCAGTACCGGGTCCACCTGGCCACGGTGCGGGCGCCGGAGCCGGCCCCGGGCACCACCCACCTGCTGGCCTGCCGGGATGGCGCGGGCCTGCCCCGGTGGATGGAACTGACCCCGGCCACGGCGGCGCTGCTGCTGCGGGCCCAGCAGGCGAGCATCGGCCAGGCCGCCCTGGACCTGGGCCTGGACGACCTGTCCGAAGCGGTCGACCTGCTGGCGCAACTCCAGGCCAAGGGCGCCATCCTCGGCTTCGCTACTCGATGAAGCCCTCTTCCTCCTCGGCGCTCTTGCCGGTCGGGCGCATGAGCGGGAACAGGATGACGTCGCGGATGCTGGCGCTGTTGGTCATGAGCATGACCATGCGGTCCAGGCCGACCCCGACGCCGCCGGTGGGCGGCAGGCCGTGCTCCAGGGCGTCGACGAAGTCCTGGTCCAGCAGCATCGCCTCGTCGTTGCCGGCTTCGCGCTCCGCCAGCTGGGCCTGGAACCGCTCCAGCTGCACCACCGGATCGTTGAGCTCCGAGTAGGCGTTGGCCAGTTCCATGCCGCCGATGAACATCTCGAAGCGGTCCACCATGGTGGGATCCCCGGGCAGCTCCTTGGTGAGCGGGCTCAGCTCCACCGGGTAGTCGGTGACGAAGGTCGGCTGCACCAGGTGCTCTTCCACGTAGTGCTCGAACAGGTCGCCCAGCAGGATGCCGGGGAGCTTCTTGTCCACGTCCTCCACATGGGCTTCCCGGGCCAGCTGGACGATCTGCGCGGGATCATCCAGGCGGGACCTTTCGATGCCGCCGTACTCGGCGACCCCGTCCTTCATGGTCAGCCGGCGGAACGGGGCCCGGTAGCTGATCAGCTGCTCGCCCCACGGCCGCTCCACGGCCCCGCAGGACTGGGCGATGGTCTGGAACAGGTTCTCGATCATCACCATGACGTCGCGCAGATCCTCGCCGGCGGCGTAGCTCTCCATCATGGTGAACTCCGGGTTGTGCCGGACCGAGACGCCCTCGTTGCGGAACGACCGGTTGATCTCGAACACCCGTTCGAAGCCGCCGACGATCAGCCGCTTCAGGTACAGCTCCGGGGCGATCCGCAGGTAGAGCGGCATGTCCAGGGCGTTGTGATGGGTGACGAACGGCCGCGCGGTGGCGCCGCCCGGGATGGGCTGCATCATCGGCGTCTCCACCTCCAGGAAGCCCAGCCCCTCCATGTAGCGGCGCACCCCGGAGATGATCCGGGAGCGGGTCTGGAAGGTCTTGATGACCTCGGGATTGGATATCAGGTCCAGGTAGCGCCGGCGATAGCGGGTCTCCTTGTCCTGCAGGCCGTGCCACTTCTCGGGCAGCGGCAGGTGGGCCTTGCTGAGGAACTGCAGGCGCTGGGCGCGCACGCTCAATTCGCCCATCTTGGTGCGCATGAGCGGCCCCGTGACCGCAATGAAGTCGCCGATATCCAGCAGCTTCAGCACATCCCATCCGGGCGCCTGGAGGTCGTTCATGCGGAAGTAGACCTGCAGCTTCTCCCCGTTCTCGGTGATGTGCGCGAACACGCTCTTGCCCATCTCCCGGATGGCGATGACCCGGCCCATGACGCTCACCACCTGCGGCGCCGCCTCCAGCTGCTCGTTGCTGGCTTCGGCGTGGGCGGCCAGGATCTCCACGATGCCGTGGGTGCGTTCGGCCTTGCGCGGCCAAACGTCCAGGCCCATGGCCTGGAGCTTCTGCAGCTTCTCGATGCGGGCTTGGCGGTACTGGCTCAATTGCATGCGAACTCCAACGCGGGCGAAAGTCAAACCACCAGTCTATCGCGGGAGTTGGAATTATGCTCCAGCCCCGTCGCTACAACAGCCCCTTGGCCGTGGCCACGACGTTCGCCACCGTGAAGCCGAACTTCTCGAACAGGGTTTCCGCCGGGGCCGAGGCGCCGAAGTGGTCCAGGCCGATGCTGGCGCCGCCGTCGCCGACCCAGCGCTGCCAGCCGAAGGTGACCCCGGCCTCGATGGAGACCCGGGCCTTGACCGCGGCCGGCAGGACCGCCTCGCGGTACTCGGCGGGCTGGGCCTGGAAGATCTCCCAGCAGGGCATGGACACCACCCGGGTGGGGATGCCCTCGCCTTCCAGCGCGGCGCGGGCGGCCAGGGCCAGGTGCACTTCGCTGCCGGTGGCCATGAGGATCAGCCTGGGGGCCTGGCTGGCTTCCTCCAGGATGTAGGCGCCCTTGGCGGCGCCCCGGGTCTTGGCCGGGTCGAGCACCGGGAGCTTCTGCCGGGTGAGGGCCAGCCCCACCGGGCCGGTGGTGTGCTGCATGGCCAGCCGCCAGGCTTCCACCGTCTCGTTGGCGTCGGCGGGGCGGATGACGGTCATGTTCGGGATCATGCGCAGCGACATGAGCTGCTCCACCGGCTGGTGGGTGGGGCCATCCTCGCCGACGCCGATGGAATCATGGGTCCAGACGTACTTCACCGGCTGGCGCATGAGCGCCGCCAGGCGCACGCTGGGCCGCATGTAGTCGCTGAAGATGAAAAAGGTCGCGCCGAACACCTGGAGCCCGCCGTGCACGCTCATGCCGTTCAGGGCCGCGCCCATGGCGTGCTCGCGGATGCCCCAGTGGAAGTTGCGGCCGCTGCTCCTGGCCTCGAAATCGCCGGCGTCCTTCAGCACGGTGTCGGTGGAGGGGCTCAGGTCGGCCGATCCGCCCACCAGGTTGGGGATCTTGGCGGCCAGGGCGTTGAGCGCCTTGCCTCCGGCTTCCCGGGTGGCCAGCTTGGTCCCGGGCTCGAAGCTGGGCAGGATGCTCTCCCAGTCGGGCACCAGTTCGCCCTTCATCATGGCTTCGAACTCCGCCGCCAGGCCCGGGTAGGTGCCGCGGTAGCTTGCGAACATCCGCTTCCAGGCGGCTTCCTGCTCGCCGCCACGGGTCTCGCACTTGCGCCATTCGGCCAGGGCTGAAGGCGGCACCAGGAACTTGGCGTCCGGATCCCAGCCGAGGATCTCCTTGGTGGCGCGGATCTCCGGCTCGCCCAGGGGGGAGCCGTGGGCGCCGGCGGTGCCCTGCTTGGTGGGGGCGGGGAAGCCGATGATGGTGCGGCAGTTGATCAGGGTGGGCTTGCCGCAGGGGCGGCAGGCCTCCTCGAAGGCGCGGGTGAGCGCCTCCAGGTCCTCGCCGTCGGCCACCCGCAGCACGCGCCAGCCGTGGGCCTCGAAGCGCTTGCCCACGTCCTCGGTGAAGGTCAGCTCGGTGGAGCCTTCGATGGTGATGCGGTTGCTGTCGTAGAGCAGCACCAGCTTCTCCAGGGCCAGATGCCCGGCCAGGCTGGCGGCCTCCTGGGCCACGCCTTCCATGATGTCGCCGTCCCCGGCGAAGGCGAAGGTGCGGTGGTTCACCACCTCGAACCCGGGCCGGTTGAACCGCCCGGCCAGCCAGCGTTCGGCGATGGCCATGCCCACGGCGTTGCCGATGCCCTGGCCCAGGGGGCCGGTGGTGGTCTCGACCCCGGGGGTGTGGCCGAACTCCGGATGGCCCGGGGTCCGGGAGCCCCACTGGCGGAACTGCTTGAGCTCATCCAGGGACAGGTCGTAGCCGGACAGGTGCAGCAGCGAGTACAGCAGCATCGACACGTGGCCGCAGGAGAGCACGAAGCGGTCCCGGTCGGCCCACAGGGGGTTGCCCGGGTGGTGCTTGAGGAACCGGGTCCACAGCACGTAGGCCGCGGGGGCCTGGGCCATGGGGGTGCCGGGATGACCGCTGTTGGCCTTCTGGACGGCGTCCATGGCCAGGCAGCGCACGGTGTCGATGCAGAGTTTGTCGATGGTCGGGGCCTGAAGGGTCAACGGAATACCTCGCTATGTTTCTGATTATCTTATAGTCCTAACCGCGGTGTTCGGCACTTGCTTTCACGAACGCGGTGAACAGCGGATGGGGCTGCAGCGGCTTGGATTTGAACTCGGGATGGAACTGGCAGCCGAGGAAGTACGGGTGGTCGGGCAGCTCGATGATCTCCACGAAGGTGCCGTCCGGGCTCAGGCCGGTGAAGGCCATCCCTTTTTCTTCCATAGGTTTGCGGAATTCCGCCTGGTTGAATTCGTAGCGGTGCCGGTGGCGCTCGCTGATCTTCAGCGTGTGGTAGGCCTTGGCCGCCTGGCTGCCCTCGTCCAGCACGCAGGGGTAGGCGCCCAGGCGCATGGTGCCGCCCAGCTCCTCCACGTCCACCAGCTCGCGCAGCTTGAAGATCACCCGGTGCTTGGGATTCTCCTCGAACTCGGTGGAATCGGCCCCTTCCAGCCCGGCCACGTTGCGCGCGAACTCGACCGAAGCCATCTGCATGCCCAAGCAGATCCCGAAGAACGGCACCTTGTTCTCCCGGGCGTAGCGGATGGCGTTGATCATGCCCGTGGTGCCGCGCACCCCGAAGCCGCCGGGCACCAGGATGCCGTGGCAGTCGCCCAGGAAGGTGGCCGGATCGCCGTGCTCGATCTCCTCGCCCTCGATCCACTTGAGGTCCACCTGGGTCTCCAGGCCGTAGCCGGCGTGGTGCAGGGCTTCGATCAGGGACTTGTAGCTCTCCTTGAATTCCACATATTTGCCGACGATGGCGATGCGCACGCTGCCGATGGGGTTCTGGATCCGGTGCAGCAGGTCGTGCCAGGCGGTGAGATCGGGCCTGCGGTCGCCCAGGTTCAGCAGGGCCGCGACCTTGGCGTCCAGCCCCTCGAGGTGCAGGTTGAGCGGCACCTCGTAGATGGTGCTGGCGTCCCGGCAGCTGAACACGGCGTCGGGCGTGACCGAGCAGAACAGGGCGATCTTGTCCTTGAGGGCGCGGGGAATGTCCAGATCGGCCCGGCACAGCAGCACCTCGGGCTGGATGCCCATGGCCCGGAGCTCCTTGACGCTGTGCTGGGTGGGCTTGGACTTCAGCTCGCCGGCGGCCTTGATGTAGGGCACGTAGGTGAGGTGCATATTGATGGCGTTGCCCAGGCCGGCCTCCAGCTTGAACTGGCGGATGGCCTCCAGGAACGGCTGGGACTCGATGTCGCCCACCGTGCCGCCGATCTCCACCAGCACCACGTCCACGTCCTTGGCCACCTTCTTCATGGTGCCCTTGATCTCGTCGGTGATGTGCGGGATCACCTGCACGGTCTTGCCCAGGTAGTCGCCGCGGCGCTCCTTCTGGATCACCGTGTTGTAGATCCGGCCGGTGGTGATGGTGTGGTTGCGGGTGGTGGGCACCGAGGTGAAGCGCTCGTAGTGGCCCAGGTCCAGGTCGGTCTCGGCGCCGTCATCGGTGACGAACACCTCGCCGTGCTGGAACGGGCTCATGGTGCCGGGATCCACGTTGAGGTAGGGATCCATTTTCATGAGGGTGACCTTCAGCCCCCGGGCCTCCAGGAGCGCACCCAGGGATGCGGCCGCGATGCCCTTGCCGAGGCTCGAAAGCACCCCGCCTGTCACGAAAACGAATTTGGTCATAATAGTCTCCCCCGGCCGATAGCCTCTTTGCTTGAACTTTCAACACGACTTCGCTTGTTTTACATGGCCTCGGGCGCCTGAATGCCCAGGATGAACAGCCCTTGACGAAGGGCCCTGGCGGTGGCCACGCACAAGGCCAGCCGCGCGTCCCGCACCGCCTGGCTGTTTTCCGGCCAGAGGATGGGGCAGTTGGTGTAGAAGCCGGAGAACGCCTTGGCCACCGCCAGCAGCTGGCGCGCCACCGCGGTGCCCATGTTCTCCCGCTGCATGTTCCGGTACGCCTCGGGCAGTCCGGCCAGCTCGAACAGCAGGGCCTGGGCCGGAGCCTCGTCCAGCCCTTCCAGGTGTTCCGGAACCGGCACGGCCGCGTAGGGCACCACCGCGGAGCCCGGATCGATCGCCCCGGGCCGGGCCTGGCCGGCCCAGTCGCCGCCGGCCTTGCGCAGCACCGACAGGATGCGGGCGTGGGCGTACTGCACGTAGGGCCCGGTGTCGCCGTCCAGGGCGATGACCCGGTCCCAGGTGAAGGTGATCGGCTTGACCCGGTCGTTGAGCGCGTTGAAGAACACCACCGCGCCCATGCCCAGCACTTCGGCCACGGCGGCCTTGTCCTCCAGCTCCGGGTTCTTCTCCTCGATGATCGCCCCGACCCGCGCCACCGCCTCGTCCAGCACGTCCTCCAGGAAGATCACGTTGCCCTTGCGGGTGGACATCTTGCCCTCGGGCAGCGAGACCATGCCGAACGGCGTGTGCAGCATGCGCCCGCGGTACCACGGGTCCAGCTTCTCCATCACCGCGAACAGCTGCTTGAAGTGCAGGATCTGGTCCGCGCCGACCACGTAGATGCAGCGCGAGAAGTCCCAGGTCCGGCGCCGGTAGAGCGCCGCGGCCACGTCGCGGGTGGCGTAGATGCTGCTGCCGTCCCCCTTCTGCACCAGGCACGGGGTCTGGATGCCGACCTCCTCGAGGTCGATGATCAGCGCGCCGCCGTCGCCCTCCTTGAGCAGGCCGGACTGCCTGAGCAGCTCCATGGTGGGCGCCAGCTGGTCCTGGTAGAAGGCCTCGCCCATCTCCAGGGAATCGAACGCCACCCCCAGCCGTTCATAGATGCGCAGGAATTCGCGGATGCTGATGGTGCGGAACCACGACCACAGCCGCCGGGCTTCGGGGTCGCCCTCCTCCAGGCGCACGAACCAGGCCTTGGCCACGTCGTGCAGGGCCGGATCCGCCTCCTCCGCCGCGTGGAAGCGCACGTACAGCTGGAACAGCCGGTAGAGCGGCGAGCGCAGCTTCTCCGGGATCTCATCGGCCCAGGGGAAGTCCTGTTCCAGGTCCGGGTTGTCCTGCTCGGCCCAGGCCTTGTAGGCCGCCAGCATGGTGCCGAACTGGGTGCCCCAGTCGCCCAGGTGGTTGAGCCGCGTCACGTCGCAGCCCAGGTAGCGGTTCACCTGGGCCAGCGAGTGGCCGATCATGGTCGAGCGCAAATGGCCTATGGTGAAAAGCTTGGCGATGTTGGGCGAGCTGTATTCCACCAGCACGGTCTCCCCGTGCGGCGGGGCGCTGCCGAACGGCACCGGCCCGAGCACCGCCGCCAGCAGCAGCCGCGCCCGGACCTCGGGCCGCAGCTTCAGGTTGAGATAGGGTCCGGCCGGCACCAGCTCGGCGCCCTCGATGACGATCTTTCCCGCCAGCTCCTTGGCCAGCTGCTGCGGGTTCTTGCCCAGGGCCTTGGCGGCGCGGAAGCAGGGAAAGGCGAAATCGCCCAGTTCCCAGGTGCGCGGCCGGTCCAGGGTGATCTCCTGCCCCGGCAGGGCCTCTGCCAAAGCCTGATGGAAGGTTTCTCTTGAATGCTCCATGACAATCCTTGATCCGGAAGCCAGGGGCCTCCAACCAGCATGAAGGAAGGATGGCTCCACGGGAAGGGGCAACTTTGGGATAAGCGCCATTCTTTCCACTTGAACCTGGGGTTCCATGGGATAGAATGATTGTTCGCCTCCAGGGGTGAACCCAACTGTGCAGGAAAGCCCTCGAGGGCAGGAGATCGGATTCATGGCCAACCATAAGTCAGCAGTCAAGAAAGCCGCCCATGACGTGGAGGCCCGCCTGCGCAACCGCGCCAACCGGTCCACCCTGAAGACCGCCATCAAGAAGTTCCTGGCGGCCGTGGAGACCGGCAAGAAGGCCGATGCCGCGGTCCTGCTGCCGACCACCCTGGGCCTGGTGGACAAGGCCTGCCGCAAGGGCGTGCTGCACAAGAATGCCGCCAACCGCACCAAGAGCCGCCTGACGCTCAAGGTCAACGCGCTGGCCTAGCTTCCGGCCAAGGTGACAAAGGGCCCGGCCGATGCCGGGCCCTTTGTCGTGCCTGCGGCGGGTTGCATGTAAGGCGGATTGCCTTACATTGGTCTTCGGAGACGCGCATGGTCCATTCGCAGATCGTCACCCTCAGCACCAAAGGTCAACTCGTATTGCCTCGCTCCATTCGAGCTGCGGCGGGTCTCCATTCCGGCTCAACGCTCACCGTGACCCTCGAAGCCGATGGCACGATCACGGCCCGGCCGATTCGGGGCAAGCTGGATGCATTCTTCCATGCCCTGGAAGGAATCGACGCCGCCGGGCCGCTGGACGTGGACGCAGCCATCCTGGAAACGGTGGAAGGCCTGGATCATGCTGCCGGTCGGCGTTGATACCAACGTTCTTGTCCGGGGTCCCCTGGCCGACGATCCGGACCAGCAATGCCAGGCCAAAAGCCTGATGGAAGCCGCGGCCCGGGGGCCGGGCCTGGTGGTATCAGCCTTCGCGGTGCTGGAGATGGCATGGGTGCTCCGGGCCCGGAAGATCCAACGCAAGGACGTGGCCCGGCTGATCCGAACCTTGCTGGACGCCGAAGGTGTGACCGTAACCCACGCGGAGATCCTGCATGAAGCCCTGGCGCGGTTCGAGGAGGGCAAAGCCGATCTTGGGGAATGCCTCATCTGCGCCGACGGCCATGCCTCTGGAGCCGGGAGTTTCGCCACCTTCGACCAGGTTCCCCGGGGAGAGGGCTGGGGAGTGGCACCCGCCAACCTCCTTGGCACGCCTTGAGGGTCGCACCGCATTATTGTCACTCCCCCAGGGCAAGGTCCAGCACCTCCCCGAACACCCGCATGAGGTTGCCGCCCCAGATCTTCCGCAGGTCCAGGACCGCGTAGCCGCGCCGCAGCAGTTCGGCGGTGAGCGCGGGCAGCTCCGAGACGTCCCGGCAATCCTCCAGCCGCCCGCCGCCGTCAAAATCGCTGCCGATGCCCACGTGGTCGATGCCGGCGAGCGCCACCGCATGGTCGAGGTGGTCCGCCACGTCCTTGATGCTGGCCTCGGCAAGCGGGAAGCGCCGCAGGAGGCCCGCGTGCTCCGCTTCGAAGGCCGCGTCCAGCCGCAAGTCCTCGCCGATGGGGTGCGCGCCGTAGTGGGCCTTGGCCCGCCGCCAGAGGTCGGACCAGGCCTGGTCCGCCGCGGGGTCCGGCGGGACCGGGCGCAGGAATTCCGGCACGAAGCAGACCTGGACCACGCCGCCCTGGGCGGCGATGGCGCGCAACTGGCCGTCGGTGAGGTTCCTGGGGTGGTCGGCCACGGCCCGGGCGCCGGAATGGGAGGCCACCACCGGTGCCCGGCTGAGCCGCAGCACCGCCTCGACGGTGCGTTCCGAGGCGTGGGAAACATCCACCATCATGCCCAATTCGTTCATGCGCGCCACGACCTGGGCGCCAAAGGCGCTGAGGCCGGAATCCCCCTGATCGGAGGTGCAGGAGGCGCAAAGATCGTTGTCGCGCGCGTGGCAGAGGGTGAGGTAGCGGATGCCGCGCCGGTGGTAGAGCTCCAGCAGGCCCAGGTCCAGGCCGAGCGGATAGCCGTTCTCCATGCCCAGGAAGATGGCGCGCTGGCCCGCGGCGTGGATCCGCATGGCATCCGCCGGCGACAGGGCGAGTTCGCACTGCGCCGGGTAGTGCCGGAACATCCGGTCCAGCCGGTCCAGGGTGGCCAGGGCGGCGCGCCGCGCCTGGGCGAAGCCTTCGGGGGTGCGGGGCCCCTGGGCTACGTACACCGCGAAGAACACCGCCGCCAGGCCGCCCTCGCGCATGCGCGCCAGGTCGATGTCGCCGCCCAGCAGGGTGCGGGCGGCGTGCCGGACGCCGATATCGTAGCCCTTCAGGGCCAGGGACGACGGCGTGTCGCAGTGGGAGTCCACGGTGAACAGTCCAGCATGGATGGTTTCGGCAGGGGTGGGCATCACGGTCATCTCCAGTTCAACACCAGACTTCAGGCACGGCGACCGGCACCTTGGCCACCCGGTCCCAGCAGAACCCGGGCACCAGGTCGGCCGCCGTCACCGGTTCGGGCCGCGCCAGGCAGCCCAGGCTCCAGCCCAGCCAACCCAGGACCTGGGGCACGGCCACGCCCCGGTGGGCCAGGAGCGCCAGCCCCAGGGCGCCGTCGCGCTTGCCCAGCCGGGCGCCGCCGGGGCCGGTCACCAGGCCCAGATGGGCGTAGGCCGGCCGGGCCAGGCCGAGGGCCTCCTGCAGCCGGATCTGGGTGGCGGTGACGCCGCGCAGATCGGTGCCGCGCACCACCTCGGTGACCCCCTGGGCGCCATCGTCCACCACCACGGCCAGGTGGTAGGCGAAGCAGCCGTCCCGGCGGTGCAGCAAGGGGTCGCCGGTGAGCTGGGCAGGATCGTCCTCCTGGGGCCCCAGCACCCGGTCGGTCCAGCGCACCGGACCCTCCGGCAGGCGCAGGCGCAGCGCGTCCGGGCGCAGGAATGGCAGGGGCCGGCGCCGGCAGGTGCCCGGGTAGGGCCGCAGGCCGTCCGTCCCGTGCGGCGCCGAACCCAGCACGGCCAGGTCCCTGCGGGTGCAGACGCAGGGATACAGGCCGCCGGCCTGGAACAGCGCCTGCAGCGCCGCCTGGTAGGCGCCATGGCGCCGGGACTGCCAGAGCACCGGACCGTCGCTCTCCAGGCCGAGGGCCGCCAGGTCGCGCAGTTGGGTCTCGCCCAGGCTGCTTCGGCTGCGGGCGGTGTCCACGTCCTCCATGCGGATCAGCCAGCGGCCGCCCTGGGCCCTGGCCGAAAGCCAGGAGGCCAGCGCCGTGCGCAGGTTGCCCAGATGCAATTCACCGGTGGGGGATGGCGCGAAGCGGCCGATGCAGGTCATCTCTCAACTATAATGGGCGGATGCGTTCATGGCCCCCCATCTTCCGCGCCGGTCTGGCCCAGGCCGTGGCCTTCGGCCTGGTCGCCCTGGTGCTGCGCGCCGGGCTGATGCCCCGGGCCTTCCACGGCACGGCGCTGCTCCTGCTGCTGGGCATCCTGGCGGTGGGCGCCGGGCGCGGCCTGGCCCTCGGTCCCCGCTGGATCCCGTTCCTGCTGGGCTTCCCCTGGCTGCTGCTCCTGCTGCTGCGCCACCCCGCCCCCGGCTGGGTCTGGCCGGCGGCCCTGGCCGCCCTGCTGCTGGTCTACGGCGGCGGCATCCTCACCCGGGTGCCCCTCTACCATTCCAACCAGGCCGCCTGGGAGGCCCTGCTGGCCCTTCTGCCGCCGGGCCCCGCGCGCTTCGTCGACCTGGGCGCCGGCCTGGGCGGCCCGCTCTGCTTCCTGGCCCGGGAACGGCCGGATTCGCGCTTCCAGGGGGTGGAAGCCTCCCCCCTGACCTGCCTTGCCGCCTGGCTGCGCGCCCTGCCCTGTCGCGCCAATTGCCGGATCCGCTGGGGCAGCCTCTGGCGCGAGGAACTTTGCGACTACGACGTGGTCTACGCCTTCCTGTCACCGGCGCCCATGCCCGAACTCTGGGCCAAGGCGGCGCGGGAGATGAGGCCGGGCAGCCTGCTGGTGAGCAACACCTTCACCGTGCCCGGTCACGAACCGTTGCGCCGCATCCCGCTATCCGGACGGGCCGATGCCTGTCTGCTGGTCTGGAAATTCTAGGAGCCCGTCTACGTATTGATCCGTGTCCCCGATTTTCGTCAGGGTCGTTTTTCTGGTAACCCTCTGACCTTCCGCTCCTGCGTCGCTCCAGGTCATAGCGTTACCAGAAAAACGGAGAA
>Ga0181535_10002090_pt1 | contig 24883 bp, 21 predicted proteins | sample PEATcosm2014_Bin_44_FD_119774 | JGI IMG/M metagenome (GOLD analysis project Ga0181535, IMG submission 119774) | Peatland microbial communities from MTU Mesocosm Facility, Houghton, MI, USA - PEATcosm2014_Bin17_30_metaG | ecosystem: Environmental > Terrestrial > Soil > Wetlands > Peat | place...
ACGAAGTGCTTCTGCTTCCTCGCGGGGCACGAGTCCTTCGCCGCGGCCGAGGGGGCGATCGGCATAGCCAAGAGCGCCAACCGCGCCCGCAAGGCCCCCCTGCGCGTCATCCTCGACGGGCTCGGGAAGGATCCTGCCCTCATCATCTCGCGCATCAACGGCTTCACCTACATGGATACGGCCTTCAACTATTCCACGAGCGAGCTGAAGATCGTGCGCGAGATCGCCTTCTCCAAGGGCGAGCGCGCGACCATCCGCTGCTACGGCGTCGACGACGTCCGCGAGGGCGTCGCGGTGATGGAGCACGAGGGGGTCGACGTCTCGATCACGGGCAACTCCACGAACGCCAATCGCTTCCAGCACCCGGTCGCGGGCACCTACAAGAAAGCCTGCGTCGACGCCGGCAAGAAGTATTTCTCGGTGGCCTCTGGCGGCGGCACGGGGCGTACCCTCCATCCCGACAACATGGCGGCGGGCCCCGCGTCCTACGGCATGACGGATACGATGGGCCGCATGCACTCCGACGCCCAATTCGCCGGCTCCTCCTCGGTGCCGGCCCACGTGGAGATGATGGGCCTCATCGGCATGGGCAACAACCCGATGGTGGGCGCCTCCGTCGCGGTGGCCGTCGCGACGAGCGAGGCGATGAGGAAGTAGGCGGCGAGGGGCCGTCGGGATGCGATTCCCGAACGGCCCCGCCTTTCCGGCAGCCTCCCGCACATCGAGGAGGAGTATCTGCTCAAAGCGGACATTCCCGGTTTCGGTCGGATCGAGATCGAGTACCTCGTCTCCGATTTCACCGGAACTCTCTCGCGCGACGGGTCGCTGATCCGGGGCGTCGCGGGTCTCATACGCAAGGTCTCCCGCTTCCTCGAGGTCCGGGTCCTGACTTTCGATACCTTCGGGACCGCGAAGCGCGAGCTGAGGGGACTGCCCTGCTCGGTCCTCGTCCTTTCGGGAGAGCGCGGCGACGAGCAGAAGCGCGACTGCGTCGCCCGGCTCGGTCCCGAGCGCGTCGTCGAGGCCGAGGGAGCGTCGACCGCCGCGATCGCCGCGGCGACTGTAGCCTGCCGCGACATCGCATCGGCTTTGGGCCTCCTCCTAAATTCGAAGAGACTTGTAGCGACGCTCAGGCGCTGATATCCTCGAACGAGCCATGAGCAGGGACGGCAGCGTCGAGACTTGGTCGAGCCGCGTCGAGGGGCTCGGGCGATTGCCGAAGGACTGCGCTTCCATCGTCGCGGAGGCTTTTCCCGACTTCCCCTATTGCGTGCGGGCTCCGGCATCGCGCGGCATGCGCTCCTGGGAACCCGAATCCTTTCTCTGTCAGGCGGGCTCGCGGGTCCTCGTCGTCAAGAAGCGGCGCACAGGCTACGAGAAGCTTCACTTCGAACTCGAGTCCGTCGACGCTCTGGAGACCGCCACGACGCTTCTCGTCTCGCGCACGACCTTCTATCTCCGCGATGAAGGGAAGGTATCCCTGCTGTATAACACGGTGAGCAGGGATCTCTTCGATCCGATGATCTCCGCCTTCAAGGAGCATCGCATGCGGGAAGTCCCGGAGGCGCTTCAAGTACACGCTATCCGGCCGGATCCCTTTTCGGATCTCGTCCGGACCGACTACAAGTATCACTCCTATGCCGTCGAAGTCATGCATGACGACGAGATGCGATCGAGGTTTTACCATCCCGAGACTCCCGTACCGCGCTTTCTCGATTCTTCTCGAATCATTTCTTCCTATCTGCTTACCGTTTCGCCTTCTATATTCTACGGCATCTCGGAAGAGCCGCCCTTCCGCTCGAAGAAAACCGCGGAATACAGCCATATGACGCGCTATGTTCCATTGGACGTGGGGATCGGCTTCGCCGTCGGCTCCATCCAGGGGGAAGACCGCTATCGGATGATCGAGCTCCGGGCCGGAGCCGCGCGGTTCCGCTATCCGCTCGCGAGCGCTATCGGGACGGAGTTCGCGGGCTTCGAGAAGGCGGTCCGGGACGCCGCGGAGCGAGATAGGGGGCTTGCCGAGGCGGTCGGGCCTTGATATTTTCAATATGAACGACGCAGGGCGATGGAGTCCGCCCAGGGAAGGTCCCTGAACCGCCGCGTTCAGACGCGGTTGACGACTCCTTTCCGCGACCATGTCATCGAGGTCGCCGTGGAAAGGAGCGTTCTTATGCTTCCATTCAGCGTCCTTTACCCGAAGTCCTACGAAGGAAGTCCGCGCGAATCGGCGCAGGCCCCCGATTTCTTTCCCGATCTCAATCTCGATCAATTCGTCGACACGTTGGCGGCGGGCAAGGCCGAGTATTCCCTGGAATCCCTGTTTTATGCCTATCCGAGGGATCTCGATACGATCATATACAGGCATGCGGTGTTTCAGGATCTGGAGGACCCGAAGCTCTTCGCGACCGTAAAGTCCTTCGAGCGCCGCATGCGTTCCGTGCGGGAGCACCTGGTCCAGGCGAACAAGCGGCATTATGCGCTTCAGAAGGAGCGATGGTTCCTGGAAGCCGCGGAGCTCTATTGCGACGGAGTAGCCGATTTCTCCGAAAGCATGAACGGTCTCGATATAAAGTCCGACGGACTGAGGGATCTGCGAAAGTACCTCGGCGAATACGTCTCATCGGAGGCTTTCGAAGGATTACGGGGAGATGCGAAAGGCATCAGGACCGATCTGTCGAAGCTTCACTACTGCGTACTCATAAACGGGAATACGTTTACGGTCCGCGAGTACGAGGGCGAAATCGATTATTCCGCGGTGGTGGAGGATACCTTCGGCAGATTCAAGCAAGGCGAGGTGAATAATTTCCTGATAAAAACCTCCGATTCGCCGGATATGAATCATATCGAGGCGAAGATCCTCGACTTCGTCTCCCTGCTCTTTCCCGAGGTCTTCGCCCGCCTGGCCGGATTCTGCGCGACGAATGCCGGCTTCATGGACGCCACGATAGCCGATTTCGACCGGGAGATACAGTTCTATGTCGCCTATCTCGAGCATATACGGACGATCGAGCGCGCAGGCCTCGGCTTCTGCTACCCGAGCATCGCCGTCAAGGATAAGGAGATCTTCGCGAAGGCCAGCTTCGACCTGGGACTCGCCTACAAACTCGCCTTGAACGGTAAGGCCGCCGTCACCAACGATTTCCACATGGCCGACCCGGAACGCATCTTCGTGGTTTCCGGTCCGAATCAGGGCGGCAAGACGACCTTCGCCCGCGCCTTCGGCCAGCTGCATTACCTTGCGGGCATCGGATGTCCCGTGCCGGGGACCGATGCGCGGCTCTTCCTCTGCGATCGTCTGTTCACCCATTTCGAGAAAGAGGAAGACATCAGGAACCTTCGCGGGAAGCTGCACGATGACCTCGTCAGGATACGCGATATCCTGAGTCGATCCACCTCGGACAGCATCATCATCATGAACGAGATTTTCAATTCCACGACCCTGGGAGATGCCGTATTCCTGGCCAAGAACGTACTGAGCCGCGTAATTCGATTGGACGCCCTATGCCTCTGCGTCACCTTCCTGGACGAGCTCGCATCGCTGGACGCGAAGACCGTCAGCATGGTCAGTACGGTGCTTCCCGACAATCCGGCCCAAAGGACATTCAAGATAGTGAGGAGACCCGCGGACGGCCTGGCATATGCCCTATCGCTCGTCGAGAAGCACCGCCTGACCTATAAGTGCCTGCTTGAGAGAATACCCTCATGAAGGCCCATCTTCTCTATCGGGACGCGGATTTCGACTTGAAGAGGCCGCCCGAGGCCTTTGAGAAGGATCTCGTGAAGGACCTGGAACTGGATACTCTTTTCGACGCCATGGCGGCCGAAGACAGGTATATTCGCGAAGTCGCCGCCAAGGTCATACTGACCGGCCTGCGCGACGCGGACGCCATTCGATATCGTCAGGCCATCCTCATCGATTGCCTCGATAATCCCGCATTCGTCAGGTCCTTATACGCCCTGACCTGCGAGGCCATCGAGTGCGAGAAGAAATCCAATTTCATCATCTTCGGATTCGGACGCTCGGCTTCGTCGATCCTGTACACCTCCATATCCCTGTTGGAGATGTACGAGGCGCTGCTCAAGAGCCTGCGGGCCCTGGTCGACCTCGATTCAGGCCGTTTCGGATCCGAGGGCTTCGCCAGGCTTTTTACGATGCTGCAGGCGGACTTGAACGACGATTACCTGGGCCTCCTCCATTCTCATTTACGCGAATTGCGATTCAGAAGGGGAGTCCTGATCAGCGCCCGTTTGGGCGGAGGCAACAAAGGAGCCGATTACGTCCTCCGCAAATCGAATGCCTCGAAGGGGAATTGGGTACGGAGACTTTTCGCGAAAAGAGCGCCCGCCTATTCCTATACCGTCCCCGATCGTGACGAGTCCGGGGCGAAGGCCTTGTCCGAGCTGCATGACCGGGGGCTCAACCTGGCGGCCAATGCGGCGGCTCAATCGGCGAAGCACATTCTCGGCTTCTTCACCATGCTGCGGCTCGAGCTGGCCTTCTACATCGGATGCCTGAACCTGCACGAAATAGTCGTCGGGAAAGGGATTCCTATATCATTCCCCGCGGTGTCGGACTCCGGGGAACGGAGGCACTCGTTCCGGGGACTGCGCGACCCTTGCCTTGCGCTCACCATGGACCAAAAGGTCGTGGGAAACGATGCCGGCGCGGACGATAAGAACCTAGTGATCATCACCGGGGCCAACCAGGGCGGCAAATCGACCTTTCTGCGGAGCATGGGCTTGGCTCAGATCATGATGCAATGCGGGATGTTCGTCGTCGCCGAGCGCTTTGCGGCGAATATCTGCGAGGCTCTCTTCACCCATTTCCGGCGGGAAGAGGACGCCGCCATGAAGAGCGGCAAGTTCGACGAGGAACTCGTACGGATGAGCGGGATCGCCGACGAGCTGCGGCCCGATGCGATGGTCCTGTTCAACGAGTCCTTCGCCGCGACCAACGAGCGGGAGGGCTCGGAGATCGCCGGGCAGATCGTGAGCGCCCTCGTCGAGAAGAGGATCAAGGTCTTTTTCGTGACCCATCAGTACGAATTCGCGCACGGCATGTACGAGAAGGACCTGGGCGACGCTCTCTTCCTCCTCGCCGAGCGCCGGCCCGACGGAGAGCGGACCTTCAAATTGGTCGAGGGCGAACCCTTGGCGACGGGCTACGGAGAGGATCTCTACAAGGAGATTTTCGAAGGATGAGGCTTTTTATTTCCCGATGGCCGCGACGGCGGGTTGGAGTATCCAGCCCTCGCCGATTAGCCGCGCCTGAACGCGCTTCAATGCGTCCTCGGTGTCGTACTCGGTGAAGGCCTCACCGCAGAATTTTCGGACCCATATCGCGTCTTCCGACTCCAGATCCTCGGGCAGGGCGTTTTCCGCGAGGCGCGCGCCCGCTTTAGAGAGCTCATGCCGAGGATCCGCATCCGCCTGATACGCGAACAGCCAATGCCCGTCCTCGTCCTCTTCGATCTGGAAGAACTCTTTCATAGGGGAGCCCCCTCGCGTCCACCATTCTAATAGGTTTTTCGTTTCGCGCAACTCGATATATTTTATCTCGCGTTGCTTTTTCCCATATCGGCGATGATCCGCTCGCGCACTATTGGAGCGTCCGGATCGTCGGGTCTCAGCTTCAAGGCTTCGTCGATGGCGACGAGCGCCTCCTCCAGCTCGCCCATGCGATAGAGGCACCACGCGAGGTGCTGCTTGAAGCCCGCCTCGTAGGGATTGAGGTAGGCCGCCCTGCGGAATTGCGATTCGGCGGCTTCGAACATCTCGCGCCTCAGTAGCGCCACGCCGAGATGGTCGCGATCGTAGCCGAGACGGCGGCTCGGCCGGAGGCCTTCCTCGAGCTCTTCCGAGAGACGGGGCGAATGGAGCTCGCTATCCTCTCGCGGCACGGCGAACCTCTCCCGCGAAGGCCTCGAAATGGTCCCCGGCGTTCTTTTTCGAACGGAAGGGCGGTTTCCTGAATGCGTCCACGAAGGGCAGAGATGCGGCCGGCTTTATGAGCTCGGGCCAGGACTCTACGGTACCGTCGCCAGCCATCGCGCTACTCGGGTCGATTCGATGTCTGGGTTCGGCGGTCGGTCTTGCCAAATTGCACGTGGCCTCCCGGATGCGGCACCTGCACGGCCGAAAGCTCCAGGAGTCGTCATCCGTGGCCTACGGCGGTTAAGGGCGGACTCCATCGCCCGGAGCAAATCTACCCTTCAGGGAATTGGTTTAATGACAAACTACGGTATAGAACCGTATTGAAAGTTCTATACCAATGGAGTATTTTTCTCCTATGAATAAGCCCGACAAGGATGCGGAGATCCCGGATATTTCCGGCGAGTTCAAGGATGCGCTCCGCGCCATGCCATCCGCCGAGCGAAGGCTCGTCATGCTCGCCTACTCGAGGGCCCGGAGAGGAGACGCGGAGCTGAAGCCGTATCCATTCGGCTCGGCCGAGCTGGCCGAGTCCCTGATGATGCGCGAGGAAGAGCTCGGCAAGCGGCTCGAGGATCTCTGCCGCAAGCTGTTCAGGCATCCGGTCGTCCTTCGCCGCGGGGACGGCGGCTGGCTCATCTCTTCCTGGCTCTCCGCCGTCGAGCGCGATCCCTCGGCGGAACGCTACGCGTTCCGCGTGCACCCCACGCTGAGGCGACTCTTCCTCGATCTGCGCAAGCGGTCCGCGATAGCGCCTCTCGACGCCTATATGCGTCTCGAGGGCAAATACAGCCTCCGCATCCTGGAGATGCTGCTCGAGGGGCGGCCCAAGGGCAAGGCATCGGGCTATTGGGAGATCGAGGTCCCCATCGATGCGATCAGGACTTCCTTCAAGCTAGACGATCGGTACAAGAAGGCCAAGGCGCTGAAGAAGTGGGTTGTCATGGGCGCCGTCACCGAGATCAACCTGGCTGACCTCGGCATGCGCGTCGAGGTCGAGACGACTCTTCAGGCCAAGAAGACGAAAGGCTTCCTGTTCAAGGTTCGGCAGCGAGGGACGAAGCCGGGGAGGTATGACGGCGCGGGTTGAGCCGCACGCGGGGCGGACCTCAAGCCGCTCGGGCGCTCGCCCAGGCTATGTCATCTGAAGGAGGACTGCCATGTCGTGGGCCCAAAGCCTATTCATGAAAACGGACATCCCGCTCGAAATGGCGGCGATACGCCTCGTCATGAGTTTCGTCGCCGGCGGGTTGATCGGACTCGAACGGGAGATGAGCCGGCAGACCGCGGGTCTACGTACTCATATTCTCGTCTGCGTCGGCGCGACCCTGATCATGCTCGTATCTACTTTCGGGTTCGCGGATATCCTGGGCAGGAGCAATGTAGGGCTCGATCCGTCGCGCATCGCGGCGCAGGTGGTGTCGGGCATCGGTTTCCTGGGAGCCGCGGCCGTGCTCAGGCTCGGGAACAATATCAAGGGAATCACGACGGCCGCTTCCATCTGGGCTGCTGCGGCCGTCGGCCTCGCGATCGGCGCCGGACTTTTCGTCCCTTCGGCGATAGCGGTCGGCCTCATACTGATCTCCTTGGTCGTTCTCGGAGCCTTTGAACGCCGCTTCTTCCCCGCAGAGCGGATCAAGACGATCAATCTGTATTTCAGCGACGCATCCGTCGATACGAAACGGATTCTTCGAATCGCCGCCGACTATGGAATAAAAGTCCAGACTATCAATGTGATTCAGGAACTGCGTCGAGGAAGAGTGAAGGTAAACATCCTGGTAAAGTTCCCCGTGACGATCGGCATACCTCGGTTCTACAAGAATCTTCGCGAACTCCCCAACATCTATAAAATTGAAATGGAGGAAAATATATAGGAGCCGATATGCGCGAATCGGTATGGACGGCCAAAGCTCCTCGGGTGCCTCCGGGAATGTTTCGAAGGGAATTCACCGCCTGTCTCGGCCGGCTTTCCATCCGGAGGAATCCACCTTAACCGTTTCGGAATCGTTCTCTTAAGCTATAACCGTATCACGTGAAGGGATTGACGATTTCCAGAGCCCGCACCTTCCTCCCGTTCTGCAAATCCTCGGTCAGGAGCCGGTTTGCCCCCGATTCGATAGCCGCGGCGAGGATGAGGCAATCGTAGTACGAATAGCCTGTTTCCCCGACGATATCGAGGGCCTCGGAATATAGGGACTCGGAGGGCCAAACCTTGCACAAGGGGAAAAGAACCTTACGTGCATATAAAGCGCATTCCGGGGCCGTCATCGGGGAGACGAATTTCCTCAAGGCCAGATTGCAGAATTCCTGTACGACTTGCCAGCTGATCGCGCCGTCCCATTCCCTGAGCGATTTCCCGATAAGCGCTTTAGCTATGTTCGCCTTGGCGGGTGTCATGGCATCGAAACTATAGACGATGATGTTCGTATCCAGGAAATTCTCAACGCTCATTGGCCTCGTCCCTGGAGAAGCCACCTCCGACCTCGACATGAGAGAACTTCCGCATGATGTCGTCGTATTCTCCGTCTGCGGCTTCGGAAACAAAACTGCCCAACCAAGCTCGAAACTCGTCGTTGAGGCTGCGATGATGCGTCATCGCCTTCTTCCGAGCGAGTTCTATGAGTTCCTCGTCGGCGCTAAGAGTGATGTTCTTCATGGCCTCTCCATATACACTATTATAGTGTACACGGCGATAGTGTCGAGTCAAGATCTTCCTACTACGCAAACGGGAAGGAGGCTTGGTGTCATTGGGGTATCTGGCCCCGGTCATTCTATCCCAGCAGCTCTTCGTAGCGGCGGTAGTCCCCGGCCTTCATGCCGAAGTCCGGCAGGCGCGGCGCTAGGCGGGAGTCGACGATGCGGCCTATCCGCGACGCGATACGGGTGAAGACGAAAAAGCCCAGGTCGGCCCAGGAATAGGGCACGTATATCCTCGCGCAATGGTCGTCGCGGTGGACGATATCGTGCGCGAATCCCGGCGGGAGTCTCGCGACCTGGGCGGAGCGCAGCTCGAGGAAGCGGTCGTTCGCCTTCGAGTCGATCTTGTCCCTCAAGGCCAGGAAGGCCTTCCTCTCGCTCTGGAGGAGGAGGTCCCCTCCGAGGACCATGTCCTCGAAGTCGCGCCTGAACTTGTCCCCGTCGATCTCCATGAATCGGAGGAAGCGGGATCGCGAGATGAAGCTGAAATCGCACTTCGCGCCGCCGTAGCTGCCGATGGCTATCGTGATGAGCTCCTGGAGGTAGAGCATGAGCTTGTGGGCGTTGCGGAGGAAGCGATAATCGGGATCCAGGCCCGGCGAGTCGAAGCCTATGGTCTCGAGCGAGTGTCCCTGGCATCGCATCGCGCCCACGTAGTCGTAGACCCTATTCACGAAATACTTCATCGAGAAGACCCAGTCGGGAGGGGAGAGGAAGGGACCCGGCGGCAGGACTTTGCGGCAGTAGGCCGCGAAGGGCTTGGAGCCGATGACCGCGGCGGCGAGGACCCTCTCGCCTCCCTCGGCGATCAGGGGCAGGCGCGCCGAGCCGGAGCGGAGCTTGGCGTAGCTCGGCTTGCTCCCCTCGAAGCCGAGGAAGTTCTCGAATATCCGGCTGTCGGGCTCCGCCCGGACTAGGGAGAAGAGCCCCTCCCGGATCTCGGCGTGGTCCTTGATGACGGTTATGCTCTTCTCGTTGCTCTTGTAGAAGCGGGCGTTGGCCTCGCGGATCTCCTCGTCTTCGTGGGCCAGCCTGGCCGCGACTTCGCCCGCCTTGAGGATCGTATACGCCGGGTCGATCTCCAGGACGATGCCGAAGAGCTCGTACAGGCGCAGCCTGAGCTCGTCGAGGCGGCGGGCGAGATAGTCCATGTCGGCCTCGCTCGTCCTGTCGCCCGCCACGATGTTGAGGTCGACGTCGGTGCAATGCTGGCAGCCCATGTCGTTGTAGGTGGAGAAGAGCCTGCCGAGGCCGAACATGAAGAGCTCGCACGCCACGCGGGACTTGAGCGAGGGGATGAAGATCAGCCGGATCCACTCGGTCACGATGAAGCGGTAGAGCTCGGCCCTAGGCTTGAGGTAATCGTCGGTAACGGCGCGGGGATCGAGGCGCTGGAAGTCGGCGTTGCGGATCGAGCGATTGCGCTCCACGAACACGCCGACGATGAAACGCTCGATTTCCTCGGGCCCTGAGCCCGAGGCCGCCAGTTCGTCCAGGCGCTTCTTCGCCGCTGCAATGGATGCCATCGTCGAGCCATTCTCGCTTGGCTTAGCGGATCGGTCAAGAATAATCAGCGATCGGCGGAAGGGCCTCGAGCCTATAGCCGACTCCGGCCTCGGTGACGATGAGCTCGGGGGCCGAAGGGTCGGCCTCCACCTTCTTGCGCAGCGAGTTGATATAGACGCGGAGGCTCCCTTCCTCGGCCTCCCCGGCGGGGCCCCAGACTTCCTTGAGCAGTCGCTCGCGCGTCACGATCCTGCCCGAGTAGCGGACGAGGATGTCGAGCACGGCGTACTCGGTGGGCGTGAGGCGGACGAGCTCGCCGGCCACCCGGGCCTCGCGGCGCTCGGCGTCTACCTCGAGCCTGCCGGAACGGAAGATCGGCTCGCGCTCGGGCATTCGGCGGCGGTGGACGGCCTCGATCCGCGCGATGAGCTCGTTGGTGTAGAAGGGCTTGGCCACGTAATCGTCGGCCCCCGCGTTGAGGAGCTCGACGATGTCCCGCTCGGCGTCGCGCACCGAGACCACGATCACCGGGACGGAGCTCCATTCGCGCAGGCGTCCCAGCAGCTCCATGCCCGTCATGTCGGGGAGGTTCAGGTCGAGGAGGATCAGTTCGGGCTTGGCGCCCCGCACTGCCTCCAGCCCCTCCAGCCCCGTGGGCGCCGTAAATACCTCCCATCCGAGGTTGGAGAGGGTTATCTCGAGGAGACGCCGAATCTGCGCCTCGTCGTCGATGACGAGAATTCGTCTCATTCGGCCCCCTCTTTGGAGGGTTCCTCGGCGGAGTAGGGCAGCGCGGCCTCCACCTCTAGGCCGCCGCCGGGCGCGTTGCGCGCCGAGATGGAGCCGCCGTGCGCCTCCGCGATGCCGCGGCAGATCGCGAGCCCGAGGCCCAAGCCGCTTCCCTTCGCCCCCCTGCCCCTCTTGAATTTGACGAAGATCGCGGAGAGCTCGTCCTCGGGAAGGCCGGGTCCCCGGTCGCGGACCCGAATGGCGAGGCTCCGCGGGCCGGCTTCGAGGGCGAAGGATATCGGGAGCTCGGGGCTCGAGTATCGGGCGGCGTTGCGGAGCAGGTTGGCCGCTAGGCGGGCCGCGAGGGCGGCGTCGACGTGGGCAGGCCCGGCTTCCTCGGGCGCCTCGACCTCGAGGCGCCGCGAGGCCAGCTCCGGGCCGGCGCGGGCGACCGCGGCCCGCGCGAGCTCCGGAAGGTCCACGGGGCGCCGGACCAGCTTGAGCATGCCCGACTCGATGCGGCTCAGGGAAAGGAGGTCCTCGACGATCCCGTCGAGCCGGTCCGAGGCCTCGAGGGCGTTGGCGAGTATCGCCCGCCTGGCCTCCGTCCGTTCCGCCAGGGCGTCGTCCCTGAGCGCGCTCAGGGATCCGGTGATCGTCGTGAGGGGAGTCCTGAGCTCGTGGGACACCGAATCGAGGAGGATGCCGCCGAGGCGCTCGGACTCGAGCTGAAGTATCGCCCTGCGGCTCCTCGCCTCGGAGCGGAAGCGCTCGACGCTGAGCGCGAGGGTCCGCCCGAGCGACTGGAGCAGATTGTCGTCGGCCCTCGTCCAGACTCTGCCGCTCGGGATGGCGAGGCCTATTACGCCCGCGGCCTTCTCCCCCGCGGAGGCGGGGACGTAGCGGAGTCGGGCGCTCGGGAGGGTGTCCGCCTGGGCGCCGCAGGTCGCGCGCTGCACGAAGGAGTAGGCGGCGACGTCGAACTCGCGCTCGTCGATCCTGGACGCGGCCTTGCCGCGGGGCGCCGGATCGAGATCGCCCTGGCCGTCGTCGACGAAGACGGCGGCCTCGGTCTCGAAATGGTCCTCGGCGAGTCGGGCGGCGGCCTCGGCGGCGGCCTCGACGGAGCTGCACTCGGAGAGGAGCTGGGCGGCGCCGAAGAGGAAGGAGGCGGCGCTCTCTCGGTCGCGAAGGAGCCTCTCGCGCGAGTGCACGCGGGAGACCAGGGAGCCGGTGACGAAGGCCACGAGGAAGTAGACGCCGAAGAGCACCCAGTCCTGCAAGGCGGTGATCGCGAAGGTGTAGAGCGGCGGTATGAAGAAGAAGTCGAGGGCGAGGGCGCTGAGGAGGGCGAGGACGGCCACCGGGCCCGGGCGGGCGACGAAGGAGAGGCCGAGCACGGCGGCGAGGAAGAGGAGCGCCACGCTGTGATAGCCCAAGGTCGGCACGAGAAGCTTCGCGAAGAGAGTGAGGACGGCGAAAGAGGCGGCCAGCAGGGCGTATTGGCGCCTCGGCGCGTCGAAGGCGCGCTTGAAGCGCGAGGAGGGACGCTCCGCGGGGACGCCGCTCGAGTCCTGGACCAGGGCGATGTCGATGGGGGCCGCCTCCTGCATGATCCGGTCCGTGACGGTGGCTCGCCGGAGTCCGAGGCCGACGCCGAGGCGCGAGAGCCCGGAGCGGCCCACAACGATCATCGACGCGCCCTTGGCGCGCGCGGTCTCGATCACGGCTCCGGCGACGTCGGCGCCGGGCACGACGAGGACCTCGGCTCCCAGCTTCCGGGCGAGGGAGAGGTTGGCCTCGAGTCGCCCCTTATCGTCCTCGCTCATGGGCGCGCCCGTATCCACGTGGACGGCCGTCCAGTCGGCCCTGAGGGCGTAGGCCGTACGGCGGGCCCACCTGGCGAGGTAGGCCGAACCGGGGGCGGGGCCCACGGCGACGAGGATCCGCTCGCCGAGGCTGGCCTGGGAGGAGGACCCGCTCTCGGCGCGGGCGTAGGCGCTCAGGCGGTGGCTCGCCGTGCGGGCGGCGAAGCGGAGCGCTATCTCGCGCAAAGCGCCGAGATTCCTCGGCTTGAAGAAATTCTGGATCGCCGCCCGCGACGATTCGCCCGTATAGATGCTGCCTTCCTCGAGCCTGCGGATCAGGTCCTCGGGCGCGACGTCGATGAGGCGGACCTCGTCGGCGCGGTCGAACAGAGTGTCGGGCACCCGCTCGCGGACTCGGACGCCGGTCAGGTCCTCGACCACGTCGGCGTAGCTCTCCATGTGCTGGACGTTGATGGCCGTCCATACCGATATGCCGCGGTCGATGAGCTCCAGCACGTCCTGCCAGCGCTTCACGTGGCGCGAGCCCGGGGCGTTGGCGTGGGCGAGCTCGTCGACGACGGCGATCGCGGGGCGGCGGGCGATGAGGGCGTCGAGGTCGAGCTCCTCGAGGAGGACGCCCCGGTATTCCACCGATCGGCGAGGCACGACCTCCAGGCCCGACACGAGGGCCTCGGTCTCGTGCCGGCCGTGGGTGTCTATGATCCCCAGCACGATATCGACGCCTTGGGCCTTGGCGGCCCGCGCCTCCTGGAGCATCGAGTAGGTCTTCCCGACCCCGGCCGACATGCCGAAGAAAATCTTGAGCTCGGCCCGCGACAGCGTGCCCTCGGTCTCCCGGATGCGCGCGAGGAGCTCGTCCGGATCGGGCCGGTCGTCTCCGTTCATGCTTCGACCTTTCTTCCCATTATGGAGACAATTTAAGGCCCGTCCGGTCCGGCGTCCAGGCCGCCGCGCGGGGAACGCCTGAGGCGGACCGTATTTTAACGCTGCCTTAACCGCGGGGCCCGGCCTTTGAACGCCGCTTTAATTATCCCTCGGCTCCCCGGTCGATAGGATAGCGCCCGAGGTGCAGCAGTGGACATCAGCATTCTGGCCGGACTCGTCCTTTCCATCCTCCTCCTCGGCTACCTGGCCTACGCGATGGCCAGGCCGGAAAGATTCTGAGGGCGGGGCATGAGACTGCAGGACATCGCCGAGATCGCGATCGTGGCTGTCGCGGCCATAGGCGCGGCGCCCTTCCTCGCCGCGTACATGGCGCGCGTCTACTCGGGCGCCCGGCATCCGTTGAGCTTCCTGGCGCCCGTCGAGCGGCTGTTCTACAGGATGGCCGGCATCGACTCGGGCGAGGAGATGGGATGGAAGAAGTACGCCCTGTCCCTCCTCGCCTTCAGCGCCGCCTCGGTAGGCCTCCTCTTCCTGATCCTCGCCGGGCAGAGATTCCTGCCGCTCAATCCCCAAGGCTTCAAGGGCATGCGATGGGACCTCGCCCTCGGCACCGCCGTCAGCTTCGTCACGAACACGAACTGGCAGGCCTATTCGGGCGAGGCGACCTTGAGCTATTTCTCCCAGGCCGTCGGGCTCGCGGTGCAGAATTTCCTCTCCGCGGCGGCGGGCATGGCCGTCGCGGTCGCCGTAATCCGCGGAATCGCAGCTCGCGGCGCCGAGCCCGAGGGCCGCGCCCCGTCCGAGGCCGCGAGCGCGCCGGGCATCGGTAATTTCTGGGTCGACATGACGAGGAGCGTCCTGTACGTACTCCTTCCTCTTTCCATCCTCGTCGCCCTCCTCCTCGCGAGCCAGGGGGTCGTCCAGAGCCTCTCCGGCTACGTTCCCTCCCTCTCGCTCGAGGGCAAGAGCGACCTCATCCCCCTGGGACCCGCGGCAAGCCAGGTGGCGATCAAGCACCTGGGCACGAACGGGGGCGGCTTCTTCGGTCCCAATTCGGCCTTCCCCTTCGAGAACCCGACGCCGCTCAGCAACATCGTCGAGCTGATCGCCCAGATCCTCATCCCCTTCGCCTTCCCCCTCCTCTTCGGCCGGATGATCGGCAAGAAGCGCCAGGGCCGCGTGATCTTCGCGGTCATGCTCGCCCTCCTGGTCGTCGTGGCCTGGGCATCTATCGCCTCCGAGATCGGCTGGGGGACGATGGAAGGGAAGGAGGCGCGATTCGGCAAGAGCGACTCGGCCCTCTTCGCGGTCCTGACGACTGTCACTTCCTGCGGCGCCGTCAATTCGATGCACGACTCCTTCTCGCCCCTCGGCGGGATGATTCCCATGATCAATATCATGCTCGGCGAGGTGATCTTCGGCGGCGTGGGCTCGGGCATCTACGGGATGCTGGCTCTCGTGTTCATCACGGTCTTCATCGCGGGGCTCATGGTGGGCCGGAGCCCGGAATACCTCGGAAAGAGAATCGAGGCGAAGGAAGTCCAGCTCGCGATGCTCGCCATAATCGCGCCCAACTTCCTGATCCTGGCCTTCAGCGCGGCGGCCATATCCCTGCCAGCCGGTCTCGCCGGCCTGGCGAACAGGGGGCCCCACGGCCTCTCCGAGATCCTCTACGCCTACGCCTCCGGCGCGGGCAACAACGGCTCCGCCTTCGGCGGGCTCTCGGCGGGCACGCCGTTCTTCAATCTGACCATCGCCGCCGACATGCTCATCGGGCGCTTCGGCGTCATCCTGCCCATGCTGGGAGCGGCGGGGAGCCTCGCCGCCAAGAAGCTCGTCGCGCCCGGAGCGGGCAGTTTCAAGACGGATACCGGCACCTTCGGCGTCCTCCTCCTCTCGGTCGTGGTGATCGTCGCGGGGCTTACCCACTTCCCCGCCCTCACGCTCGGCCCGATCCTGGACCACTTCCTGATGACCATGGGGGTAGCGCTGTGAAAAAGGACGGAAAGCCGGGATACGGCGTCTCGAGGAGGACCATCCTCTCGGCCGCGGGCGCGGCCTTCGCCAAGCTCGACCCGAGGGTGGAGATCAAGAATCCCGTCATGTTCGTCGTGTGGGCGGGCTCCCTCCTGTGCACGATCGTCGCGGCGGCCCAGTGGATCCGCGGCGCCCCGCCGAGCTCCTTCGTCGTCCAAGTAATAGCCTGGCTCTGGTTCACCCTCCTCTTCGCCAATTTCGCCGAGGGCATCGCCGAGGCCCAGGGCAAGGCCAGGGCCGACTCCCTGCGCTCGATGCGCGACGCGATCCTGGCCCACCTCCTCTCCGGCGGCGGAAGGACCGAGGACGTCGCCTCCTCGGAGCTCCGCTCGGGCGACCTCGTCGTCTGCGAGGCCGGGGATCTCATACCGGGGGACGGAGAGGTAGTCGAAGGCGTCGCGAGCGTCGACGAGTCCGCCATCACGGGCGAATCCGCTCCCGTCATCCGCGAGGCGGGCGGCGACCGCTCCGGCGTCACGGGCGGCACGCGGGTGATCTCCGACCGCATCGTCGTACGGATAACGGCCGATCCGGGCGAGGGCTTCGTCGACAAGATGATACTCATGGTCGAGAACGCCACGCGCCAAAAGACCCCGGGCGAGATCGCCCTCACCATCCTCCTCTCGAGCCTCACGATGATCTTCCTCATCGCCGTGGTGACGCTCTATCCCTTCTCGCAGTACATCGCGAACGAGTCGAGATCGCCCAATGTCCTGACCGTCCTCAAGCTGACCACCCTCCTCGTCTGCCTGATCCCGACGACGATCGGCGGACTTTTGTCCGCGATCGGCATATCCGGGGTGTCGCGGCTCATGCGCAAGAACGTCATGGCCCTCTCGGGCCGCGCCATCGAGGCGGCCGGCGACATCGACGTCCTCCTCCTCGACAAGACGGGGACCATCACCTACGGGAACCGCATGGCCGCCGAGCTGATCGCCGCCAAGGGCGCGACGGGGGCGGATCTGGCCTCGGCGGCCCTCGCGGCCTCCCTGGCCGACGAGACGCCTGAAGGCAGGTCGATCGTCGCCCTCGTCAGGGGGAGCGTCGGCGAGGCCGGCTCCACGGTCGCGACGGGCGGCGTCGGCGGAGGGGGCTTCGTGCCCTTCAGCGCCTCGACCAGGATGAGCGGCATGGATTTCGCCGGCCCCGGCGGCGGGATCGACCCGAGCAGGGCGATCCGCAAGGGCGCCCTCTCGGCCATCCGAGAGTTCGCCGAGGCTTCGGGCGGAAAGGTCCCTGCCGACGTCGCCGCCGCCTGCGAGCGCATAGCCCGGTCCGGGGGCACGCCCCTGGCGGTCTCGGTCGGCAGCCGCGTGCTCGGGGTGATCCACCTCAAGGACGTTGTCAAGCAGGGAATTCGCGAGCGCTTCGCCGGACTCCACGCGATGGGCATACGCACCGTCATGATCACCGGCGACAACCGCCTCACCGCGGCCGCCATCGCCGCGGAGTCGGGAGTCTCCGATTTCGTCGCGGAGGCCAAGCCCGAGAGCAAGCTCGAGGCGATCAGGCGGGAGCAGCGCGAGGGCCACCTCGTCGGCATGATCGGCGACGGGACCAACGACGCCCCCGCCCTGGCCCAGGCCGACGTCGGCGTCGCGATGGCCTCGGGCACCCAGACCGCCCGCGAGGCCGGGAACATGATCGACTTCGACAACGATCCCGCGAAGGTGATCGACGTCGTCGAGGTGGGTAAGCAGCTTCTCATCACCAGAGGATCGCTCACCACCTTCTCGATCGCCAACGACGTCGCCAAGTACTTCGCGATCCTCCCGGCCGTCTTCTCGGGCTTCTACTCGGGCGGCGGCCGCAGTCCCCTGGCCGCCCTCAACGTCATGCGGCTGGCGACGCCCGAGAGCGCGATCCTCTCGGCCGTCATATTCAACGCCGTCATCATCATCGCGCTGATCCCCCTCGCGCTGCGGGGAGTGAAGTTCAACCCGCGGGCGGGTGCCTCGCGGGTGCTCAGGAGGAATCTCATGGTCTACGGGCTGGGCGGGATAATCGCGCCCTTCGCGGGCATCAAGCTGCTGGACCTCCTTCTCGGCGCCCTGGGCCTGGTGTAGGAGAGAGCGTATGAGCGTACTCCGGAGAATCCCCAAATCCCTCACCTTCCTGTTCTGGATGACCATCCTGACCGGCGTCCTCTATCCGGCGGCCGTGACTCTCGTTGCGCAGCTGGCCTTCCCGAAGGCGGCGAAGGGGAGCCTCCTCGTCGTGGACGGCGCGGTCAGGGGCTCCGAGCTCCTCGCGCAGAAGCTCGAGTCGCCGCGATTCTTCCGGGCGCGGCCCTCGGCGAGCGATTATGCTTATATTGGGGCGGGAGCCTCCAACCTGGGTCCCGTGAGCGCCGACCTCGCGAAGGCGGTAGCCGGCAGGCGGGAGGCCTGGGCGAGGGACTTCGGGACGAGCGCGCCGGAAGACATGCTCTGCGCCTCGGCCTCGGGACTCGATCCGGACATAAGCCTCGAGGCGGCCCTGGCTCAGGTCGGCCGCGTATCGACTGCGCGCGGCCTCGGCGCCGATGTCCGGTCGGGCCTCGTCGCGTCGATCAGGAAGCGTGCCGAGGAGGCGACGGGCCTTCTCGGCACGCCCCGCGTCGACGCGCTCTCGCTCGACGCGATGCTCGAGACGGATCCGGCGTACAAGCCTTCGCGCTAGGAGGATGGAATGGCGGAAGCGAGAAAAGGTCCGATCGTCGTGGCCCTGGGCTTCGACGCCTCGGGCGTCGACCTTATCCGCGCGGGCTACGCCCTCGCCCGCGATTCGGGCGCGGCCCTGGAGTGCGTGACCATCGATACCGGGGTCTCGGCCTCGGCCGAGGAGGGCGAACGGATGGCGGAGGCATTGCGCCTGGCTCGCGGCCTCGGCGCCCAGGTCGCAGGCGAGCCCGACATCGACGCGGCCGCCGGCATCCTCCGCTACGCCGAATCGCGCGGCGCTCAGGCGGTCGTCGCGGGCATGGGCCGCGAGAGGAAGGTCTTCGGCAGGAGCCTGGTCGACCGCCTGCGCTCCCAGGCCTTCGAGTTCTCGGTCGTCGCGGTGGGCGCACCGCGGATCCGCGGCGGAAAGGCGAGCGCCAGGCGGCCCGCTCTGTCGGAGGATGCTCCCGGGCAATTCACCGCGGCCATAGTCGTCATCGCCGCGGTGACCGGCCTCAACCTCGCCCTGACTTCTTACGCGGGCTACTGGGCGGCGGCCATCACCTATCTGGCCGCGATCAGCGTCTCGGCCCTCTTCCTCGATCGATGGCCCGTGTTCCTCGCGGCCCTTCTCTCGGCGATCGCCTGGGATTTCTTCTTCATACCGCCGCGCTTCACCATGTACATAGCGAGGACCGAGGATGTCCTCATGCTCGTCCTCTATTTCCTCGTCGCCCTCTGCTCGGGTTGGCTGGCGTCCAGGCTGCGGTCGAGCGAGCGTCTCTTCGCCGCGCGCGAGATCAGGCTTTCTCGCCTGGGCGCCCTCGCGTCCGACCTCGCCGGGGCGAAGGCCATGGGGACCATCCTCGACAAGAGCATGGCGGCCTTGAGGGAGGCGTTCGCCGCCGAGGCTATCGTGATACTCCGGGAGGGCGGAGGCGGCCTGAAGCTGGAGGCCGAGAGCGCGTGGGATCCCCTCGACTCCAAGGCGAAGATCGCCGCCCGAGCGTCCTTCGAAGGTTTGAAGAGCGCCGGGAGGTTCACGGATATCCATCCCGATTCGGAATGGCACTTCGTCCCGATGGAGGGGCCCCGCGGCTGCCTGGGCGTCATCGGCCTGCGAGCGGCCCATGACGCCTCATGGAGCGAAGAGCTCGAATCCTTCCTCCGCACGATGGCCCTGACGGTTTCGAGCGCGGTAGCGAGGGAGCTGCCTGGGGCTTAGCCAGCCTACCCGCGCTTTTTCTGAACTGGTCGTTTCCCGATATTTCAGTGAATGTGGAGGCGATTACCAGAGGTAACCGCTTCCTCTCCTACTTTGGAAAAGTCCTTCGCCAAGTTGGTCACGACGGTTTCCGAAGTTGGTCGCGGTGATTGCTCAAGTCGGTCACAAGGATTGCCCAAGTTGGGCCCGACGGTTGATAGGCATGACAAATCCCACTCGCAAAGTCGAGCGCCCTCAATCGCCGACTCGACCATCCGCGCAATGCGAAACTATCCCGGAACAAGCGAGAATTCCTAATACGCCTTCGCCTCCTGATCGGAATTCATCGGCGGCGAGGCCTTCACCGACCGCATGGCCGCGGGGAGGACGAGTCGGGGATGATATTTCGACACGGTCGCCTCACGCGACGAAATGGTGCTTCAGCCCCATGACATCCTTGTACACGATGGCGCCCAGGCATTTCTTGGCCTCGTCGAGGATGGGTACGGCTCGGAAGCCGTAGCGATGGAAAAGATCGTAGGCGTCCTTCAGGGTGTCGTTCGGCCCGAGGCTCACGACGCTCTCTGTCATGATGTCCCGGAGCGCGGCTGATTCGTCGGCCAGGAGGATCTCCCTGATGTCCACGACGCCGATGACTTCGCCCGCGGAGCCCTCGACGTACACGTACATGGCCACGTCCTTGCCCTTGGCGATCTTCGCGTAGCCGTCCTCGACGTAGCCGACCTTCGTATCCGCGGGCAGCAGTATGAAGCGATCGGTAGCGTAGTTGAAGATGAATTCTTCCTGCTGATCCATGATCGCCGAGATCTTCTCGCGTAAGTCCGGGTCCAGGCGGGCAATGATCTTCTGCTTGTCGTCGTAGGGCAGCACGGAGACGACGTCCGCCGCCTGGGCGGGCGTCATGAGGCCGATGAGCCTCGCGGCGGTCGCGACGTCCATCGTCGACAGGATCTCCCTCTGGACGTTCGGATCGATCTCCTCGAGCGTGTCCGATGCGTCCTCCACGTCGAGCTGGCTCAGGACCGCCTCGCGATGGGAGGCGTCGAGCTCTTCGATGATGTCCGCTATGTCCACCGGGGGCATGTCCTCGATCTGCTCCTTGAGGGCCTTCAGCTTCAGGTCGCCCTTGAAGCTTCCGATGCTCTCGGGCAGAGGCTGGACGTAGGACCAGGATACGAAGTCCTCCTTGATGGAGAGGATGTCGGCCAGCCACAAGAGTCCGAGCCTCCGATAGAGGCTGCGCCGCCCAAAATCGACTTCGCTGATGTAGAACTTCCGATTAACCTGGAGGATGGTCACGTCGAAGACCATGGAAACCTCGCGGTCCTCCATGTCGATCACCTTCTTGAAAATGATGAAGTCCTTCACGAGGAGAGTGCCCTCCCGCAGGTGCGGCATGGCGAAGCTCTCGATCTGGTCGAGGCTCAGCTCCAGCCCGTTCTTCCCGAGGTCGACGACGCGGTCGATCGGGACTACGAGCTGGGGATTGCCGAAGCTGCGGTGGACGAGGACGTCGGTGATGTGGGGGATCGGTCCGCCCTCGGCGAAGATGAAGTCGTCGAGCCTGCCGATCTTCCTGCCGTTCCGGAGCACCTTGATGCCGAGGATGTCCTTCAGGCGCCAGGTCTTCCTGATACTTCCGTTCTTGGCATTTTCTTTGGTCATGATGGCTCTCCTATTTTCCCGTAAGGGTCAAGACGAACTTGAAGACCAAGAGGCCGACCAGGCTCAAGAGGTACAAGCGCAATATCAATAGGGAGAATTTGACGGCGCCGGTCATCTTGATCGCCGGTATCCTGTATCTCTTGCTTATGTCCTCGATCTTTCTCCTAAGTCCGACCTGCTTTGCCAACCAGCCGACGGGCCAGAAAACGAAGCCCAAGAGCTTGCCGACCGGCCACAGGAGCACGAGGGCGAACTTCCGCAGCCAATCGAAGCCGGCGTTGATCGCGGCGAGGACGGGGGCCGCGGCCGTCCTCGCGCTCTTCACGGCCGCGAAGAGGACGATGATCGCGGCGACGATGCCGATCGCGCAATAGAACGCGACGCTGGCGAAGAGGCTCACGAAGAAGGGGATAGCGGGCCCATTATCCGCGAACCAGTCCGGGAATATGGCGCTGACGGCGTAGAGCGTGGACATGATGACGATGGCTATGATGATGAATCCGACGATGATGTTCTGCGCGCGCGTGTTCTTGAACTTCCCGACTATCTGCCGGTCGTTGAGAAGGAGAAGGAGGAAGACCAGGGCCGAGGGCAGGAGCGTGACCGCGATGACCTGGACGAAGAGCGTTATGAGGACGAGGGGCGCGTTGGGAATGAGGACGACCATGCCCGCGCCCGCGAGCAGCAGGAGGTATACTACGTAGAACCAGGGCGCATCCTTGACCTTGCGGTTCAGCGAGTGCGCGAAGCCGAATACCTCGCCCCAGGCCCACGAAGAGGCCAGCGAGATGCAAAGGGCGCCAAGCAGGCCGGCGTCGAAGAGGCCGATGGCCATGAAGGCGCCCCAGAGCCTGTTGGTCTTCGAAATCTCCCCCGCGGCCTGGGCCGCGTCATTGATCGGTTGGCCGTACAGCAGGGTCCCGGTCACGATGACGATGACGATGGCCGTGACCACCGTCAGGATCGAACCGATGAAGGTGTCCATCTTGGCCCACCTGAGATCCTTCTCCTGCAGGCCCTTGTCCACAGTCGCGCTCTGCTGGAAGAAGATCATCCAGGGCGCGATGGTGGTCCCGATGTTGGCCATGATGAAGAAGAAGAAGTTGTTGTTGAATCCGCCGGGAATATTGGGCTTGAAGCCCGCGAGCAGGGCGTGGGGATCGGGATGTACCCAAATGGCCAGCGGGACATAGATCAGATTGAGGGCGCAGAAGAGGAGGGTGATCTTCTCCCAGGTCCAGTATTTGCCCGATAGGATGATCGCGCTCATCAATATGAGGACGCCCAATACGGTGATCGCCCGGGGTATCCCGAAAATGCTCAACGCGGAGGTCATGCCGCTGAACTCGGTGATCTGGGTCAGCCAATCTGTCATGACGAGGTCGAGGAGGGAGAACCAGCCCCAGAACACGCCGAAGGAGCTGAAGATGGCCTCGGCGTGGCCGTGCTTGGTGACGGCGCCGAGGCGAGCCGTCATCTCCTGGACGAAATACGCGACGGGAAGGAGGAGGACGAGGAACCAGTTGAGGTTGTTGCCGAACTGGGCGCCGGTCGCGGCGTAGGTCGTGATGCCGCCCGCGTCGTTGTCGGCGATCATGACGATCAGTCCGGGGCCGGCCAGGACGAGGAAGAGTTTTACCGCCTTCTTCCAGCGCTCGGCCGTAAATACAAGTCGCGTGAGGAGAGTCATTTGAGCGCCTCCAATTAGGGCAGTGTCGGCGAAGGCGGGTGGGGGTCTAAGGAACCTTTCCCCTTATGCCGACCCGTGGAGGCTGGAAGCGCTACGGGCGGGTTTGAACGGTCGGGATGAAAGGAGGCTCTGTACGCTCACCCGCGCATCGACGCGGTGATTCACCGGGATCTTCTGTCAAGCTTGCAATGTCGCTACTTGATGGATCCAAGGGAATCCTCCTTTCCGAATCGGGATGGAGCGCCGTACGAACGCTCCTGGATTGGGCGGCCTCATGTGACCGACCCATCACCTCCGCGGAATCTAGCACTTTCCCGTGATAGTGGGAAGAGGTAAACGCAGCAAAAACCGGAGTTAGAGGCGGTTCTCGCCGGGTACGAGGTGGAGGAAGTCCCCTGATTCAGACCAGCTCGAGCCTGAGCTTCTTGCCGAGGGCCGCTGCGACCCGCTTGAGCGACTGTATCGTGGCTGAATCGTTGTCGGGGTCGAGGAGGCGGTCGAGGGCCGCCCGGGAAGTATGGAGACGAGCGGCGAGCTCGGTCTTGCTGATGTGCGCCGCCGCGAGGGTCTCCTGGAGCTGGTAGGCGAAGAGCCTCTTGACGGGGACGTCGTAGAACGATGAACCCGTGGATATTACCTTCATTAGTAGGCGCTTCCTAAACGCCGAATAAACGGACAGGCGGCTCGCCGGCCTGGCCGGCTAGCCGCCTGTCGGGTCCCATGATCCGCCGGCTACTTCGGCTCTCCGTAGCGGTCGCGGAGAGCGAGGTTCACCATGAGGACGTTCACGAGTTTCTCGCCCGCGAGGCCCCCGAGGGGCGCCTTCGCGTCCTTCGCGAGCATCGTCTCGATCTCGGTCCCGACCTCGGCCGGGTTTCGCTTCAGGTCGTCGGCCCACGTGGCCGAGACGCGGCCCAGTTGGTACTCGGCGTTCTGCAGGGTGATGTCCGGGTCGAGGCCCGAGGCCGAGGTCGTCACGTAATCGCCCGGCACGTCCTCGAGGGCGAGGTCCGCATGCTCCTGCCGCCACATGTCGAAGAAGTTCGACTGGATGTCGCTCCCCGTGGTCACCGGCTTGACGGTCGTAACCGACTGCCCCTTCGCGTCGGTGACGGTCACCGCCGAGGGGAAGGTCCCGGGATGCTCGGCCGAGAAGCTCTGGAAGAAGACTATGGCCAGGTCGGCGGCCTGGGGCTTGGGCGTGCCGGGGTTGTCCTTGATGAACTGCGCGACCACGGCCGGGTGGGCCTTGGCCCACGCGTCCACGTAGGGGCCGTGGCTCGGGTCGGCGCTCACCCAGCCCTGGGCGGCCGAGTTGTGCAGACTCGCCCACTGGGCGACGAGGTGGGGAGCGCCCTGGAAGAGGTCTTTCTGGAACCAGGTCTCGATGTCGGGGCCCACGGCCTGACCCGCCTTGGCCCCGCCGCGATAGGTCGCGATCGGGCCCAGCATCTGGGCCACGCGGTACCGCAGGGCGTAGTTGGAGGGCGCAAGGGCCGAGGAGGAGGAGGCCGATGCGTCGTAGCCCGAGCCCGCGGCGGAGGGCCGCGGCCAGAAGTACTCGTTCTTGGTGAAGGGTTGGGCGATCAGCTTGGATCCCAGCGCCTTCCCGTCGGGCCCCTTGAGGATGCTCCCGTTGGCCTGGAAGGGGAAGAAGATCTGCCCGGTCGCGAGGAGGGCCGCCGGGTACACGATGCAGCAGATGCCGACGGCGAAGGCCAGTAGCATGAGACTCTTCGAAAGGTAGCGCGGCATGTCCATATCCTCCTTAGCCGACCAGGTGCAGGGCGGTCATGATCAGGTCGATCAGCTTGATCCCGATGAAGGGCAGGATTATCCCGCCGAGGCCCCATATCAGGAGATTGCGGCGGAGGAGGGCCTCGGCGCCGCTCACGCGGTACTTGACGCCCCTCAAGGCGACCGGGATCAGGGCCGGGATGATGAGGGCGTTGAAGATGACGGCGGAAAGGATGGCCGAGGTCGGCGAGTGCAGGTCCATGATGTCCACCGCCTTGAGCCAGGGCAGGGTGCCCGCGAACATCGC
>Ga0181535_10002092_pt1 | contig 24877 bp, 17 predicted proteins | sample PEATcosm2014_Bin_44_FD_119774 | JGI IMG/M metagenome (GOLD analysis project Ga0181535, IMG submission 119774) | Peatland microbial communities from MTU Mesocosm Facility, Houghton, MI, USA - PEATcosm2014_Bin17_30_metaG | ecosystem: Environmental > Terrestrial > Soil > Wetlands > Peat | place...
GAGCAGTGTCGTCTCGTGAAGGTGCTGGCGCCCCGGCTTTCGATCTCCGCGGCGTTCGACCGTGAGACAAATTGAGCGCCCCGGCCAAAAGGTGGCAACGTAACCCACATTACGGAATTGCTGTTTCGTTGTCCGCTATCTTGCCAATGCTGTCAATCAATCGTACAATGGCGGGGTGGCAACTGTGCCTTTCTCTTTGGGCGCCCATGGCGCGCAGGTTGCTCCGAGACTGTTATGTCATCATTGAACGATATTTGCCCGAAGACGGTGCCTGCCGCGGCCCCGTCACCGCAGGCTCCCCCGCAACCGGAGCCGCCCCAGCTTGATCCCGAGCACCAAATCGGCCGCGAAGTCGCTCACGAATTGAATAATATCCTCACCATCATCCAAGGCTATTCCGATCGCCTGGTCTTGAAGCATGGTGAAAACCGGGCGCTCCGCGCCGACCTCCAGTTGATTTCCGATAACGCCCGTCGCGCCGTCACCGTCATCCGCCAAGCCCGGCCGCGCAAGCCCCTCGCTTAAGCGCTTTCCCGGGGACGGCTTGGCGTTCGCGTCACCCCCCCCCCGCCGCGAACGTTCCCATATTCAAGAATCAGGATACTTGGCGGCGGCCGGATGGTGGTTCTTCGAGCAAAGTCAAAATTGCGTCCGCCGCGCGTTTCGGCGCGCCGGGTTCCCCCAGCGAGGCGATGACCCGGGTCAGTTGCGATTTTACTTTTTGCCGCCGCCCTTCATCTCGCAACAGCTCGAGCGCGGCGCGGGCCACGTTCTCCGCCGTTAAATCGTTCTGCAGAAACTCCGGATACACCTCCGCCTGCGCCAGCAGATTCGGCATCGTGATGGTCTTCACGGTGATGATGCAGCGGGCGATTTGATAATTGAGCCACGAGGTTTTGTAGCCGGTCACCGCCGGCACGCCGAAAAACGCGCATTCCATCGTCACCGTGCCGGTCTTGGAAATGGCGATGTCCGCCTGCTCCAGGGCCTCGGGCAATTTCCCGATCTGAATCTCCAGGTTTGGAACCACCCTTTGCGCCAGGCTTTCGGTATCGGCGAGGGTGGGCACGCCGCTGAAACCCGGCTGCCCGCCCGCCCTGCGCGCAAGCTCCCGCGAAACAATTTTTAACAGACGCTCGCCCGGCAAAATCATTCTGGCTTTGACCTGCGGCCATTCCCCCTGAATGATGTTCAAGGCGTCCAACATCACAGGCAGATGCCGGTGCAACTCGCTCTTTCGGCTGCCCGGCAGCAAGACAATCTGTGCCGGACGGTTGGGCGCCACGGTCGTCACGGTCTCGCGGCCGGCCGGCGACAAACCATGCCGGGCAAATCGCCCCACCATCGGATGCCCCACAAATTCCACGCGCAGGTTGGGCACGCGCTGCGCATACCAGTCCTTCTCAAACGGGAAGATGCTCAGCAGCAGATCATAATCCTCCGCGATCCGCCAGGCGCGGCCCGGCCGGGACGCCCAGACCTGCGGCGACACAAACTGCACGAGCTTTGGGTTCCACTTGGAAAAGGGATTGTTCCGCACGTGTTCCTTGATGGCATGCCCAAACCGCAAATTGAATCCGCCGTAGTCCACGCCGATAATGACGTCCGGCTGCCGCTCGATGGCAGTGGCGAGCAGTTGGTTCATCAGCCGGTGGAGTTCCAGCAGCTTTGCCAGCACATCCGTGACGCCGAGTATCGCGAGGTGCGACATGTCATGCACCAGCTCCACGCCGGCACCAGCCATCCGGGGTCCGCCAGCGCCGAAGTAATCCGCCTCCGGCAGCCGGTCGCGCAACGCCGCCACCAGTTCGGCGGCGAGCAAATCCCCGCTGGCCTCGCCGGCGATGAGCATGAATGATCTCGATTCCACATTTTCATTTCAACGTAAAGCCGCGAGGTTGCAAAGCCGCAAATTTGGATCGTTTTCAAATGGCCAAAAATTGGCAAAAAGTTGCCAACCGAAGGGGAGTGTTATTTGCGCGGCGACCGGAACATGGGGGGATGAATCGTGGTAGCTCCCTGTTCTGCGCGTTATCGGTGTTGTTGCTGGCGGCGGTTCCGGCCTTCGCCGGCGTCAAGAACAGTGACTGCCTGGATTGTCACGGCGATAACACGCTCTGCAAGACCAACGCGGCCGGCAAGGCCATCTCGCTGTTCGTGGACGTGGCGCGCCTGAAACTGTCGGCCCACCGGACCAATGAGTGCATCAGTTGCCATACGGATGTCACGGTCAAACATCCGGATGACAACCGGCTCCTCGCGCCCGTCAATTGCGGTCGCTGTCATGCCCGCCAGGCCGGGAGTTATAATGCCAGCGTGCACGGCCTCGCCTTGAAGGCGGGACGGGACGACGCGCCCACGTGCAGCGACTGCCATGATTCCCATGACATCATCTCCGACAATTCACCCACTTCCCCCATCTATATCTCGCGCCAGGCCGAAACGTGCGGCGCGTGCCATGACAAGGAGGCGCGCGACTGGGAGCAGAGCGTTCACGGCAAGGCTGTTCTGGCTGGTGCCCATGACGCCCCCACCTGTACCGGCTGTCATGATGAACACAAGATTCGGTCGCTGAGAAAGAGCTCTTCCATCGTCATCTCGGAAGATGTCTGCAGCCGGTGCCATGCCTCCGAGCGTCTGAATACCAAATACAATCTGCCCGATGACCGGGTGAAAACCTTTTTCGAGAGCTACCACGGCTTGGCGGCCCAATACGGTTCCACCGTCGCCGCCAACTGCGCCAGTTGCCATGGCTTTCATAAAGTCCTGCCCTCCGCGGACACCAATTCCACCATCAACAAGGCCCACTTGGTCGAAACCTGCGGGAAATGTCATCCCGGCGCCAATACCGAGTTTTCCCTCGGCAAGATCCACGTGGCGCCCGATGGCCAGGCCGGCGGTGCGGATTTTGGCAGCCGCCTGAACCGCTGGGTGCGGCGGGTCTATCTCTTCCTCATTTTTGCCACGATTGGCGCCATGTTGGCCCATAACGGCACACTCTTCATCAAGAAAACCGCCGCCCGCCTCCGCCGCACCGAACGTCCGATTGTGCGCATGACCGTGGCGCAGCGGTGGCAGCATTTTGTGCTGGCCGGCAGCTTCATCGTTCTGGCCCTGACCGGCTTTGCCCTCAAATTCCCTGATTCCTGGCTGGCCAAGGCGCTTGGCTCCAGCGAACCCTTCCGCCGCTGGGCCCACCGCGTCGCCGGCATCATCATGCTCCTGATTGGAGCCTATCACTTGGTTTATCTGCTAACGACGCGGGATGGCCGCAAGCTTCTTGCCGACCTGTTCCCGGTGAAGAAAGATGCCCTGGATGTCTGGCAGGCCGTGCGTTATCTCAGTGGCCTGTCGTCACATAAGCCGCAAATCGGGCGCTTCGGTTACGCGGAAAAGATGGAATACTGGGCGGTTGTCTGGGGCACCATCATCATGGGCGCCACCGGCCTGGCCATCTGGTTCAAAATTGACGTCACCCGGTTTTTCCCCCGCTGGGTCGTGGCCGTGGCGACCACCATTCACTATTACGAAGCCGTGCTGGCGTGTCTGGCGATCATTGTTTGGCATTTCTACCATGTCATCTTCGATCCGGAAATCTACCCCCTGAACACCGCCTGCCTGGACGGCCGGATCTCCGAGGAGTTCCAAGCCCATGAACATCCGCTGGAGCCCGAAGTTGGGCAACGCCGCGCCGACCCACCGGTCAGTGGCAAGGAAATCTGATCTTTTCGTGCAGCCAAGCCAAAAAGATTAAGCGTGCCAAAGATTGCGTGAAAAATAACAAGAAAGGGTAAGCGTAAAGGTCTGGCTGGCCTTAAAGTTGTCCCAGACAATGAAAACGGTGGATCAACATGAAAATCTTTGTTGCAGGCCTGAGCTATAAAACCACGCCGGTCGAAGTCCGCGAGAAGCTCGCGGTGCAGCGGGGCCGTCTCCAGTGTTGCGGCTGCCGCCTCAAGCTGCGCGGCGGTTTGGAGGAAGTCGTCCTGCTCTCCACCTGCAACCGGGTGGAAATTTACGGGGTTTCCCCGTGGATTCACGGCCGCGTGCACCAGCTTTTTCAGGAACTTGTCGGTGACGATTTTGATCTCACTCCGTATCTCTATGTCAAGGAAGGCGCCGCGGCGGCCCGGCACCTGTTCGCCGTGGCCAGCGGCCTGGATTCCCTCGTCATCGGTGAAACCGAAATCACCGGCCAGGTGAAGAACGCCTACCAACTGGCCAAGGACGCCGGCCTCGTGGGCAAGAAAATGAACCGTCTGTTCCAGACCGCCCTTTCGGTGGTCAAGGAGATCCGCACCAACACCGCCATCGGCCGCGGCGCCACCTCCGTCGGCAGCGTGGCGGTGGAGCTGGCGGAAAAGGTTTTCGACGCCAAGTTGAGCGAGAAGACCGTGATGATTTTGGGCGCCGGCAAAATGGGCGAGGCGTGCGTGAAGCACCTGGCCAAGCGCGGCGCCAAAACCGTGCTGGTGGCCAACCGCTCCGTGGAGCGCGCCGAGAAGCTCGCCGCGGAATTCGGCGGCCGCGCCGTCCGCCTGGAAGATTCCGCCGCCGCCATGACCGAGGCGGACATCCTCGTCAGTTCCACCGGCAGTCCGGACATCGTTTTGCGCCGCGAGGATATATCCCGGATTTTGCCCGCCCGGCGCAACCGCCCGCTGGTTCTGGTGGACATCGCGGTGCCGCGCGACATTGATCCGGCCGTCGCCGAACTCCCGAATGTTTTTCTCTATGACATTGACGATCTCGAAGCGGTCGTCCGTGAAAACACCAAAAACCGCGAGCAGGAACTGGCGGTCTGCCACCAGATCATCGCGCGCCACGTGGCGGCCTTGATGGCCCGCTGGGATGCGCGCCGCTTTCCCGGCCCGGTTGAGATCGTGCCCGGCCGGGTGCAGGAGAGCGCCACTGTCTGATCCCTTCTGAGATGATGAACAACTTGTCCGCAAAACAATTTAACGGTGGATGCGAAACAACTCACTTGCCGCTGAGTGCGTCTGCTGTTGGAATCCGGCGCCGGGTGGCGGCCGGTAAAAACCAGGCCTTGACATCGGGCCGTTCCTGACCGAGCAGACAACCACAACACGCGCGAATAACTCAAACCGAAGTATGAAAATCCCGTCCCTCCTCACGCTAACCGTCGTCACAGGCTCCCTGTTGACCTTAACCGCCCGCGCCGGCATTGTCGGCAGCCCCCACGATTTTTCCTCGCAATCGTGGAATACTGATCCCTCGGATCCGGCGACCGTTTGCAGCACCTGCCACACGCCGCACCATGCGGACAGCACCGTTGTTCCCCTGTGGGCGCACCAAACCACCGTGTCCACGTTCACCATGTATAATCAGGCCAACGTTCCGTCTTCCCAGATGGTGGCCCTCCCGGCCGCGCAGCCGAACGGCATCTCCAAGGCGTGCTTGAGCTGCCATGACGGCACGGTGGCCATCAACACCTACGGCGGCCAGCCGGCCTTCGGCGGGGTGATGACCACGCACGGCACGGCCACCTACGTGACCAACAGCGCCAATCTCGGCACCGACCTCACGCATTCGCATCCCATTTCCATTGTTTACAACCCCGCGCTCGTCGGCACCGGCCCCAATCAGGACGAATGGTTGTACAATCCCAACACCACGCCCGTGCTCACTCCGGTCAGCGGCACTTTTGTTCCCGGCAATGACATGACCATTAACGGCTTTTTGCTGAACGGCAATAACTCGCTCGAATGCACCTCCTGCCATGATGTGCACAACCAGGAGGGCACGCCGTTTGACATCGTCAACAATCCCAAGCTCGTGAAGATCGTGGGGGTGGACGCCAGTGGCAAGGGCAGCTTGCTTTGCCGCAGTTGCCATAACAAGTAATCCCGACCTCCGTTGTGCTTGAGGTTATGAACCGCGCCCGCGCCGTTGATCCCGTCGGTCTTCGCCTGGCTCGCGCGAATCATTCATAACGGTGCAGGAACAACCAACCAAATATATCAAAATGAAAACGATTGATTTCCATCGGGCGCACCGTGCGCTGGCCATCCTGGCGGTTGGCCTCGCCCTTGGCGGTGTTTGTGGCACCGCTTCCGGGCAGGACATGTATCGGATGGCCCTGGGTTCCGGCGGCGGCATTCCGGCGCAGCCCGTGCAGAATGCGCCGCTCGTGACCAGCACCAATTACACGCTGAGCTGGTACGGCATGGAAGGCTGGTACACCATCCTGGGCGCCACCAGTCCCGCCGGCCCCTGGAGCCCCATCAGCACCGTGGCCGCCTCCGCCAACGCCTGGCAGACCACCCTGCCACTTCCGGACACCAGCAACAACTATTCCTTCTTCCAACTGAGCCAGGCCAATTCCTTCGCCGGATCCAGCGCCTGCGGCGGCTGCCACGGCGCCCAATACAACACCTACGCGGCCACCCCGCATGCCAGTGCTTACAACGCCTTGGTGAACAGCCACATGAACAACAATTCGGAGTGCCTGCTTTGCCATACCGTCGGCTTTGGCCAGCCCACCGGTTTCACCAATGCCACCCTGACTCCCAATCTCGAGGGCGTCGGCTGCGAAAACTGTCACGGCCCCGCCGGCTGGCATAAGAGCAGCGATCATTCGCTCATCGTTCCCGCCGTCAGCATCGCCCCCGAAATCTGCGGCAGTTGCCATCAAGGCTTCAATCCCCAGTACAACGAGTACACCAATTCCCTCCACGATCAGGTGAACGACACCATCAAGTACGGTGTCGAAGGCGGCATTTATTACACCAACACCGTGGTCGTTGGCACCAACACGCTTTACGGCTACTATCTCACCACCAACTCGCTGGGCGCCCTCGTCACCAATGCCACCACGGGCATCTTCAGCAGCAGCCATGTCCCCGGTTCCTCCATTGATTCCGGCGACGATCGCCAGACGAGCTGCGGCGTTTGCCACTCCGGCGCGGCCCGCATGGCCATGATCAATGATTATCTCGCCCGCCAGTCCGGTGTCACCAATCCGCTCGTGCTGCCCACCGCTGACGATGCCGGCGCCTGGGGCCCCACCTGCGGCGTTTGCCATGACCCGCACGCGCTCCATCCGTCACCCGTCTTTACGGACATCTCGAATGCCATGGTCGCCGTGGCACCCCAGTACCTCCAGTTGCGGAATCCCACGTGGTCGTCCAACTTCTTCACCATGGCGTCGCAGTCGGACAAGCGTTTCGACTCCTTCGGCAATCCGTATTACATGAACACGACCTTTGCCACCATGTATGACCCGACCGTCAACGTCTGCGGCCAGTGCCACAACACCCGCGGCGCCCGCTGGGACGGACGCGGCTACGGTCTGCTCTCCAATAGCATCCCGGTCACGAATGCGGTGATCTCTCCCGCTTACATCTACGTCTATACGACCAACTACAACAGCTACGGCCAGTTTGTCGGGGTCACCACCAATGCATATCCCACCGGCGGCACGGTGACCAATTACGTCGTCACCAACTATCTCGCCATGGTCACCGGTTTGACGACCAATATCAACGGCTTCAGCCGCGCGCCCCACAATTCGGTTCAGTACAACATCGTGATCGGCATCCTACAGCCGGATTACCTGAATACCACCAACGGCAAGACCGTCTATACCAACGGGGTGCTCAACAATGGCATGGGCATCTATGCCACGCACAGCGGCATCGCGGCCCGCGGCACCTATAACACCAACCAGTGCGCCACCTGCCACGTTCCCTGTTACACCCTTAATGGCGCCAATGTCACCGGGCACACGTTCAACATGGATCCCAATGGCTGCGCCCTGGGCGGCTGCCATACTTCCGGTTACCCGGACTATCCCGATTATCAGACTACCACCACCAACGAGATTGCGAGTGACGTGGATTTGCTGAACCGTTGGGCCACCAATAACGCGCCCGCCATCCTGGGCGCCAACTACCACAAGTATCTCCAGAATAGCTGGGAATATACTTCGCCCGGCGTGCTCGCCAGTCTGACCAATTCCGGACCCTCCTCCGCGGATCAGTTGAAACTGCCCGCCGTCATCCAGCAGGCCCGCTTCGATGTGTACATGGTGCGCAACGACGGCAGCCTGGGCGTGCATAATCCCACCTTCATCCCGCTGCTCCTCAAGGACGCGGAAACCAAGGTCCTCGGCCAGTTCGTCACGGCCAAGTTTACGGCGAACTCCACGACCATCGGGGTCAACGGAGCGGTAAACTTCACGAATCTTAATCCGAACGTGACCGCCGCCACTTGGAACTTCGGCGACGGCTCCGCGCTGGTCAACAACACGGCCACCACGGTCACGCATACTTACACCGCGGCCGGCGCCTACCCGGTGACGCTCGTGGCCACCGATGCCAACGGCACCGAGTCGCTGACGCGCAATAATTACATCAACGTCTATGTCTTGCCGACCCCGAGCATGACCTATACGCCCGGCACGCTGACGCACCCGGTTTCGGTGAACTTCACCAACTCCAGCGCCAATGCCACGTTTGGCACTTGGTCGTTCTACGACAATTCCGGCAGCATGAGCAGCACGCATCGCCTCCTGGGCGAATCGGGCATGACCGCCGCGTTCACCTACACCAACGCCGGCAATTATCCGGTGTTGCTCAAGGCGAGCAGCCCCGGTGGCAGCGCCAGCATCACGAACAACATTACCATCCAGTGATCGCTTCGCGCTGAGATTCAATTCCAAACGGGCTTTGGCCGCCAGGTGGCCAAAGCCCGTTCTTTTTGTCACGGGCGGGCGGCCGGATGGAGAGGTGCAAAAGACACTTGGTTTTCACGCGCCGCCCTTGTATGGTGCGCGGTGCCCGGTAAGGCAGGCTGATGGATTAACGCATTTGATTTTATGTTAAAAATGACTCCTTGGCGATGGCTCTCATTCGCCGGCTGTTTGTTCCTGGTCGCCGTGGCCGGGTGCGCCACCCGCCACCCCGCGCCGAAGGTTTATACGTTTTTTCCGCCGTCGCCCGATGAGCCGCGCATCCAATTCCTCACCACCTTTGCCTCGGATGCCGACCTCGGCCGGGGCCGGACCTTCGAGGATTATATCGTCGGGGACCAGAAAACCACCGATCCCCTCGTCAAGCCCTATGGACTGGCGATCCATGATGGCAAAATCTTTGTCTGCGACACCGTGGCCGATACGATTTTGGCGTTTGACCTGAAGAAGCGGCGAGCCGCTTACTTCGCGCCGCAAGGCGAAGGGAAGCTGCGGCTGCCCATCAACATCACCATTGACCGGGACGGCACCCGCTATGTGGCCGACACCGGGCGCGCCCAAGTGCTCATTTACAACGCCCAAGGCACGTTTCTCGAAGCCATGGGGAAAAAGGACGAGATGAAACCGTCGGACGTCGCCCTCTCGGCCGACCGGATCTATATCGCCGATCTCTTGAATCATTGCGTGCGGGTCTATGCCAAGCCGGGCCACCAGTTCCTGTTCTCCATTCCCGCGGACGACAAGGCTGCCAAGGGCAAACTTCTATCGCCCACGAATCTCGCGCTGGATCAGGCGGGCAACCGGTTGCTCGTCTCGGACACCGGGGCGAATGAGGTTCAGGTTTATGATCTCCAGGGGAAATACCTCCGCAGCATCGGCCGCGCCGGCGTGGCTCCGGGGATGTTTGCCCGGCCCAAGGGGATTGCGGTGGACCATCAAGGTTTGACTTACGTCGTGGACGCCGTCACCCAGGTGGTCCAAATCTTTGATACCGAAGGCCGCCTCCTGCTCTTCTTCGCCGAAGCCGGTGCCAGCACACAAGGCGATGTCGTTCTGCCCGCCGTCGTGAAGGTGGACTATGACAACCTGGGCTACTTCCAAAAATTTGTCGCTCCCGGACGCCAGCTAGATTATCTGATCTTCGTCACCAGCCAGTTCGGCGGTCAGAAGGTCAGCGTGTATGGCTTCCTGAAACAACCCGGGGCTCAAACCTCTCCGTGAGGTGGGGATTCCCGGCTTGATGGGAAAGGCGGCGTCGCCGGTGCGGGCGCAGGGTTTCCGCTCCAAGGGAAACTTGGGGGGGCAAGCGCGCCGCCAGGTCGTCGCCGCCGGTGATTTCGTCTGTGGAACGTGCCGTATGACAATGGCTTGCCATTTGTTGTTGTAGAAACAACAACAAAAGGCTCGCAAAGACCAAGATGGGTGTAGCTGGAATGGCCCGCCGGCGGCATTGTTCCGCTGAACATGATTTATGCAAACGCAACGCCAGCAAACAATACCGGCGATGAATGGGCCGGCAGATGTTGTGCGGTCCGGGCGTAGCTTTCAGGTTCACCACCCCCGAAATGTTTTGCCCTGACTCTCCTGGAATGAACAGGCTGTCGTCCAAAACTAGATGCCACCGGTATTGGTTCCGGTCCCTTCTGGGACTGTTGGCTTTGGCCGGTGCGGTGGCTTTCCTGGCCGGGTGCCGTTCCGACACCAAGCAGGAATGGCTGACGTTCTTTTTTGACGGCGTCCCGCCACCCGGCGCCACCAATGCGGTCCCCGTCCCTCATACGTCCCGGGTCAGGACGCCCGGCCTGCCGGCGGCGGCTACCAATGCGGCACCGGTCCGGCCCAAATTGGACGTGCATCCGCCCTACGCGCAGCGCGATTGCACCGCCTGCCACGAATCCGAATTCTCCCAGAAGATGCGCGGCAAGCCCGGCGAGGTCTGCTTCAGTTGTCACGCGGATCTGCAAAAGAGCTTCACGGCGGGCAAGGTGAAACACCAACCCGTGGAGGAGGGCGACTGCGTCAGTTGCCACGCTCCCCACCAGTCCGTTAATGCCAAGCTGCTCGTCAAGACCGGGCCGGCGCTCTGCCTCACCTGCCATGATGATCCGTTGGCGGCGGGCAAGATCAAACATCAGGCGGTCGAATCCGGCGACTGCCTCGATTGCCACGCTCCCCACGCCACGAATTTCAAGGGCCTGCTCAAAAAATCCGTCAAGGACACCTGCGGCGATTGTCACGACGACCTGACCGCGCAGAAAAAATTCATCCATCAGCCCGTGGACGACGGCGACTGCATGGAATGCCACACGCCCCATGCCGGCAAGCTCAAGGGCCTCCTGAAAAAGCCCGTCAAAGAGACCTGCCTCGACTGCCACGACGACCTCATTGGCAAGAAAAAGGTCGTTCACCAACCCGTGGACGACGGGGAGTGTCTGGACTGCCACGATCCACACGCCAGCAAGATCAAGGGCTTGTTAAAGAAATCCGTCAAGGACACCTGCGCTGATTGCCACGATGATGTTCCCGCCAAAAATGCCCGGGACGTCCATCAGCCCGTTGGCGATGGCGACTGTCTGGCCTGTCATGATCCCCATGCCACCGACAAGAAGGCGCTCGTCAAGAAATCCACGCCCGCGCTGTGCTGGGACTGCCATGACAATTTTCTGGAGAAGGCCAAATTCCAACACGACGTGGTCGAAGACTGCACCGGCTGCCACAAGCCGCACAGCTCGGCGGAGGACAATCTCCTGGCCAAGAACATTTTCAAGCTCTGCGGCGATTGCCATGACGACAAGGATCTCAAGGCGGTCAAGGCGCACGCCGGTTCTGAAGGCAAATCCTGCGTCGTCTGCCATGACCCCCACGTCGGCAAGGACAAGTTTTTGCTCAAAGCCGCCGCCGGGAAGGAGGCGGGCGCTGCGAAATGAACATCGCTTGGTATTATCGCTGGCGCTTCCTTGCGGGTCTCCTCGTCCTGGGCCTGATTCAACGCTTCGCCCCCTGGGCCCGCGCCGATGAGCCGGGCTGGTTCCATCTCAACGGCTGGCCCGAGCCCAGCGTCGGCCTGAACGTGGACGGCTCCGAGGAAACCACCCGCCTCAACGGCGTTAATTCCGTCTATGACACCCTGTTCATCACGCCCACCATCGGGCTGAAAACCTCCGGTTACGTTTACCACCCCAATCTGCTCTCCTTCAATTTTGACGGCAGCTTCGGGTGGGGCTTGGACCAGATGACCACCACCAGCCCGGGTTACCGCCAGGCCATCAACGAAAACGATCAACTGAACCAATACCTGCTGCAGATTGATCTCCTCCAGGAGAAGCCTTACAACGCCTCGTTCTTCGCCTCCCAGGACCACACCTATCGCGACTACGGTTCCTTTGACACCTTCACCGTGGACAGCACCCGCTACGGCGGACGCCTCAGTTGGGACGTGGGCGATTTCACCCTGACCAGCGATTTCGGTTACACCGATGAAACCGACACCGGATTGATTGATTCCTCCGAGGTTAAGGAAACCTATGCCGATTTTCTCGGCATCCACAAGCGGAAGTACGGCCAAACCACGGTCACCGCCCGGTGGGACATGTTCGACAACATCCTGAACTTCGGCAACTCGCTGACGAGCGTGAATGAGTCCGTGGGCATCGCCGATTCGGAAACCTTCGGCAGCCGCAAGCAAATCACCGCCGCCACCGGTGTCACGTTCAGCCATGCCGAATATGGCAGCCAAACCATTGACACCATCAACGCCACCGAGAACGTCAATATCAACCATGGCCCGAATCTGGACAGCTTCCTGATTTTTGATTTTGATCAAAACTATCTGCACCCCGCGTCCGAATCCTATGTTCAAGGCTCCTATGGCATCCGCCACCAGCTCTATGAGAGCCTCACCTCCACGCTGGACGTTCACGGCAGCTATCAGGAGGACTCGGACGTGACCGGTTCCAGCACCACGGACCTTTACGGCGTGGGGTTGGCGGAGAATTACGTCAAGCGGCTCCAGTCCTGGGGGCACTTGAGCATCGGCGGCAGCATCGTGGCCGATCATCAGGACCAAAGCGCCTTGGGCGACACCTTCACCAGCATTGATGAATCCCACACGGTTTATCTGCCCACCAGTTCGCAATTCCGGCCCGTCTATCTGAACCGGCCCAACGTCATCACCGGCTCCATCCAGGTGACCGCCGCCGGCCAGGCTCTCATTGAGGGCTCCGATTACCAGGTGATTTCCTCGGGCCAGTTGACCGAAGTGCGCCTGATTGTTCCGCCCAGCAGCCATCTGCAATCCCTGCTGGGCAGCAACGACAGTCTGGCCATTGCCGTCACCTATCAGAGCGAAGGGCTGAACAACGCGTCCTTTGAGTCGCTCACGTCCAATTTTGACATCCGCCTGGATCTGTTCGGCCGCTTTGGCATCTACGGCCGCCTGAACTGGCTGGACAACGACGCGCCGCCGCAGGTGCTCACGCAGACGCTCACCGACTTGGTCGGCGGCGTGGATTACAACTGGCGCTGGCTGCGCACCGGCGCCGAATACGAGGATTACGATTCCAATTTCAGCCAGTACGACGCCCTCCGGTTCTTCCAGAACCTGAATTTCGCCTTGGACAGCCGCTCCTCGTTGGGCTTGAATTTCAACGAGACGTTCTATCACTACGCCGGCAGCGGGGACGAAACGCTTTACCAATTTACGACGCGTTACAACCTTCAGCTCTGGTCCTCGTTCTCCTGCTTTATCCAGGGCGGCTGTTCGTTCCAGAACGTGCTCGGTACCGAAGAGACGGATGGCGCCGCCGAGGCCGGGTTTAGCTGGACGCGCGGCAAGCTGAGCGTGCGGGCCGGCTACGAATACCATACGCAAAACACCACGTCGGGGCGTTTTTCGGAAGAATTCGAGAAAAACCTCTTCTTCGTTTACCTTAAGCGAACATTTTAAGCCATGTCGGAAAGCTTTCATCCACCTCGATTGCGCGTCGTGCTGGCCGCCGGTTTCTGGCTGCTGGCGGGGTGGGGCGCCAGCGCCGGCCAACTCGCCGGCACGCCCGCCTGGCCGCCGCCGCCGGCCGATCCTTATGTGGTCTATGTGCGCGAAATTGACGGCCCCAAGGACATCGGCGCCAAGGCGCCGTTCTTCACGCGGCTGGCCAACGCCATCACCGGCGTCAGCGCCCAGGCCAAAAACCTAAACCACCCTTTCGGCCTGTCGCTGGATGATACCGGCAACCTCGTCGTCACGGATACCGGCGCCGGGATGGTTTGCTATCTCGATCTCGCCCGCAAAAAATGGCTGCGCTGGAACGCGCTGGACGGACACCGGCTCCTTTCGCCCGTGGCTGCGGTGCATCGCGGCCAGACCTTTTACGTGGCCGACACCGGCTGGGGCCGGGTGATGGCCTTCGATGACAAGGCGCACGTCCAGTTCGGCATCACCCGGGAACTCGCCCGGCCGGCCGGGCTCGCGCTGCTGGGCGACCGGTTGCTGGTGGTGGATTCGGCGCTGCACCAGGTGGCCGTGTATGACCTGCGCGGCAATTTCCTTTCCAAGTTCGGCCGCCGCGGCCTCGAACCGGGCGAATTCAATTTTCCCACGCACATTGCCGTGGATGACCGCAATCAAATCTACGTCACCGATTCCCTGAACGACCGCATTCAAGTGTTTACGGCGGACGGCCGGTTCGTGCGGATGTTCGGCAGCCCGGGCGACGCGCCCGGCCACTTCAGCCGCCCCAAGGGCGTGGCGGTGGATGGCTCCGGCCACGTGTACGTGGTGGACGCGGTGTTCGGCAATGTCCAGATTTTCAATGACCAGGGCCGCCTGCTGCTGGATTTTGGCCAGGGCGGTTCCGCCGCGGGCGAGTTCTGTTTGCCCAACGCCATCGCGATCAACGCGCGCAACGAAATCTACGTGGCGGATGCCTATAATCATCGCCTGCAAATGTTCCGTTACACCGGCCGAGAATGAAATCCACCCTTCACCTCCTCCTGGCGCTGGCCGGTCTCTTCCTGCCGGTTTCCGGGGCGTTGGCCCAATCGCAAAACCCGAACAGCATTGTCAACTCGGTCCACAATCTCTCGGTCAGCAGCCCCGGCACCATCCACGCTTCCACCGAGACGGAAATCTGCGTGTTTTGCCACACGCCGCATTTCGCCACCGGCGACGGTCCGCTGTGGAACCATCAGATGTCCTCGGCCGTTTATAAGCCCTATGCCAGCGGCTCCATCAAGGCCACGATCGGCCAGCCCACGGGCGCCTCCCGGCTGTGCCTGAGCTGCCACGACGGCACCGTGGCGCTGGGCATGGTTCAGAGCCGCGCCAACGGCATTGCCATGAACACGGCCACCCTGCCCACCGGTCCGGCCAACCTCGGAACCGACCTGACCGGCGACCATCCAATTTCGTTCGTCTATGACAGCGCGCTCGCGGCGGCCGACGGCAATTTGTACGATCCCGGCGCCCTCCCGCAGGCGGTGCGCCTGGATCGCAGCGGGCAACTCCAATGCACGGCGTGCCACGATCCGCATAACGACCAGTACGGGAATTTTCTGGTGGTGGACAACACCGGTTCGGCGCTCTGCCTCACCTGCCATAACATCATCAACTGGCCCACCTCGGCGCACGCGATTTCAGGCCAGCCATTGCCTGCGGTGGTGGTCAACGCGCTGGCCGCCGCCTCCGCCGATCCCAAGGCCAAGACCGTGAAGGCCCGCACCGTGTCGGGCGCGGCCTGCGCCAGCTGCCATGTGCCGCACGCCGCCGGCGCCAAGGCGGCACTGACCCGCTTTGCCGACCCGGAAAAGAACTGCGACTATTGCCACGACAGCACCGGCCCGGGACAGACCGTGATGTCGGATTTCAGCAAGATCAGCGCGCATCCCATTTACTTGAACGCCCAATCGCACAGCCCGCAGGAGGACCCCGTGAATCCGCCGGAGCGGCATGTGACGTGCGTGGATTGTCACAATCCGCACGCCGTCAACAACTCCATCGGCAGCACGGCCAAAGTGGCCGGCTCGCTCACGGGCGTCACCGGCGTCACGGCGGGCGGGACGGTGATCCGGAATGTGCTGCATGAATACGAATTATGTTTCCGCTGCCACGGCGACAGCGTGGCGCGCGGCCCGGCGCGGGTGACGCGCCAGGTGGTGGAGACGGACACGCGGCGGCAGTTCAATCCGGGCAGCACGTCGTTTCACCCGGTGGAATCGGTGGGCAAAAACCTCGCCACGCCCAGCCTGCTCAAGCCGCTGACCACCTCAAGCCTGATTGGCTGTTCCGACTGCCACAACAACGACCAGGGGCCGAAGAACGGCGGCAGCGGCGCCAACGGCCCGCATGGTTCGGCGTACGTGCCGCTGCTGGAGCGCCGGCTGCTGCTCACGGACGGCACGCCGTACAACCCGGACAACTTCGCGCTCTGCTATAAATGCCACAGCCCCGTCACCGTGGATAGCAACGCCAACAACAGTTGGGCCTACCATCGCCAGCACATCGAAGATTATCGCGCCGCCTGCACCACCTGCCACGACTCGCATGCCTCCACCCAGCCGCATCTGATCAACTTCAACACCACGTATGTGCTGCCGTACAACGGCGTGTTGCGTTACCTCTCAACCGGCGGCAACCACGGAACGTGCACGCTCACCTGTCACGACGGCACCGGCAAAAACCAGGTGCACAACGCGGTGACGTACTGAGCCGGGCGGACGCCGGCGCGGCGTCATCAGGCGGTTTGGCCCAATATCCGGCGCAGCCGGCGCAACATGCTTTGGGCCATGCGCTCGTAGGGGAGCAGGGGACGCCCATGGGTCCGGATCTCGTCAATCGTCTCCAACGCCATCCCGAAATCGAAGTCGTGAAACGCCCGGTCGTGCTGCACCCGGTGGACCCACCGGGCGAAATCGGTGATTTCCTCGATCTCGCCGGCGTGGCCCGGCCGGAATGAGATTCCCCAGCCGTCCCGCCGTTCGAAACCGTCGAGCGCAGTCTTCTCCTCAAACCAGGTGTCGCCAAGCAGAATGCACACGGACTCGCGGGCCAGCGAACCCAGCCGGTAAAAGACCAGCCGCGCCTCCGTCTCGGAGAAATGTTCGTAGGCGATGTCCAGTGCGTCGTCGCCCGGCGGGGTGAATTTCGTCTGGAAGGCAACGCGGAGGCTGCCGGGCACGGCCGGGGACCGCTCGATGCACAGGTTTTCCGAAAAAACCCAACGCAGATCGGTGGGGAAGCCGTGGCGCGTCAGGCATTGTTTCCAGGCTTCCAGCGCTTCGTCGAGCGCCGGGCGGGTGAATTTGGCAGTGCTCATGGGTATGGGATCTGCCTATTTCTGCCCGTTCCGGCGAAACCAATCAACAAAAAGCGGTATGCCCGTTTGCACCGTCATGCGCGGATGGTACCCCAGCCGGGCGCGGGCCTTGGAAATATCGGCGAAAGTGATCGGCACGTCGCCCGGCTGGAGCGGCTGCCGGTCAATGATTGCCGTCTTGCCGAGGGCCTGCTCGATGAGCGCGATCAGTTCGCACAGTTGGATTGTGTGCGACTCGCCCAAGTTGAAGATCTCGAAGCCGAACTCGCGCTGGGTGCAGGCCATGACGCCTTCGACGATGTCCGTGATGTGCGTGTGATCGCGCGCCGTGCTGCCGTCGCCGAAAACGGGGATGGGCCGGCCCGCGTCAATCAGCCGGGTGAACTTGTGGATGGCCAGGTCCGGGCGCTGGCGCGGGCCATACACGGTGAAAAAGCGCAGCATGGCCACGTCCATCCGGTACACGTGATGCCAGGTGTGGCCCAGGGCCTCGCACGCCAGTTTGCTGGCCGCATAGGGCGACACGGCGGAAAAAATGGGATCGCTCTCGCGGAACGGCACCCGGGAGTTCACGCCGTACACGGACGACGACGAAGCAATGGTGATTTTCTTGACGCCCGATTTGCGCGCGGCTTCGAGGACGTTGACGGTGCCCTCGACATTGACGCGCTGGTACAGTGCGGGTTGTTCCAGGCTGGGGCGCACGCCGGCGCGGGCGGCCAGGTGGATGACCTGGTCAAACTTGACCGACGAGCACACGCGGGCTACCGCCGCGGCGTCGCAAAGGTCGCCGGGAACGAATTCAAAAGGCTTGGCCAGCGCCTGGATCTCCCGCAGATTCCGCCGCTTGATCTGCGGGTCGTAAAAATCGTTCAAATCATCGAAGGCCCAGACCCGGTGACCGTCCCGCAGGAGACGTTCGCAGACATGGGAGCCAATGAAACCGGCGCCGCCGGTCACGAGAAAATTCATGCGAAAAATTAACGCTTGCCGCCAGCCCTGTCGAGCCTCACGCGCCCCCCCCGGCTGACCGGTCGCCGGCGATGTCAGGGTCCGACGCTTTCTTTTCTGCCTTGCAACAAAGGCCGGCTGGTTTCCACTTACACCTGGGGGATGGCGCAAGCCATCTGGAGACTATCCGGCAACGGCAAGACCTGACCATTCCTCCTCGCACCTCGCCACAGGCCGAATTCGACGCAACGAACGTGCCCGCGTTCAAGAATCAGGCCACTTAGTTGCGTCCAGAAAACAAAGATAATGCGGTGACAGTGTTATTGGCTGCCACGGTCGCCGCTGCCCGGCCTGGCCCGAAGCGGCGACGGTTAGTTCATCAACGCTGCTCGTCGCAGCGAGAATGTGACGATGCCGAGCCCGGCCGGCCCCGCTATCTTCAGCGGTTATAACCTTAAGTGCGCAGCAAAAAAAAAGCCGCCCGGAACGGCGGCCTGGGAACCAAGCGGAGTTATTTGGCCGCCGCAGCCTTGGCGGCGCGGACGCGGGCCCAGCGGGCGCGGGCGGCGGCACCGATGGCGGCGCGGGCGGCGGCGCTCATCTTGCGGGGGCCGCGCTTGCCCGGGGTCTTGCCCGGGGTGCCGTCAGTGGCGCCTTTCACGCGGGCCCAGCGGGCCTTTTGCCCCGCGCGAATCCGGGCAATGCCGGCGGCGCTGATCTTCCGGCGGCCGCGTTTTCCGGCCACGGCCGGCAACGCCGGGACGCCGGGCAGACGGCCGAGTTCTTGTTGCAGAGACTCAATTTTTTCCTTGAGATCCGCTGCGTAACGGAGTTGAGCTGGAGTTAGATTGATTAAACTCATGCGGCATCTTATAGCAATTAATGCCGCTTAGTCCAAGGAAAAAATGCAGTAAAAATGCGGGGGTTGTAAGTGGTCTGCCCCGCCCTCGGTCCGCCCGCCATTGCCGGTGTTCCGGCCCGGCGATAAGATAACACCTTGCTGTTCAAGCGCGAGGCCGAAACGGCCATTACGCTGAATCCGCGGGAAGACCTCGCCTATTGCCGGAGTTAGCCGAACTTAGAAAGTGCCGCGACCTGAAGCCGGCGGGGCTGGAGGATGGGGATGCCCGGCGCGAGGCGAGGCGCCAGCTCGCGGCGCTGGGCCAAGAAGGACGGCGCCCGCGCGAGTCAGCGCCGTCGCACCGGGAGGTTGCGATGGCGAATGACGGTGCGGTGGAGGTCGTTAAATGTCCCGATATGCCAGGCCGCGAGACGGTGCCAGAATCTTTTGGGACGGCCCGCCGGGCCGGCGGGCGAAACCAGATTCCCCCAAAAATGATTTCTGTTGTCGGGCAGTTCTTGTTATATCGGGAAGGATGGAAACGGTTAGCGGTGCGCGAAACGACGCGCCCGGGCCGGCTCCATCGGCTGTAAGATGAGCGAACCGAATCAACCATTTACGGAGCAGGTGATCCGCGCCAACCGCGAGCCGGCCAACGCCAATCCGGCGCGGCTGCCATGGATTATCGCCGGCATTTTGGCCGCCTTGCTGGTGGCGGCGCTGTTGCTGTGGGCCACGGCGGTGGGCAAATTGCGCGGCCTTCAACATGTCCGGTCCCAACTGGAGGACAGCGAAGCCAACCTGGCCAGTGCGCTGGCCCAGGTCAACAAGGACAAGGACCAGATTGCCGCCCTGACGGGGCAGGTGGCGGATCTGCAAAAGGAGAAGGACTCGGTGGCGCAATCGGCCAAGGGGCTCGAGGACGAAATGCGGTCGGATTTGGAATCCAAGGACGTGACGATTTCCCGCCTGCAGGGCAAGCTCACGGTGAACATCCTCGACCGCGTGATGTTCGATTCCGGCGAGGCGATCCTGAAACCGGCGGGCGAAACGGTGATGCGGAAAATCGCGGCGCTGCTGGCGGCGCATCCCACGCTGAAGATCCATGTGATCGGCCACACGGACAACGTGCCCATTCGCAGCCGGTTTGCGAGCAACTGGGAGCTGTCCACGGCGCGGGCGCTGGCGGCGGTGCATTTTCTGACGGAGAAGGCCGGGGTGGACCCGCGGCGCGTGGGCGCGGTGGGCTACGGCGAATACCGGCCGATCGCGGATAATTCCACGGCGGAGGGACGCGCCAAGAACCGGCGCATTGCCATCACGATTTTGCCGGATGAACTCGCGGCCGCCGACACCGTCTCGACGACGGCGGCGCCGGCGCCGGCAGCGGTTGCCGCCCCGAAGCCGCTGCCCGCCCCGCCTGCGATGGACCCGCCGGCGCCGGAGGCACCCGTGCCCCCGCCCCCGACGGAGAATTAGAGGGAAGATTCCGGGTTAGAACGGACGGGACCAGCCGACGCCGAATTGGAAGTGGCCGCTGGGGCCGTTGTACTTGTCGGTCGTGATGGGCACGCCGTAATCCAAACGCAACGGCCCGAGGTGCGGAATATTCAGGCGCAGGCCCACGCCCACGTTGTCGTCGTAATCGCCCGACAGCGTATAGGGGGCGGCATCCACTTCGCCGATGTCGTAGAAGAGGGCAAAGCGCAGGCCCACGCCGCCTTCCTGCTCGAAGATCGGAATGCTGTATTCCACCGAACCGAACCAGTAGGTGTCGCCGCCGATAGGTTCGGTCGGCACGCTCGGGTTGTTGGGGTCGTAGGGCTCGCGGGGCGCCACGTTGCGGTATTGGAAGCCGCGCAGCGAATAGAGGCCGCCCAAATAGTAGCGGTCGTAAAACGGCACGTCCCCGCCGCTGATGCTGTCGGCCACGCCCGCACGGCCGCCGACCTCCAGCACATGTCCCTTGAAGAACCCCGGGAAATACCAGGACGAGGTGATTTCGGCTTTGTAAAAGGACTGGCTGCTGCCGTCGGAGACTTCGCCGGACAGTTCTGTGCGCTGGCCGTGGTTGGGCAGTTGCACGCTGTTGCGGGTGTCGTAAGCCAGCGAAGCGCCGACCCGCTGGAAAAATTGGTCGCCCACCTGTTCGAGAATCGCATTGGGAACGTTGCGGTCCTGGCCGGCGGCGGTGGCGGCGTAGGGTTGAAACCCGTGCCAGCCGTTGTTCAGCGAGATGCCCACGTCTTCGGCCGTGTAGCTGACGCTGCCAATCAGGAAGTCGCTGCCCAAGGCGCGCGTGAGGCTCAGCTTGGCGCCCGTGCGGGTTTCGTCGTAAATGTTGTTCGGGCTCTCGAAATCGAGCTCGCGCCGGTACAGATCCACGCCCAGGGACAGCTTCCGGTTCAAGAACCACGGCTCGACGAAGGTCAATTCATAGTTCTGGTACACCAGGCCCAAGTCCACGCGCAGGCGGATCTTTTCGCCGCCGCCGGTAAAGTAGGGCGGGTGGAACAGGTCGAAATTGGACTGCGAAACTTCCGCGTAGCCGACCAGCGAATCCACGGAACTGAACCCGGCGCCCACCGTGAAGTTGCCCGTGTTCTTTTCTTCGACGTTGATGACCAGGTCCTTCTGGCCGGGGGTCGGCGGGTCAATCGGTTCCGGCCGCGTGTCCACCTTGTCGAAATAGTCGAGGCCCTCGAGGCGCTGCTTGCTGATCTTCACCCGCACCATGTCCATCACGTCGCCGGGAGAAATCGCCAGTTCACGCCGGATGACCTTGTCCTTGGTCTTGAGGTTGCCGCGGATCTCGATTTTTTGGACGTGGGATTTCTCGCATTCATCCAAAGTGAACTCCAGGTCCATCGTCCCGGTCTGCACGTTGGGCACGCGGCTGATGTGCAGGGCCTGGCCCTGGGAAACTTCGATGTAGCCCTTGCTGCCGTAAAGGTCCTCGATCAGCTCGGTGTCCTTGGTGAGGCCATCCGGGGTGAAGGTGTCGCCGGTGTCCATCGGCAGGCCGTGCGCGCCGAGCTTGGCCTTGGAATGCTGGAAATCATGGACGGCATGCAACCCGTTGACGATCTCCGGGTCGGTGAACAGCTTGGCGCCCGAAATTTTCACGCTGCCCACCTTGTATTTGCGGCCCTCGTCCACGTAATACTTGATGTACATCCAATTCGTGGCGGGGCGGTCGAGCTTCACGTCTTGGACGCCAAAATCCAAGAAGCCGTGGTTGCGGTAGAAATCCGACAGCCGGTCACGATCGCCGTCGAAATCATCCTGCTGGAAATAGCCGGAGCCGGTGAGCCAGGAGAACGCCCAGCGCCGCCGGATTTTGAGCTGCTTGCGCAGTTCCTTTTGCTTGAAGCTGGGCGCGCCGAAGAATTCGACGTCCTTGATCTTGAACTTCGGACTTTCCTCGATGTGGAAAATCACGACGCCGTGGCCGGTGAGTTCCTCGATATTCAGGATGTATTTGACCTTGGTGTCGGACAGACCGCTCTTTTCGTACAGCTTCTTGATTTCCTGGACGTCGGTGAACACCTTTTGTTCATCCAGCGGTTCGCCCACCTTGAAAGTGACCTTCTTCTTGAGTTTGGAATCCCTCAGTTTCTTGTTGCCCTCGAACCGGATTTCGGTAATGCGCGGGCGCACTTGAACCACGTACGTGAGCACCACGCCGCCGTCATCGGCCTGGTCCACCTGCACCCGGATGTTGTAAAACTGGCCGGTGCCGTAGAGCAGATGGACGTCGTCCTGGGTGAGGTTGGGCGCGTAATTGGAGCCTGCGTGCAGCCGGATGTTGCCGCGGATGTATTCCTCGCTGACGGAAGCGGGGCCGACGAACTTCACGTCCACGCGGTCAATTTTCGGCCCGGTGCCCTGGGCCAGCGCAACGGTGGCGCAGCTCAGCACCATGGATACGCCCAGTGGTTTGATGATTGATTTCATTATTTACCGCATTATTTACCGGCTTGCAGGCATGTCTTCGTCGCTAAATTTCGATCTGCTTTCAAACCGCGTGTACGGTTTCAAGAATGTCAGGTTGATGTCACCTGTCGGTCCGTTGCGCTGCTTGGCAATCAGAAAATTCACCGCCACGCCCTCGCTTTCCTCGGGCGCGGCCCCGTCATCGTCGTCACCGGCATCCGGCTTGTACAGCAGGCCCACCAAGTCGGCGTCCTGCTCAATGGAACCGGATTCGCGCAGGTCGCTCAAGCGCGGTTTCCGGTTCTTGTCCTTTTCCAGCTCCCGGTTCAACTGGCTCAGCACGAGCACCGGCACGTTTAATTCCTTCGCCAGCGCCTTGATGCCGCTGGAAATGTCGGCAATTTCCTGTTGCCGGTTTTCTTGCGCTCGTCGCGCAGTAGAATTGAGAAGCTGTAAATAGTCAATGACAAACAACTTGATGCCATGTTGCTGGTGCATCCGGCGCGCCCGCGCCCGCAATTGCAGGATGGAAAGCCCCGCCGTGTCGTCAATCAGCAGCTTGGCCCCCGCCAGTTGGCCGGAGGCGGTCATCAGCTTGGGAAAATCCGCCTCGCTCATGAAACCGTCGCGAATGTTCCGCATGTTCACCCGCGCCAGCGAGCATAACATGCGCAGTATCAACGACGAAGCGCTCATTTCCAAGCTGAACACGCCCACCGGCAGTTTCAGATTCAACGCCACGTGTTCGGCAATGTTCATGGCCAGGGACGTCTTGCCCATGGAGGGACGGGCTGCCACGATGACCATTTCCCCGCCATGCAAGCCGTCGGTCATCTTGTCCAGATCCGTAAACCCCGTCGCGAGCCCGCTCAATTCCCCTTTGCGGTTGAAGAAGTGCTCGATGGTCACCAAGGCCTCGTTGACCAGATTCTTGACGTCCTTCACCTCGTTCTGCTCGCGCGATTCGTTGACGTGCAGGATGTCCTTCTCCACGCCGTCCAGCAGTTCCTCCACGTTGCCCTCATAGTCGAACACCCGGCCGACCACCGCCGAGCAGGTCTGGATGAGTTTCCGCAGCAGGAATTTCTCCCGGACGATGTCCAGATAATAGGAGAGATTCGCCGCGCTGGGGACGGCGTCCTGAAGCTGCGAAAGGTAGGCGATGCCGCCCACCTGGTCCAGCAACTGCCGGTCCTTCAAGTTCTGCTGCACGGTGATCAGGTCTATCGCCGAGCGGGCGTTGAACATGGTTGCCAGCGTCTCGTAAATCGTCTGGTGCCGCAGGTCGTAAAAGGCCAGTTGGCCGTCGTCCTTGAGCTTTTCGATGCATTCGCCGATGCACTGGTTGGGATCGAGCAGCGCGCAGCCCAACACGCCTTGCTCGGCCTCGATGCTGTGGGGCGGCAGGCGATCCAGGCTGGCCACGGACGTTTGCGGTCGGCGATCGTTCTTCGGGCGGCGGGAGCGCTTTAAATCAGCCCCGTTGTCGGCCTCGCCGGACACGGGGGTGGAAACGGAATCAATCATGACGGACAATGAAAGGCAATTTTTGCCCGGTAATCAAAGGAACGTTATTCTTACTTGTTGACGGCTTGCCAACGGTTTAGTGACACGTTCTTCACCGGGGGAACGGAGCATAGGGCAAGCGCGGCCGATTGCCAGCCGAAAGCGTCGCGGCCAGGGGCCGCGTGGAGGATGGAAGGTGGAGGATTGAGGATAGAAAAAGAATTCCGGCGAACTGGGCAGCAAAAAGCCCACCCGTCCTCCAAAGCCTTGACGACGGAGGATGAAAGCGAGGGGGAGTATCCAACCACAGAGCGCGTCGGACCCGCAAGCCGGGTTGAGTTTTTTCGACACGGTCATTCCTGCGAAGGTGCTGCGGCTGGTCTGCGACACAGCCGCGGTCCGGGGACGCGGGTACAGCAATGCAGCTCGGTGGGAAGCGCCACGCCGCTTTCGTGCGGGCGATGGCCCGCAAAAGCTCGCGGCTCGCGCGTGCGGACGAAAGCGCCGTCGCCGCTGGCGCTTTGCCGGCGCAGTCCAAGACGCGGACCGGCTTGCCAGACGCGTCGGACTTGCGCGGAGCGTCAGGGAGCGCGGCTGTGTCCGGCGCGGCGCCGGATC
>Ga0181535_10002093_pt1 | contig 24876 bp, 24 predicted proteins | sample PEATcosm2014_Bin_44_FD_119774 | JGI IMG/M metagenome (GOLD analysis project Ga0181535, IMG submission 119774) | Peatland microbial communities from MTU Mesocosm Facility, Houghton, MI, USA - PEATcosm2014_Bin17_30_metaG | ecosystem: Environmental > Terrestrial > Soil > Wetlands > Peat | place...
GCAGTTGTTTTTGGCGAAGAATGCGGCAGCGAATCTAAAGACGCTGGCGGATGCGAACAAGGGAGTGCATACGGGCCTGATGATCGCGGTTGCAGTGGTGGCGCTGCAGATTGTTTGGCACGCAGGAAAGATCGTGGTGGAGAGCTATCGCAAGCGCGTGGCGGCGTAACGAGAGACAGGAAGAAATCTTCTTGCGGTCACTGGCGCCATCCCCGGTGCCCAACGGCGAGGCACCCGGGGGCACCCACCTTCAAACATTCGTATGCGAGCACGAAGGAATTAATGCAACCGACGAACAGGAGTAGCTGTCTCTACTCGCGAAGAGGAGTTTCAAATGAACAGTCCCCGTCAGAATCGGAACATGCAATTCATCAGCAACCTTTGCGAACTCATCAAGGGCCAGGAGCAGGAGCTCGTTAAGGAGATGAGGCCGGTCGTAAGCCGCCAATCTGTTCGTCTTGACCTGAGCCGGGTTGAGCGGATCGATGCGGCAGGACTGGCCGCGCTGGTTTCGCTCTACTGCGATGCTCGCAAGGCCGGCCACGAGTTCGCGGTCATCAATCCATCGCGACACGTGGCACGGGTGCTCGCAATCGTTGGCCTCGATCGCGTTCTGGTGTCGAAGGAGTTGGGAGAATCGATGCCGCAACGCTCGCCGCTCGATCTGGAACTGGTGGCATAAATGATGCGGGGCGAGGGCTGGCCGAACGAGATGGTTTGGCCCCAAAGCGGCGCGCGGGGAGATGGCCGCCTTGCCCAATCAGATCTGCATGACTTCGGCTTCTTTTTTCTGCGAGAGCTCTTCCATGCGGCGAATCTCGGCGTCGGTCATTTTCTGGACTTCTTCGAGGGCGCGCTTTTCGTCGTCCTCGGAAACTTTTTTATCCTTGGCGAGCTTCTTGAGAGCGTCGTTGCCGTCGCGACGGACGTTGCGGATTGCGGTGCGATGCTCCTCGAGGACCTTGTTGATGTGCTTGCAGACGTCGCGGCGGCGCTCCTCGGTCATGGGCGGAACGGGGACGCGGATGATCTTGCCGTCGGACAGGGGATTGAAGCCCAGCGCAGCGGTCTGGATGGCCTTTTCAATTTCCTTTAGGATCGTCGGATCCCACGGAGAGATGACGATGAGCTGCGGCTCGGGCGCGGAAAGCTGCGCGAGCTGATTGATCGGGGTCTGCGTGCCGTAGTAGTCCACCTTGATCTGATCGAGCATGTGCACACTGGCGCGGCCGGTGCGGGTGGCGGCCAGGTTGGCCTGGAAATCGGCCACTGACTGATCCATGCGCCGACGGAGGTCGCCGGAAAGCGATTTGAGTGCTGGATTGCCGTCCATGAAGGATGCCATTGGAACTTGCCCTCACTGCGCGATTTGGTCAAAACTCGTCAGGGGCTATTCTACAACCGCGCTTTGCGGCTTGGTGAAGCGACGGTTGAAACGCGACTCGATGTGCATAGCGCCTGCTAGGAGTCGGTCGCGTGGATTCAAGGTAGTGATCTGTTCTTTCGCCTGCTGAAGCAGGCTGGCCGCGTTCGAGTTGCGAACTGCCCCAGGCTCCCGCCTGGGGCTACTTTCCGTCGCCCGCTTAAGCGGGCTTCCTGAGCGGCTTTTCACGCAAGCCGCCTGCATTGGCCGCGCTGCACACATGTGCGAGCCGAAGGAATGAATCGATTCGCTGCCTCAAAACCCCTAAGAACAACTGCAGATCCTTCGTCGGTCGCCTGGGGATTAATCTCCGAGGGACAGGCGCCTTTCAAAACGGGGCCGTCCCTACGGGACTCCGGGAATGAATCACACATCGCTACCCCACGCTGAAGCGCGGGGCTAACGTCCTTTGCGCCTACGGCGCAAGCGCCGCGGCGACCTCCTCAGAATGACAACGCGTTTCAGTGTGAGAATACGTCGCGGTATTTAAACGACCGCAGTTACTGCCGCGACGAGGCCGGTTGCCGCCGCTTGCTCGTGCGCGTGGTAGCTGGAGCGGACGAGCGGGCCGGATTCGACGTGGCGGAAGCCGATGCGAAGCGCTTCGGTCTTGAGCTCGGCGAATTCGCGCGGCGTGTAGAGGCGCGCCATGGGCAGATGATCGCGCGACGGGCGCAGATACTGGCCGATGGTGAGGATGTCGCAGCCGACGGCGGCGAGATCGCGGAAGACCGAGAGGAGCTCGTGGGTCTCTTCGCCGAGGCCGACCATGACGCCGCTTTTGGTGACCGCTCCGGGATTTAACTCTTTGGAGTATCGCAACAGCTCGAGAGAACGCTCGTAGCGCGCGCCGGAGCGGACGACGCGGTAGAGACGCGGCACGCTCTCAGTATTGTGGTTCAGGATTTCGGGCCGCGCTTCGACTACGGTGCGAATGGATTCGCGGTCACCCTGGAAGTCGGGAATGAGAACTTCAACGCGGCAGCCGGGCGCCTGACGACGAATTTCCTCGATCACAAGAGCGAAGGCGCGCGCTCCGCCGAGGTTGTCGTCGTCGCGATTGACGCTCGTGATCACTGCGTGTTGCAGGCCTAATTTCGCAACGGCCTCAGCGACGCGGCGCGGCTCGTCGAAGTCAATGGGCTCGGGGCGGCCCTTGGGCACAGCGCAGAATCCGCAGCGCCGCGTGCAGAGGTTGCCGAGCATCATGAACGTCGCGGTCTTGTGGTGCCAGCACTCGCCGATGTTGGGGCACTGCGCGCTCTCGCAGACGGTGTGCAAACCGAGCGACCGCGCGAGACGCTTGAGGTCGTGGTAGTTCTCGCCGACGGGGGCGCGGGCCTTCAGCCACTCCGGCTTGGGGGCGGGGACGGGGCGCACGGGCGAAATCTGGACGAGTTCCATTGGGTTTATTGTAGCGAGGGCGGCATTAGAGACTCGCGAGCGGGAAGACGCGACGAGCATCGGCAAGGTTGACGGTTGCTGCATTAGCTATGTCCTGGGGCCGTCCCTACGGGACTCGGCCCAAATGAAGAGATTCCTTTCCCCACGCTAAAGCGCGGGGCTAATGTCCGGTGCGCCTCCGGCGCGAGGGTGAGGGCGTGTCCCTTCACAACGGCAAGGCCCGAGGCGCGTTTCGGCAGTCCGTGAAGGCCCGCCGTCTTTCATCGACATTCATGGCCTAGGGGCTCCTGCTCCTTCCGTTTCGCGTGCTACTCTGTGCACAATTGTCAGAGAGTACAAGCGCAGAGCTATGCAAAGCCTTTCAGTGGCCATCGTCGCATGCAATGAAGCGGAGAATATCCGCCGCACGCTGGCCAGCGTCAACTGGGCGAACGAAATCAATCTCGTCGATTCAGGGTCGACGGACCAGACAGTCGAAATCGCGAAGAGTTTTGGTGCGCGGATTTTCTACGAAAGCTGGAAGGGCTACGGCCCGCAGGTGAACTCGGCGCTCGATAAATGCACATGCGACTGGATTCTGAATCTTGATGCGGACGAGTGGCTGACGCCGGAGCTGGCGAGCGAAATTCAGACGCTGCTGAGCGGCGAGCCGCGCTACAAGGCTTACATGATTCCGCGGCTGAACCGGATCTTTGGCCGGTGGATGCGGCATGGCGGGCTCTATCCCGATCACAAATTGCGGCTATTTCGGCGCGGAGCCGCGCGCCTGCGCGAGGATACAGAGCCGCACGCGACTCCCAAGACGCAAGGGCCAAGCGGCAAACTGAAGAATCCCATCCTTCATCTGCAATATAGAAGCGTGGAGTATTACATCGAACACATGCAACGCTACAGCACGGCAACGATTCCGTTGTATCTGCGCAAAGGCAGGACGAGCGATTCGATTTTCGCATTCGTGACGAACACGGTGCTGAACCCGGCGCTGACGTTCATCAAGAACTACATTTTTCGCGCGGGCTTTCTGGATGGGAGGGAAGGATTGATCTTCCACCTGAATCATTCCGCTTACGTCAACTGGAAGTTTGTGAAAGCCTGGGAGGCGCATCGATTGGCTAGCGGGGTAACCGCTCAAATCGTCGCGCCCAGTGATCCGGATGGAGACGCCGGCGCGAAATGACAGGTTCTATGGAGTCGCCCACGCCGGATGCAGGGCCGAAGTTTCTACTGGTGATGACGGCCACGATCAGGCCTGCGGCCAATGCCGGCGTGAAGCGCGCGTCGCCCGAGGTGCGGCTTGAAGATTACAAACGGGCGCTGCGGTTCTGGCTGAGTTATCCGCATCCGGCGGCCGAGCGGGTCCTGTTCCTTGAAAACTCGAGCGCCGACTTGAGCGAACTGCGCGCGATTGCCGAGAACGAAAACCCGCATGGCCGCGAAGTGGAGTTCTTGTCCCTCCCGGCGCATGAGATTCCCGCAGGCACGAACTATGGCTACGCGGAGATGCAAATGCTCGACGAGGGTCTGGCGCTAAGCCGACTGCGCCCAGCCACAACGCACATGATCAAGGTGACGGGGCGGCTGACGTTTCCCGCGCTTGGCAAAGCGCTCGATCGCGTTACGGATGCGGGTTCTGGCTCGTTCGAGCTACTGATCGATTGCCACAAGCTCGGACTGTTTCGCCGAGGCTATGACGCAAGGGTGCAGCTCTTCGCCTGCTCGCATGCGTTTTACGATCGCGTGCTGCGCGGCGCGAACCGCGAGATGAATTCAACGGATGTGCGGCTGCTCGAGCACCTGATCTATCGCAAAGTGATCCCGTTCAAAGGCCGGCCCGATTATCACTTGCGTTTCACCTGCAACGTGGAGCCGGTAGGCCACTTTGGCTTCAAAGATCGGCGTTATGATTCGCCACGCGCCGCTTTCTCGCGGAGCGCGCGCGCCCTGCTGCGTGCGATTGCGCCCGGTTACTGGTTTTAAAAGCTGTCTGAGCAATCCATTGGACTTAGGGGAGCACATGCGCTTCCGGACCATGAGGCCCGGACAGGGCGCCAAAACCAATCCGAGGAAGAACGCATCTACTCGAGTGAGTTGTCTTGGCCGGAGTGTGGAAAGATGCGTCTCGGAAGCGAAGAGGCTACCGTCGATCGTGGGCGTTCCACACGCGACAAAAACGACGGGAGGCAACCATGAGAGCAGACCGCCCTTTACTCGGCGCGATCGTTTTTCTGGCGTGCGGAATCGGCCTGATCCTGGCCTATTGCAACGACGCCACCACTTTTACGGCGGCGTTTCCTTTCAACGCCTCATCCCTGCACATTGACGTGCTTACCAACGGTCCCGGCGCTGTGGGTGGAGTCGTGCTCACGGCGATCGGCCTTTTGCTGCTGCTGTGGGCAGTGCTTGCCGCGATCGTGGGGCAAATCGTCCTGCTCTTCAACCGCAGTTACCGGGATACCGATACTCTTCTGGACCGTGAGAGCCTGCTGGATTGAGGCGAGTCAAAGATGCGGATGGAGCGGGCTACTTGAGTTTCACGCGCACATCCGTGCGCACGAGATAAAGGAAGAAGAATAGATTCAATAGTCCCTGGATCAGCGAAGAGTACGAGTGCTGCACCGAGAATTGCCAAAAGAAAGATCCAGATAGAATTGCCACGCCCGCGAGCGTGAGGGCCCAAGCCCAGCGCAGGAGCAGCAGCAAGCCCAGCGCGCCGGCGATGAAGAAGACTGAAAAGACAAGATAGACATATCCGGCGCCTTGCGCGACCACGGACACAACCGTGAAGCCGGCGAGCACCAGCATGTAAAGGCTGATGGCGACCAGGCCAGGGAGCCTGAGCAGAGTGGAGAACTGCGACTTTTGCGCAGTAGACGCCGGGGCGATGCCGGACGTGGAAGCACTCGTGTTGGCGTCGGTGTTCATAACGTCTGCAAATAGGCCAGAAGATCCGCGAGATCCTGGTCGTTCAGCGATGTGGCGGGCATCATGCCGCGCCCATCAAGGATGACCGCGGTGAGCCTTTCATCGGTTGGAGGCGCACCGGAGGGCATGGCCTTGATTTTGGTGATTGCCTGCAAGCCGGGACCGTGCAGCGGCGCCGTCGTTGTGGGATTGTGGCAACGCGCACACTTTGCCTGAAACACGGCTGCGCCGCGCGCCTCCTGGGTCGTCCATTCAGAGGAGGGCTTCGACGGCGGCAGCGTCCGGCATCCGGCCAAACCGAAGGCGAAAGTGGTTAAAGCAGAAGCCATCAGAAGATTACCCGTGCGCATTGCCTTCCATGATAGCGCCGCTTCAATGGCTCAGAGCGTGCGCAAGCGACGAGTGTTTCCCCTTTTGTAACGTCTTCTCGAAAAGAGCGGCGTGTGCGATTCGGAGAACGCCGGCGTGGATGGGATCTTGGTGCCCGCGAAGTTCTCATGCGGAGCCGAGGGGGGCTATTCCGCTGCGGCGATGGCCTCGGCAATGAGATCGATGGCTTGTTGCTCAACTGTGCTGCCGGGATAGCGCCCGTTGACGAGGATCGAGAAAGCCACCATTCGGCCGCTTGCGGCATTCACGTATCCGGAAAGGGTATTCACCTCGCCCAGGGTTCCGGTCTTGGCCCACATCTGCCCTTTCGCGGGCAATTTGGTGAAGCGGTGATCGAGCGTGCCGTCGACCCCAGCCTGGGGCAGCGTCTCACGCCATTCCTTGCCCCATGTTTGATGGGACGCGTAGGACAACAGGCGCGTAAACGCGCGGGGCGTGATCTTGTCATCGTTGCTCAGGCCGCAGCCGTCAACGAGATAGAAATCCGCGTCGGCCACACCGGCGTCGACCATGAACTGGCGCACGACACGCGATCCCTCTTCAAAGCTGCCATCGGTTCCATAGAGCTTGCCGAGCAGGCGCAGGAGAAGTTCGGCGTGCAGGTTCTGGCTGGTCTTGTTGGTCACGGTGATGTCTTCCACGATGGGCACCGACATGTGCGCGCCAAGGATGCGGCGGCTCTCCGCCGGGGCGGCAATGGAGGTGAAGTTGCCGGGCGCAAGGCTCAAGGGCATCTCGCGCTCGCCGGAAAAGTCGCCGGTTCCAGTGACGATTTTATGGCGCGATTCGGCGTCGCCCGTTACTTTAATGCCATGCAACTCGAGTGCCTGCTTGAATGCGTCCGCTGTAAATTGCGCGGGATCCTCGACGGCCATTGCCACCTGAAGGCCGGCCGGCGGAGCGGTGCCCCAGGCTCGCACAAGCAGGGAACCGGGGCGTCGCTCGAGGCCCGGGAAAGCTTCCTGCCCAGGAGAAGCAAAAGTCATCCGGTTGTCGACTGTGTAGTAATCCACGTCCGGCGTCCATTCGGCTTTCGTCGCGCCGATCACAGCGGGGTCGGCGGAGATGCTGAGCTCGTCCGTGTTGTCGTTGAAGGTGAGCGCGGAGACAGGCGCGCCATAGCTCCACTGCAGATGATCCCAGCTCCACCCCAGAGGATACGGCTCGCTCACGAAGAATGAATCATCGCCGATGACATTGCCATCCACCGTGCGCACACCGGTTCGCTCCACCTGCTCGGCAAGCTCGCCCAAAACGTCCATCGCGGTCTTCGGTGCGGAAGTGGGCAAAATCCCTGCGGAAGCGGGAGGCGCGGTTCCGGGCTCAACATACGGGTAATGCCGCGCGCTGATCGTGGGATCGCCCACGCCGAGCAGGATCAAGTCACCGTGGAGCTTGCCGCTTGTGTCCAGCTCGCCATCGCCGGCCACGAAGGTGGTCCACGTGAGCGTGTCGACCGGGAGCAGAGCGAAGGCCGCGGCAGTGGTTGTCAACTTCGCGCCGGAGCCGGGCGAAAACAAACGCGCGTCATTCAGCCCGAAGAGCGATTGCCCGTCGAGAGTGGTTACGCTGATGCCGAAGGTCGCGTGGCCCAGCGCCGGATCAGCGAGAATGGCCTGGATGCGATCGGCAAGCGGGCCGGTGGTGGGCGCGCGCAGCGAAGCGTACTGGGAATGACTGCGCTCCTGCGCGGGGGCCTGTGCGCCAAGACCCAGGGTGCAGACTACGAGGCTGCTCCATGCAACGGATCGCCAACGGAAGACCATGCCCCGAAGTTTACACATTTTCACTGGGTTCCTCGGAGTTTTTGACGTTGAACGGCTCCGGAGGTTTGTCCCGAATTCGGAGCGATGCATGAATCAATGGATCAATTGATGCATTGATTCATTGCCGCGACCGACATTAAAGATTCGCTGCATCGCGGCGTACCATCGGGATTGAATGGATATGAGAGCCACGAAACACTGGCGGCTGCGATCGCGGACCCTTGAGCTGGGACGGCGCACTTTCGTCATGGGCGTGGTGAATATCACATCGGACTCTTTCAGCGAGGGATTTTCCCTGGTCTTGGAGGAGAATGTTGCGCATGCGATCAGGCTGATCGAGGAAGGCGCGGACATTGTGGATCTAGGCGCGGAGAGCACGCGTCCTGGTTCGCGCGCAGGCGGTGCGGACGCGGTTGTTGCCGCCGAAGAAGAGCAGGCGCGGCTGCTGCCGGTGCTCGAAGGGATTTTGCGCGCCCGGCCCGATGCGGTGATTTCCGTAGACACCTACAAAGCCGAGACAGCGCGCGCTGCGTTGCGGAACGGCGCGGAAATCGTGAACGACGTGAGCGGATTTGTGTGGGACCCCGCGATCGCAAAAGTGTGCGCGGAGTTTCACGCGGGAGTGGTGCTTTCGCACACACGCGGGCGGCCGGATGAATGGCGTGGACAGCCTCAGCTTGAGGCTGATGCACTGATGGCCATGGTGCGCGAAGGTTTGGCTGCGAGTCTTGCAGCAGCGGAGCGCGCCGGAATTCCGACAGATTCCGTTGTTCTCGATCCCGGCTATGGATTCGGGAAACGGTTTGAAGAGAATTACGTGCTTCTGGCGCGACAGGCGGAGCTGCTCACCTTTGGCCGTCCATTGCTCGCGGGCTTGAGCCGGAAATCATTCCTCGGCCACACACTCGATTCACTCTTTGGTGGGGTGCCCGCACCAACCAATCAGAGGGAAAACGCGAGCCTGGCTGCGATGACGGCGGCGATTCTCCACGGAGCGTCCTTTGTGCGCGTGCATTCGGTGCGCCCCGCGGTCGAGGCCGCGCGGATTGCGGACGCTATTCTTGACAGGGCTTGACGCCTTGCGGACCGCGATCGAGAATCATGCGCTCAGGAGGTCCAGGTTCGTATCCATTGCGGAAAGAGCGGGTCCAGAAAGAAATACCGGCCTTTGTAGCGATCGAGGATGCCCTTTGAGTTAAGAGACTCAATTGCCCGTTGAACGGTGGATGCAGGCCCCAACCGATATTCGGTCCTGACGGACTGAGAATAGATTTGCGAAGGGCCGAGATGCGCGAGCGCCTGCAGCGTGGACCTTTGCGCGGAAGACAACTGCTGCCAGAGTTGTTCGTAGTAAGTGGACTGGCCGGCAACGAGAGCTTCGGCAACGCAGGTAACGTCGGATGCGGCAAGAGTGCGCTTTCCCGCGATCTCCGCGTAATCCCATAGCTCATGGGCAATGCGCTGGACATCGTACGGGATCAGGTCTGCGATCGAGAGCAGAGCATCGAGAGCGCCCTCGTCGAGTTTTCGCCGCTTTTTCCCAAATTGCCGGATCATGAATTCTTTCCATGCGTCGGCTGGAATCTTGTCGAGGAACATGTGCGGGCCGGCCTTGTAGAACGGGCGCTTGGTTGACAGCATTTCTTTCATGAAAGAAGGCTGTGATCCGGCAAAGACGTAACCCACCTCGCGCTGCTCCTGCACCTGGTTGCGCAAAACATTTTCGACCGATCCACCATTGAATTCGGAGATCTGCTGAAATTCGTCGAGACAGATTGCCATCCGGAAACCGCCGTTTCGGGCCAATTCACCGGGCAGGGCGAAGACGTCGGGAGCGATGGGCGCAGGATCGAAGCCTGGCTTGGCGCCGAGCGAGAGGCTGACGTCACCGGTCATCGTGACGTAGTTGATTTCAGGTCTCACACTTCGCGCAAATCGCGTGACCCAGTCCTTGACTCGATCCCAGGGCCCGGCGGCTCGCAGAACCCTTTCGGCAAACTTCTCGAGGAATTGCGTGTAACTGGAATAGCTGCTAACCGTGAGGCTGACGGTTCGGACATGCCTTTTGCGCAGTTTGAGAAGGGTCATTGCGACCAGAGAGCTTTTTCCAAAGCGGCGTGGAGATAGCAGGAACACCTTTTGGCCATCAGACAGGTCACGGACCAGGGAGTCGAGCTCCTTGGTTCGATCGACAAAATTCGGCTCGCTGACGACCTCGCCGAAGACGAACGGGTTGTCGGATGTTTCCATTATGCATATCAGCGTAACGCATAATGGCGTAATGGGGTAGTGGATTACGCGGAAATGCGTTACGCGATATGGCGTAACGGGAATTTGGGTTGGTTTTGGGAATGCGGGAAACCCTCGCTACGCGCTGATGCCAACCTTATGACGGGGCCAGAGCGGACGCAGGGCACTGTGATCGATTGCCGGCTCACCGTCGCACTCAACTTCGATCACTGTGGCAGGCTGGTCGGGCGCAACAAGGGGCAGGCCCATCAATCTCAAAGCGAATTCATCCTGAGTGAACTCGACCTTCTGGCCTGTTTTGACGAGCCGGGCCGAGAGCGCTTTCGCTTTTAAGCCACCGAGGGCCACGACCACCTCGGGCTTGTAGAAATCGAGCCACTCCGATGCCGGAGTGTGGCCCGGCCAGAAGGTTACATGAACATAGAGCGTGTTCCCCTGACGGGTGAAGTTCAGGTTCGCGATCGACTGGGCGTCCATGCGCTCGGTTCCATAGATCGTCTTGCCGTTCGTGTCGAGCCATTTGCCCACAGTTTCCAGAATCTTCGCCGACTGTGGCGGCACCGAGCCATCGGGCTCCGGGCCAATATTGAGCAGGTAGTTGCCGCCGCCGCGCGAGCAGGTGATCAGATTATTGACGATGGTTTTTGGCGTTTTCCAGGCGTCGTCGCCGCGGTTGAAACCCCAACTGTCGTTGAGCGTCATGCAGGTTTCCCAGGCGCGTCCTGCCTCGGCCGCCTGGATGCGTTGTTCAGGGGTGGTGAAATCTCCCGGCAGCAGGTTGCGGTTGTTCACAATGATTTCGGGCTGCAGCGAGAAGACCATTTCGTTCATCCGCTCCGATTCCCATTGCGTGGCGTCGAGCGGCCACGCTACGTCGTACCAGAGAACGTCGATCTTGCCGTAGTTGGTCATCAGCTCGCGAATGAGGCCGTGGGTGTAGTCGACAAAGCGGCGTCGGGCGGCCTCGTCGGTCTTGCAGATGGCGCCGTCAGGGTGATGCCAGTCCATCAGCGAGTAATAAAAGCCCACGCGCAACCCTTCGGCGCGGGCAGCGTCGACAAACTCGCGGACGAGATCGCGCCCGGGCCCCTGGTCCATGGCGTTGTAGTCGGTGAGCTGCGTATCCCACTGGCAGAAGCCCTCGTGATGCTTGGTTGTCATCACCATGTATTTCTGGCCGGCGCGTTTGGCCAGCCGCGCCCAGTCGCGCGCGGCGTTGGGCCTGGGATGAAAGTGCTTCGCCAGCAACTCATACTGCAGCAGAGGAACTCCTTCGTTCTCCTTTGCCCACTCGTGCTGGCCGATCACGCTGTAGAGGCCCCAGTGAATGAACATGCCAAACTTTGCCTCGTGCCACCAAGCCATGCGGGCATCGCGCGTGGCGGCCTGCTTTTGATCGGCGGCGGAGAGCGCCGGTTGCGCCTGAGAGTCTTGCGCCAAAGCCAGTCCGTCAGCATTCGCGGCGGCCAACGCCGCTGCGCCTGCCGCGCCAAACTGCTTCAGGAACGCCCGTCTGGTCCGTTCGCTCCAATTCATTGAACTCTCCTTTTCCCATTCGATGTATACGCGGCCCGAAACCCTCGAAAAGAGGAAACCATGCGCAAACTTCACCTCAGACGCTTGCGCAGGTTCGGCTTCAGACGCACGGATAATCCTAGATCAGCCGATTGCATGAGATCGAGCCAGCTCGCCTGATTCCGTTGATCAAGCTCATTTAGAATCGAAATGGCTGCGGTCAAGCATGAAGTAGCCAAATCTGTGCCCGCGCGCAAAGGTAGGTTCATTGGCTCTTGCGGCGGGCGATCGTGTGGGATTCTGACAGCGATGCGAGCGAAGACGGCTGTAGTGCTGGGCGCCCAGTGGGGCGACGAGGGCAAGGGAAAAATCGTAGACGTGCTCAGCGAGCGGTTCTCGGCTGTGGCGCGCTACGCCGGCGGGCACAACGCCGGGCATACGGTCATTATTGGCAAGCACAAGTTTGTGCTGCAGCTCATTCCTTGCGGAGTGCTTCGGCCCGGGTGCAAGGGCGTGATCGGCAACGGCGTGGTCCTCGATCCCATCGCGTTCCTCAGCGAAGTGGCACGCATCCGCGAGTTGGGCGTTGAGGTTGACGGGAATCTTTTCGTCTCGAACCGCGCGCAGGTCATTCTTCCGTACCACCGGATGATCGAGCTGGCTGCCGAAAGCGCACCTGGGCGCAAGAAGATTGGCACTACCAGCCGCGGCATCGGTCCAGCCTACGAAGACAAGATGGCGCGCAGCGGCCTGCGCGTGGTCGACCTGCTGCATCCGGCGCTGCTCAAGACGCACATTGAAGCCGCCTGCGCGGAGAAGAATGCGATCGCCCATGCACTTTTTGGTACCGATCCGTTGGACCCGGAAAAAATGTATGAGGAGTATGCAGCGGCGGCCGAGCAGATCAGGCCCTTTGTCGCCGACACTGGCCGCATGCTCAACGGCATTCTGGCCGAGGGCGGTAGCGTGATGTTTGAAGGCGCGCAGGGAACGATGCTCGACATCGACCATGGCACTTATCCGTTCGTTACGTCCTCTTCGGCCACGGCCGGCGGCGCGTCGACAGGAACCGGCGTAGGACCGACCGCCATTCGCACGGTCATCTCCGTGACCAAGGCCTATGTCACGCGTGTGGGCGGCGGGCCGTTCCCCACCGAGATCCACGATGCGGCCGGTGATCTGCTTCGCGCGCGGGGCCATGAATATGGCGCCGTCACTGGACGGCCCCGGCGCTGCGGCTGGCTCGTTATTCCGATGCTTCGCTACTCCAACCAGGTGAACGGAGCGGAATGGCTCGTGATCACCAAGCTCGACGTTTTGGATGAGCTCGAAGAGATTCCCATTTGCATCGGATACGAGATCGATGGGAAGATCACCGACGAAATCCCGGCGGATGTGCGGGGGCTCGAGGCGATCAAGCCGCAATACACCGTGCTGAAGGGCTGGCGCCAATCCACAGAGGGCATTACCGAGTATGACAAGCTGCCCAAGGCCGCCCAGGAGTATCTCGCCTTCCAGGAGCGCGAGAGCGGAGCGAAAATCGGCATGGTATCCACAGGCCCTGATCGCGATCAGACGATCGTCTTGCCCGAATTTGCGGCTGAGCTTGAATCCCTCACGTCCTGAAGCGCAAATCAATGTCGTGAGCGTAACTCCTGGGGCGATTCATTCCGTCTAAATTGAGGCGTGCGTGGTGCAGCGAATTGAGCGCGAATCGGCCGCCGACACCCTTTATGGGATTTCCATTTGACCAGCGTATGGTTTCCGGAATACCGTGTACGCGTATGCCGGGAACTGCAAACGTCTTCGTAAGTTTCGCTTGCCGCCGCCAGCATCCCGGACGGACCCTCGCAACACTTGTTGCATGTATCGTTTGCGCCGTTCCTCTCTGCGTCGCAATGTCGATGGGTCAAAAGCACGAGAACCGCCACGACATCGATCAGCTTGAGGATGAATGGCGGGGCGCCTTGCTGAGTTCAAACACGAAAGTAATGGATTCGCTGCTGGCCGTGGATTATATGGGGATCACGGCATCGGGCACGCTGCAATCGCGCGACGAGACCCTGCAAGGCCTGAGTTCCGGCCGGCTCCACTTCACTCTCCTCGATGTGACAGACCGGAAGGTGCGCTTTTACGGTTCCACAGCCGTGGTGACGTCGCTGGCCAACATTCAGGCCAGCACGCCGGACGGAAAGGTGAGCGGAGATTATCGCTACACGCACGTCTATGTGCGCGATGCCCAAGGAGACTGGAAGATCGTGAGCTTTGAGGCCAGCCGGGTTCGCGAGCCCGGCCCTCGTAAGCAAAATGAATTCCACCCGGCGAAATAAGGGCGGCTTTCTGAGGTCCAATTGCTCGTGTATCTCCAATAGAATCTGCGGCTAAGTGTCATGTCGGCGTTCGGTTCCCCGTCGCACGGCTCCGTGGATGTGATTCTGGCCGCCTCGCCCTTGAAAACGGCCCCATCTCGGGGTACACTAAATCTAATATAGGACTAAACAAGTCCTATATTGCGGGATGGCGGTGTAAGCGTCCCCCGCCCGGCCCAGGCAGCCCTCAAGAAGCCTGATTCTGGACCCAACCCCGTGCCAAGTCCTTTGGAGGACGAATGAGTTCAAGTGTCGACACAATTCGCGGTCTTGCCGAGCAGGACTACAAGTGGGGCTTCATCACCGACATTGCAGAAGACCGCGTCCCCAAGGGCCTGAATGAAGACATCGTCCGCCTGATATCTGCGCGCAAGGGTGAGCCCGAGTTCATGCTGGAGTGGCGGCTGAACGCGCTGCGCCACTGGTTCACGATGAAGCGCGAAGAGGGCGAGCCGAAGTGGGCGAATTTGACGATCGCGCCGATCGACTACCAGAACATCTCCTACTATTCGGCGCCGAAGAAAAAGCCGCAGCTCGACAATCTGGATCAAGTTGACCCCGAGATTCTGCGCACTTACGAGAAACTGGGGATTCCGCTGCTCGAGCAGCAGCGCCTGGCCGGTGTGGCCGTCGACGCGGTTTTTGATTCGGTTTCCGTTGCCACCACCTTCAAGGGCAAGCTGGCCGAAATGGGCGTCATCTTCTGTTCGTTCTCTGAGGCCGTTCAGAAGCATCCGGAGCTGATTAAGAAGTATCTCGGTTCGGTGGTTCCGCAGACTGATAATTTCTATGCAGCGCTCAACGCGGCTGTCTTCACGGACGGATCCTTCGTTTACGTGCCGAAGGGCGTTCGCTGCCCCATGGAGTTGTCCACTTACTTCCGCATCAACGCTGCGGAGACGGGCCAGTTCGAGCGCACGCTGATCATCGCCGACGAAGGCTCCTACGTGAGCTATCTCGAGGGCTGCACGGCGCCCATCCGCGACGAAAACCAGTTGCACGCAGCGGTCGTGGAGTTGATCGCGCTCGACAACGCGCAGATCAAGTACTCGACCGTGCAGAACTGGTATCCCGGCGACAAGGAAGGCCGCGGCGGCATTTACAACTTCGTCACCAAGCGCGGCAAGTGCCTGGGCGTGAATTCGAAGATATCGTGGACGCAGGTTGAAACCGGATCGGCGATTACCTGGAAGTATCCGAGCTGCATTTTGCAGGGCGACAATTCGGTGGGCGAGTTTTATTCCGTAGCGCTCACCAACAATCGCCAACAGGCCGACACGGGAACGAAGATGATTCACATTGGCAAGAACACGCGCTCGACGATCGTTTCCAAAGGCATCTCCGCGGGCTACGGCCAGAATACCTACCGCGGCCAGGTGAAGATTCTCAAGAGCGCGACCGGCGCGCGCAACTACACGCAGTGCGATTCGCTGCTGATCGGCGACCGCTGTGGCGCGCACACGTTTCCCTACATCGAAGTGAGGAACGCGACCGCGCGCATGGAGCACGAAGCTTCCACTTCGAAGATCGGCGAGAACCAGCTCTTCTATCTGCGCCAGCGCGGGCTGACGGCGGAAGATGCGGTCTCGATGATCGTGAACGGATTTTGCAAGACAGTATTCAAAGAGCTACCGATGGAATTCGCTGTGGAAGCGCAGAAGCTGCTGGGCGTGAGCCTCGAAGGCAGCGTCGGATAAGAGCATCAAGTCATCTAACGGAGAGAAGAGAAATGGCATTGCTAGAAATTCAAGATTTGCACGCCAGCGTGGATGGCCACGAGATTCTGAAGGGCGTGAACCTGACCGTGAATGCGGGAGAAGTGCATTCCATCATGGGCCCCAACGGCTCGGGGAAAAGCACACTGGCGGCGGTGTTGGCGCGGCGCGAGACCTATGAGGTCACGGGCGGCCGGGTGTTGCTCGATGGCAAGGATCTGCTGGAGATGAAGCCTGAGGATGCGGCGCGCGAGGGCGTGTTTCTGGCGTTCCAGTATCCGGTCGAGATTCCCGGCATCGGCAACGCATATTTCCTGCGCTCAGCTCTGAACGCGATCCGGAAACACCGCGGCGAAGACGAGCTCGACGCTATGGATTTCCTGCCTGTCTACAAGGAGCACATGAAGCTCCTTGAGATGGACGACAAGCTGATGAACCGCTCCGTGAACGAAGGCTTTTCGGGCGGCGAAAAGAAGCGCAACGAGATTCTGCAGATGGCTGTGCTCCAACCAAAGCTCGCGATTCTCGACGAAACCGACTCCGGCCTGGACATTGACGCTCTGCGGATCGTCGCGCAGGGCGTGAACGCCATGCGCAGCCCCGATCGCAGCTTCCTCGTGATTACGCACTACCAGAGGCTGCTCGATTACATTGCTACGGACTTTGTGCACGTGCTGGTGGACGGCAAAATCGTGCGCTCGGGCGGACCGGAGCTGGCGCTGGAGCTGGAAGACAAGGGATACGGCTCGGCGGAAGCTGACGCGCAGGCGGCCTTATCTGCATGAGAAAGACAACGAAAGAAAGCGGAAGCGAGAAAATGGCGACGGTAACCGGAAAGCCGAATCGATATCTTGAAGCGTACGGCGAATTGATTGCCGAGCGGCGCGAGCGCGACCCGGTATGGCTGCGGCAACTGCGCGAGGACGCATGGACGCGATTCCACGCCAAGGGATTTCCGACCACGCACGACGAGGACTGGCGGTTCACCAATCTCGCGGCGATGGAGAAGATTCCGTTCAAGCGCGCGGTCAAGGGCAGCGTGGCAGTTTCCGCGAATGAGATCGAAGCGTTTCGCGTTCCGGGCGCGGCCTGCCAGCTCGTGTTTGTTAACGGCTACTTTGCGCCGGAGCTCTCGGAGCTCGGCAGACTTCCCAAAGGTCTTGAGATTTGTTCGCTCGTGGGAGCGATCGACTGCGGCATGGTCGGCATCGCGCCGGAAGGTTGCGCGTCCGACGGCATCGAGCAACACCTTGGCCGTTATGCCGACGTTCGCCGCGATGTTTTTACCGCGCTGAATTCGGCGCTCTGGGAAGACGGCGCGTACGTTCGCATTCGCCGCGGCGCGAACCTTTCGCAACCCATCCATCTTTTGTATGTTTCTGCCGGCGCTGGCGCAGAGATCATGACGCACCCGCGCACGCTCATCGTCGCCGAGCCAACCTGCCGCGCGGCGGTGATTGAAGATTATGTTTCGCTTGGCAGCGAAGCGGCATTCTCTAACGCCGTTACAGAGCTTGTTGCGGGGCAAGATGCCGTCGTCTCGCACTATCTGGTCGAGCGCGAGAATCTGGCCGCGTTCAACGTTTCCACGCTGCGATTGGAGATGGCGCGCGGCGCCAACGTCTCCTCCCATTCCATTCTTCTGGGCGGCGGTCTGGTGCGCAACAACGTGCATCCGGTTCTCTCGGGCGACGGTGCGGAATGCCTCATCAACGGCTTATTTGTCGGCGCGGGCAGCCAGCATCTGGACAACTACATGCTGGTGGAGCACGCGCAGCCGCAGTGCAGCAGCCGCCAGTTTTACAACGGCATTCTCGATGGCTCGGCGCGCGGTGTCTTTCACGGCCGCATCGTGGTGCACAAGGACGCGCAAAAAACCGATGCCAAGCAGACCAATCGCAACCTGCTGCTCAGTGACAATGCGCGCATTGACACCAAGCCGCAGCTTGAAATCTACGCGGATGACGTTAAGTGCACGCACGGCGCAACCATCGGGCAGATTGAAGAGGAGCAGCTCTTCTACCTGCGCTCGCGCGGAATCGACGAGGTTTCGGCGCGAAACACTCTCCTCTATGCGTTCGCGGCGGAGTGCCTCGACCGCATGCAGGAACCGGCAGCGCGCGAATTTGCTGAAGGCCTGATTCGCGAACGGATCTCTGAACTGGCACGCAACCGCAAGGCTGTTGCTCCGGCCGCTCCGGTGGAAGAAGAAGTGCAGCGCTGGGAGGAAGTGCGTTGACGACTGCCACCCAACCCGTCATTCGTGATCTGAAGCCGAGCCAAATTGTCGCCGGGCTCGATATCGCGAAGATTCGTGCGGACTTTCCGATTCTTGCTGAGCGGATCAATGGCAAGCCTCTCGTCTATCTGGACAACGCGGCCACGTCGCAGAAGCCGCGCGTGGTGCTCGACGCCATCGCGAACTACTACGAACACATGAACGCCAACATTCATCGCGGCGTGCACACGCTCAGCGTGCGCGCGACTGAAAAGCACGATGCAGCGCGGCTGACGGTCAAGAAATTTATCAACGCGAGAGATACACGCGAGATTATTTTCGTGCGCGGCGCTACCGAGGCCATCAACCTCGTGGCGCAGACCTACGGCCGCAAGCATGTCGGCGCTGGCGATGAAATCCTCATCACGGCGATGGAGCACCACTCGAACATCGTGCCATGGCAGATTCTGTGTGAAGAAAAAGGCGCACACCTGAAGGTCGCGCCCATCGACGATCGCGGTGAGCTTTTATTTGACGACTTCGCCAAGTTGATTGGGCCCCGCACGAAAATCGTCGCTGTTACGCATGTGTCGAACGCGCTGGGCACAGTGCTACCACTGCGCGAGATGATTGAGCTGGCTCACGCGCGCGGCGTTCCGGTCCTGGTTGATGGAGCGCAGGCCGTTCCGCATTTTGCTGTCGACGTGCAGGCTCTCGACGCAGATTTCTACGCCTTCAGCGGCCACAAGGTTTACGGGCCAACGGGAATCGGCGTGCTCTATGGCAAGCGCGCGTTGCTCGACGCCATGCCCCCCTATCAGGGCGGCGGCGATATGATCCGCTCCGTCACGTTTGAAAAGACCACATACAACGATCTGCCCTGGAAGTTCGAGGCAGGCACGCCGGATATCGCCGGCGCTATCGCTCTCGGCGCGGCGCTCGAATACATCACTGGGTTGGGCATGGACAACATCGCTGCGCATGAGAACGATCTGCTCGTCTATGCCACGGAAGCTGTTGGCGAAATTCCTGGCGTCGAGCTCATCGGCACAGCTCGTGAGCGCGTGGGAGTGGTTTCGTTCGTGCTCGATGGGGTTCATCCGCACGATCTCGGCACGATTCTCGATCGCGAAGGCATTGCGATCCGTACCGGCCACCACTGTGCGCAGCCGGTGATGGAGCGCTTCGGCATTCCCGCCACGGCGCGTGCTTCCTTCGCTGTCTACAACACGAAAGCGGAAGTCGACGCACTGGTCGCGGGGATTCGCACGGCGCGCGAGGTGTTCGCATGAGCGCGGAGCTGGGTGAACTCGGCGATCTGTATCAGGAAGTGATTCTGGAGCACAGCAAGGCTCCGCGCAATTTTCGCAAGCCGGCGTCGGCCAATCATCACGCCGAGGGATTCAATCCGCTCTGCGGCGACAAGTGCTCGGTCTATCTCGACGTGGAAAACGGCGCCATCAAGGACATTGGCTTCCAGGGTTCGGGATGCGCGATCTCGCGCGCCTCGGCTTCGATGATGACGCAGATTCTGAAAGGCAAAAGCACGGAAGAAGCGGGCAAGCTCTTTGAGGAATTTCATAACCTTGTTACCGGCGACCCCGAAGCGATGAAAAACGCTGCTGACCTCGGCAAGCTGGCCGCGTTTGGCGGCGTCTCCAAGTTTCCCGCGCGCGTGAAGTGCGCCACGCTCGCCTGGCACACGCTGCAATCGGCGCTGGAAGATAAATCGGAAACCGTCTCGACGGAGTAGAGCTGCTCTTTATGGCCGCATCCATCCCCACAAATCCAAATGCCGCTCCAGCTGCGGGGCCGAGCAACGATGCGGCGCCGTTTCAGGAGGAGATGATCTGGAAGGCGCTCAAGACGGTGCGCGACCCGGAGATTCCGGTCGACATTGTCAACCTCGGTCTCGTCTATGCGGCGTCCGCATCTGAAATTGACGGCGGCCATCGCATCGATGTGCGCATGTCGCTCACCGCGCCCGGATGTAGCATGTCCGACGTGATCAAGGCCGAGGTGGAACGCAAGCTTGCGGCGCTGCCTGAAGTGAAACTGGTTCACGTCGAGATTGTTTTCGATCCGCCATGGAATGCGGGCATGATGTCAGAAGGCGCCAAGCTCCAGCTCGGCTTCGACTCCGATTACGGATCGACTCCGGCGAAGCCCGAGTCCGCAGGCCCCGGACCGTTGAAAGTGATTCGATGAGCCGGAGTTTGCCCAAGCAAACAACTTGACCTGCAATTAACTTTCTTCTTCGCCGCCCAGCTTCTCGATCTGCCTGCGCCAATCGAGTGAGTCGACGAAGCCGGTGGAGTTGCGCCAACCTGGCTCGACGATGATGTGCAGCTCAAGATAAACCTGCGTGCCCAGCAGCGACTCGATTTTTCTGCGCGCTCCGGTTCCGATCGCTTTCAGCTTCGCTCCGCCTTTGCCGATCAAAATCGCTTTCTGCCCGTCGCGCTCGCAATAGATGACCGCCGAGATTCTGGTCAGCTGCCTTTTGCCGGGCCGCGCGGGCGCCTCGGGCTCTTCAAACTGCTCGATGACGACCGCAGATGCGTACGGCACTTCCTCGCCGGTCTCGATCAAAATGCTCTCGCGAATGAGCTCAGCCACCATGAAGCGCATCGGCTGATCGGTGTACTGGTCTTTCGGATAAAAGCGCTCGCCCTTCGGCAGCACATCGACAATCTTGCGCACCAGCATGTCGAGTCCGTCGCGTTTGCGCGCGCTCACCGGAATCACCTGCGCAAAGTTGTACTGCTTCGTGAGCGATTCGATCAGCGGCAAAAGCTGGTCCTTGTGCACCAGGTCGATCTTGGTCAGCACCAGGAAAACAGGGCAGTCGAGCTTGCGGACCAGCGAGAAGAGAAACTCGTCTTCGCTGGAGGTGTTCAGCCTCGCATTCTTCCCGGCGTTTACCGGAAGAACCGACTTGGCCTCCCGGGTCCCCAACTGCGAGGGACCCGGGGCACCCGCACTTTCTTGTTTTTGATCGGGGGAGGGGGCGAGTTGTATTCTTCGCGTCGCGTCGACGAGCACCAGGACGAGGTCGCGCGCTTCGAGCGCTTCATGAACCTCCTGCAGCATGCGCCGATCGAGTTGCGATGCGGGCTTATGCACTCCGGGCGTGTCCACGAAGACGATCTGCGCCGCGGGGTGAACGCCTTTTTGCGCCGGAACTTCAACCACTCCGATGATGCGGTTGCGCGTGGTTTGCGGCTTGGCGGTGACAATGGAAACCTTCTCGCCGGTAAGCGCGTTGAGCAGCGTGCTTTTGCCCACGTTGGGCCGGCCGAGAATGGCAACGAATCCTGATTTCACGCGCTGTGCAACTCCTGAATGAATGGTACAGGGGAACAGCGGAGTTAGCGGGGTCAGCGGAGTTAGCGGAGCTAGAGAGACAGCAGACAGCAGGCTGAGAATGGAGAATTAGAGGCTCTAGTGAATAACGCGCCCGTGCATTCCCGCTTCAAAGCTGCGACGGTCGAGCCGCGGCAAGGCGCGCGCAACCTTGTCGGGAAACAGAGCGTAGTGCCGCGCGGCAATCAGCAGTTCGGGTACAGACCAGACGTCGTCTTCGTCGGTCATCCAGTGCTGGCTGTCCAGTCGAGCCAAGTTCACGGGGCTCGAATAGGAGCGGAGCGTGCGTTCGCCGCGGTGATTATAGTAGTGCTCAAAGTAGCTGAGCGCAAGCTCGCGCAGCGTGCGATAGACGGGAGCACGAAAGCGCAGGCCGGCGAAGTTCGACTTGGCAATGCCTCCCCATAATCCGCGCTCGCGATAAAGAGCGACGACGTGGTCGTCGTCTCGCACTGATTCAAGATCCATGAGCAGCGGCGGATGCCCATTGACGCGCAATGCGGCTGCTGCCACGAGCGCGCCCTCGAGGCAATGCCCCTTGCGCTCACGCAATACGCGCGCAGGTGAACCGGCCGTGTCGGCGTATTGGTACTCAATCGCGTCAATGAACTTCTGAATCTGTGCCGGAGTCTTCAGCGCACGCAGTGTGCGCAGATTCTCCTTCGACAGGCCGAAGGTCGCGCGCCCGTTTCGCCGCTTTCCGTCTTTTCGCACCCCGAAATCGTTCAAGGCCAAAGCCGCAACTCCCATGGACAAGTCCCCGCGATTATACAAAAGTGCGATTCAAATCCGGCTTTGATCAGCTTTCAGAGATTGATATCATCTCCGCATGATTCCTGGCGGCGAAACAAAGCGGCTGATCATGCGCCCTCTTGAGCTGGCCGATGCGCCGCAGATTCAGGAACTTTTTCCGCATTGGGAGATCGTGCGCCACCTCCAGGGAATCGTCCCGTGGCCCTATCCCGACGATGGCGCGCACACATTCATCCGCGACAAGATGCTGCCCGCCATGGAGCGGGGCAGCCAATGGACGTGGACGCTGCGCCTGAAATCAAAGCCGCGGCAAGTGATCGGCTTGCTCGACCTGCGGCGCGGCGAAGAGCACAACCGCGGATTCTGGATCGGGCTCGCATGGCAGGGGCAGGGGCTGATGAGCGAAGCATGCGTCTGGGCCAACGACTTCTGGTTCGATCAACTCGGTTTCACTGTGCTGCGCGTGTCGAAGGCCGTTGGGAATGTCGCCTCGCGCCGCATCTCAGAGAAGCACGGCATGCGGTTGGTCGGCGTTGCTGAAAGCGAGTACGTCTCCGGCCGCCTGCCCTCCGAAACCTGGGAGATCACAGCCGAAGAATGGCGGAAATGGAAGGCGCGGTCTACCTAGATGGATCGCGCAACTTGAAATAAGCGCGCATTCACCAAACAAATGGCACAAGGTGGAACCGAACTTTCCGGCAGTATTCTTTGTAGCCGGGCAAATCGGCGGCCAGGAGTTTCTCCTCATCGAGCAGGCGAGCCGCAAGCACCGCCGTCATCGGAATCAGCGCCAGGAGTCCCCAAAACGAACCGAGCGCTAACGGTGTTCCGAGGAGAAGAATCAGAGCGCCTGAATACATTGGATGGCGAACCACGGCGTAGGGCCCGGCAGAGATGACGGTCTGCTCGTGTGCTACTTCAATGGTCCCGGCTGTAAAAGTGTTCACCCTAAATACCCGATAGACGATAAGAAAACCTCCTGCAACCAGCAAATCGCCAATGACCGTCGCGATCACAGGAAGGCGGGACCAGCCGAAGCGATGGTCAAGTGCGGGAATCACCAACAAGGCCGCAAAACAGAAGGATGCCAGTACCTGAATCCAATTCTGGCCTTTTCGCCCTTCCGCCCCGGGGCCAGCCTTCAACCGCCGCTCTAAGAGCTGCCGATCGCGAAACCACAGATCGATGGAAATCAGCAGCGATGAACCCAAGAAGACGGCGAGATAGGTCCATGCCTGCCAGTAGTGCAACGTCCATGCAGGCAGGAACAACAGGAGTGCGAGGAGCGCGGTCAATTGCAGAAAACCCGCGATTGTCTTCGCCAGCATGGCTCGATGTTACAACCCGAATATGGAAAACCTCATGCGCCGGAAGGTGCGAGGTCCCGTTAAAAATGCCTCGGCATTGTTGCCGGACCTTGGTACACAAGGCTCAGTCCCCAATCCGTATCTCCAGGAAGATCGGGCAGCTCGATCTCGCCGATGTTGTTCGCCTTCGCAACTCCGTCGCCCACGTCGGACCAGGTTCCTTCGCGCGGGTCGAACCACTGAGCGCGATACAGGCTCATGACTCGCGCGCCGCGGATGAGACTCGGGGGGCAACCCTTTTCGAAATAAACGAGAAAAATATTCTGGTCGGGGGTGCGCGCGGCGTAGGCCCAGCCTTCGTAACCTTTTAAGACAGGCGTGGCATTTGGCGCAACGTAACCCACATCCGGCACGAGGTCCTGGTAGCGCTTGCCAATCGAAAACGCAAATGTCCGCAAGTGCTGCATCTGCGCGCCGGAGTTCCACTGGAATGCATCCCACATCTTCGTTGGAGCAGAAGGCTCGATGTCGGCGCCCCAGATGCCCTCAGCGCCGTACACATGGCCCGCGAGTCCGCCCGAGAGAAAACTGCCATACATTGACGAGCGGACGAACTGGTCGTCTTGCGAAGTGCCGCCCTTGGCGCCGTATTTATAGCCGCCGGGGACGCCGCGAGCGTCAAAATATCCAGCGTAATAGGGCTCACCGTTCAGCGCGGGATGCGGATGCGGGTCACGATAAATCTGCGTCAGGTACCAGTAGTATTCGTGCTCGCGCTTGTTGCCGGTCTGATGCAGCGTTACCCACGAGTTTTCACCCCAGTTCACCAGCGTGGAAGGATTCGCGTTCGCCGAGAGCAGCGTGCCGAAAGGCGGCGGCCCGTACTTCTTCATCACCAAGTCAATGGCCTTCATGAAATCCGGCACGGTGATGCTCTCCTGAACAATGTCGAGATGAATCGGACTGAGCACGGTGTTGTTGGCCTGGTATCTCGACCAAATGTATTGAATGAATCGAGAGTAGGATTCGGGCCAAGAGTAGTACTTCTTCCAGAGTTCGCTGGCATCGCGGCGCGAGACTTCGATGAATGCGACAAATCCGTTGGCGTTCAGATAATCGATTTTGCGGTCGATGGCCTTGAAGTAGCCGGGATTTATGCGGTCGACATCGGGAAAGACGTTTTCATAGCCGGGGACGCGACCAGGAAACAGAAACGGCCGTCCGCCTTCATTGTCCATATTCTTTGCGCTGCCCGTGCCGAATTCGAGCCACGCCGAGCGGACGGTGGTGTGATCCGCGTCATTCATCACGATGTGATAAGGCAGGCCGTCGGTTTCCCAGTTGGGAAACGCGGCGATGATGTTGACCCAGTTGTAGCCTTGTGCCCTGCGAAGCCTGACGTAGTCCTTGAAGCCGGCGTTGGGGCCAATTGGCCGCTCCTGTTCGTCGTCGTACCAGCGGAAGCGGTTGGTGCCAGC
>Ga0181535_10002095_pt1 | contig 24849 bp, 21 predicted proteins | sample PEATcosm2014_Bin_44_FD_119774 | JGI IMG/M metagenome (GOLD analysis project Ga0181535, IMG submission 119774) | Peatland microbial communities from MTU Mesocosm Facility, Houghton, MI, USA - PEATcosm2014_Bin17_30_metaG | ecosystem: Environmental > Terrestrial > Soil > Wetlands > Peat | place...
CGCAGACTCTCCTGGCGGCCCATCACAATCAGAAAGTCGCCCCCGCGAACGGCCGTATCGGCAGGCGGGTTGAACAGCATCTTGCCGTCGCGGTCGCGGATCGCCATCACAATCACTCCCAGATCGCGGCCCAGTTGCATCTCGCGGATCGTCTTGGAAACCATTTCGCTATCGGCGGCAACGGAGACCTGCTCGATGGTGATGTCCTGCCCGATGTCCTGCGTGGTGAAATCCAGGAACTGCACCACGTGGGGCCGCAGCAGCGCCTGCGCCAGCCGGTGTCCGGTGAGCGCGTAGGGAGCGAAAACCGAGTTGGCGCCGGCACGCCGCATCTTCTCTTCCGCGCCTTCCTCGGCCGCGCGCGCGGCCAGATAGAGGTTCGGGTTCAAGACTTTCGCCGAAAGCAGCACGAAGAGGTTGTCGGCGTCGGTGGCAAGCGCCGCTACCAGGCCGCGGGCATGCTGGATGCCGGCCTGGCGAAGCGTTTCGTCGCGCGTGGCGTCGGCCGCCACCGCCAGCATGCCTTCCAGCATGGCGCGCTCGGTGCGTTCGGGGTCCTGGTCCACCACCACGAAGGGCGCCCCGGAGTGCAGCAGCTCCGCGGCCGCGCCGCCTCCCACGCGCCCGAATCCGCACACAATGAAATGGTTTTTGAGCTTGTCGATCATGCGTTTATTCCGCCGCTGGTTGAGGCGGTCGCCGAACTCCATTTCGATGACCGTCTGCGTCATGGCGCCGATCGCGATCAGGATCGTCGTGACGCCGAAAATGATGAGAAACGAATTGAAAATGCGGCCCGCCTGCGAAAGCGGATGCAGTTCCCCATAGCCCACCGTCGTCATGGTGGTCAGGGTCATGTAAAAGGCATCGAACGGCGGGTAATGGTCGATGACCGTGAAGCCGGCCGTGCCGATCGCCAGAGTGCCGGCCAGAGCCAGAACGGTGAACAGAAATCGCCTGGCTAACCGGTGCATGCGCATCGCAGATAAGTATAGCGGGCTGCGCGCCGCAGGTGAATCCGCGCGGCGCCGTCTGATACACTTTGGAAAGCGCAATCCAGTCAGGGCCGGTAGCTCAGGTGGTAGAGCATGTGCCTTTTAAGCACAGGGTCGCGGGTTCGAGTCCCGCCCGGCTCACCAGTTTACAGAAAACGTTGTGCGTAGTTGTGTGCAGAAGAATGCCCGGCGTCCACCGGGCGCTGCGTAGCTGGCTCCACGTTCTGCAACCGTCAAATCCGGATAAACAGCTCCCATAGGCGTGATTGGCGCTACAATCGAGGCGAGTCAGGAAGACCAGGCGCGGATCCTGCCTCACTGCGAAAGAGAACGCAGAAGCCATCCACAGCGCCCGGAAACAGGACTGTGCGGTCGCGCACAAGATACATCGCTCCGAACGGGCTACGCTTGGCGCTTAGCGCGGTTCTATTCGCCGCGCTCGACTAAATAGGAGACTTCCGAATGCTACGCTCGAAGACCATCGTTCCATTTCTGCTCCTGACAGCCCTGAATCTCTTGGCTGCCGGTAAGGAGGAAAAGGACCAAACGCCTGCTTATGACCTGACGGTCAGCATCGAACCGGTGTCGGGCAACATTGCGGTTCGGGGAAGCGTGGAGGTTCCGCTGGCGGAGCCCGCGGCAAAAACCTTCCGGTTCAGTCTCCATGAAACCTTTGCCATCTCGAAGCTTCTGGTGGACGGAAAACAGGCCGCGTTCACCTATGCTCCGCCGGATGCCCAAATCCCACTGCCGGCTTCGCGCAGCGTTGTCGTAACTCTTCCTCGGGGAATGGATCAGAGCCGGATCCGCATGGACATTGCATACGGCGGCCGATTGAAAGCCCTGCCTGAGTTCGGCGCCTCGCCGGACATGCGTCATTCGCTCGACGATCAGGTGAACGCCCGCATGATCGAACTTACTGGTTTCGCTTCCTGGTATCCCCAGTTCGCCTTCGGGCGGCCGCTGCGGCTGGAGCTTGCGCTGTCCCTCCCGCCGCACTGGATTCCCATTTGTTCCGGCAGAAGACTCGAGGATCGCGTCAACGGGGGCCGTACCTTCACCCGCTGATCATCCCCCAACGACACCGACATCATGATCCTTGCCTCGCCCAACTACAAGATGAAGAGTTTCCGCTACCCCGGCGTGAACGTCGAGGTCTACTACACGCAAATGCCCGAGCAGTTCATTGAACACGAGGGCGAGCAGATCGCGGCCGTGGCTAAGCTGTACACTTCCCTTCTGGGAGAGACCGTCATACCCGGTGGAACCATCAAGCACGTTTATTCTCCGAAGCGCAAGGGCCAAGGAAAGGCGGGCGTCGCCCGGCCAGGATTGATCGTCACTTCGGAAGGCCTGACCCTGGATGCACTGGCTCGCGATCCCAAGTTCTCTCTGTTCCAGGGCATCGCCCATGAGATCGCACACTACTGGTGGAATTTTGGCGCCGGCCAGGGTGATTGGATCAACGAGGCGTTCGCCGAATACTACTCCGCTATCGCCCTGCAAAAGCTGTCGTCGGAAGCCGAGTTCCGAGCCGTCATGGCCGATTTCGCCAAACAGGCCGGTGAGCTGCCAGCCGATGCTCCTTCCCTGAGCACGGTGCCTCTGATGCAGCCATCCAGCTTCGTCGTTCGTTATTACAAAGGCTCGATGATGCTGGATACCCTGCGGGAGGCTGTCGGCGATGAAAAGTTCTTCTGGACCTGCCGCGCGTTCTTTCAGACCTACAAAGGCAAGCCCACAGGGACCCCGGATTTTCGTCGCTTCTGGCAATCGAAACTCAGCGGCCAAAAGAATGTGGTCGACTCATGGCTCGATTCTCGCGGCGGGCTGATCTCCCCGCCCTCAGCCGGACCGTCTTCTTCACAGATGGAACGTTGAGGACGGCAGCTCCCGATTCGAACGCGTGATGGCCGCGGACCTGCCTCCTCCGGGCGTTCCGCGGCAGCTCCATCACCAACTGGAAACTGAACCGCGCGAATTAAGCACTGCCGAAGATTGGTGTATACTGCAATCCCAGTAGCAGGAGGGACACTATGGCAGTGCCAGCCGGAATCGGCGATTTGGCTCCGGCGCCACCCGACGTTTCTTGGAAGAACGGCCGCTTCGGCCAGACCACGCGGCGAGACCGCTGGTGGAGTTCGCCGCTGCTGGTCTTTCTCGGGTTCGGGACGTTTCTTGTGTACGCGAACTGGGCCGCCTTTCAGAATGCGTACTACACCTTCGGACCTTATATTTCGCCGTTCTACTCGCCGGAGCTGTTCGGTTCTTCGCCGCACGCACTGTTCGGCCCCAAGCCATCGTGGTATCCCGGCTTCCTGCCGTTTTCGCCGGCGCTCCTCATCCTCTGGATACCCGGCCTGTTCCGGTTCACCTGCTACTACTATCGCGGCGCCTATTACAAGGCCTTCTGGGCGGATCCTCCCGCTTGCGCCGTGAGCGAACCGCGCAAATCGTACCTCGGCGAGCGCAGCTTTCCCCTGATTCTGCAGAACCTGCACCGCTACTTTCTGCGCCTCGCTTACCCGGTATGGGGCTTCCTGGTGTACGACGCCTGGAAGGCGTTCTGGTTCGACCACCGCTTTGGCATCGGCGTGGGCACGATTGTCCTGGTGGTAAACGTGGTTCTGTTGGGCGGCTACATCTTCGGCTGCCATGCGTTCCGGCATCTCGCCGGCGGCGGCCTTGACCGGGTGTCGGAACATCCGGTGCGCTTCCGGTTATACAACTGCGTGAGCTGCCTCAATGGCAACCACAAGAAATGGGCCTGGGCGAGTCTGTGTTCGGTTGGTTTCGCGGATCTTTACGTTCGCCTCTGCGCGATGGGCATCTGGACGGACTGGAGAATCCTTTAGTGGCCGAATACCAGCGGTACGCCTACGATGTGCTGGTGATCGGCGCAGGCGGTGCAGGCCTTCGGGCCGCGATAGAAGCGGCGGCTTCGGGCGCAAAAGTCGGCGTGGTGTGCAAGTCGCTACTCGGTAAAGCGCACACGGTGATGGCGGAGGGCGGCATCGCCGCCGCCATGGCCAACGTGGACGACCGCGACAACTGGCGCGTCCATTTTGCGGACACCATGCGCGGCGGGCAGTACATCAACCAGTGGCGCATGGCCGAACTGCACGCGAAGGAGGCGCCCGAGCGCGTTCGCGAACTGGAGGCCTGGGGCGCGGTCTTCGATCGCACCAAAGACGGACGGATTCTCCAGCGGAACTTCGGCGGCCACCGCTACCCGCGCCTCGCGCATGTCGGCGACCGCACCGGCCTGGAGATGATTCGCACCCTGCAGGACCACGGCATCCACTCCGGGATGGAAGTGCACATGGAGTGCACCGTCCTCACCCTGCTGGTGGATTCCGGCCGCATTGCCGGTGCGTTCGGCTATGACCGCGAGAAGGGCCACTTCATCACCTGGTCCGCGAAGGCCGTGGTGGTCGCGACCGGCGGAATCGGGCGGGCGTTCAAGATCACCAGCAACAGTTGGGAATATACCGGCGACGGCCACGCGCTTGCCTTCCGCGCGGGCGCCGAACTGATGGACATGGAGTTCGTGCAGTTCCACCCCACGGGCATGGTGTGGCCCGTCAGCGTGCGGGGCATTCTGGTTACCGAGGGAGTTCGCGGCGAAGGCGGCGTGCTGCGAAATAAAGAGGGCCGCCGCTTCATGTTCGACGATATCCCCGACCTCTACAAGGCGCAGACAGCCGAGAGCGAAGAGGAAGGGTGGCGATACACGCAGGGCGACAAACAGGCCCGCCGCCCGCCGGAATTGCTGACCCGCGATCACGTCGCCCGTTGCATCAATCGCGAAGTGAAAGCGGGCCGCGGCAGCCCGCACGGCGGCGTCTTCCTGGACATCGCCTGGATCAAGCAGCGGCTGCCCAAAGCCGCCGAGCATATCAAACGCAAACTGCCCAGCATGTATCACCAGTTCAAGCAGCTTGCCGACATCGACATCACGACCGAGCCGATGGAAGTCGGACCGACCACCCACTACATGATGGGCGGTGTGAGGGTGGACGGCGATTCGCAGATGTCCACCGTTCCTGGCCTTTTCGCGGCAGGCGAGGCCGCGGCGGGTCTGCACGGCGCCAACCGGCTGGGCGGCAATTCCCTTTCCGACCTGGTGGTGTTCGGCAAGCGCGCCGGCCAGTTCGCGGCGGAATTCGCCAGGCAGAACAGCGAAGCCGCGGTCGATGACGCACAGATTCAATCGAGTGCCGCGGCCGCGCTAGCAGTATTCGAGCGCGGACCGTCGGGATCCAACCCGTATCAGATCCAGCAGGAACTGCAGGAGCGTATGCAGGACCTGGTGGGAATCGTGCGGACCGAAACCGAAATGCTGGAGGCGCTCGAGGTGATCGCGCAGCTGCGCCGGCGCGCCGCCGAGGTGGCGGTAGCGGGAAATCGACAGTACAACAACGGCTGGCACACCGCGATGGACCTGCCGAATCTGCTCGATGTCTCCGAAGCGATTACCCGCGCCGCCATTCTGCGCAAGGAAAGCCGCGGCGCCCAGTTTCGCGAGGACTTCCCGCAAAAGGACCCTGAATGGGGGCGCTATAACATCGTCGTCCGGCGCGGCAGCGCGGGTGAGGTGACGGTGGACAAGCGGCCGGTCCCCGCCATGCCGGACGAGCTGAAAGCCGTCATCGAGGAGATGAAGTGAGATGGGGCAGCAGGCTATGTTTCGCGTCTGGCGCGGGGACGGCAGCGGCGGGGGATTCCGGGATTACACGACGGTGGTGGACGAGGGCATGGTGGTGCTGGACGCCATCCATCAGATCCAGGCCCAGCAGGCTCCCGACCTGGCGGTGCGCTGGAACTGCAAAGCCGGCAAATGCGGTTCATGCTCTGCCGAGATCAATGGCATGCCAAAACTGATGTGCATGACCCGCCTCAGCGACCTGAACCTGGAAATGCCGGTGATTGTCGAACCCATGCGGACGTTCCCCCCCATTCGCGACCTGGTGACGGACGTCTCCTGGAACTTCCGCGCCAAGAAAACCATCCGCCGGTTCCGGCCCCGCTCGCCCGATGCCGCCGATGGCACGTGGCGCATGAAACAGGAAGACGTCGATCGCGTGCAGGAGTTTCGCAAGTGCATCGAGTGCTTTCTGTGCCAGGACGTCTGCCACGTTCTGAGGGAGCATCACAAGCAAGAGGAATTCATCGGGCCGCGCCTGCTAGTGTACGCCGCCGCGCTGGAGATGCACCCGCTGGACGTGGAAGATCGCGTCCGCGACCTGAAAGAAAAATCCAATATCGGCTATTGCAACATCACCACCTGCTGCCGGCAGGTATGTCCAGAGTCGATTACCATCACGGAGAACGCCATCATCCCGCTCAAAGAACGGGTGGTGGACCAGTTCTTTGACCCGCTGAAGAAACTGCTGCACATTCTCTAGAAAGAAGGAGGCGCCATGTTCGCTCGAAAACCGATTTCCATGGACAGCGTGCCCGGCGCGCTGGCCAAAGCGGAGCGCTACCGTCTGCTCAATGAACCTACCGAGGCAGTGAGTATCTGCCGCGACATTCTGGACGTCGAGCCCGGCAACGAGCACGCGCTGGTGAATCTCGTTCTGGCGCTCACCGATGAGATTCCACAGGACAGCCACGCCTTCAGCGAAGCTCTGGCCGTGATCCCGCAGCTGCAGAGCGCTTACGATCGCGCGTATTACGCGGGCATCTGCTGGGAGCGCCGGGCCAAGTATCATCACCGCCGCGGCGGCCATGGCGTTCCGTCGCACGTCTACGAATGGCTTGTCCAGGCCCTGCATCTCTTCGAGGACGCGGAGCGCCTCCGGCCGCCCGGAAATGACGACGCGGTGCTCCGTTGGAATGCATGTGTCCGCTACCTGGAGCGGCACAAAGAGATCGCCCCCCGCGCCGAAGAGGTCTTCGAACCGATAAATTCGGAATGAGCTCAGCCGGAGACAGAATCCGCCGGCGCCAGCGCGCGCAGGACTGGCAATGCTCGTTTTCGAGGCTTTTCATCAGAGAACGTCGCCATAATCTCACGGATGGTTAACACTTCCGGTTTGCATCCCGTCCTGAGGACTGGAGATCCCCATGTCAACCCTGCGCCGCGATGGTCCCTTCCTCTGCCCACGCGTAACTCTCGCGAAGCTGGTCTTTGCCGGCCTTCTCATTCCTTGCAGGCTCGTCTTCGCACAGGGGGAAGCAGACGCCAATGCCGTGAACCGCATTCGCGATGCGGCCTTGAACCACTCCCAAATCATGGACATGATCGGATACCTCACCGACGTAACCGGTTCGCGCTTAACCGGCTCCCCCAACCTCAAAATGGCGGAAGAATACGCCCGCGACAAACTTCGCGGGTGGGGCGTCGCCAACGCACATCTCGAGGCGTGGGGGCCCTTTGGCCGCGGCTGGTCCCTGGAAGGCTTTACCGCGAACATGCTGTCGCCCGGCTTTAGCCCGCTCGCGGCCTATCCCAAGGCCTGGAGTCCGGGTACGGAGGGGACAGTCCGCGGTGAAGTCGTGTATCTCGACGTAAAGAACCTAAGCGACCTCGATCGGTACCAAGGCAAGCTCAAAGGGAAAATCGTCCTCTTCTCTCCGGCCAGGCACGTGGATCCCCTTTTCTACCCGCCTGCGCAGCGGCAGACGGACGAAGACCTGTTGCGCCTCGCCAATGCGCAGCCTCCCGCCGGCCCGCGGCCGTTTCAATTCACGCCCGAGCAGCGAGCTGCCGAGGAACTCAGCTACCGCAAGTGGCAATTGATCCAGAGTGAAGGCGCCGCCGTCGTGCTGCAGCCCTCGTTCCGCGATGCCGGAACCATTTACGCCACCGCAGCCACCGTTCCGTATCCGCCGGATGTGCCTTTTGAAAAACGGACGCCCGCCTGGGATGCGAGCAAGCCCGTGGTGACTCCACAGGCCGTGGTTGCCGTCGAGCAGTATAACCGCATGGTTCGCCTGGCAGAGCGCGGGGTTCCCGTTCGGCTGGAAGTGGGCATCGCCGTCCGTTTCTACGCAGACGACCCCATGAGCTATAACGTTATCGCAGAAATCCCCGGTACTGACTTGAAAGATGAAATCGTCATGATCGGAGGTTGCATAGACTCCTGGCACGCGGGCACCGGCGCCACCGACAACGCCGCGGGTGCCGCAACCGCCCTCGAAGTCATCCGCATTCTGCAATCGTTGGGGATGAAGCCCAGGCGGACCATTCGTATCGGTCTCTGGAGCGCGGAAGAGCAGGGCGCTCTCGGTTCGCGCGCTTACGTGGCTGCCCACCTCGGCCGGAAGATCGTGCCATCCGCCGGACCGGGCGGTCCGGCGCGCCTCGCCTTCGGGCCCGAATATGACAGGTTCGACGCTTACTTCAATTTCGACTATGGAACAGGCCGGATTCGCGGGGTCTTCTTGCAGGGCAATGAGGCTTCCCGGCCAATGTTTCGCGCCTTGCTGCTGCCCTTCCAGGACCTCGGCGCGGCTACTCTGTCCAGCGGCGGCGTGGACGCCAGCGATCACATGTCGTTTGATGAAATCGGTTTGCCGGGCTTCCAGTGGATCCGCGATTACATGGAGGGAAACAACACGCGAGCCGCGCACACCAACATGGACACTTATGACCACGTCCTGGAAGACGACCTGAAACAGGCAGCCGCCGTGGCGACATCGGTCATCTACGGTCTGGCCATGAGCGACGCACGCCTTCCGCGAAAGCCGCTCCCGTGACCCGGGTCATCCCAGCCCTAGTGGCTCCCGTCCGAGGAGACGCTCCGGCTGCTAGTTGTCTACAGGTCAGGAAAGTACCACAACCGAAGTGTGCGGGTGGGCGCATACCATAGCAGGTCTTGTTCTGGAGAGGCTCCCAGCCTATTGTCGGGATGAACGGGAGCGACCGATGAGCCGAAATTGCAAGGTCTGCCTGATAGAACACGACGAAGAGATTCATGCCGCCACCACCCGCGTCCACGCGTGGTTCCGCGCCCAGGTCACGCAAGGCATGCGCGACGCTGCGGACGACCTGATCCTGCGCGATCCGGACGAACTCGGAGTACCCGAACTCAACGCCGCCTGAGCGGTGCCGTCCGGACAGCCAATGGAGAGCGGTACCGGGTAATACCGGCCGCTCTCGCCAGCCTCCTTTCCCTGCCCGCAAGCGCCGCGAGCTGTGCGTACCGGCAGCATACACTCTGCCGGTTGGCTGACGGGCTCCCGGCCCCTCATCCACAGGCCAGTCCGGCAGCCGAATGCTCTCCGCTGCCTGAACCCGCCCCTTTGCACGCCCGGTTCTATCACTCTCGCCACAGCTCCGCGTTTTTGGGGTCCGCCCGGCGAGTAAAATCGAGCGAGGAGGGCACGATGAACGCACTGGAAGGAAAAGCCGGGCTCATCACCGGCGCCAAGGGCGGGCTCGGAAGCTTCATTACCCAAGCCTTTCTGGTAGCCGGGGCGAAGGTTGCGGGGGTGTCGCGCTCCATTCAGGCCAGCGATTTCCCGCAACTGGGATTCGCCGCCCTTGCGGCGGACCTTTCGGACGGTGAGGCCGCAGCTAAGGTGGCGGGCGGCGTGATGGACCGGTTCGGACGCATCGACTTCCTGGTCCACGCCGTGGGCGGCTTCGCCGGCGGAAAAAGCGTCGCCGAGACGGACGATGCGACCCTCAACAAGATGCTGGACCAGAACTACCGCTCCGCATTCTTCATCGCGCGGGCCGTGCTGCCGTACATGAGGCATCAGGGCGGCGGGCGAATCCTGGCAGTAGCCAGCCGGCAGGCCGCGGAGCCAGGCGCCATGGTGGGTGCATACAGCGCGTCAAAAGCCGCGCTGGTTGCCTTGATCCGCACCATTGCGCTGGAGAGCAAGGACCGCGGGATTTCGGCGAATACGGTGCTCCCAGGCACGATGGACACGCCGGCAAATCGGGCCGGCGACCCCAAGGCCGATCCCTCGCAATGGGTGCAGCCTGCACAGGTGGCCGCCTTGCTGGTTTATCTTGCGTCGGACGCCGGCGCGCAAGTGACCGGTGCGGCCATCCCGATTTACGGAAGTCAGATCTGAGACGCTCGCGGCGATATGGCCGCAACTCCTCTCGGCGCGGAGCCTGCCCTCCAGCCCAGGCAGCCACTCGCCCAAAATGGCCGCGCGGCCCAACTCGAGACTTACTCAATCTTGAATGCTGCCGCGTAGCTGGATAGCTTCTGTTCCGGCATCTGAATCCGCACGCCGTCGTCACCACGCACCCACTTCAACTGGCCCCCATATCCGAGAAGTGTCACATTGTGAATTTCGCCTTCATACAGCTTCCGGCTCGGAGCAAGTGCGGCGATCAACGTCTCACGCGGGTTCCACCCCATGGAGAATGCGTACAGCGTCTTTCCCTTGGTGGTAAACCGGATATCGTCGGCGGAAAGGTCACTGCGGCCCTTCTCGTTGAAGTGCGCTGCTGTGCCCAGCATCCCAACGCCGTCCGGGGTTTTCTGTACTACCGGACCCTCCCCGAATATCTTCCAGGGACGGGTGCCATGAATCGCCTCGGAATTGACGGCCATCCAGGCAGTGAGTTCGGAGACGATGTTGATTTCCTGGTCGTCGAGCGTGCCGTCCGATCGCAGCGGAAAGTTGAGCAGTAGATTGCCGTTGCGGCTGACGATATCCACTAATAGGTCGATCACCATCTTGGGACGCTTGTACACCGCCTCGACATCGTAGTGCCAGTCGCCGACGCACGTGTCGGTTTGCCAGGCGTCCGGCGAGATTTCATCGACGACGCCTCGCTCCACATCCAGAACGCATGTCCCCACCTTGCAGTCGGACCTCCGTTTGCTGGTGTAGACCACGTCCATCGCGCCGTGGTGCCACTTCAGACTCTGGTTGTAGTAGTGTGCCACCAGACTCCGGCCCCATTCGCTGAACGGGATGCCTCCATCGGTGTACAACAGGTCCGGTTGGTGTTGGTCCACCAGATCCTTGATTCGCGTGAGCCACTCCTGCTTCCACTGGACAGGCTCGTTGCCCTGCTCGGCCCAGGGTTCCGGCATGATCTCGTGTGGTGGATGGTAAAGATCCCAGTTCGCACGATTATTCCCATCATAGGGTACGCCCGCGTAAGTACCCTGCTTGTCCGCTCCTTTGTTGGTCGCAAACCAGTTGTAGCTGCCCCAGACGTGCTCCGTAACTCCAAATCGGAGGCCATGCTCCCTGGCCGCATTTCGGAAGAGCCCGACGACGTCCTTTCCAGGCCCCATTTTCACCGCATTCCAGCGGTGATAGGTGGAGTTCCAAAGGTCGAAGTTGTCACAATGCACACCCATGCTCACGAAATACTTTGCCCCGGCCTTCTTGTAGAGCCCGACCAGGTAGCTGGGGTCGAAGAGCTCCGCCTTCCAGGTTTGAATGACATCCTTGAAGCCGAAGGCTGAAGGATGGCCGTACTTCTTGAGGTGGTACTTGTACTGGCGGCTCCCTTCGACGTACATGTTGCGTGCGTACCAGTCGCCGTATTCGGCGGCTGACTGCGGCCCCCAGTGCGCCCAGAGACCAAGCTTGGCGTCCCGAAACCACTCAGGGGTCCGGTACGCTTGGAGAGACTCGGGGGCTGCACTATACGGGCCTGCTGTGATCACTGGTTTCGGGCCTTGCGCCGGGGCTGCTGCCACGGCCCCGAGTATCGCCATTGCCGAGCGCCTCGTCATGCTCATCGCTGCGCGTTACTCCAATCCGTGTCTTGATTCTAAGCCTGAAATGCGGCGCGAGAATTCGCGGTCGGCCGGAGCTCTCCTGAGACACGTACCGGACAGAAGCGGCCTGTATAAAAGGCTCTTGACAGGCCGCCTGACCCGCTGTTACTATACCCATAATAAACTTATGCCTAACAAAGAAATGCCTTCCGGGGCTCTGGTGCTGATGATCCTGAGGGTGCTTCGTTCCGGCTCCCTGCACGGTTATGCGATCGCCCAGCGCATCCATGTGCTGTCTTCCGAGGAGCTGCGCGTGGAAGAAGGAGCGCTTTATCCTACTCTGCAGAAGATTCTCCTGAAAGGCTGGGCGACCGCCGAATGGGGCATCTCGGAGACCAATCGCAAGGTCCGCTTCTACCGGTTAACACCCGCGGGCCGCAAACAGCTCGAAGCCGGCCTGTCCGAATATGAGCGCATGAACGAGGCGATTCAAGCCGTCCTGCGCACTGCCTAGAGGCAACCCGATGAAACAGCTTTTTCGCCGCCTGCAATACCTGGCGCACCGGCGCCGGTTCGATCAGCAACTGGCCGAGGATATGGAATTCCATCGCGAGATGGCGGCCCGCGCGGGCAAGCAGAATTTCGGCAACGCCCTTCACTGGCGCGAGGAAGCGCGCGACGCCTGGGGCTGGACCTGGATCGACCGTCTCTATCAGGACCTGCGCTATGCGGCGCGGGCGCTGCGAAAATCCCCCGGCTTTGCAGCCACCGCCGTCCTCACCCTTACGCTGGGCATTGCGGCGAATGTGATCGTCGTCGGCGTACTCCAGGGGCTGGTCTTACGGTCCCTTGATCTGCCGCATGCGGACCGGGTGATGACGCTCCAGTCCAAGCACGGAGGCCCTTTCGTGACGTATCCGGAAGTGCGCGATGTGCGGGACGGCAATACGGTGTTTTCCGCCATCGCCGCTGTTGAGATCCAGGATTTCGGCTTGGAAGCCAACGGCGTCACGCGGCCCGCTTGGGGATGCGAGGTGAGCGGGCAGTACTTCGAAGTGGTCGGTATCCAGCCGTTCCTGGGACGTCTGCTGCAGCGCGCCGATGACGATCATCCGGGAGCGTCAGACGCCGCGGTGCTTTCCTGGTCGGCCTGGAAAAGCGATTTTGGCGCGGACCCCAACATTGTCGGAACCACGGTCCGCATCGACAAGCATCCGTACACGATCGTCGGCGTCACGCCGGAGGGCTTCTACGGGACCGAAAAAATTGCCCAGCCGGACATATTCGTTCCGATGGCGAATGAAGCATCGCTGGACGGGATCGACTGGCTGGAATCGCGGACCTACAAGAATCTCTTTTCGATCGTGCGCTTCAAGGAGGGGGTCGCCATGCCCCGCGTGCAGGCGGAATTGGACACGCTGGCTGCCCGCATCGCCCGCCAGCATCCGAAAGAGGACGGGGGGCTGACACTCAAGCTGGCTCGCCCGGGCCTGGTGGGCGATTTTATCGGCGGGCCGGTGCGCGGCTTTCTGACCGGCGTGATGGGGCTGGCCGGGATCGTTTTGCTCGCTGCCTGCGCCAATCTCGGTAGCCTGTTCGCGGCGAGAACGGCAGACCGCACGCGCGAGATTGCCATCCGTTTGGCCATTGGATCCGGCCGGTGGCGCATCCTCCGCCAGGTCTTTGCCGAGGCCTTTGTGATCGCCATCTTCGGCGGCGCGGCCGCCTGCGGCCTGGCGTGGATCGCCCTCACCGGCCTGGCGAACTGGCATCCGCCGACCCGGTATGAGTTGAGATTTCCGGTGTTGCCGCAGCCTTCCTTGATCCTGATGGCCTTGGTGATCACGCTCTTCGCCGGCGTAGTCTTTGGGATCATGCCACTGTGGCAGATCTTCAAGACGGACCCAAATGACGCGATCAAGAGCGGCGGAAGCCAATCCTTCGCTGGGCGCCGCTGGGCGCTCCGCGATGTTCTGCTGGCGGCACAGATTGCGCTCTGCTGCGTCACCGTGACGGCTGCCTTTGTCTCGCTGCGCGGCTTGGGCAGAACCTTGACCATGGACCTGGGTTTCCAACCGCGAAACGTGGTGCGGACGCAATTCGATCTGAGTCAGGCCTCTTATACCAACCCTGCCGCCACCGATCATTTCCAGCGCCAGCTGCTGGAGAAGGTCGCGCAATTCCCAGGAGTGGAGGCGGCAGGCTACGCGAACTCCACACCGCTCGGCCTCGACGCTTCCGTGTCTGCTGTCTTCTCTCAGCAAACAGTGAATTTCACACCCTCCGGCAAGGCATTTGATGCCTTTTCCTATGAAGTGTCGCCGGGATACCTGGCCGCAGCCGGGATACCGCTGCTGGCGGGACGCGATGTAAGCATCGCCGATACTGCGAATACCCCGGCGGTTGCCATTGTGAATCAAGAGTTCGCCCGGCGTCTGTTCCATTCCGAACACGCTGTCGGCCGGTACTTTAAGAACCGCGCCGGCGAGTCAGTCCAGATCGTGGGCGTGATGGCGGATGGAAAACAGTTCACCATCAGCGAAGATCCGAAAGCCGCCGTCCTGCTGCCGATCTCGCAGAATGGCAGCACAAGTACGGCGCTCATCGTCCGGACGCGGCGCGACAAGGCCGATATGGTCGCCGCCATTCGCAAGGCGGTTCGCGATCTTGACCGGGCCGTTCCGATTCGGGAATCGGGCCCCTGGACCAGCCAGCTTTCGCTGAGCTTCTTTCCCTCCCAGGTGGCTACCGTCGCCCTCGGACTCTTTGGCGCTTTTGGGCTCCTGCTTTCGATCGCCGGCACCTTCGGCCTCGCCTCCTATACGGTCACCAAGCGACTGCGCGAGCTGAGCCTTCGCGTCGCGCTCGGCGCGCAGGCACAACAGATTCTCTCCACCGCGCTGGGCCGCATGCTGATCCTGCTCGGGAGCGGCTCTCTGGTCGGCATTGTGCTGGGCGCCATGGCGAGCCGGCTGCTCTCCGCCATCGTCTATCAGGCCTCCGCACAGGACCCGCTGCTGCTTGCTGCCGTTGCGCTGACCATGCTGCTGACCGGCTTGCTTTCGGTCGCCGGCCCCGTGCGGCGCGCGCTGCGCGTCGATCCGGCCAGACTGCTCCGCGAGCAATAATCCTCGATCGGAGAATTACGAAAAGCGGGTTCGCTTCCAGAGCAGAATGCCGCTGGCAGTCAGCATGACCAGCGAGGCTGCCGCGAGCGCCACCATCCAGCCGGTATGGAACGGAATTGCCTGCCGTTTGGCCCCTGCCGCCAGGTAAACGAAGACGCCGGCCGCAGCCAGCACCACGACCGCCTCCCACCAGTGACGCCTGGGTCCGTCGTCGGAAAGCGGATCGGCGCCCTCCAGCGTCGCTTCCACGCGCGCGAAATTCAGGCCATAGCGGTTGCATTCGCGCTCTACCGCATTCCTCCGCGAAAGCTGTTCCCCGCCCTGTGCCTCGGCGAAGCCGATCGCCGCAGCGCCCGCGATCATGATCAAGCTGCCCGCGATGACCAGGGCCTGCGCGGCGAACCCCAATCCAGCCAGTTCGCCGAACACCAGCGCGCCCCAGGCTAGTCCCCAAAGCTGGTTGGTGTTGGAAAGCGGAATGCCGCGGCCTATGCCGATATATTTGGCCGCGTATTGTTGGAACAGATCGCCCAGCACCCAGCAAAAACCGCCGAGAAAGAGCCAGAAGAAAGCCGGCTCCGCTTTCGCCAGCGCCGCCCCCAGCGCTCCGAACCCCCCGTGGTACACGGTGGCTAATGTCAGGGTGGTCCCCAGTTCGCCCAAGGTGAAAACGGTGACGAACGAGAGCGGGTTCATGCCGCTGAGGTACGCTTTGCGATACGGAATGTACATCGTGCCCCAGAGCATGCCGGCGCCCAGCGCCGCCAGAATCCCCAGCGCGGCGCGCTGCGGCGCCGTCCCGGAACGCTGCTCCGTGGCGTATGCCAGCAGGCACGCACCGGCCACAATCGCCGCCGCCCCGCCCAGCACCTTGAATCGTTCACGCGCGCTCGACCCGCGCAGCTCGTTGAACAGCAGCCAGCCCCAGAACAGCCCCACCAGGCTGTTGATATTCCATAATGGGAACGCGATAGACAACCCCACGTTTCGGATCGCGAAAACCGTCAGCGTGTTGGCCACCGCCCACAACATCCCCGCCAGCACGGCCCACACGATCAGGTGGGGCTTCTCCTTGAGGTCCAGCCATACATAGCTGGTGCCTTTGAGCGCCATCGGCACGGTCCAGCGGGCAACGAACACGCCTGCCACCATGCCAAGCGAAATAAGGAAGGGCGAGTAGCCCATCGTCACCAGCTTGACCGGAGCCTCCGCCCCCCCGAGCCACGCGCCCGCGGCCAGGCCGCAAACCACGCCCAGGCGATGAAGGGAACGGCTGGAAGGATTCCGCGCAATCTGCATGGCTTCGCTCACAGCTTCACCTCAACACCAACAGGAGCGCGGTGCCCAAGACGAGCACCACCACCGGTACCCAGAAGTGGACGTCCGTTACGATGGCGTGCAGTGTCGAACTCTTCCCGGTAGTAAGCATCCAGAATCTCAGGCGTGATAACGCTGCAGTAAGGCGGCGGAATCCCGATCAAGGAAAAGCTGAGCGGCCGGATGCTTCCGCAGTGCCGATGCGGGACAGCTCGGCTCGACCGGGCCCTCCAGCGCGTCTCGTACTGCCCGGCTCTTCGCCGCCCCGGGCACAGTTACCACAGCGTGCGGCGTCCGCAGGAAGAACGGCACCGTCAGCGATAGAGCGCGCCGCGGCACGTCTTCCACGCGCTGGAAGGAACCGTCGTGGACCTGCTGTAGACGGCAAACATCGTCCAGGTTGACGATGCGGACGCTGTTTGGATCCTCGAAATCGCATTCGCTTGGGTCGATGAATGCCAGGTGGCCGTTCTCGCCGATTCCCAGCGCGACCAGGACGGGCGGCTGTGCCAATAGGAGCCGCTGGTAGCGATCAGCTTCCGCCTCCAGGTCGGCAGCGTCGCCTGCCAGTTCGTGAAACGCGGCCACCGGCACATGGTCGAAGAGGCGCTCGCGCAAGAAACGGCGAAACGAGGCCGGGTGTGAGGCGGAGATCCCTGCGTATTCGTCCAGATGGAATGCCGTAACGCGCCGCCACTCGATCGAGGAGTCCGCGCGCAACTGGGCGAGGAACTCATTTTGCGACGGCGCCGCCGCAAAGACCACCGCAGCGCTCCCCTCGCGCTCGATCGCGGCCCGGAGGATGGCTGACGCCGCCGATGCGCTTGCCCGGCCTAGCGCTCCGCGTGTCGGGTACACCGACACCGGGAGATGATCCACGACAAAGTGATCCTCCGGCATCATGTAAGCTCACGATCATAGTAGCCGAAGTGACCACCACGAGTTGCCCCCGGATCTTGCACTGAGAAACTAATAGAGGACAAGGCCCTCGCCCCATCTCCGCAGCCCTGTGGCGCACTTGGCGCCCCCAGGAGCGGACGCGAATGCACCATCGCGCAATGCCACTTAGTTTTCGCAAGACCGGGAATGCGGCAAAACCCCGTGGGGCAGACCCCCTGGTGTGCGCGGGACGCCCTCGTCCCGCTGCTTCTCCAAGATCGAAGCACGCGCCCCGCACCCAGGAGCCGGCCAGTGGGCCGGCTGCAGACGAGGGCGTCTGCCCCACAATCTACGCAGCTGCCAGGCAATGAGAAAACTAAGTGGCATGGCGCACCAGTGCGTGCGCCACTGGGGGTGCTTATTTGGTTTCCCCGCCCGTATAGAAGCTATCCAGAAACTCATACCGATCCCGATGCTCTTCGGGGGCAGCGTGGCTGGCGGCATCCAGATGCATCACTTCGTGGGTCTTGTTGAAGGCGGGCCACTTGGGCAGGCCGCCGCCGTTGGGGTTGCCGGTCCTGATGAAGCTGGCCCAATAGCCGGCCACCTCCTCGGACGTCTTTCGGTCTTCCGGCCCCCAGGCGGCCTTCTTGGAATCCAGCTCTCCAAACACATATTCCAGCTCCCAGGAATGTCCGGCCAGGCCCTTCACGCCGCCGGGACTGGGCATGCCTTCCGGCAGCGGCACGGGACGGTCGAAGCGGAACCGGTACACCGGCTCCTGCCCGGTGGCGGCCTCCATTTCCATCCACTTCCAGGTGGAGTACGCAATGAAGGTATCCCCGGCCAGATCGCCCGCCGAGGCCACAGCTTCATCGTCGTTGGAGGCGGCATACACCTTCGCGGCCTCGCCGGCCTTGTCGCCGAACTGTTTCTTCAGCACGTCTGGAAAGGATGCGGCGGTGGGTTTGTTTGCTCCCAGCACCGAGCCGCGCACCTCGTCGGCGTTCCAGCCCGCCAGTAGCGCCGCGCGGTTCTGCTTTCCGGCCGCAAAAATCGCCTTCGGCTCCGCCGGTAGGAAATAGCCGTCGATGATCGGCCCGAAACGCACTGCAACGTTCTTGGTGGACGCCTTCAGAACGTCTTCCGCCGGCGCAGCGCGCATTTCGGCGAGAGTTTTGGCCCCCAGCGCGGTGGCGAACTCGACTCCCATCTTCTCCGCCTTTTCCAGCGGCAGCCCCGCCAGAACACCGCCGGTATTGAACATGCCGCCGCTTTCACCGATGACCCCGCGGAACAGTCCGGCAGCCAGCGGAGATGCCATCAGAGCGCTCACCGACGCCGACCCCGCAGGTTCGCCGCCGATGGTCACCTTGCCCGGGTCGCCGCCAAACGCCGCGATGTTGCGCTGCACCCACTGCAACGCCGCCACCTGGTCGAGCAGGCCGTAATTGCCTGATGCCCTGTGCGCGGACTCGGCGGTGAGTGCCGGATGCGCGACAAAACCGAACACGCCGAGCCGGTAATTGGCGGTCACCACGATCAGCCCCTTCTTGGCGAAGTTCGTTCCGTCGTACCGCGGTTCATCGCTGGCTCCGGCTGCGAAACCGCCGCCGTAAAAATACACCAGCACCGCCAGGCGCTTCTTAGGAGCTGGCGCGGGCGTCCAGACGTTCAGATAGAGGCAGTCTTCGCTGATGCCCTTATCGCGAAAAATCATGTCGGAGAAAACGGGTGCCTGGTAACACCGGGCACCGAACTGATCCGCCTTGCGCACGCCCGTCCACGGAGTCGCGGGCTGCGGTGCCTGCCAGCGCAATGCGCCCGCCGGAGGCGCGGCATATGGCACGCCTTCAAAGATCCTCACGGCCGGATCCGCCGCCGTGATCCCTTCGAGAATGCCGCCTTCCACCTTCACCTGGTCCGCGGCCACAGCCACAGCCGCGGCACACAGCAACAACCAACCGGTTCGCAGGGACACGCATAGGGCCGATGCATTGTCTGTCTCCTCAGCCCCAGAGTTTAACCCGCTTGCACAATACCCGGTTAGGCGATTTCCCGCGTGCGCAGCCCCTGCACGGGGTGGGTGAGGAGCCTGCCCGCCGCCTCCAGGAAACGCATCGTGTGCGGCAATTGCGCGTGCAGTTCGAAAGCAGCTTCGTCTACCCACTCGGAGTGAATTGCGAACGTAATCGGCTCCCGGATCGACTCAAAGGTGCGAATCGCCAGACAACCCGCTTCGGCCCGCGCGGGCACGACGTTCCGCAGCATCGCTTCGCGAAATTCCGCCTCCTTCCCCGGCTTTGGTTCGAAACGGACAAAAAAGTGCATCGACACCGCAGATCCTCCTGAGTCACCAGTATCCGCCAGCCGCCTCGCCCGCGTCGATCGCCGCTCCCATTTCGCAGAAAAGGCCCCGCCTGCTGCTATAATGGGGTGGTTTCCGCGCAACCTCCGTCTGGTTATGTTTTTGAGCGTCAAAGAGATGGAAGTGCGGAAGATTCGTTTCGACGAAACCTTCCGCGCCGGGCAGATCGATTTTGCAGGGGACGAATTAGAACAGGATTCGCCGCTGCGCGCGGCAGGCGAGGCGGCGCTGGTGCCGAATTCGTCGGGCGAAGTCCGCATTCAGGGGCGTTATAGCGTGGAGGTGGTGGCGGCCTGTGATCGCTGTCTGGAACGAACGCGCTATCCGCTCGATGCCAGCTTCGATTTGTATTACCAGCCGATGGCGTCGATTGCGCGCGAGGAAGAAGTCGGTATCGACGAAGCCGAGTCGGAAATCGGGTTTTATGAGGGCGGGGGGATTGAACTGGAAGATGTCCTCCGGGAGCAGATTCTGTTAGCATTGCCGATGCAGCGGATCTGCAGCGAAGATTGCAAGGGTATTTGCCCGCAATGCGGCCAAAACCGGAATCAAGCCGCCTGCAATTGTAAGATGGAAGACGCCGTGGGCCGCTGGGGCGCACTCAGGAATCTGGAGATTCCTTAGCCGGAAACGGCCCCCGGAGTTTCCCGGACCGCGGCTCTGTGTTGAGAAGACTATAGAAGGTTGACGAGATATGCCTAATCCCAAACGTAGACACTCCCAAAGACGGACCGCGACGCGGCGCGCACATGACGCGCTGAAACCGGCGGGCCTTTCGGAATGTCCCAACTGTCACGAACCCAAGCTGCCGCACCGCGCATGCCCGCATTGCGGGCAGTACAAGGGCCGCGAAGTAGTCGAAGTCGCTCAGGAGTAACTCCGGTTCACAAATGCTGACCGTTGCGTTGGATGCAATGGGCGGAGACCACGCCCCCAAGGCCGAAGTGGAGGGTGCGGTTCTGGCCTCCCGGCAATTGGGCGTGAAGGTGATCCTGGTGGGCCAGGAAGACGTGGTCCGGCAGGAACTCTCCAGGTACGACGACCACGGCGAGCTCCCGATCGAGGTGGTGCACGCCAGTGAGCGCGTGACCATGACGGACCCCACCCAGGCGGTCCGCACCAAAAGGGACAGCTCACTGAAGGTGGCGTCCCGCCTGGTGCGCGATGGCCGGGCCGCCGGGTTAGTGTCGGCCGGCAACACCGGCGCCGTAATGGCCACGGCGAAAATCGTTCAAGGCGTAGTGCCCGGCGTGACGCGGCCGGCACTGGCCGGCCTCTTCCCCACTTCCAAGGGACCAACCCATCCGGTCATCGTGCTCGACGTCGGTGCCAACGTGGACTGTTCGCCGCGCATGCTGGCGCAGTTCGCGGTGATGGGTGAAATCTACGCGCGCATCATCGTCAAGCGCGACCGGCCGCGGGTGGGCCTGCTGTCCATCGGCGAAGAAGAGCACAAAGGCAACGACCTGACGCGCGCCGCGTGGCCGCTCTTGAAGAATCTCAATCTGAATTTCGTCGGCAACGTGGAAGGCCGCGACATTTATGGCGGCGACGTAGACGTCGTGGTATGCGACGGCTTCACGGGCAATGTGGCGCTGAAGGTCAGCGAAGGCGTCGCCGACCTGGTGAAACATACTCTGCGCGAGTCGCTTGAAGCCACCATTTCCGCCAAGATCGGATACGTGTTCTCGCGTACCGCGCTCAACGATTTCCGCAAGCGGCTCGACTACTCCGAATACGGCGGAGCGCCGCTTTTGGGCGTGCGCGGCGTCTGCATCATCAGCCACGGCCGGGCCAATGGCAAAGCCATCCGCAACGCCATTCGCGTGGCGTCCGAGTTTTCCGAAGGCAAGGTCAACCAGCGGATCGAAGAGGAGCTGCGGGCCTCGGCTTCCGAAAAGATGGCCGCTGTGAAAGTGCCGTGATTGGCGGGCGCAAGGTAGGACAGACGATCGGGTTGTGTCGTCTGTCGAAGCGGCGTGATGCGGCGACGGATGACAGACCACTGAAACCGATGATCTGTCCTGCCTGTCGGCAATTCGCGCCAGGCTTGGCACTCTTCCTTCTGCTTGCCACTGCCGCGTCCGGCGCCCAGCAGCATGTTGTCTGGAGCGTATCCGAGCCGCCGGCCGCCGTTGGGCGCGGACTCCCCGCCATGTTGCGAATCAACGCCGCCATCGATCCCGGCTGGCATCTTTACGCCGCGTCCTCTCCGGCCGGAATCCCCACATCTTTTACTCTGGCGCCAAACGCCGTGGTGGCCCGCACGCGCCTCTATCAGAGTGCGCCTAAGCGCGCGTTCGATCCCAACTTCAATAGTGAGACCGAAACGTTTGAGGGTGCCGCGACGTTCGGGCTGGTAATCGAGACGCGGCCCGATGCGCCGGCAGGCAACACTACACTGGAAATCGCCGCCCGCTTCCAAACCTGCAACGACACCACGTGCGTCCCTGGAAAGTGGTCGGGGACCGCGAATCTCACGGTCGATCCCACCGCGAACGTCAGTGGCATGGTCCTCTCCGGTTTAGCCGAGGTCAAACCGCCTAGGCCCGTTGCCGCGCCTGCCGTCTCCTCGGCATCCTCCGCTTCCAACCAAAGCTGGACCCTGTTCTTGCTTGCCGCCTTCGGCTTCGGCCTCGCCTCCATCTTCACGCCGTGCGTTTTCCCGATGATTCCCATCACCATGTCGTACTTCCTCAACCGCCAATCGGGTGCGCGCAGCGACGCGGTCCTGCAAGCCGTGGTCTTCTGCCTGGGAATCATCGTGCTCTTCTCGGGCTTGGGGCTGCTGACGGCGGCCGTGCTGGGGCCGGTAGGAGTAGTGCAGCTAGGCGCCAGTCCCTGGGTCAACGGCTTCATCGCGACGCTGTTTATCGCTTTTTCGCTGAGCCTGCTGGGCGCGTTTGAGATCACCATTCCGTCATCCGTGCTGACGCGGCTGAACCAGGCTTCCGGCAGCGGCAGTTTCGTTGGAACGCTGCTCATGGGCCTGACTTTTTCGCTCGCGTCGTTCGCTTGCGTGGGGCCGTTCGTGGGAACTCTGCTGGCGGCATCGGTTTCGGGCGGTCGCCTGCGGCCGCTGGCCGGCATGGTCACCTTCGCGGCCGGCCTGGCGCTGCCGTTCTTCCTGCTGGCGCTGTTTCCGCCGCTGCTCAAGAAGCTGCCGCGCAGCGGCGGCTGGCTGGCGCGGGTCAAGATCGTGATGGGATTCGTGATCCTGGCCGCCAGCCTGAAGTACCTCAGCGCGGTGGATCAGACGCTCGGCTGGGGATGGATCACTCGCGAGCGCTTCCTGGCGGCATGGATCGTGCTGTTTGCCATGGCCGGCCTTTACCTTCTAGGACTGCTGCGCCTGGAAGGGATCAAACCGGACGAGCCACTCGGTTTGGGGCGACTCACCATCGGCGCATTGTTCCTGATTTTCGCGGTCACCCTCGTCCCCGGCATGTCCGGCGGCAAGTTGGGCGACCTGGATGCGTACGTTCCCGCCCCCGCCGAGCGCGCCTCCGCCGCCGGCGCCCGGAGCGGGCCGCAGTGGCTCAGGGATCAGTATCAGGCCGCGCTCCAGCAGGCCCGCCGCGAAGGCAAACTGGTGTTCATCAACTTCACCGGTGTAGCCTGCGCCAATTGCCACTGGATGGAAGCCAACATGCTTCGCCGCCCCGAAATCGCCGCCGCCCTCGAACGATTCGTGCTGGTCGAGCTTTTCACCGACCGCACCGACGCCGTCAGCGAGGCCAACGAGAAGCTGGAAGAGACCAGGTTTGGCACCGTTGCCGAACCGTATTATGCCATTGTGCGGCCGGATGAAACCGTCGTTGCGACATTTGAGGGCCGCACCACCAATGCGCCGGATTTCCTGGCGTTCTTAGACAAAGCGGCCGTGCCGGCCGATCCGGTCACCCCGGGCGCCTCCGGGGGAAGCGCGGTGGAACTGACCGCGCTCGATGGCCGCCCGATCAACGGCGCCGGCAAAGTGCTGGTGCTCGATTTCTGGGCCACCTGGTGCGTGCCTTGCATTCAGGAGCTGCCCGAACTCAACCGCTTGTACCACGACTTGTCGCCCAAAGGGCTCGCGCTGGTTGGTGTGGCCATGGACGAGGAAGGCGCGGAGATCGTCAAGCCGTTTCTGGCCAGGCATCCGATGGATTATCCGGTAGCGCTAGGCTCCGCGGAGGCCGGCAGGAAATACGCAGTCGAGAATTTCCCGGTGACCCTCGTGTTCGACCGCTCTGGAAAACTCGCCAAACGCTTCGACGGCTACACCAAAGAGGCCGACCTGCGGGCCGCCATCGAAGCGGCGCTGTAGCAGGACTTTCGGATGGCGATTCGTCCTATTGGCTGCCGCCGCCGGCGGCGGGTTGGGGAGCCGCCAGCGCTTTCAGATCGGCCATCAGGTTCGAAACTCCCTGATCGAAGTTCTTTTCCCAGGTCTTCTTCAGGATCGCGCCCTCCACTGGTTCACCGAGCGACCAGAGGATGAAGCGAGTCTTGGTGTCCAGGATCGTCAGGGCCAGCAGAGGTTGATAGCTCGCCACGGCGCCGCAATCGGAAAGAGGGGCGCTGAACCGTATTTCAAAAATCAACTCCGCGTCCGACGGGGCTCCAACGATATCAAATCTCCCCCAGTTCTTCATCGCCGCATAGAACTGGTCGTACGGCTGGTTCGGGTCGCCAGCTCGTTTAACGGCTGCAAAAGCGATGCCGTCCACTCCTGCGTTGGAGATAAACACCCGCTTCGCGGAGAGGATCTGGGCTGGAACCGGAGCCGCGCCGGTCACCGGTGGGCTCTGCTCGGCCAGAGCGGGCAGTGAACCTGCAACAACCCACGCAGCCGCAAGGCAAATTCTGAATCCGGCCGCCGTCGAAGTCGGCATGGTGACTCTCCTCCAATTCGTTCGGCGCATCCGATTCTCGCGGCCCTACTCCACCACGTCAAACGGCACTTTGCGCGAAACCGGCTTATGGGTAATGTCGGCGGCGCGAAATTCGGCGATGTAGGACCCGGGAGGGAGCCCTTGCACCGGCAAACGGAATGCTACCGGGATAACAGGGTTGCCCGGCTTGGCATACTTGCTGATCTCCATTGCGCCCGAATTGCTCTTCTGATCACCGGTCTTCGCGTCCAGCAAGCGGATTTCGATCGTCACCCCGGTGGCAGGCGCAGCGGGCTTGGCAGCGTCCCCTGCAGGCGCTGGCGCATCCGGGGCCGGCTCTCCGCTCCGCAAGAGCGGTTCGTAAACCTCCATATAGCAGACTGCGTTGTCCGACTTCTTAAAGCGGTTGGTGCCACCCGGGGTGATCTGCATGCCGAGAGCTACCAGCGGCGCGCGGCCGTCTAACAAGGCAGCGTCCATGTCCGTATCGGACTCACTCACCTTGCGGAAGTCGGTGCTCAGCGCGACCCCGCTGATGAACAAACCCTTGCCGTCATAGGGGTCAATCGTCAGTGGGTTCTTCTCCAGCTTGCCGAACTGGTCGCCTCCCGAGCTGAAGAGCACCTTCAG
>Ga0181535_10002096_pt1 | contig 24841 bp, 20 predicted proteins | sample PEATcosm2014_Bin_44_FD_119774 | JGI IMG/M metagenome (GOLD analysis project Ga0181535, IMG submission 119774) | Peatland microbial communities from MTU Mesocosm Facility, Houghton, MI, USA - PEATcosm2014_Bin17_30_metaG | ecosystem: Environmental > Terrestrial > Soil > Wetlands > Peat | place...
CGGCGCTTTGATCGGGAAGCAGGCCGTAGCAACGGTACAAACCGCCATGATGGAGATTACAACCAACGAGGTCTGGGACTGGTGCCGATCGCATCTTGGTGCCACCGTGCAAAGCGTCCGCCAACGAATCCGGCTGGCCCTCCCTCCGGAACAAAACCAGAAAACATTACGCTTGGAAAGCGGCTGATCCTTTCACGCTGCGATACCAAAACCGTACCTCCGAAAAAGCCGCTCGCAACGGCTGAACAATTCCACCCTATCTTTGCCCGGAGGGGCACAAAAAAGCGGACCGGACAACCTTTTTTCTAGGCGGCTGTCCGGTCCGCACAAGCCACGCTAGCCCGCCGCCTTGCCGGTCGTGGCCTGGGCCCACGCCGCCCGTCGCCGTGCCGCCAGCCGCTCCTTGGCCGTCTCCAAGCGTTCCCGCCGCTCCTCTCGGGCCAGCCACGCCGCCTCCTGCTCCGCCTCTGCCGCCTCTGCCGCCTCCTCGGCCAGCCGCTCGGCAATGCGTCGCCGCCGCGCCTCGGCCGCTTCCAAATCTAGACGGCTCTGCGCGAGGTCGGCATTCTTGACCTCCTCTAATTCCTCAGGAGTCAAACCAAGATCAGCTAATAGGTCTTCATTCCCCATGGGGAATCTCCTTATACACGGGGATATCACCAGATTCAACAAGTTCTTCCATCCACGAAAAATCGTCTTCGCTCTCTTCTACTCCTGCGATCGATTTGAAGGCATCACAAATACCGCAGGCTAAGAACCGAAGTTCATGGAGCCAGTCAGTAATCTCGTCGAGCTTGTCGAAAAATTGCTCGATAGCTCCGGCGAGTTTTGCGCGATCAGTTTCAAACGTGCTCATCAGCTTGTTCCTCCGTGCGCAAGGACTTCCTAGCGATCACGTCATTCAGTGGAACTCCCCGGCCCGCTACTGAGTCGCACAGATCGTCGATTTCGGCGATTTCCTCCTCATCGGACTGTGCCTCGCCAGTCGGTGGTGTGGCAGTCTTAGAGACCGGTTTCGCGGCCGGCGTCGGCTCCGGAGGAGCGTCCGGTAGGGATTCGCCAAAATCGGTCAACGCTTTCAGGGACTCGAAACCGCCTTCTTTGGCGACCGTTTCGGCGGTCAGGGGCGCGTTTTCCCACGGCCGCATGGCGAGGGCGACGTTCTCCTTACAGGCTAGAATCTTCCCGCGCGAAAAATGCAGCTTCAATCCCTCGTTCTCCGGCTTCTTAGCATGACCTTGGCCGAGAGCATCGGACACGCACCGGCGAGCTCCAATGGGGTCGGGATAGATTCCCTCTAGGCTGCCTTCGACAACCTCCGCAACAGTGGGTTCGTGGCCGGCTCGGAGTCGGCTTAGAATCCATGGTACACACCGCCTATGGATTTTTGGCCGGGTCAGCTTGCCGGTATGCCTCTGGCTTTTCAAGGCGGGCCGGGCGTATTTCTTCTGGAAATTTGAAAATTCGGACATAGACGAACTCCTTTGATAGGGGGGTAAGCTAGCGATGACTCACACGAGCCATCGCTAGCTCCTAAAATACGCGCGCTACCCCCTCCCCCTTGGAAATTTTTCAGAAATTTTTCCGGGGGGAGAAAATCGAGCTGGGACAAGGTAGATCAGCCCGGCGGCGAGGCAGCTAGTTCCAGTAGGGTTGTGCTCCGTTGTTATCCGGTTGCCATGCTGGCGGTTCCCGTGGGGTCTCGGTCTGGCTCGCGTTGACGTTGACCTCTCCTGCCTTGCCATCCTTCCCGATACGCCGAGAGCCCGTTCTCCACGGGCCCTCAGGCTTGCTCCGGCTCGTCCTGGCTTTCACTGGCGAATCATCAGGCATCCTTGCCGGGTTCGTTATCCTACCAAGCGACTGGCCTGCCCCACGTATCGAAGCTCCCGCCTGCTGCTTTTCGCGAGATTCCTCTGGGTCCGGCGCCCCCGCCCAGCCGTTTCGGCCGCCCGCCGTTCCGTTTATAATGAGGGACGGCGATCCGGGAGAGCGAAAAAGCAATTCGGCGGCACACAAAATGTGTTGCGACGTTAGCACGATCTGTTTTACGGCCGCTTACGGCGTTGCGCTGGCGCTGGAACTGGCGCGCGTGTTGCTCCGCGGCGGCGTGCGCGGGGCAATTACGTGGGGATTTGCCGCAGCGGGGCTCGTTGCCCAAACGGCATTTTTGTACGGCCGCGCTCTCCATGAGCGCGGCGCACCGTTGTCCAGCGAGAAAGATTGGTTTCTCGTCGCGGCTTGGGTGCTGGTCGTGGTTTATCTGCACCTGGCTGTCTTACACCCGCGGGTATCTTTTGGACTGTTTTTGCTGCCGCTGGCGCTGGGGTTGATCGGCACGGCGACCTTTCTGGCCCCCGACGACCCGTTGGCCCGCGAGCCGGCCTCTAAAATCTGGGGAGCCATCCACGGCATCTCCATCGTTCTGGCGACCGTCTCCGTGCTGGTGGGATTCATGGCCGGGCTCATGTATCTCGGTCAAGTTCGCCGGCTCAAGCGTAAGCGGCCCTCGGCCGAACGCTGGCGGCTCCCCAGCCTGGAATGGCTCCGCTGGACCAACAGTCGAGCGATCATCGCCTCCACGCTGATGCTGGGCCTGGGCGTGCTCTCCGGCATGGTCCTGAATCTGATCAACTTCCGCGACCAGACCGAGCGGCTTTCGTGGAACGATCCGGTTGTCTTGAGCACGTGGCTGCTGTTTTTCTGGCTGCTGGCGGCGGTCATTCTGAGCGCTTTCTACCGGCCCGTTCGACAAGGCCGCAAAGTGGCCTATCTGACGCTTGCCAGCTTTGTGTTTTTCGCGGTGATGCTCGCCGTGGGCCTGCTGATGGATAGCCGGCATTGGGGGCAGGCAGAGCGAAGGAGCGAAAGAACCGGCTCGCAGTCCCCCGGTACGGATCCGAGACGAGGCACAAGTCGCCAGCGGCTGGCCCCCGAGCCGTCCCGGTTGTTACAGACGCGTTGTGATGGGCTGGCCCCGGAGGGGCCAATGACAATAGCCCAGCGATTTATCGCTGGGTATCGAAGCCGACAAGCACCGGTTTGTCCCGGAGGGACAATTGAAAACGGGCCCCGATGCTACGTTGTCAATCGTCCCTCCGGGACTCTCAAACCGGGGTGTGTGGCCGTTTTTCCCAGCAATGAATTGCTGGGCTATTGTCAAACGTCCCTCCGGGACGAAGACCGCCGCCTGCCGCGCGCCTGTTCGCCGCTTTCACCCTGGGACGGAGACCACCGCTTGCCGCCCCCCGGCCTGCTACGTCCGCCCGGAGGCCGATCATGCTGATGCAGGTCGTCGGGTGCAGCCATCACGGCACGTCGCTTAGGGTCCGGGAGCGGCTGGCCTTCACGCCCGAGCAAATCCGCGAGGCGCTCGACCACTGGCGGCGGGTGTTTCCCGGCGTCGAGGCCGTGTTGCTGTCGACTTGCAACCGGGTGGAAATCTACGCCGCCACGGAACGCGAGTCCACGCCCACGCTCGAACAGATCGGCAAGTTTCTGGCCCGCTTCCACGGCCTCGATCCGGCCGAGGTCATCGCTTGTCTGTACGAGCACAACGACGAGGCCGCCGTGCAGCACTTGTTCAGCGTGGCCGCCAGTCTGGACAGCATGGTTCTCGGCGAGCCGCAAATCCTGGCCCAGGTCAAACAGGCGTACCAGGTGGCCACCGAGCAGGACAACACCGGCCCGCTAATGCACGCCGTGTTTCAAGCGGCGTTGCGCGTGGCGCGGCGGGTGGCCAGCGAAACCAACCTCCATCAGCGCCGGGTGAGCATTCCCAGCGTGGCGGTGGCCGACTTCGCCCGCCAGATCTTCGAACGCTTCGACGACAAGGAAACGCTGGTCATCGGCGCCGGCGAAATGGCCGAAGAGACGCTCCGCTACTTGCAGGAGGAGGGGTCGCGCCGCATCACGGTCGTGAATCGGCACTTCGACCGGGCCGAGGAACTGGCCGGGCGGTGGCATGGCCGGGCCGTGGCCTGGGAAAAACTCCTGCCGGCGCTCACCGCCGCCGATCTGGTGATCAGCACCACGGGCGCCGGGCAGGCCATCGTCACGGCCGAGCAGTTTCGCGGCGTCGAAAGCCGGCGTTCCGAGCGGCCGCTGTTGATCCTGGATCTGGCCGTGCCCCGCGATTTCGACCCCGCCATCGGCGACTGGCCCGACGTCTATCTCTACTCGATCGACGACCTCGAGGCGGCCTGCCAGCGAAACCGCGCCGAGCGCGACAAGGAGTTACCGGCCGCCACGCACATTATCGAACAAGAGACCGCCCGCTTCATGGCCGAAATGTACCACCGCGTGATCGGGCCGGTGATCGAGCGGCTGCGGCTGGGATGGCAGAAACCGAAGGAAGAGGAATTGCAGCGGTTGCTGAACAAGTTGCCCCAGGTGGACGATCACGGGCGGGATGAAATCCGCCGCTCGTTCGATCGCCTAGTCAACAAGCTCTTGCATCCGCCGCTGGAATCGCTCCGCGACGAATCCCGCGACGGCATCCCCCGCGGCCTCCTGGATGCGCTGGCCCGCTTGTTCCAGTTGAAAGACTAGTCGGCGGGCAGGATCTCCACCACGTTCTGCCGCCGCTGGAACTTCAAGCCGGTGGACTTGAGCAACTCGTGCAGCAACTGATCGACGGTGGCGTTTTCCACCAGCACCGAGACCCGCTGGTCCAAGGAAATGCCGGCCCGCTGGATGGCCTGCTCGTCGAGCTTCAATTGCAGTCCCAGCCGCTCGGCAAGCTGCCGGAGCACGGGGCCCAACGGTTTGTCCCGCACCGACAGCCGCTGAATGCGGACCCGTTCCAAGCTGGGGGCCGGTTGTGTGGCGGACGATGTTGAGGCCGCATGGCCGGCCGAAAGCGGGCGGCGATCCGCGGGCAGCACCGGGAGATCCTTGGGCATGGGCGCCAGTTCGAGCCGCGTGCCGCCGGCGGCAATCGTGAAGCCCAGGTCGAACTGGGCGGCGATCAGCGTCAGCCGCTCGACCAACGGTAGCGGCGGCAGATCGGCGGCCGCCCACAGGTCGTGCGGCACGCGTTCCAGGCCGTCTATTTCGAGGCCGTTCTGCCGCCCCAGTTGCTCGAGCAGCTCGCGCGGCGTGGCCAGGTCTTCCCACGCCAAGGGCTGAGTCCGCAAGAACTTGCGCTGCGCCGCTGCGGGCAGTTGCCGTGCCGCCCGGTCCATGGCTGTGGCCAGCGGACGCAGGCGTTCGGCGGCCGCCGGCGGAGCGAGGTAGACGACCGGTCCGAGCCGCGCGAGGCCCAAACCGCAACGTTTCGCCACCGTTTGCAAAATCGTTTCCAGCGGGACGTTTTGCAGGTTGAGAGTGAGCCGTTGGCCGGGGTCCACCCGCCGGTCGATCAGGATGGCTACCCGCTGGGCTCGCGACAGGCTCGTCATGGCGCCCCGCAGAGGGTTGTTCGACCAGAACACGTCGATTGGCTGGGCCAGCGTTTGCGAGAGTTGCCTGCCGGTTGCCCAGGGAATATGGCCACTCACCTCGGCGGCGCTCGCGCAGGCCAGTGTCTGCAAGATGGACACGGCAACTAGCACAAGCGTTTTCGAGCTTTTTCCAGCGTGTGGGCCCATCGGGCCCTCCATCTTTCGGGGTACGTTCAGCGACTCGCTTTCACCACTTCATTGTACGCCTCGGCCCGCTGCGGCGAAACCGAACGGTGGCAACGATTTTGTTGGCGTTTCTGCGCGGTTCTAGTTACAATCGGGGAAAAGCCATTGGGCTTTTGGTTCCAATTTGCGAGAGAGGGGCATGGGCACGAATCCTCCACGGTTGCCAACGCTGCTGGTCCTGTATCAACAATACCTCGACCATCAGGATTTGGCGCGCTTCACCACCAGCGCAGCAGAATCTTACGGCTCCGGCACGCTCGAGCGGCTGACGCGGCATGCCAGCCGCGAAGTTCGCCGCGCGGCCGTGTTGGCCCTCGGCGCGCTGGGCGACTATGACGCCAACCATGCGCTGGGTTGCGCCCTTTTGGACAAGGACCGCACCGTCCGCACGCTCGCCGAGAACGCCATCCGCGGTCTGTGGACCCGCGGCGGCAATGAGGCCGAACGCCAGGAACTGCATCTGATCAGCCGGCTCAACGCGGCCCAGTTGCACCAGGAAGCGGCCACCCGGGCTACCCGGCTCATCGAGCGGGCTCCCTGGTTCGCCGAGGTCTGGCATCAGCGGGCCGTGGCCCACTTCGCCCTCGGCCGGCTGGTGGAATCGATCCGCGACTGCCACCAGGCGTTGGAGATCAACCCCTATCATTTCGTGGCGGCCACCAGCATGGGCCAGGCCTACCTGCAACTGCAAAATCCCGTCTCGGCCCTGGAGTGTTTCCGCCGGGCCCTGCGGCTGAATCCCGACCTGGAGCGGGTTCGCGTCCAAGTGGTCCGCCTGACGCGGATGGTCGAGAACGACCCCTAGCCCTCTCCGGCTCGGCTGTGCCACGTCTTCATGTGACGTGGTACCGCGCCACCGGCTCCTTCTCGCCCTGGACCTCGTCGGCATCCGCGACCGCCAGCCGGCCCTGCTCGAGCAAGTATTCGACCCGCGCACCGACGTCCGTGATCGCCAGCACGGCCCGAAAATTGGTGACTTCGGGATAGAGTTGGCGGGCAAGTTCGTCGACCGTAAGTGGCCGGGAAGCCTCGCCCAATATCGTTAGCAACCGCTCCAGCCGCCGCTCGATGGCCGCCCGGATCGTGGCGATCCGATGGTAGACGTTGTGAATGACTTGCTCGTGGGCGGGCAGTGTCAAAGTGAAGCCGGGCATCCGCTCAATCTTTTCTAGTGACGCCAGATAACAGCCCAACCCGGTTTGGCCAGCCGCGATCAAGGGGCATTGATGCGGGATCGTTTGCGCCAGGATGTGGTCGGCCGAGAGCAATACGTTGCCGATGCCCAGGCAGACGTGGCCGGGTGAATGGCCGGGAGTGTGAATGACGTGCAGCCCGTCGATCTGCTGGCCATCCGCGAGCGTCAATCCCACTTGCACCCCCGTGACGGTCCTTCCCATCTGCTGCGAACAGGAGATCAGCTCTTTGCGCCGGCCGGCATCGACGCCGGCTTGCCGCAAGAAACGGCGCAAGTCGTCGCTGCCCCGGGAGAACTCGCGGTTCGCGGTGATCACCTGACGATCGAAGGGGTGGATGGCCACCTGGGCCGCCATCAAGGGGAGCAGATCCGGCAGCCCGCCCACGTGATCGGTGTGCCCGTGACTAATGATGATGCGTCGAATATCGCCCACGCGCACCGGCTCGCTGAACTCCTGGCGAACCGTTTCCATGCCCACGAGGATATCGCGGGGCGACGTTCCGAGGCCGCTGCCGGTATCGACCAAGGTCGGCTCGCCGGCGCCCAACAGCAGGTATACGCGGGCAGAGAACGCCGGAAACGTCTGGCACGGAATGCGGTAGATTCGTACGCCGGTCTGCGAGACGAACTTTTTTACCGGGGGCAAAGCAGGCATCTAGCATGGTTTACCCCAGCCGCGGCCGTTTGGCAAGCCGTTGCCGGCCGAGATTACCACCAAGCCAGTAGCGCCGCCCCGCCGAGCATGGGGATGGCGAACCACGCGACAATCTGGGCCAACAGCCGCCAGCCGCCCAAAATGCCGGCGATGCCGGCCTTCGAGATCAGGTTGGCCATCGCCGCCACGACGATCATCCGCCAGCCGTCGGTCGCCACCGTCGCGTCGCTGAGCGACAGCCGGGCTGTCGACAGGGTGACGGCGTCCATCTCGGTCAGGCCCGAGAAAAAGGCCACGGCATACAGCCCCTGGCCGTTCCAAAGGTGTTTGGCCAAGGCCAACGCCAACAGCACCAGCGCGTAGGTCAGGCCGAAAACGACGGCCGATTTCAGTTGCGTCGGGTTCGTCTGTTGCGGCATCGGCGCCGGCTGGCCCCGCACGCGAATCCACAACACCAGCGCCGGCGCCAGCGTCAGCAGCATCAAGAGGATCACCGGCAGGGCGACGATCAGCAAAAACTCGGGCGAGACGACGGTCACGGCCAGCAACACTCGCAGGTACATCACCGTCGAGGCGATCATGATGACCACCAACGCCGTGCGGGCGGCCGAGGCGTCGGCGTGTGCGGTGCGGGCGTAGCTCACCGTGGTGGCCGTGCTGGAAATGGCCCCGCCCAGCACGCCGCCCAGCAGAATGCCGGCGTCGCGGCCGAAGAACTTGTAAATGATGTATCCGCTCAAGCTCAGGCCGACGATCAGCACCACCATCAACCACGTCTCGAAGGGATTCAGCACGGCCAGCGCGTGGTCGGCCGCCGGCCAATGGGCGCCGAGGATGTCCAAGGGGCTATAATTCCGGTTCGGCAGCACGGGCAAGATGATGCAGCTGATCAGTACGAACTGCATGATTGCCCGCAGGTCTTCGTCGCCCAGTCGCTTGGCCATGCCGTGCAACTCGGGCTTGAATTGCAGCAGCACGGCTACGCCGCCGCCCGTGGCGATGGCCACGGACAACGGTCCGATCATCACCAGCGCGCCCACGGCGTACATCAACAGCATGGCGACGTCGGTGGTCGTGCCCGGATTCGGGTCACGTTGCGGCCGAAACAAATGTCCGACGACGACCACGCCCAAAATGGCCAGCAGCCCGGCAGCCACGACCCAGCCTTCATGAAAGTGTTCGGCCAACAGGACGGCAAGGCTGCCCAACAGGGTAATGAGCGGGAAGGTGCGCATGCCGGCCAAACCGCTGGCGGCATGCTCTCGCTGCAAGCCCACGAGTAGCCCCAGCAAGACGGCGATCCCCAGCCTGAGAAACACGGGCTCCATGAGACAAGTTTAGCACGTACCACGAAGGAAGGGGTTGCTCCCCACACGGCGCAAACGCGTCTCAGCCGACCATCGTTGGGGTGGCAGTTGTACTGCCGCCCCCGGGGATTTGCGGCGAAAACAGGTGCGGCAGTGCAACTGCCGCGCCAACGTGGGTGGCCGCTCCCTACAGACGCTTCTCAGACGACCCGATTCTTCTCGTCCACGTGGACGACGATCGGTTTCAGTCGGCGGGCCTCTTCTTCCGTCATGGCGGCGTAGGTCAGAATGACGACCTTATCGCCGACCGCCCCCAGCCGGGCGGCAGGGCCGTTGAGCATCATCGTGCCCGAACCGGCGGGCGCCTCGATCACGTAGGTAATCAGCCGCGTGGCATTCGACAGATTCAGCACATGGACTTGCTCGCCGGGCAGCAAATCGGCCGCCCGAATCAGGTCCTGATCGATGGCGATGCTCCCCTCGTAATCCAGTTCCGTGCCGGTGAGCGTAGCGCGGTGGATTTTCGACCTCAGCATGAAGCGTTGCACGCAAACTCCTCCTGGCAGACGAGCCGGCCGATATTCGGTCGGCTCCCTGGAACTTTCACTATGACGCCATCGGGGCGAAAATTCAACGGCTGACGCCGGGAGAAGCCCCGCAATATATCCAAGCGGGGGGTTCGGCGCCGCGATGGTTCTGTTTAGCCAGCGATCTTGCTCGCCGCGAATATGGCGTTCTTTCCCGATTCGCACGGCGTGCTTGCACGCCGGCTAAACGTTCCGATCTTCCCGTCATCAACGCGTTTCAGGGCTGATTGGTTGCACCCCTTGGTGGTATGTGATAGCCTTGACGCCGCCCACCCCTGTCCTCCCAAGGAGCCAACCCATGCCCGCTTCCCACGAAGTATCCCGTCGCGATTTCCTGCGTGACACGGCCATCGGCTCGGCAGGTGTCGCTGTCCCGTACCTGGTCTCCGCCCGGGCCTTGGGAAAGGAAGACAAATTGCCGGCCAGCGAGCGGATCTAAGTGGCTCTGATCGGCTGTGGCGGCATGGGACAAGCGAACCTCGGCGCTTGTGCCGGCCAGGCGGACGTCGCCGTGACGGCCGTCTGCGACGTCTGGAAGACCCGCGCCGAGCAGGCAGCCGGCACGTTCAAAGTCAGTGCCAAGCCGTATCACGACTATCGGGACGTGCTGGCTCGCCGCGACGTCGACGCGGTGATCATCGCCACGCCGCCGCACTGGCACTGTCGCATCGCGGTGGATGCCTGTGAGGCGGGCAAGGACCTCTACCTGCAAAAGCCGATGACCCTGCACCTGGCCGAAAGCCGGGCGGTGAAAAACGCCGTCAAGAAACATAACCGCATCTGCCAGATCGGCACCCAAATCCATGCCAGCGAGAACTATCGGCGGGTGGTCGAGTGGGTTCGCTCGGGCAAGCTCGGGAAGATCAGCGTCGCCCGCACCTTCAATGTGATGAATCAGGGGCCGGAAGGGCTCGGCAATACGCCGAACTGTGCCCCGCCCGCGGAAATCGATTGGGACCGGTGGGTGGGACCGTGTGCGATGCGGCCGTTCAACCCGCTGATCGTCGCCAGCAGCTACAATCACTGCTCGTTCATGGCCTTTAGCGGCGGCTGGACGCCCGGCATGGCGCCGCACATCATCGACCTGCCGATTTGGGCCTTGGACCTGGGCTTTCCCACCGTGACCTACAGTTCCGGCGGGCGGTACGTGATCAAAGACGCCGGCGACGCCCCCGACACTCAGGAGATCGTCTGGCAGTATCCCAACTTCACGCTGAACTGGATGATGTCGACGGCGAACAGTTTTGCCTTTGACTTCGGCCGCGGCGAGCCGGCGCGGCGCATAGGCATCTACTTCCATGGTCTCCGCGGCACGCTCTTTTGCGATTATGGCATGCACCGGATCGTGCCCGAGGGCGCCCTGCTGAAGGACGCCCAGCCGCCCCAGGCCAGCATGGCGCCGTCGCCTGGGCACGAGCGGGAATGGCTCAACTCGATCCGCAGCCGACAGCAGCCGAGTTGCAATCCGCAGTACCATGCCAAGATTGACGTGCCCCTGGTGCTGGCCAACCTGTCGCTCCGGCTGGGGCGTTCGATCCGCTTCGATGCGGCCACCGAGACGATCACGGGCGACGCCGAGGCCGCGCGCCTCAGCAAGCCGGAATATCGGGCGCCCTGGAAGTTTCCCGAGGAGTATCTCTAAGCCCAGGAAGCAGGCCTATGATCGCGCGCATGGCTTTTTTGAGCGTCGGTATCATTGTCGCCGCCGCCATACCCGGCGTGGCCGCGGAACAACCGAGGCCTCGCGGCACCGATCAAGCAGTGGATGTTACCCCGGGTCGCAAGGATGCGACGCCCGAGCCGGGCCGCGGGTGCGCGGTGTTTGCGACCCATTATCTCCAGCGCGGCTACTACACCACCCGGCCCGCGGCCGGACAAAACGTGAAGACGATCCGCGTTTTTGCCGCTCCGGGCCAGTACCGGCCGGCAACGCTTTCGGTCCGCGCTTACGAGAACATGCCGCGCACCAAGGTGACGATCGGCGACCTCCGTTGCGGCCCGAGCATCCTATCGGCCGCCCACGGCAAGGTGCGCAAGGTCGAGTCGTTCAACCGCTGGCTGAACACAGGCCATTTCATGCGCATGGAGTATTTGCTGCGAGATCAAGCGGTGGTCGATGTTCCCGCGGCCACCACGCAGCGTTTCTGGCTGACGGTGCACGTGCCGGAAGATGCCCGCCCCGGCATTTATCGCGGTCCTCTGAGCGTGCAATGCGACGGTCGCACGGTGGCCGAATTGACGTTGGAGGTGGAAGTGCTGCCGATCAAGTTGGCGGCCCCGGAGGGCATGAGTTATTTCGAGTACTTCCCCGCCCATCTGCCGCAGTATGCCAAGACCAAGGAGTATCAACGGAAGATCTTCGAAGACATGCGGGCCCACGGGATGACGACCGCCACGGCCTATCAGTACCCGTATCTCAAGTCCGACGGCACTTGGATCAACCTCGACACTGAACTCGGATTCCGCAATACGTTGCAGAACCTCAAGCGGGCCGGCCTTCCGCAGGGCGACCGGCCGCTAGTGTGGATCGGCACCGCCCAGAACGGAGACGATCGAATCTATACGAAGGTCCTGGGCGACGTGAAAAAGGCCCACGGGCCGGATCTGCTCCTCTACGTGGTCGATGAACCGGACACGCCCGAGCGGCAGCAGACCGCCCGGGCGGTGATGGCCAAGATCGACGCCTTCCGCCAGGCCCATCCCGAATGGAAGGTCCGCACCGTCACCGCCATAGGCGATAAGGGGGCCGCGGCCGTGGGCGAACTGTATGACGTGTGGATCTACGCCGCCCACGCGGTCACACCGACTGCGGCCGAGCGGGCCTGCCACGCCGGCAAGGAGCTGTGGTCCTACATTTGCAATCTCTGTGCCGTCGATGCGGTCAACCACCGCTACTATTACGGCTATTGGGCTTGGGCGGCCGGCGTGAAGGGCTGCGCCAATTGGGCCTACGCCGATCCCCACTTCCATACCCGCTATGACAATAAGCTCGACTGGGACACGCTCGCCGAGCACCAGGGCGAGTATATTCCCTATTATTGCCTGGCCATGCCGGGGCCCGACGGACCCGTGCCGACGATCGGCTGGGAAGCGGTCCGCGAGGGGATCGACGATTATCGCTATTTGCTGACGCTGCGGAAACTCATCGATCGGGCTCGCCGGCAAGGGAAAACGTCGGCCGCCGACGAAGCCGAGAAGGTGTTGCAGGAGGTCACCAGCCGCATCGACGTTGCGGCGCTGGGCCGGGCCGGGCAAAGGGTGCTGGACGACGGAAAAGTGAAGCACATCAAGTGGCCGGCCCATTTTGATCGGCCATCGCCCCAGGCCGACCTGAAGGCGGAAGATTACGACCGGCTGCGCTACAAGGTTGCCTTGGCGATCATGCAGTTAAACAAGGCCTTCGAGGCGTCATTCTGACGCCGGGCGGCGAAACCGCGAGCGGCGATTGACGCGTTTCACGCACGCTACGCGGCGAAGTGGTTTTCCTCGCCGAGCAGTTCCGGCTCGATCACCCGCATGTGCCGCCAGTGACCTTGCAGGAATCGGCCCAGGTAAATCAGCCCCAGCGCCGAGACCCAGAGGGTTACAACGACCCAGCAGGAGAGTAATTCCCAGTGGAACCAGCCGATGCCGGCCCACACGGCCGCTACCGGCGGCAGCGCGGTCAACAGCGTGGTGAGCAGAATGAAACGCGTATCGCCGGCCCCCTTCAGAACGGCGGCGAAGACCACGTTCAGGGCATCGAACAGGCAATAGGCCGCCACGAAGCGTAAGAGGACCACCGTTGTGGCGCGAAGCTGGTGAAATTGCTCGGGCGACGTGCCGGCGGCATGGCCCAAGAGCAGCAGGTCGGGCAACAGCACGTACACGGCCGCCATGGCGCCCATGTACAGCTCGGCCATCCATAACGAGGTCCAGGCGGCGCGAACGGCCATCTGCGGCCGGTCGCGGCCGAGCTGCTGGCCCACCATCGTGCTCAGGGCAATCCCCAGACCGAGCATCGGCACGAAGGCCAACGTGTTCACGTTGAAGGCCAGCGTGGTGGCCGCCAAGGCTTCCGGCCCAAGCGTGCCGACCAGCAACAGGAATACGGTGAAACCGGCGATGTCGACCAGCATTTGCAAGCCACTGGGACCACCGTAGCGGAGCAGGCGAAAGAACAAGGCGGGCCGCCAGCGGGCGCTGCCCAACTGATACGGCCGCCGATAACGCGGCAGCATCATCCAGGCGGCATAGGCCACAACGCGGAACCAGAGCGACGTCACGGTGGCCCAGCCGGCGCCTTCGATGCCCAGGGCCGGGAGGCCGAAATGGCCGAAAATCAACCCGTAGTCGAGCACGCCGTTCATCACGTTGGCCGACAGGTCGACGACCATCACCACGCGATTGATGCCCAGGCCGGTGAAAAACGCCGACAGGGCCGCGGCGATCACCTCGGCCCCCGCGCCCCAGGCGACGGTCTGAAAGTAAATCGCCTCGAAGTGTGCCATGCGGGCATTGTGTCCGGCGAGCCGAAACAGCCAGGGAGCCAGCGGAATGAGCGCCAGATAGAGCGGGACGCACAGCAAGCCCACGCGGACGCCTTGCCAGACGGCCGGCCCGATCCGCCGCGGATGGCCGGCGCCGTGGTATTGGGCCACGAAGGTGTTCACGTAAGAGGCCACGCCCAGCGGCAAACAGACCAGGGCGAAATGGACCATCCCGGCCGGCATGGCCGCGGCCATCTCCTCGGTCGAATGCCAGAGGAGGAACATGCGGTCGATGAAGTTCATCAACGTCCACGAGCCCGTGGAGACCACCAGGGGAATCGCCAGGGTGAGCACTTCGCGCCCGCCGCAACGCCGCGACCACCAGCTTGTGGCCGCATGCGGGGCTTCGCTCGTTTCCAGCAGATCGCTTCCCTGCATCATGAACTCCCAACGAACGAAAGACATCCCACCAACGCGCGCCGCACCGCTTCTGCCGAGTCCTCGGCCAGCAGCTCGAAGCGGAAATGGCGGACGCCCCGCTTGCGCAGTGCCGGCACCGCGTCGAAAAGATTCTCGGCCTCGGCGTGAAAGACCGTGTTGCGGCACTGGCTGTCGGCCAGCACCGGATGTTCCACACCCAGCCGGTCGCGGAGCCGCAGCGTGTGGCGTTGGCACGGGCGGCCACAATCGCGGCGGTTCGTCCCCCGCGAAAACGTTCCGCAAAACAGGCAATATTCCGAATGAAACAGGGGCGCATGCCGATGGACAACCACTTCCAGCCACTCCGGCGGCACGGCGGCCGCCAACTCCAGCAGCCGCGGTCGGTTCAGGTCGCAAGCGGGCGTGATCCGCCGAGCGCCCCCGGCACGGAGCCATTGCACCGCGAGCGCATTGACGGCGTTCAGCGAGAAGTCGGCCACGGTTGCAAGGTTCCTTTCGCCGAAGAATGCCAAGCCGGCCAGATTCCGCACCAAGAAACCGTCCACCCCGGTGTCGGCCAATTGCACAAAGACCTCGGACTGGCCCGGCTTGTGGATGCGCGGTGTGGCCACCAGCACGGTTGCACCGGCAGCGCGCACCATGCGCACCGCTTGCGGGCAACGATCCAGATCGGCGAAATCGACGATGATGCTCAATACGCCGCAGCCGAGCGTCCATTCGACTTGTTCCAGGGAACGACACAGGACGTGCAGGCAAGGTTCGCTCGGCGGCGTTGCATCGGTCCCCTCTCCCTCCGGGAGAGGGTTAGGGTGAGGGCGATTGGCGACCGAGTTCAATGTCTCGGTCTCGTCGCAGTTGCTCCCCTCACCCCCGGCCCCTCTCCCGCTTGCGGGAGAGGGGAGACCGCGTTCCGCATTCTCTTGCTCCCCACGCAACGCCGCCAGCGCCGAACCTTCGAACATCGTTCGCTGGGGCGGCTGCAACGCTGCGGCCTCCAGTAGCCGCAGCATCTCGTGCCGCAGTTTTCCCAGCACGCTCAAGGGAATCATCGGCCGGCCGTCGATCTTCGCTTCCAGCCGGCGCAGCTCGTATGGCGTTTTTCCCAAGCGGCCGAATTGCTCCTGCAGCGTTTCCACAGTCAGCGGATGTTTGGCGGCCTCGGGCAGCGGTTCCGGCGACTCGCAGCGGCACTGAAAACCCGTGGCCGTGGTCGCCGCCAGGCGGAGCCGGCTGCCGACGGCGGCTTCGATCGCCAGATCCAACGCGACGCGGCGCTGGACGCGGCCCTCGGCGAACGTTTTGCGGATCCGCCGCGACGCCTGCGGATCGTCGGTCTTCCAAACTTCCTGGCCCAGGCTGATTTTTGCCCGATCGATCGCCCCGTAGCGAAAGGCCAACTCCACGACGCCCGTGGAAACGTCGTCAGGCGTGGAGCGACGACCCTGGAACACTTCATACACGCGGCCGCCCACTTCGCCCGCCTGGCTGCGGTCGCCTTCGAAGACGACCCCGTCGCCGCGGCGGACGGGGCCGGCCAACTCCACGGCGATATGCTCGCCCCGCACGCCGCGGACGCGGCCCAGGTACGTGCCGCGCTTGGCCGAGCTTCGGCCGGAGACTAACGTCTGATGATTCGTTCCATCGAGCCAACCATGACAGAAGCCGCGAGAGAACACGACCTCCATTTCGGCGATTTCCTCACTGCTGAGCGGGTGATCGCTTTTTCCCGCGGTGTCGATCGCTGTGCGATAATGGCGAGTGACGCTGGCGACGTACTCGGGCGGTTTCAGCCGGCCTTCGACCTTCACCGCCGCGACGCCGGCGGCGATCAATTGCGGCAGCCGGTCGTAGGCGGCCAGATCGTGGGGGCTGAGCGGATACCGAACGTCACCCGCGGCCTCCTCGCGACGGCCGTCGGCGAGCACTTCGTAGGGCAGGCGGCAGGGCTGGGCGCACTGGCCACGATTGGCACTGCGGCCGCCGCGGGAAAGGCTCGCCAGACATTGGCCCGAATAGCTGATGCACAGGGCCCCGTGGACGAAGGCTTCCAATTCGATGCCGGTCTGGCGATGGATGGCGGCAATCTCGTCGATCGACAGTTCCCGCGGCAGCACGACCCGCCGCACGCCCAGTGCTTCGACCTGGCGGATGCACTCGGCGCTACTGAGGGTCATTTGGGTCGATGCGTGCAGCGGCAATTCGGGGCAGAGGCGATGCAGGAGCCGCAGCAGGCCGAGGTCTTGCACCAGCACGGCGTCCACGCCTGCTGCGACGGCCGGCCGGACGACTTCTTCCACCGCGGCCAGCTCGTCGTCGAACACGAGCGTGTTGAGTGTGAGATAGCCGCGGACGCCGCGGGTGCGGAGAAAGGTCATCAGCTCGGGCAGGTCGGCCAGGCTGAAATTGGCTGCCCGGGCGCGGGCGTTAAAGCCGCCTTGCAGTCCAAAATAGACGGCATCGGCGCCGTTCTCCACGGCCGCCCGGGCGCACTCAAAATCGCCGGCAGGGGCCATCAGTTCCGGCAAACTCCGCGTCGGTTCAGGCATCGATGTTTCTATTCAGGCGGTGGGACACAAGGACAATCTCACCATTGTATCCTCATCCTCCGCTCCCGGCAGCGGCGTAGGCTGACATCACAGCGCTGTAAGGAACGCCCTCGGTGGCGTTCCACGGTTCGGAAACCGAAGGCCACGGAACGGCACGGAGAAGGCCGTTCCCTACAGCGAATAACGGCCCCTCTCCCTTGTCGTGATGCGAAGAATCGATTAAACTGCTGTACCTATTTTTGCCAACCCGATTGATTGAAGAGAGAGGATCGTCATGGGAATACGTCCACGCACCGATCACGCCATGAAGGTAAAGAGCCGCCGCTGTCCCAAGTGCGGCGGGAAGATCAATTCACAGAAGACGCGCTGCAAGCGGTGCCACGAAGCCCAAAGCCGGCCGAAAAAAAGAGGCAAGGCGAACGGATGAGCGGCAGGTAGTCCGCCAGCCGTTGGCCACCGGCTACTTCTTCCGGTTCGTTGGCGACTATTTGCCCGTCGCCCCGATGGCGATCAAGTGCGTCGCCGTGGAGATGTAGAGCACGTCGTCGGCCACCACGGGCGTGCTGTACACGGCGCCCTGCATGGGGTTGGTGGCCAGCAATTTCAGTCTTGGCACAAGCTGGAACACCAGCACGTCGCCGTCTTGATCGCCCACATAGATCTTGTCTTCGACCAGGCAGGGAGAGCCCCAAATCTGCGACTTCAGGTCGTACGTCCAGTGCGGCTTGCCCGTCTTCACGTCCAGGCAGTGCAGCAGCCCGGCGATGTCGGGGATCACCAGCAGGCCGCCCTTGATCGTGGCCATGCTGATCGTGCGGTGCATGGTCTCCTCGAAGTCGAGCTTGCCGTCGCCGTTGGCATCGAAGCCGGCATAGCGCCACACGGCGGCCGAATTGGGATTCGGCCGCACCGTTTCGCCGGCCGAAGAGTCGACCGCCCGCATGCGCCGCGGCGGCACCGGTTTGCCGCTGCGGTCGACGACGATCTCCGGGCTCACGTCGCCGCGGCGGGTGGGATCGATGCACCAGAGACAGCCGGGCCCCTCGCCAAACTCGGGATCGGCGCCGGTGGCCACGTAAACGCGACCATCGTACACGACCGGCGTGGCAATCACGTTGTTGCGGTCGCCCGAGCCGTCGTTTTTCCAAGCCGACGTCTTGGCGTTGCAGTCGAACTTCCAGAGCAGCGTGGGCTTGCCGCCCGCGCTGGGCGCGGTGCGGAAACTGTAGATCCAACCGTCGCCGCCGGCGAAGATGGCCTGGGGCACGCCGCCGAGCACCGCGGCGGCCGGCGACGACCATTGACCGTCGAGGATGTTGCCGTTGGGGGAATTATCGGCCCAGACCAGCTTGCCGGTGCGCTTGTCCAGCGCGATGAAACTGGGGGCCTGGGGCGCCAGCAGCCGCTTCTGCGTCTCGTCGACCCCATTCGACGTGTTCACCAGCAACAGGTCGCCGACGGCCGTGACCGAGCAGGAGCTCATGTTTCGCGGCCTGACGCCCAGCTCCTTGATCATGTCGAAAAGCCAGACGATGTCGGCTTCATCGCGATGGGTGTTGGGCTCGGCCGTGTAGGGGCCGTCGTTCCTGCCGTCGGCAAAGCCTTCGGTATCCAGGCACACCACCTCGCAGCGGTTGGTGACGACCCAAAGCCGCTTGCCTTCGACCAGCGGGGCGCAGCAGATGCCCTGATCGGGATAGTCCAGGGCGCGGCCGGCGGAGAGCTTTTCGCGGGAAAGCTGCCAGTTGAACTGCCCATCACTCTGCCGGAAGCAGAGCAGACAGCCCAAGTCGACCTGGGGCGGGTAGCGCTTGAGCCAGCCAGCCCCATTATTCGTGGCGCAGAAGACTCTGCCGTCGGCGATCACCGGCGAGCCGTAGGTCGTCGAGCCAAGCCGGGCGACCCAACGGATGTTGCGGGCCTGCGCGTTCAGCCAGCGGGCCGTCTTGGGCTCGAACTGGCCGACGTTCCACTCCACGGGGATATTCTTTCCGGTGGGCGATTCGCTGCGGGACGGTGAGCCACCCCATTGCGGCCAGTCGGCCGCGGCAAAAAAGAGCAGAATGAAACACGATGCCAAGGTACGGGAATGCCACCTCATGGGGAAGCTCATTGGGGAAGGAGAATGGCTGGTAAGGTACGCGGGCGGACATTGAGTGTGAGCAACGGTCAACGTTACCACAACAGCAGATACAGGGCTACAGCCGAGAGATGGGTAGCGGTGAAAATTTGGACGCGTTGTTCCTATTAGCGAAGATTTGCGGGCGGGAAAGGATACTCAAACGCCCGCACGAACGTCAAAGTTTCGCCGCATTCCGCGTCTGGAAATGTTTGCGCAGCAGGAGCAGTAAACCTTTTGCTGGAAATGCGTTGCGTTCGCTCAAGCGCGCTTCGCGGCGTGGCCGATACGGTAATTGACCCTTAGCCAATGGTGCGTGCCATCGTGGCACGCCTTGAGGCGCGTCAGGCAACCGGATCAAGTAGGAATCGGGTCAAGGAATGGCTCGACGGCCCTGGCGCAGTACACCGTATGAACTGCGGGTAGCGACCCACCTCCCCCAACCCCAGTTCACTGTAAAGGAGTGGTTGCTCAATGAAAGGCAAGACGATTTTTGGAGCGCTCCTGGTGAGCGTGGCCCTGTGCAGCCAGGGGTTCGGCTTTGAACTCCTGGATCGCATGCTCGGGCTGAATTGCGGTGGCTGCGGCGAGTGCAAAGCTTGCGCCAAGGTCGCCTGCTGTGAAAAGGCCGGCAAGTGCTGCTGCCCAGAACCCGCGTGCTGTGCGAAACCGGCTTGTTGTGCCAAGGCTTGTGGCTGCTGCGCGAAGCCGGCCTGCTGCGAAAAGGCTTGCGGTTGCGAGAAGTGCTGCAGGTGCCGGGCGACCCCGGTCCGCGACCTGTTCGCGAACGTGAAGGAGATGTTCGAGGCGAAGGGCTGCTGCTGCGAGCCGAAGTGCTGCTGCAAGTGCGCCAAGTGCTGCTGCCCCGAACCGGCCTGCTGCGCCAAGGCGTGCGGCTGCTGCGCCAAGCCCGCCTGCTGTGCCAAACCGGCCTGCTGCGAAAAGGCTTGTGGTTGCTGCGAGAAGGCTTGTGGCTGCGAGAAGTGCTGCAAAGTGAAGAAATGCCACTGCCACAAGTGCGGTTGCGGCTGCTGCGAGAAGGCTTGCGGCTGCTGTGAGAAGCCGGCCTGCTGCGAGAAGGCGTGTGGTTGCGAGAAGTGCTGCGAGCCGAAGTGCCACAAGCTGTATCGCCGCCCGGTCGTGGAGTTGCTCGAAGGCTTGTTCTGCTGCCACAAGTGCTGCGGCTGTGAAGCCGGCTGCGAAGTTTGTGGTTGCGGTTGCAGCGGCGCCGCCCCGGCGGCTCCGGCTGCGGCTCCCGCCAAGGCCCCGGCCAAGGCTCCGGAAGCCGCTCCGTTGCCCGCCGCCCCGAAGGCTGATCCTTCGGCCGCCGTTCCGAGCGGAATCTACCAGGATGCCAGCAGCTTGGTCCGCAACTAGGAGTTGCTCCTAACGAAGATGTTTAAAGCAGGTCTGCCCGAAAGTCATTTCGGGCAGACCTGTGCGTTTCTTGGCGACGGCGGGGCAAGGAAGCGTTCATGCGGGGAGTTGCAGATTTGCCACCCGTGCGTCAAAATAGCCTAGCTTGGCTCACCGTGCGGTAGCCACCCGAGCGCGTCACCCGAGTAAGGCAGACGACAACCCCCTGCGAAAGACGGCCGTGTCCAGTCCCGCGGTACAACCTCTGCTGGCTCTGCTCTCGTCTCACGTGGGTGGAAATCCTGCCCAGTACATGTTCGAGCAGGCGTTTGCCCATCATGGCTTGGACTGGCGATACCTGACGTTGGAGGTCGCTCCGGAAAACCTTGGCGACGCCGTGCGCGGGCTGCGGGCGCTGGGATTTCGCGGCGGCCATTGTGCCAATCCGCATAAACAGGCCGTGCTGCCCTACTTGGATCGCGCGACCGAGACGGCGGCCATGGTCGGGGCGGTCAATCTGATCGTCCGCGAGGGAAACGACCTGGTCGGAGAAAACATCGAGGGCAAAGCCGTGCTGCAGGCGATCCGCGGCAGGGTCGATCTGGCCGGCAAGCGGGCCGTGCTGCTGGGGGCCGGCCGGGTGGCTCGCGCCGTGGCTCTGGAACTGGCCGTGGCGGGCGTGGCCGGCATCACGATCGTCAATCGTACGGAAGCCCGGGCCGGGGAGTTGGCGGCGCTGCTGGCCGACAAGTTCGCCGTACCCGTCGCCGCCGCTGCCTGGCCCGCCGCCTACGCGATACCAGCGGAGGCCGAGTTGCTCATTCAGGCCACGAGCATCGGTCAGGACGCCGCCGAGGACGAATTGCCGCTGGTGCTGGACAGCCTGCGGCCCGAGCTGCTGGTCGCCGACGTGGCGGCGAACTCCCCGCACGCGTGGCTCCTCAGCAAGGCCGCCGAGCGCGGTTGCCAGACGGTCGACGGACTAACCATGTTCATCGAGCAGGCGGCGATCGGATTCCAGTTGTGGACCGGCGTGGACCCCAGCCGCGAAGTGCTGCGCGAGGCGGTGGAAGAGTTTCTGGAATTGTAAATCAACTTTCACGATTCTGGGAGATGGAAACTCCGCCGTCACCCTTCGGGAGGCGGCTCCAAGCGCGTGCAACGCTCCCAAGATCGCGCAACCCTGTTTAGGAGCAGCATGCCTGGCCGCGTTCCCGGTTTGTTCATCACCGGTACCGACACGGGCGTGGGCAAGACCTACGTGGGGTCGCTCATGGCCCGCTGGCTCACCCACAGTGGACGCCGTGTAGGGGTCTATAAACCGGCGGCCAGCGGTTGCCGGCGGGACGGCGAGACGCTGGTTTCCGACGACGCGGTCGCCTTGTGGCAGGCGGCCGGCCAGCCCCCCGATCTGGACCACGTTTGCCCGCAACGATTTGCCGCGCCGCTGGCTCCGCATCTGGCGGCCCGAGCGGAAGGCCGGCAACTCGACCTCGGCCTGCTTCACCGCGGCATCGAATACTGGCAGCAACGGGCGGAGATCGTGCTGGTCGAAGGCGCCGGCGGGCTAATGTCGCCTTTGGGCGCAGACCGCTACGTGGCCGATCTGGCGGCCGAGTTCGGTTTTCCGCTAGTCATCGTATCGAAAAACATCCTGGGGACGATCAATCAGACGTTGCAAACGCTGATCGCGGCGCAGGTGTTCCGCCAGGGACTTCCGGTGGCCGGGGTCGTGCTAAACCATGCGCAGCCTCCGGCAGCGAGTGATGTCAGCCTGGCGAGCAATCGGTCGGAGTTGGCGGCGCGCTTGGCCGTTCCGCTGCTGGCGGAAGTCGCCTGGGGCGGCAACCAGTTTTCCCCGACGGTGGACTGGTTTTCCCAGGCGAGGTGAGACCGAAAACAGAGTGACGTTCCCCTCTGAGGACGGAGTTGCGCCCTTGCAACCGCGGATTCCCCAATTAGAATGCAAGGTGAGGGGACGGTGTCGGTGACCTGCCGGAATGCTAACTCGACCGCGGTTGCGGGGCGGGGTTGCCTGTCAGTTCTGGTTGAGGTTGGTTCTTTTCCGTTTTCTTGTCGGTTGCGAAGCCGTGATTGGGAGATTCGACAGTGCCTGAGTCGTCAGTAGTAAAAGCATCGGCGCAGAGCGGAGCGGTGGCCGGGGACGGCCAGCCAGTCGGTGCGGTGCTGGAGGCGGCGATTCGCCAAAAGACGGCGAAGATCGGGGTGATTGGCCTGGGGTACGTGGGGCTGCCGCTGATTCGTACGTTCGTGGCGGCGGGGTTCCGCACCCTTGGTTTCGACGTGGATCCGCAGAAGATCCGCAAGCTGAAAGCCGGCCAAAGTTACATTGAGCACATTCCCGCCCGCTGGATCGACCAATGCGTGCGGGAAGGAAGTTTTACGCCCACGGCCGACATGAGCCGCATGGCGGAAGCGGACGCCCTGCTGATCTGCGTGCCCACGCCCCTGAACAAGAGCCGGGATCCCGACTTGATTTACGTGGAGGCGACGGCCCGCGACATCGCGGCGCATCTTCGGCCGGGCCAACTGGTGGTGCTGGAGAGTACGACCTATCCGGGTACGACGCGCGACGTCGTGCTGCCGATCCTGGAAGCGAGGGGACTGGCGCTGGGCCGGGAATTCTTCCTGGCCTATAGTCCCGAGCGGGAAGACCCGGGCAATCCGGATTTTACCGCCGGCAACATTCCCAAGGTGGTCGGCGCTTCGGAAGCGGTGAGCCGGGAATTGGCCGTGCAACTCTATCGGCAAGGGATGCCGGAAGTGATTCCGGTGACCAGCTATGAGATTGCCGAAGCGTGCAAGATTCTGGAGAATTCCTATCGTGCCATCAACATTGCCCTGGTCAACGAACTGAAAATGTTGTTCGACCGCATGGGGATCGACGTGTGGGAAGTGATCGAGGCGGCGAAGACCAAGCCCTTCGGCTTCCAAGCGTTCTATCCCGGGCCGGGGCTGGGCGGCCACTGCATTCCCATCGATCCCTTCTATTTGACGTGGCTGGCGCGCTGTCACGGCATGACCACGCGCTTTATCGAACTGGCCGGCGAGATCAATACCCAGATGCCGTCGTACGTGGTGCAGCGGTTGACCGAAGCCTTGAACGAGCGCAGCAAGCCGCTGCACGGCAGCAAGGTGGGCGTGCTGGGGGTGGCCTATAAGAAGGACGTCGACGATGCGCGGGAGAGCCCGGCCTTCGTGCTGATCGAGCTCCTGCGCAAGGGCGGGGCGGAGGTGACCTACAACGATCCGCACATTCCCTGCCTGCCGCGGACGCGTCACTTTTGCCTTTCCCTGGAAAGCGCGCCGCTGACGGCGGAGTACCTTGCCGGCCAGGACTGCATCTTGATCGCCACGGATCATTCGGCCTATGACTACGAGTTCATCGTACGGCATGCGCCGCTGGTGGTCGACACGCGGAACGCAACGAAAAACGTCCGCCTGGGCCGGGAGAAGATATGCAAGGCGTGAGGCGACCGGTTTTCCCCGCCACGCGCTTGGTGGGGGCGTGCGGTGGGTAGCGGCCCAAGGGCGGCCCCGCAAGCCACGGAGACGGACGGAAGAGGATCGTGAGTTCGGTTAATTGCAATCGCTACTGATACGAGGTGCATTGGTGAGAAAGTTCAACGTGCAAGTGGCTGCCGCTTTATTCACGATCTTCATCGTGTTGGGGAGCGGATCTTACGTGGCGCACAAGTACCAGCTCCGGCGCAACGCGTACGCATTCATGCGCCAGGCGGACCGCTGGGAGGAGCAAGCGGAGCGAGCCGTGAAGCGAGGGAACCTCAAGCAAGCGCGGCAGGACTACGTGAGTGCAAGCAAGTGCCTCAAAGCCTATGTCTACCTGATGCCGTACGATGTGGATGCGCTGGAAAAGTGCGCCATGCTGATGGCCGATATCGCGCAAGATTATCGTGCCCGCGTCGAGGCGCTTGGCATGCTGGAGCGTGTGCTGCGCGAGGATCCGGAGCGGGTGAGGGCCCGCCGCAAGTTGGTTGACGTGGCAATTCTGGTAAGCCGTTTTCAGGATGCCCGCATGCAATTGAAGGATTCGCTGATCCGGGATTATCCCAAAGATGCAGAGCTGCAGGATCTGCTGGGGCGATGCTACCAGGGAACTGCCGAATTTCAGTCGGCGCGCGACTGTTACAAGAAGGCCATCGAAGTATCACCCCGGCAGATGACGGCTTATTCGCGGCTGGCGCGGGTATTGTACCTCCACCTGTCGGGCGCCAGGGAAGCCGCCGAGTGGATGGACAAGTTAGTGCAAAGAAATCCGAAAGCGGCCGCGGCCCATTTCGACCGGGCCTTATACCTGTTCGACAAGAACGAGCACGCCGAGGCACTCAACGAGAGTTTGAAATCGCTGGAACTGAAGCCGGACAACAGCGATGCGCTGTTGCTGTCGGCCCGCTGTTATCTGGCCCTGCGCGAGGTGCAGAAGTGTCGGGAGTATGCCGCCCGCGGCATGAAGCTGTACCCCAACGATTGCAATGTTTATCTCAACATGGTGAA